>Ga0157376_10002871_pt1 | contig 11805 bp, 12 predicted proteins | sample M45metaG_FD_121801 | JGI IMG/M metagenome (GOLD analysis project Ga0157376, IMG submission 121801) | Miscanthus rhizosphere microbial communities from Kellogg Biological Station, Michigan, USA - M4-5 metaG | ecosystem: Host-associated > Plants > Roots > Rhizosphere > Soil | place: USA: Michigan... | reverse complement strand
CCGGCCCCTTTCGAAGGCCTTCTGGGCCGGCCGCGGGACCTTGTGAGTCAGTTGACGCAGCGAGATACTCGGTTCCGAAGTACGATTGGCGCTCGATTGGTTCTTGAGGCGAATATTGAGCAACTCACCGGGGCCGCCCACATTCACAAGCTCCTCGTGGATGACGCTGCCTGCGCCGGCGCTCACGCGCAACCAGTAAACTCCGGGAGACGCCGACTGAAACTCAAAAGATCCATCCGGATTGACGGAGGCGGTCTGAGTGCTACCCGAGCCATTGGACGATAGCTCCACCGTCAAGGAACTGGCGACCATCGCGCCGTCAGAGGATATCTCTCCTCTTACCGAGTTACCCCGGGAGGCCGGCGGGAAGGACTGCGGCTGAGCCGTAGCCGCGGCCAGCGCGATCATCAAGACAACCATCGAGCGCAAGCAAGTTTTCATAAACTCCTCCCCGCCAGCAAGACCCGGTGGCGGCTCTGTTGGGGGAGATGAGGCAGTCAGAAAGCGGACCCACTTCTTTGGGTTACCGCAGCCGGAATAGTCGGGAATTTCTGCTTCGCGGCGCGCGAGAGTACATCGACATACAGGGGAGGGCGTACGACATGCGGCTTTGCCAAGTATTGTTCTGCGGACTACTCTGGTTACGCACTAACGCCGTCGCCGATACGCAGGCCACAATTCGCGCCGACGTAAACCTGGTACAGCTCAGCGTCCGCGTGACGGATAGCGCGGGACGGAACGTCGTCGGATTGGGAAAGGATGCTTTTCGCCTGACCATCGACAACCAGGAGCATCCGATCACAGTATTCAACGGCGAAGATGCGCCGGTGACAGCCGGTATCGTAGTAGACAACAGCGCAAGCATGGCGCCAAAACGGACAGAAGTGATCGCCGCGGCCCTGGCATTCGCCCGCGCCAGCAATCCCATGGACCAAATGTTCGTGGTGCACTTCAGCAAGCATGCGCGTTTCGGGCTACCGCACAACAATCCCTTCACGGGCAGTATCGAAGAACTCGAAACCGCGATTTCAAAGTTCCAACTCGGGGGCACGACTGCTTTCTATGACGCACTTCTCGCGGCACAGTCCCAGTTCGCCAAGCGGGCGGGGAACGGCCGGAAGATACTTTTGGCCATTACCGACGGAGGAGACAACTCGAGCGGCGCCACCCTGCGAGAAGCAGTGGACGCACTGGTGCAAGGCGAGGCCGTGGTGTATCCGATCGGCATATTCGATGCGGCTAACCAGGACCAGAACCCGCAGGTACTGGCACAGATTGCGGACGCCACAGGAGGAGAATCATTCCTACCTACTACCCTTCCGGACATCAGCAGGATCTGTGTGGAGATCGCCGCCGATGTACGCCGCCAGTACACGCTCGGGTTCGCGGGAGCAGAGGATGGACAGTATCACCAAATTGTAGTGACCGCATCGGATCCGAGGCACGGTCTTTTGAACGTTCATACCCGGCCCGGTTATTTTGGTTTGAATCCACGAGGAAGCGCAAATCGCAGCGCGCCTAAAGGGCGGACGAAGAGGTAAGGCGGCAGGCAGTGCCGTTTTGGAAACGAAGGCCGGCGGAATACCTGGTGAGGTCGAGAGGCGTCAGTCTCCCCGGTCCTGTTGGACACGGTCGACGCCCGGGCGTTGCGCCCGGGCCGCTGAGGCGCCTATGAAGGCCCCAAGACAGTTTGGGAACCTGGAGGGATAATGAGGAACTTCTGTAGCGGGATGATAATGGTAGGACGCATATCGTTATTTCGTTACCGGAAAGGCGATCGCCCCTCCAATGGTCAAGGTGTTGCCTTCGAGCCGGGCGGATGCTCCAAACTCCGGCTCATACCTGGCAAAGATATTCAGATTCCACTTTGGAACCATAAATGTAATTTGCGGGCCGATCGCGGCTACGGAATAGTGAGCGTCCCGGATCGCAGGCGGCAGCGAGCCGCTATTCACCGTAGTTTGCCATTGCCCGTAACCGACCGCTCCGAACTGCAGATAATTCCTGCGCACCGGCAATAACTGGCCGAAGCCCCATTCGAAACTTACAGCCTGGCCAGGGGTAATGTTGGTATAGCGCTTCTTGCCGTGAAACTCGTAGGCGGAGAACACGGACAGTGTCGTTTCTCTGTTCTTAGTAAGATAAATAGTGGAAGCCACAGACGGCAGATATCCCCAATAACCGGAGCCTATGTTTTCAGTAGCACTTGTATCGGGAGTGAAGCGGCCCGTCGGTGCAATGAAGCCGAAAGCAACAGTCAAATCAGCACGCCTGAAGTGATAGCCCAGGGTGAAGGGCTGAACGTAGATATCGGATACTCCGGCGCCTCCACTTGCCACTCCGATTACGGGAGCCGTCAAGGATGCGTTGGCGATCACGAGGTCGAACACTGAACCGAAGGTCCCGCCCAGCATTTTGAACTTCGACGTGTAGACGAAGAGATTTTGGTTGATCACCATATCGAAGCTTCCAGTGGTTGGAACGACCATGCCATCGGGGCCGCGCAGCCGGCTGGCCCCGTAGATGGTGGATAGATTGCCGTAACTGAAGCCTGGCGGCGGCTGGATACCTGCATTGAGCCCGTTCATTCCCAAGAGATATTGGCCTTTCTGCTGACCTAATGCTGTTCCAAACACCACCGTGGACAGCGCCGCACAAGCGCCGAACCATTTCGTCGTCATCCACTCTCCCCTGGCAGCGTGTACCGCGAATCTTTCAGTTGTTGATACGGTGGTGGATGCAGATACCGCTGCCAGGATCCAAAGATTTCGCGGATTACTCCGTGTGTTCAGGTTCGGGCGGGCGGCGCACAGAGAAGACCGGCACGTAATGTCCAAGGGGAAGGTCGATGACGATCGGGTCCTCGATACCTTCGGTGGCGTAGTATTTCTTCAGTTTGGCTCTGAGGCGCCACGCCTGGCTGCGTACGATGGTGTCCACTTTCGGATCGTAATCCGGGCTACGGCCGAAGACGGCCACACCAATCGTGGTCTCTTTCAGATAGATCGACTCACCCTTGAGCGTGGATCCGACGACGAACTTAAGCAGCTGCACCAGGCGGTTGCAGCCGCTCATCGTGGTGCTGCCACGAATCCGTTCGACCGCTCTCCAGATCGAGTCGTGGTCTTCGGGTATTGCGGACACATTCGGTGTAAGCACCGCTGTGTGATTATGCGAGCCCAACAGTTCTCTCCCCACACTGGACTTGATGCGAAAAAAAGGCTTGCGTCCCAATTATTCATGTCGCTTTATCTCCCTGAGGGAGACCGGCGAGGTGAAACCGCAGCCGCACGATCGGACCGCTTTGCAAACACTGGAGACTTTCCAATCAGCTCGAAATAGCGTTTGACGTAGTCCTGAAACACCAGGGATACCTCATCGCGCTCCACCTTCGCCTGGACGGCATTGTGCACGGCGCTACGTTGCGCATAAGACGTCTTCAACTGCTGCGGGCCTGGCGGCGCCACGGCGGTGACCTGACCGGTAAGGTCTTTAGACCTCTTACCGAAGATCGCGTTCAATTTGCCCATGGCTTCGAGTTGCGCTGCCTCCTTGATGTCTTTAGCGCCATCCTCGTTGCCGGCGCTGCTGCCAGGCTGCTTTTCGGCCGATGGGTTGGATGCCTGCCCGGAACCTGGCGACTTCGCGCTCCCGGGTTGCGGCGGCCCTTCCCCGGGCTCTCCGTTGGCGGAATCGGAGTCTTTTGCCGTTTCTCCGCGACTGTTCTGCGGATGGCCGTCCTGGGATTTACCCATCTGCTGTTTCCCGGATCCGCCCGGTTGTGGTTTCGCCAGGGAAAGCAGGTTCGACATGGAATCTTTCAGTTTGGACATCACGCTGGAATCCGCGGAGGACGAACCGGCCTGCTGTGCGGCCGCTGCCTGCTGCTGCTGCCGCCCCTCGTTCTCGCGGTTGGATGGCGAATTCGGGTCGGAACCAGCTTGTTGTTCGGCAGACGATTGCTGTTCCTGCTGCGCTCCGGGCTGCGCGGCGCCCTGCCGCTCCTCCGCGAAGGTGTCGGCGGTCTCGGCCGTCTGGCGGTCGCCGGCCGCGCCATCCGCCTTGTTCTTCTGTGCCATTCGCTCCTGCTCGTCGTCGCGCTTGAGTTCGTCCTGCAGTTTGGCGAGCTCCTCCTTGACGTCCCGCACGATTTCCCGGACGATCTGCTGAAGGACACCTGTCATGGGCGTTCGCAGGTCGAGGTGCGCGTCCATCCGGTAGCGCAGATTAAACAGGCCGGCAGCTACGATGGCCGGCAGGACCGCGAGATAGATGGCGCGCGGGAACTTTAAGGGGATGGCCTGGCGAAGGTCTACGCTCGCGGCAATGCGCGCCGCCCGTTCGTGCTGGGCCTGCCTTGCACCCTCATCGCAGCGGCGATTGGAATGTGGGCCTGCGAAGAACAACGCAGTGGACAGCGCATCGGTCAGCATCAAGCGACGGTCCACAATTTGTGCGGTAGGGTATGCACCGGGCAGTCTTCGACGGGCGATCCAAGTCCCCGCGGCGAGAGACGCCACCGGCGATATGACCAGCCAGCGTGGGTCCACGATGTCTGTGCCCAGAAAGAGGAGCAGTGCGAGGACTGCCAACGCAACAATGACTGCAACGGCAAACTGAAATGCCAGCGCGTTCCACAATAAACGCCGCCTGGCGAGAGCGATCACCTCTGATAGCATTTGCGAGCCCACCCAAAAGTTTGGATGGGGCGCAATGAAGGGAGGGCCTACTTATTTTGTTGAGTGAAGGGATACGAGGGAGCCCGGTGCGGAGGAAGAAAAAACACCAAGAGATTTTGCGCCGCGCAACAATCTGCGGCATCAGGGCCGGGGTGAGGGCGGACACCTATGCAACATACAGAGCTGAGACATTTCAAAGAGGTGCTGCATGCAATTCTGGACGGCACCGAAGATCTTCTGCGGAGGCGCGACGACATCGCTGTCGAGAACGTTCCCGATAGCCTGGATCGAATCCAAGGAGCCACGGAGCGGGAGATGGCAATCCGCCGGATTGAGTCCGATTTCAGCAGGGTGCAAAGCGTGCGAACGGCACTCCAGCGGATCGCGGACGGCACTTATGGTACCTGCTTCCGCTGCGAATGCGAGATCGCTCCCAAGCGGTTGAAGGCTGTGCCGTGGGCTTCCTATTGCCTCGAGTGCCAGACGTCCGCCGATCGCAAGGGTCGGGGAAGCGATCACCACGAAGCGGCAGCCATGTTGCGCCTGTGAGGTAGCGATGGCGGAAGCGGATCACTTCCGGAAGAAGAAGATCCGCTTCGGCCCTCAAGAGTAATCAACTATGGCTGCAAGCGCGATGCAGTGCCAGAGTGGGGCACGGCCGGAATCCAGCCGTCTGACGGGTTGAATCCCGTCATGGCGAGGGCTACTGTTCCCGTATTCTCGCCCAGATCCTTCTGGTACACGACGCCGTCCTTGCCGACGCCGAACGTCATGATTCCCGAATTCCTATATTCCGCCGGATAGGCGAGGATGGCGAAGCCGCCCGTCGACTTTCCATGCTGCGGGTCCCCCGGCCCTGTCAGGATCCGATAGTAGTAACCGTTGAACAGCGGAGGCCGGTCGGTCACGTTGGAAGCCATGGCATTCGCGAAATCCCCGAGTTTGCCGAGCGGGCTTGCGGGTTGACCGTCCGGAACAGCCCAGTACAAACCGTTCTGCTTCCCCGAATCGCTCACAAATTTTTGAGCAAACTGTTTGGACTTTCCGTCGTGAGGCTGGCTGGAGTATTGCTGTTGAGCCCTTGCCGTAGCTTCGCAGGCGGCGATTGCGCCTAACTCGTGGTTGCCGATTCGGCGCGCCAACACCTCGTCCTTGCCTGCCGCGGTATCGAAGTACCAGCGGCCGGCGCCATTCTGACCTAGAGGAACTGGAAACGCATAGTTATCCGGCCCGATGTAGAGTGTCTGTCCGCCGGCTTTGATCTGTCCCCAGCGATTCATGCGATTGTATGCGGTCACGAAATCCCGCAGGTTGGTCGCGTCCTGAGACTGGTCGCCCGTGAGCAGGATTTCGGCGCCATCCGGACCGAAGATATCGAGAACAGCGGAACGATCACCGGACTGAGCCGCGGCGAGCAACGCCGCACCCGCTTCGGACGGGGACGCGAACGTCTTAGGAACCGTCCTTTCCGCCGATGGCGCAGCCCTTTCCGCCGAGGGCTTGACCGCCGCAGTACAGGAGGCCAGCACGATCAACAGCAGGAATGTTAGAAGCTTGCAGTTCGAAGATAAGTGCGACATAGGATTCTTTCGTGTTGCAGTCTAGCGGCGGAACCCTCCGCCGTGGAAGCCGCCGCCACCAAAGCCGCCGAAGTGGCCGCCGCCGAACCGGCCGCCGGAGAAACCACCGGAGCGCATGCTTCCCCAGCCACGGAAGCTGTCTGCTCTCGAAGACCAACCGCCAAGTCCACCGAAGCGATCGCCCAGGCCGCTGAAGGCATTCGATCGGCCGAATGCGCCTTCGTCGTGACTCCAGGATCCGGCGCGATCCGCGTTCATACGGTCATCATCGCGAGCGACGTCGTTCAGACGACTTGCACTGCCGTGGAGGCTGTTGGCCGCGGTCCGGTTGTATGCGTTGTGATAGCCGTAGCCATTGTGGTAACCGCCGTTATAGTAGCCACCATGCCAGGCGGAGTTGCCGTAAAAACTATTGTGGTTATAGACCACCGCGCCGCCGTTCCAATCACAGTTCCAGGAATTCCATCCCCATCCGCAACAGCCGCCGCCATCGAGCGCTCCGACAGCGATGCCGGCGCCGAAGCCGATCACTCCAGCGGCCGCCACGTCACCGGCGGTATATCCCGGAGTGGCGTAAGGCGTGCCATAAATTACCGCCGGATTGTATTCCGGGACATACACGACTTGCGGGTTGGCGGGTTGGATGACAACTGTCTGCGGCGACTGTTGTACAACTGTGATTTGAGAGGTGGACTTGAGATTTCCCGCAGCCTTGGCTTTGGCGCGAAGCCGCTGAACCGCGGCCATCACGTCCGCCGGCTGGTTGTGATAGGCCTCTCCCAATGAGGAGGTCCAAGTGAGATTTTTCGCCAGATTGTTGAGGACCGATGGAAACTCGGTCAGCGCCTTCACGCTCGAATCCCACGATTGTTTGTTGACGGCCTGCATGAGTGATGTTCCTGTGAATTGGCGGTTTTCCTGAAGCCAATAGTCGGCAACTGCGACCTGATCGGGAAATGTAGCAGCGGCCAGAATCTGCGCCACCAGGGCGTCGGGATACAGCGCGATCGGAGCCACCAAGGCTTCCAGTTCGGTGCCGCTCATTGGCGCACCATCGGCAGCGCCGCCAGCAGCGCCGGCGACCTCGTCCGGATTCTGATAGCCGAACGATGAGACGGCGATTACAAGACTGATCCACACCGCCAAGAGTTGTCTGGTTCGTTTCACCATATTTGCCGGCTCCAACCCGGCTTGCCGCTTACTGGTTCATTGCTTTCCGAGGGTGAAGATCACTCCAGCGCCGTAGCGAAGATTGTTCTGCTTGAAACTGTTGTTTACCCGTGTCAGAAAGTAGTCCAGCTGAACTGGCCGGAAGGCGACGGCGTGATTCAACCTGATGTCCAGAGTTCCGCCCACTGCCATCGCAAATCCGGTGGTGTTTCTGGAAACCAGGATGCCGGTACCGGGGGGCGTTCCACTGCCGAAGACGGTGGTCCCACCCACGAGATACTCCAGCGCAGGGATCAGCTTGCTGGACCGGTTACGAAGTGAGACGCGCGGGCCGACGAGGTAGCTCAACCAATTACTGTTCAATTGGAGACCGTTGATATCACCGTTGTGCACCATCCCGACTTCCAGGACTCCCGCGATTTGCTCGAGGAAATTAACCTGCAGGCTGCCTGTGCCGCCGTTGGCTATGAAGGAGGGAAGCCCGTTGCCCGAACCAACCCGTAACATCTGATATTGCCCGCCGAGTTCCAGGACCGGCGCGCTTTGCCCAAAGGCTCCAACAGCAAGACCGGCGTTGAGCAACAGTACATTCGTGAATCTCATACACCGATCTCGTATTGCTTGATGATTCCCCAACGGTCAGGACGCAAGAAAATTGGCCCCAACGTAGTGGGAGGCAAGTTAGGCCCAGTTCACGTCAAAGCGTCCGCCGCAGTGAGATAGAGTCCGGTCGCTAAGACCGAACGCATAGGTGTAACTGAATGGAGAGGACGAACTTTCAAAAGACGAAGCTGAGTCCGCCTAGCGGCACAAAGTTGTATACCCATCCGTGAACTTGAGATAGACCCGTCGGCCTGAGAATCCGGTCGGGAAGAGGAGTCATGTAAGTACGAAAGTCCAGACGCAGAAGGCCGTGCCGGGAGACTCTGAACTTCAGGCCTCCGCCAACGCTGATTGCGGGTTCCACCTGTGTGCAAGGCACCAGCACCGCAGAACCAACAGCCGGCAATCCGACTGACCTGAGCTGATTTCCGGTGTAGATTTTGGCGCCGGCGCCACCCGCGAGAAAGGGACGTATCCGGGCTTCCCGATTCGTAACATGGAACAGCACGTCGTAGGTAATCAGGTTGGAATAACCGGTGGCATTAGCCTGGACGCCTTGAAAGCGCAGTTCAGGACCGCCGGCCTGATATAGCCATCGGACTTCTCCTCCGATGTGCTCGTACATATTTTGCCCGAAGACGACCCCTATCGCTCCCTTCGAGGCGAAGCCGGACCGAATGGATCCGACGGGACCGACGATGGAGGGATTGGCATTCCATCCGTATCCGCCCGCGGCGCCGAGTTCCCATTCCTGAGCCTGACATAGTGACGAGAGTGCCGAAGCAAACATAACTGTGCAAAGTGCGAAGCGCATGGATTTGCGGATGTGGGGGTTGCACGACGGGTGCATTTTATTGTGCACACCGTACGCCGCCGGAGATTGGATGTATCCCCAAAACATAGTCCGGAGATGGGGCGCCGGCGTCGAGGCTATTACCCGCACACCGGCTGGAAGGCTCATCTCGCGGCACATCTTATGCAACAGGTCGAGCGGCAATACTGCACATACTTCCCGACTCTTTCCCACCGCGTTAGCGAGATATTCCACGGAATGCCGGCAGTCGCCCTGCTCCTCACGATTAGTGCGCCGCTATTGAACAGTCAAGGCGATGCCGGCACCCGGTATCGTGTGGATGTCGATATGGTGGTACTGACATTCAGCGTCACCGACAAGAAGGGCAACCACGTCAACGGGCTGCGGCCAGAAGATATACGGATCTTCGAGGACGGCGCAGAGCAAAAGATCTCCTCGTTTGCAGAAGGAAGCAAGCTACTAGTGAACGAGGGTTTGGGATTCGCCGGCACGAACGTATTTATCCTCTTCGATACGAGCAATCGCATGTACGCGAGCGTACCTTATGTGTGCGACGCCATCGCCGACTTCGTGAGGCGATTGGCGCCGGCGGACTCGTCGGCCATTTACACGTTTAGCCGCAACCTGTTTCGGGCCACTCCGCTTACGCAGAATCATAATTTGGCGCGGGCGGGGCTGAGTAACATTTCGGCCGGGGACGATACTGCGCTATTCAACTCGGTACTCCTTACGGTGAGGGACGCGGCGCGGGTTGCGGGCCGCAAAGCCATCGTGGTGTTCTCCAATGGTCCTGATAATGCGAGTGTGCTCGGCCCCGAGGATGTCGGCCGGGTTGCTGAAAACGAGGGTGTCCCCATATACGTGATCTCTACGCGGGATGCGGCCCAGGACCGGACTCTGTTCGACGCGCTACAACGACTGACATCGCGAACCGGAGGAAAACTATACTGCGCACGAAACTGGCAGCAGCAAGCCGAAGCGTTCACGTCAGTCCGAGAAGATATCGGCAGTTCCTATACGGCTTACTACTATCCCGCGCCGAACGCGAACCACGGATACCGCAGCGTCCGGGTGGAAATCGCATCGCCAAACGGAAAAAGCTATCGCGTTCTATCGCGGTCTGGTTACGAGGCCCGTAGAGAGCCGCCCGGCACAACGAATAACTGAACGGAACTCATGCGAGACCATGCAGATACCCTCACAACAATGTTCCTGCTGAAACACCTTCGAGCCGCAACCCGGCACATTTTTTCCGCCGGTTTCGGAGGTACGGGCATCCTCCATAACATGGAGGAGAATCGGGGAAACCCCGAGGGCCGGGCAGTGGAACCCGTGACGCAACAACACGTAACGGAGGTGTGCACCGTGCGAAATATCTCATTGCAGAGGGTGACCGAGAGACTTGCATGCGAAGGGGAGATACTGGTCACCTACCGGTTCCGAACAGGATCGGTAGGTCTGGCATCGCCGGTGGGAATGGACGGGGTAAGCGGGAACGGCCGCCGGTCCTGGTGGTCGGCGTGCAAACGCAGAATGCGCCGCTTCGTGGGATCGGACGAAACCGCGGCAGTCCGCGTTTCGCCGGGAAAGCGACTACGGGTGAATTCCGTTCCGGACGATATCCGGCATGAGTTCGATGTGGGCGTGACGGAGAACGTGAGCTTCGTTCAGTTGGCTGCCGAGGTGTGCCGCGATCGTGACGCCATCCGGTTTGGAAACGGACGCCATGTCCTCTTGCAGCGGTTTGGCGAGGGCATCTGGTTTGAAGTGCTGGCGGACGGTTCAAATGACAGTCATCCGAACGAGGAGCCGGAGGAGTCTCATAAGCTTGCACCGCCGGTGCCCGAAACGTTCGCCGGGGCATCCAGAAGATAGTATCGGTTGGCGTTCGTGAGCGAGAAAACCAGTGGCGTTCGTCTAACGCGGTTGCTCTCTCCGCAACTGGGCCAGTCTGGCTTCCGTGCCAGCCCGCCCGGCATCCCGCGGCGCTGCAACCCGCAGGTACTCCTCGAGATGCTGCATCGCCTCTTCACGCCTCGCGGCATTGACCAAGACATCGGCAGCCAACAGATGCGCCCGGGGGATCTGCGCCGAAGCGCGCTCGAGATGTTCCAGAGCCTCCCCCGTCTTGCCAGGTTGCGCCATGAGACTAGCGGCGAGGATCAGTTGGAGACCGGCGTGGCCGGGATCGACGTCCAAGCCTCGTCGCGCCGCTTCTCCGGCCTCGCGATACCGATTCATACGCATCAATGCCATGCTCAGATTCGCCAACGCCAGGCGGTGGTTGGGCGCCAGCGCAAGGGCCTGCCGGAAAAGTTCCACAGCTTGCGACAGCTCGCCCTGGGCCAAGTAGATGGCGCCCAGGTCGTTGTAAGCGGCGGCCAATTCGGGATCGCGAGTGATGGCCTCTCGAAAATATTTCAAAGCTTGGCTCCGGTTGCCCCTAGCCGCCTCGATCCGGCCCTTATCGTACAGTTTCCACGCCGCTGCAGAAGTCTGATATTTCCTTTGCTCGTTGAGGCGTACCGGGGCGTCCGGGGATACCTGGGCAAACACGGGGAAGACGGCCAGCAGGCCTATGACGATAAGGCAGATGGAGACTTTCATTGCATACCTGGGCCGATGATGACTCCCGGTTCGAGGCCGGCTCATTTTTCTTGTCGAAGGGCCAAACGATGGCCCGATCATCGGCCTTGTTTTTAGGATAAAGTGCTCCTAATCTATTGATTTGGTTGTGATATAATCTAGCCTCGGAGTGTTATCACAAGGAAGGGGGAACTTGGGCACCCGTAACCAAAAAATGGACAAACTTCACCCGAACCATTCATGGCAAAGCAACGCGGAACCCGCGGATTCGCATGAAAAGGGTGGGTTTGATCCAATGCAGCTGCTGGAGGTGGCGGCACACGACCTGCGCAATCCGATCAGCGGGATCCTGGCAGCAGGCCAATATCTGGTT
>Ga0157376_10002870_pt1 | contig 11805 bp, 9 predicted proteins | sample M45metaG_FD_121801 | JGI IMG/M metagenome (GOLD analysis project Ga0157376, IMG submission 121801) | Miscanthus rhizosphere microbial communities from Kellogg Biological Station, Michigan, USA - M4-5 metaG | ecosystem: Host-associated > Plants > Roots > Rhizosphere > Soil | place: USA: Michigan... | reverse complement strand
AAAATGCAGATCCTTCCGCAGTAGGTAACCAGAGCGGGGCGATCGTGGAAGGGACAAGAAAGTTCTCCGAAGCCGCGATAGGGGCGGGTGGAGGGTGTATAGACGTCGGCCGGGCATCTCATGTCGAGAGCCTCATGCGGGCGCTCGTAGTTAAACTCGCGAACGAAAGCGTCGAACTTGGCTTGTTGCTGAAGAAAGTTGATTAACAACCTTTTGTTTTGCAGGTTGAGCGCCGCCCGGTGCTGCCCAAATCCACGTCCTGGGAACCTGAAGCAGTGAGGCGCAAACCGAAGCAGGTTGACGCCATGATCGCGTTACCGGAAGACCTGCTGAGGGGAAATGTGGAAGTAGCGAAGTAGGTTCATAAACCAGGGGCAGAAATCCAAGGCTTTCCGATAAAGCAAACTCACTAAGCGGGCGGAATTACCTGCAAATCTGGGCAAGTCCCGAATGGAGCGTCCAAGCTCGCGCAAGCCAACTCAGAACGCGTGGGTTCGATAGACTGCGATGCGTTTTTTCCGTGCTCCGTGCGATCATCTGAAATTCTCTATCTGCCACACATTGTTTGTAGCAGTGGCTTCCCCGATGGCCAGCAATCGCCCGTCCGGTGACGGAATTGCATAAAACACTTCGGGACCAGGCGTATGGAGTAGCACAGAAGCTCTGCCATCCAGTGTAACCTTCAGCAGCGCACTATCCCATTCATAATTATGCCAACCAACCAGCAAACTCTTTCCATCAGCGGACCAGTCGATGTTTCTCAATCCGTTCCATCCTTTCACGACCAGATCACGCGTCTCGCCCGTGGAAGTAGGGCGAAGTTGGATCTTTTCCTGTTTAGGGCTAAGAACGATGATTGCGCGCTGCGAACCGTCGGGGGACAAGCTCCAATTTACAAAGTAGGGAGCATCGATTTGCGGGGGGCCTGTGCGTGTCCCGCTCCTCACATCGAAGCGAAACGTTTCCGTCGTATTTCCTTTTGTGATGCTGTACAGGCAGATTGTCGACGGCAAACGCGCACACTGCACGTTCCAGATGCCGACGTCCTTCAGGACCAAGCGAGGCGTTCCGCCGCCTTTTGGAATGGCAAGAATGGAGGAGGCCGCTAACTGGTTCCGTACCGTGGCGCGGACGCGGACTTCGCCCTCTGGAATTTCGGGGTTGGTGGATTTAGGAGTCGAAACATATAGAATCTCTGAACCGTCGGGCGTCAGTCTAGGTTGTAAGAGCTGTTCCTCGCTACTCGCCAGGCTCTCTGCCAATGGCTGATCGATGGGTTGCTTGAATATCTCTAGACTACCGTTTCGATCCGAAGCGAAGAGGACTGCCTTACTATCTGGTGTCCAGGAAAACGGATAGTTTGCATTCTCATCCAGCGTCAGTCGTCTGTTCGCCAGCAAATGCGTACCGTCTGCCGCCAGCGTTCCGATGGAAACAAACGACGACCAACGTCCTCTGAGGATAGCCACTACTCTTCCGTCAGCACTCCCAGCAACATGTGAAATCCAACCTGATCCTCCTGTGATACGGTTCGGCGGACCAGAAATCTTTTCAAATTGCTGCAGCGGCACCGTCCACAGGCTTGAGTCTTGCCGGTCGTATTGACTGTCGCTAAGGGCATAGATGAGCCGGCCATCCCGTAGCCAATGCAACGCAGGGGTTAAGCGACCATCTGAAAAGAGGGTCTGAGCATTTGCCGTCTGCCAGTCATTCACTTCAACGGAGCTGGTTAGCGGAAGGGTCCACCAGGTGGTTCTGATATAAGCAATCCGTTTGCAGTCGGGAGACCACGTCGGCGCTCCCAACGCCGAGCCATCCGACTTGTCGGTCGCAACTTTGATCTGCTCTGCTCCGTCGGAACGCATGACCCACTGTTCCCGACCAAAATCGAAATTGACCGAATCTCCGTAAACTCGGCGGAACGCGATGTGCGCCCCATCCGGAGACACTGACCCTCCAAAGGCGTCATCGGCCAAAGGACGGGGTGAACCCCCGAACACTGAGACACTCCACAGGCTTGCCCTCTCTACTTGTTCCTGGCGAGTGACGAGCAAGTGAGACCCGTCCGGAAACCAGTCATCCACGCGGGCAGTGAAGTCCGCCGGCAACGGCACGCGGTGCGTTTCACCAGTGCGAATTAGTTTCAGGTAGACTCCGGTGTTGTCCGCGTAGGCGAGGTATATGCCATCGTGGGACACTGCGGCACTGCTCACGCTATTTTCCGATAAATTCGCGGTCAGCTTACGTTCAATGATGTCGGTGCGCCGCAATGGAAGCCGCCATACTGCCCAGATCAACGAGGCGATCATGAGCAGCGCGATGCAGCCGACGGAAAGCCGGTAAGTCGAGAGAAGTGATTTGCTTCGCTCTGGGAGCGGCGCGATTTGGACGCCGCCTGAAGGAGCGGAATCGTTGACCGGGGCGATGAAGCGATAGCCTCGTCGAGCAAGCGTCTCAATGAACACTGGAGCGTCCGCCGATTCACCCAGTGCATCGCGCAACCTCTTGATGGCAGCGTTCAGACTGTGATCGAAGTCAACAAAGGTATCCTCAGGCCAGAGTTTGCTCCGCAATTCCTCTCGAGTGACGATTTTCCCGGGATGTTCCAGCAGCGCGGCCAACACTTGAAACGGCTGTTCCTGAAGTCTTACTTTCTTCCCGGCGTGGCGGAGTTCGCCGGTTTGTAGATCAAGCTCGAACGTGCCGAAGCGGACTATTAAGGGTGAGAAATTGACTGACATGGGAAACTTTCAAGTAGTCGAAGTCTAGCACTCTTTCGGTGCGCAGTTCCGACGTGAGATCGCTCCGTACCAGGTGCTGAGAACAATGTGCTCTTGACCCTCTCCCAACTTGCTCGGCTAGCTGCCAGATAGTCGGCTATTCTGACTAATCGCCTAAGCCTTGTCTACGCGGCGCCCATCCCGATCGCGATCACTCAGCCGGCAGTTTGGATCGTCCGCCTGATGGGCAGGCGCGGCCCGATCTGAGCCGTGGGACGTAAACGCCTCAGAGTTGGACAAGATTGCTAGAGTAGAACGAACTTATTCGGGCTACGCCGAGCGAGGTTTTCCACTCCAACAACGGCATTTCCAGGTGGAGTTCTCCGGGACACGCTTGCCACTAAGAGAGCTGTTGGTCGGGTATCTAATGCTAGAATTGTGGCAATTGAGGTTCGCGGCAATGCCGTCGAACGGCCAACCACCCGATCCGTCCGCTTTGGGGCCTTTGAAGTTGCCCTACATCGGGAGAACTTCGCAAAGCCGGCGTCAAACTGAAACTTAGCGGCCAGCCTTTTCGAGTCCTCGCCATTCTGCTTGAACGCCCCGGCGACATTTTCACTCGTGAAGAGCTGCAGAAGTGCCTCTGGCCAGACACCTTCGTCGATGTCGAACACAACCTTCATACCGCCATCAACAAGCTTCGCGAGGCGCTGGGCGACTCGGCCGAAAGCCCGATAACCCGACTTCAGGCACAGGAAAATCTGTTCAAGCAAATTCACAGTCTACTACAGCAGCTGGGCGACTCAATCTTCGCTTCCTCCTACCTGTTTCTTGTTTTAGCCTTTCTCTTTTCCATTCCCACCATCATCCCCGATGGTGGGTGCTTCCTATTCAGCTTCGCCGCCTCTGCAATCAATTTCTTCACTCCCGGCCTCTTCACTTCGGCAGCGCTCCGCAGTTTTACGTGTCGCACGCCCTTCCCTGTTCCCTCCAGCAGCTTCTCCGGGTCCGGCAATGCCGCCCCGCGCATGAACGCAAACGTCACATGCTCTTTACCCACCATGAAGCAGCATAGCGGTCCGTTCGAATCAAACGACGGAATCTTCCACGGATTCACGTACTCCTCGCCCCCCTTTACTGTCTTTTTCACCAGTGCCCGTACCGCCTTCGTCACACCCGCAAGCTTCCCCGCCTTCTTCACATAAGCATCAATCCAAACACGTGCTTGTTTCCCCTCAATCGTCGGCATTGGTTCCTCCTACACCTTCTGCGCCATTCTACCTCCCAAGTCCGTACTAGACCGAACCTTGCCGATTAGCACGACAAATCGGGCGCTTGATCGCGAACAGCAACGATTGGGTTCCTAAGCTGCCACTCTGAAGCATATACTTCGATTTCTACTCGACGCTTGTGGGGAATAGAATTTGAAAATACTCGCGCCGTTGCTCGTCTTGGTTGCGGTGATGTATCCGCTTACAATTTATGCAATGCATGACGCGATGGCGTCTTTGCTCGGAAGCAAAATGGGAGTTGTAATCCTGATCTCAGATTTGGAAAGGGGAGAATCGGTCTTCTTCGTGGCTTCTGGAATCGCCATCGTTGGCGCTTTCGGACTTTTTTTGCTGAAAAGGTGGGGAAGAGTGATCTCGATGCTAGCTTTCGGGTTGTTCGCACTACTTGAACTGACTATGGCTGTATTTTCCCCGGAGCTAGCACAGAGCTGGTTTTCATTTAGTGAAACAAGATGGCTGGCTGCTACCGGAGCGGTTCTTTTTTCCACTGCCCTCGGTTGGTTATTTTCGCCGCCCGCAAAGGAGGAATTTCAGACGAATGGGAAGTTAAGGTGACGGGAAGCACCAAAAGTGGGCAGCGTTTCCCGGCAGCGCGGCTCCGGCGCATTCATTTTCGGCCAGAGGTCAGCGCGCAACGTCGATGCGAACAAGTTTAGTCTTGCGCTCGGAGGAAGCTGCTGTAAGAGGAGGCAATCGCAAGCCAGCTAAAGTATTTTTCTTGGGCCTCGCGGCTACGCTGCGCTAACTGAAGTCGAAAATCACGATCCGCGAGGATTCGGATCATTGAGGTTCCCAACCGTTGCTGCAAAGCCGCTTCGTTAAGTTCCCCGGACACAAGTAGTACGCCGGCATCGGTGATCGGCGAGGACGTCTCGGAGCCTTGCAGCGCGATGACCGGCATGCCGCAGGCGATTCCGGCAATGGCGCTTCCGCGGCGAGAGGAGATCGTGCCTCTGACAAACAAGAGCACATCCGACTGGGCGAAGCGATTCAACAATGCCTGATCCTCGATGACACCTTCGACATGAAGCTCCACGGGGACATCGCGCAAACCTTCTTTTAGCGCTTGTGCGCGCAATTCTGCGTGGCGTCCGAAAACGAGCAGGCGAAGATTTCCTAGCTGCTGGCAGGCGTGGCGCACCGCGGCGACGATGTCACGCGTTTCGCGGTCACCGGCGGCTCCTCCAGTAATGCCGAACACTGCGATGGCCGGAGGAGCGTGAAGCTCGTCGTGATTTTGCGGAACAAACGAAAATGGGAGGTTCGCGCCGACAGGTATAAAAGTCTGCTTTTTGGATATGACCGGGTGCCAGCTCAGGTGATCAGGCGGAACGGTAAAAACAACGCGATCGGCGCGCGCCGCAGCCTCATGCATAGACCTTATTTGGAGGTTACGTCTAAGGCGATCGATGAATCGAGTTCCCGCAAATGGTTCGGCATCGTGGAAGACCATGGCGACGCGCGCGCCAGCTCGGCGAAGTACGCGTAGAACTTTCCTTAGCCGCCGGGGAAAACCACGCGCCGACCATGACAGCGCAGTGTATTGAACGAGTACCCAAATACCCCGCCAAGTTCCGGCTTGCAAACTGAGAGCTTCCAGAGATGCGGGCCAGCCATGCTGATTCCACGGAACTCGGCGAATTTCTAATTCAATATCGTGAGCGACAAGTGCCATGCCGAGATGCCGACAATATTCTTCGACAGCGTCTGTAGGTTCGTCGCGGCGGCCGAGCAATGCGATGACGCGCTGCGGCTTCATTTTTGGACGAGAAAACTGCCAATCACAAGCGCATCCATGCCAGAGCTGAAGAACGTGCGGAGCGCATCGGTTGGAGTGTGCACGATGGCTTCGCCTCGCAGATTAAACGAAGTGTTCATGATCACAGGAACGCCCGTAGTTTTACCGAATTCGTCGATCAATCGGTAATAGAGCGGATTGATTTCGCGCTCGACGGTTTGCGGGCGGGCGCTGCCGTCCACGTGTGTCACCGACGGAATGACATTGCGTTTCTCAGGGCGCACTTGCGCGGTGAGAATCATGAAAGGCGAATCGTACGCGGATTCAAGATACTCCGGCGCGGCTTCTTTCTTGAACGACGGAGCGAATGGCCGCCACCACTCACGAAACTTTACGGCGTGGTTGACCTTGACGTTCATTTCCGGATCCCGTGGATCGGCAATGATGGAACGGCTACCCAGAGCGCGAGGGCCAAACTCCATGCGGCCTTGAAACCAGCCAAGAATTTTCCCTTCACCGAGAAGCTGCGCCGCAGCTGCGGCCGGATCCCCCAACTTGGCGTAACGAATTTTGTAAGTCAGCAGAGCTTTTTCGATGGCGTCATCATCGAACGATGGCCCCCAGTAGCCGTGGCGCATGGGCCTGTTGGGCAAGCGTCCATTCCCGTCAAGGTAAGGTGCAAGCGCCGCGCCGAGAGCAACACCGTCATCAGAAGCTGCCGGCTGCACAAAAATGTTTTCGATGGCGCCGGAGGCAACAATTTTGCCATTAGCTTTTGAATTCAGAGCGACGCCGCCGGCCAGACAGAGATTCTTCGATTTCGTTTTCTCGAGCGCAAGCATAACGACCGACATCATGGCAGCTTCGCAGGCGTCTTGCACCGCGAAGGCAATATTCTTGTGGTGGTCGGAAATATCGGATTCTGGCTCGCGAGGCGCACCCAAAAGCGGAGTGAAATGGGAGTACTGGGTTCCATCTCCAATTAGCTTTTTGGTGTGGACGCGATACGGACTATCGTTCGGATTTATGAATGGACTTAGATCAATTCCTGGCTGGCCGTACGGCGCAAGTCCCATCACTTTCCATTCGTCGCTATTGGGAACAAATCCGAGAAATCCGGTGAACTGCGCGTAGAAAAGTCCGAGCGAATCGGGCCAGTTGATGGTGGCCACATGAGCGAGTCTCCCGGCATGACCGCGCCAGATGGAAGTTGCTTCCCACGCGCCGCGGCCGTCCATCACCACCACCGCGGCGTCATCGAATCCAGAATACGCGAACGCGCTCAATGCGTGCGCGAGGTGATGATCCACGTAGCGAAACTTTGTTTTGCCTTCGCCAAAGGTTCTACGGAACGAAGCGGCGCCGGATTCTTGATGCCACATGCTCAAGAAATGGCGCGACGAATTCAGAAAATTCATGTAGGACACCGGCCAGCGGCCGGTGGCGTACAATTTCAGATCGTGGCGGTACACAGGTCCGGCAGTTTGCCATCCGAAACATACTTCATCAATTTGCGCCGCGGACACTTTGGCAAAGGCGAGGCACGCTTGAATGGCCAGTTTCGGGAAACCTGCATCATGCTTGATACGCGAAATACGTTCTTCGGCAACCGCGAATAGCAATTCACCATCGCGCACGATGCACGCGGATGAATCGTGCATCTGTGAATAGTTGATTCCAATCGTCAGCATGAAATTCCGCATCTACCTTAGCAAAACTGCTAAATGGCGCGTCGGCGAAACTAAAACCAATCCTGATTACGACCACCGAGCTCGCAAGGACTTGAGCCAGGCTCGCATCAATAGTGACGCGCCTTCCATTGTCTCGCGAAATCCGTGTCCGGCAACATGGCGAAATTGCGCCGCGGCGCAATCTGCCAGACCGTGCGCGGCGTAGAAATCCAGCGCCACCAGTCTGGCGCGCGATTCCGGCCAGGATGGCGTCGGAGCCAATCGTCGGTTCCGGCTTCCCTAATGCGGGTCAGCAGCTTCTCAACCCGACGGTCGTAAGTATGTTCGGAGAGAGCAAGTTCGCGAGCGGTGGTGACAATCTGATTTAGCGCGAGTTCGTCTTGCAAATATCTGCGAACGAGGCCGCTGATTTCGGATGGGTCGCGATCAACTCGACGAAGACGCGATCGCAATGCTCAGCGGACAACGCGGGACGCCTGCTGCGACTGTTGCGCTGCGATGATTTCTTGAAAGATAGTGTCAAGGCTCTTGGTTATGCTCCAGCTTGGATAATGCGACTGGAATTTTCGCAAATCCGAAATGTAGCAAATGTGGTCACCCTTGCGCGCTTCTTCGACGTACTTCCAATTTAGTTTCTTACCGGTCATTTCCGCAATTTTTGCGATCGCTTCCAGCATGGAAACACTGTTTTGGCGTCCACCGCCCAGGTTATAGACTTCGCCAGGCCGCGGGTTGGCAGCGAAGGCTTCGATGGCTCGAACAACATCGTGGCTGTGAATGTTGTCCCGGACTTGCTTGGCTTGGTACCCAAACACTGAATAGGTTCCGCCGGTCAGGGCAACCTTCACTAGATAAGAAAGAAATCCGTGCAATTCGACGCCAGAGTGTGAAGGTCCAGTCAAGCAACCGCCACGGAAAATACAAGTGTTCATTCCAAAATAACGGCCATATTCCTGAGCAACTAGATCCGCGGCAGCTTTCGATGCGCCAAAAAGCGAATGCAAAGTCTGGTCGATGCGGCAGGATTCGTTGACGCCGGCAAAGTCCTCCGGCCGCGCATAGTCATATCTGGTTCCGAGTTCCTTCAGCGGGATTTCGTTTGGCGAGTCACCGTAAACTTTGTTGGTGCTCATCATGATGAAAACAGCATCGCGGCAATGCTGGCGTGTCGCCTCGAGCAAGTTGATGGTACCCATCGCATTCACTTCAAAATCAACGATGGGAATATCACGCGCCTTGTCGTGCGAAGGCTGCGCGGCACAATGGACGATCAGGTCAAATCGATTGGCGTTGAAGAGTTCATCCAGCCCATTGCGGTCGCGGATGTCCAGATTGGCGTGATGAAAATTCTTGGTTGAACGCTGGAGACGGTCCAGATTCCAAGTGGTGTCGCCCGGCGCGCCAAAAAATACCTGGCGCATGTTGTTGTCAACGCCGACGACGCGATGGCCCTGCCGATCGAAGTGCTGCACCGCTTCAGAACCAATTAGGCCGCTGCTACCGGTAACGAGTATGGTTTTCATAGTTTGTGGTTGTGCGAGCGGGCCATCAGTTTACTTAACTTTCCACTTTTTCGCATAGTGAAGTAGCCTTCGCCAACAAAGCCTGAAATCGACCGGCAGACCTACTACCAGATTTTGCAGACTTTTTCTCTAACCATGGCATCAGCCTTGGTGCAGCCGAACGCCTTAGCGAAGAGCTCCATGTTCGAGAGTGGGCCGTTTACGCGGAATTTCGGAACGGGGTGTTCGTTGCTGTTGGCCATGAGCCGGGCATATTCTGGGCGCAGATTCGCTCCCCAAACTTGCGCCCATCCTAGAAAAAATCTCTGCTCCGGAGTGAAACCATCCAGGGTCGCCGGCCGCTTGCCCTCGATCGATTTTTCGTAGGCCGCATAGGAAATCGCGAGGCCACCCAGATCTGCAATGCTTTCGCCGAGCACCAGCTTCCCGTTTTCGTGCAGTCCTGGTTCCACTTCATAGCTGTCAAACTGTTGCTGCACACAACTGGCACGTTCGTCGAAATTCTTGCGGTCGTCTTTGCTCCACCAGTCACGAAGATTGCCCCTGCCATCAAACTGAGAACCGGAGTCGTCAAAACCATGGGTGATTTCATGGCCGATTGCGGCGCCCATCCCACCGTAGTTGACGGCATCATCGGCCTTCGGATCGTAAAACGGCGGCTGCAAAATCCCCGCTGGAAACACGATTTCGTTCAGGGTCGGATTGTAGTAAGCATTTACGGTTGGAGGAGTCATTCCCCATTCAGCGCGGTCCACCGGCTGGCCAATCTTGTGCAGCTCATAAGCATGCGCGAATGCCACTGCGCGGCGGACGTTTGCCGAATAGTCGGTTCGCTCCACCGAGAGCGCAGAATAATCGCGCCATTTATCGGTGTAACCGATCTTGATCTGAAATGCCTGCAACTTGTCGATCGCCTCTTTCTTGGTATCCGTTCCCATCCAGTTCAATCCGGGCAGGTCACTCTTCAACGCGCCGATCAGATTCATGACCATCTCGCGAGCGCGCGCTTTTGCCGCGGGCGGGAAATATTTTTCGACGTAGACCTGGCCGAGCGCCTCGCCAACGTTACGGTTGACGCTCTGCACGCAACGCTTCCACCGCGGCTGAATCTCTTTGGAACCCGCCAGCTTCAACCCATAAAAATTGAAATTTTCCTGCACGAAGGAGTCCGGCAGTTCGTTGGCGCTGGCGTGAATCACGTGCCACCGCAAATATGTCTTCCACTGTTCTAATGGAGTTTCGGTTAGCAGGCGGTTTGTTTCCTTGAAAAAGTCCGGCTGATCAACGTTTATCGCAGCGAATGTCGGCGAATTGCGCTGCCGAAAATACGCTTCCCACGGCCATGCTGGTGCTAGCGCCTCCAGCTGCGGAATGGTCATCTTGTGCCAGACAGCGTGTGGATCGCGCATCTGGACTCGCGACATGGAAGCATTCGCCAATGTGGTCTCAAAATTCATCGCGTCTTGCGCTTCGGCCTCCGCCTTTTCCTGCGAATCGCCAGCCAATTGGAGCATCCTGGCCACGTGCTTCACATAGTCAACGCGTAACTGCTTTGATTTTTCATCGCTGCGGGTGTAGTAGTCGCGATCCGGCAGGCCCAGACCGCCCTGGCCGACGTCGGCGATCACTTGGGTGCTGTCGTCGAGGTCTTGCGTCGAATCAAAGCCAAAGAGAAAACCATTTCCGGTCAGTTGAAAGCGGGTTATTAGCGGTTGTAGCTCGCCAAGATCCTTCAGTTTTTCAATTGCCGCCAAATCAGCCGCGATCGGTTTCGCACCAGCCGCTTCAATGGCAGCGCTGTCCATGCAGCTTGAGTAAAAATCGCCAATCTTCTGCTGATTCGAGCCCGTTGCCGCGTTTGATTTCCCTGCGTCCTCGACAATTCCACGCATCGACGCTTGGTTCCGATCGGCTAAAACCGTAAACGATCCCCAAGTCGGAAACTCCGCGGGGATGGGGTTGCTCTTCATCCAACCGCCCATCGCAAACCGATAGAAGTCGTCGCACGGTTTGCAGGTCTTGTCCAAATTGGCGGTGCTAAAACCCCAGCCGGTCGAACCATCGTTATTTGCGCCGCTGGCGTGCAGCACCCCAAATCCTGCAAAGCACAAAATAAACGTGGCAACGATCCGGCGGTACCAGAATGAAGTGAACATCGCTCTCCCTATGAAATGGCAGGATTTTGGCTGGATGACTGCTTGTCGAGTTTAGCAAATTCTCTAAATTAAAGGCCATTTCCGAGACCAAAAAAAAGATGAATTGAGATCCCCGCAAGCAAGGATGCGCGACTGTCCGACTGGCGCGTCCCTCAGGAAATTTGGGGTAGATCGACGAACTCAGGCAATCGATGGATCCGGATCAAGGCTTCGCCGGGAAGGTCTGATACTTTGTAGCGTCAACCTTTTGCCACTCGCCGCTTTGAATTCCAGCGCGAATCTGTGCGGGGGCTTTTCCTTTGCGCGTCTGCTCGTAGGAATAAAACGCCTCTCCTATACAGATGTTGCACATCGATCCGTGAGCACTGGTGAAGCAGTCGAGCAAACTGCCATGGCCCTGACTGCGGTCACAGTGGCAGTAGCACGGCTCTTGATATAGAACTTTTTTCACTTTGGCAGCTAGGGCATACGCATTTTTCACGACGGGATTCTCAAATCTCGCGGGATCCATGGTTTCCGGCAGGGCATCCGCCGGTGCCTGGGTGTGGTGCGCGGGGACCGGTTCGTCTGATTGCGCCGCGCTCACAGAATTCGAGCGCGCGCCGCTGGGCAGAAGAACCAAGATCAGCAACGCCGCGGCAAACAAGGCAGATCCAATCATCCATTCGCGTTTCGTTTGCATTTT
>Ga0157376_10002868_pt1 | contig 11806 bp, 12 predicted proteins | sample M45metaG_FD_121801 | JGI IMG/M metagenome (GOLD analysis project Ga0157376, IMG submission 121801) | Miscanthus rhizosphere microbial communities from Kellogg Biological Station, Michigan, USA - M4-5 metaG | ecosystem: Host-associated > Plants > Roots > Rhizosphere > Soil | place: USA: Michigan... | reverse complement strand
TCAGGTGGAGGGTCTTCCGCCGGGTCAGGTCACTCTCGACGAGACCGCCATCCGACCGGGGGCGGGCGGTGCGGCGACCCGGCTCCATCGGGTCGAGATCGAGGTGCCCGATGCGACGGCGTCGGCACTCGGGCCGTTCGTCGAGCAGTTCCGAACCGCGTGCCGGCTGCAGCCTGCACAGTTGACGAAGTACGAGACGGGTGCTCTCACGGTTGGCCTGGAGCTCCTTCCGGACGAGTACGGCCCGACCGAAATCGAGCCGGACGCGCCGATTGGGCGAGTCGCGCTCGCGGTCCTACGGCGCCAGTTCACAGCTCTTGTCGCTCGCGAGCCGGGGACGCGGCTGGGCGATGACCCCGAGGAGTTGCACGACATGCGCGTGGCCAGTCGCCGCCTGAGAGCGGCGCTCTCGCTCTTCGCGGACGTCCTCCCGCCCTCGGCGGCCAAGCTTCAGGGCGACCTCAGGTGGGTTGGGCACACCCTCGGCGCCGTCCGCGACCTCGACGTACAGCTGGAGCAGCTCGACACGTGGCTCCTGCAGCTTCCCGAGATCGACCGCGAGCCCCTCGCTTCACTGCGTTCGCTGTTGGAGGCGAAGCGCAACGAGGCTCGGGCAACGATGCTGACTGCGTTCGACTCGCGCCGGTACGAGCTCTTCGTCAGCAGCTTCGGCCGCCTCTTGCGCACGGCGCGCGGTCGTCGCACCGGCCCCGCCTCGATGCCCGCGCTGGCGGTCGCACCGGACCTGATCGAAGCCCGCCTTCGCGCTCTCCGCAAAACCGGCGATGAGATCGAGACCGGCTCGCCCGCGGCCGACTACCACCGGGTGCGGATTCGAGGGAAGCGATTCCGCTATGCGCTCGAGTTCCTGGCCGAGGTCTACCAGGGACGGTCGCGACCCCTGACGAGGCGGGTCGTTGCGCTGCAAGACATCCTCGGCCTTCATCAGGACGCCGAGGTCGCGATCGAGCGACTCCGCGGACTCGCCAGGGAGCACGGAGACGAGCTTCCTGCCGAGACGATCTTCGCGATGGGCGAGATCGCGGAACGCTACCGACGCGAAGCCCTGGCGCTCCGGGCTGCGTTCCCGAAGGCCTACGCGCGGGCGACCGGAAAGAGTTGGAGAGCGTTCGCCAAACAGATCGAAGCCGAACGCCCCGAGCAGCCTCGCTCGCTGTCGGCGACGGCTCGGCCTCCGGACAACTGAGGATCTGAAGCGAGTCTGTGCGGCGCCCAAGTTGGCAAGAATCACGTGCAAGCGAGCCGTGGTGGCTCGGTCAATCGTGAGAGGAGGCGACATGGGTTTTGAGCAGTACCACGAGCCGGCTGGGGAGCTCAGCGCGGAGGCGCGGACGTTCGCGCGCATGATCACGTCGATGACCGAAGAGGCGGAGGCGATCGGCTGGTATCAGCAGCGCATGGAGCTGGAGCCAGACCCGGAGGCGAAGGCGATCATGGCCAACGCGCAGGGCGAGGAGTTCAAGCACTTCGGGATGGACCTCGAGTTCCTGCTACGGCGCACCCCGAAGTGGCGTATCGCGCTCCAGACGATCCTCTTCACAGACGGGGACATCGTCGAGAGTGGAGAGGAGGCGGAGGACGCCGAGAACCGTTAAGGCGCAGTCTCCGTGGCCAAGGCGCCACGCACACATCGGAGGTGATCGTCATGTTCAAGTGGATTCGGTCGCGTCGCGCTAACCGCGATCGCAACCCCGAGCCCGAGTCGGCCGAAGACAAACGGGATTCGGGCGAAGAGGAGTACGCCTCGCAGCAGGAGGAGGATCGCGAAGCCGCGCCCGACGGTCAGACACGGGTGAAGACCGACGACATCTGAAACGCGGGGAAATTCCCCGGTTCGAACGGAACGTGGAAGGAGGCACGATGGTCAAGATCACCGACAAGACCAACTACAGCCGCTTTGTGCGGCCGGACGACGACGACGAGGGAATCTGGCTCGATCACGTCGAAGTGCATCTCGTGACGCACCCGGTCGGGCAGGTGAAGGAGCTGCACGTCCACGACCCCCCGCAGGATCACGTCATCACGATCCGCTCGGGCCGGATGCGCTGGACGGTCGACGGCGAGTCGTTCGACGCCGGGCCCGGGGACGTGATCGTCACGCCCGCGGGCATCGCGCACAGCTACGAAGTCCTGGGCGTGGAGCCGGCGCGTGTGGTCTGCGTCGACTCGCCTGTGCGCCCGAGGACCGACTAGGCCTTCTCGGTCTTCGCCGCCGTGCCGTCGGCGCGGGCGGCGGCGTAGGCGTGCACGGCCTTCGTCAGGTCGAGGATCTGCTCGGAGAGCTGGATCAACTGCACGTTCTGGCTGTCCTCTTCCTGCACCGTCTGCCACTGCTGGTCGGCCAGGACCTGCCGCTTCGCGTCGGCCCTGTTCTGGCTGATCATCACGAACGTCGAGAGGAAGATCGCCTCGAGCGAGACGATCATCGTCAGCAGGCCGTAGGGATACTTCTCGGCGCCGAGGCCGATCCAGAGCCCGAACCAGACGATGTGGATGTAGACGAACCACATCGACCCGGCAAAGTCCGTGATCGCGTCGGCGATCCGGTTCTGGATGCTCTGCGCCCGTTCTTCCGCGTGCTTCATCAGGGCCGGGTTCGGCTCCACCGGCAGGCGCGAGAGCAAGTCGTTCGTGTGCGAGGCGGCTCCCATGGACCGAAAGCGTCGCAGCAGGTGTCGGCGACGGCGTCCGCGTCAGCCCCGACTGGCTGCGCGAAACGCGCACCTGAAGTGAAGGCGGCACGGGCCGGTCGACCCGTGCCGCCTCGCTCTCAGTACGCGACGAGGATGCGATCCTTGACGTCGGTGACGCCGGGGGCAGCCCACGCGGCGGCAATCGCCTCGTCGTGGTCGGCCCAGGAGCTCACGGTGCCGTCGAGCGTGACCGTCCCGTTCGAGCTGTCGACCGAGACGTTGTCGGCGTCGAGCTTCGCGTTGCGCTCCATCGCCTTCTTGATGTCGTGCCGGACGTCGCCGGCAGTCGGCGGCGGTTGAACGAGGTCGATCTCGTCGTTGACCGACATGACGCCCAGGATGTTCGTAGCGAGGAACTCCGCCTCGTCTCGCTGGTACTGCCAGTTGGCGGTTCCGGTGAGCGTGACCTCGCCGTCGTCGACCTTGGCGTCGATCGTCTTCGGCACGAGGCTGTCGAGCATCAGCGCCTGCAGCACGGCGCCGCGCAGGTCGGCGTCGTCGCGCCGATCCTGGTTCATGATGCGGACCTCGAGGTCGTTCTTCACGCTCTTGACGCCGTAGACACGCTCGGCGTCCTGCTTCGCCTCGCGCTTCTGCCTGAAGCTGCCGACGGTCCCGCGCAGCGTCACAGCACCGTCGTCCGCGGATACCGCGATCGCGTCGCTGTCGACCTTCGGGTCCCAGTAGAGCTCGTCGGAGACGAAGCGCTCCAGATCGTCGTTCGACATCTCGACTCCTTTCGTCTGTTCCGGCCGAGGGCACTGCGCCCTCGAATCACCGGTGCAGCCGATGATCCGTCTGGCCCGGCCGCGCGGCATCGGTGCGACCGCCGAACCGCTGCGGAAAAGCGCGCCGCGTGGTCAGGCCGGAGCGCGGAGCACGGCGCCGTCCTGCGGCACGACCCGCCCGGCGTTCGCGAGTGCCAGGGAGACCAGAGCTCCGAAGACGAAGCCGCCGACGTGGGCGAAGAACGCCGTGCCGCCGCCGTTGGCGCTTGCCCCGAGGAGGCCGAAGTTCGCCTCGAAGAGCTGGTAGAGGAACCAGAAACCGAGGAAGAACCAGGCGGAGACCTTGACCGGGAAGACGACGACGAGCCCGAAGACCTTGGAGTCCGGGTAGAGCACGAAGTACGCCCCGAGAACGGCCGCGATGGCGCCGCTCGCGCCGAGGTTGGGGATCCGCCCGTCGGCTGCGGAGCCGAACGCAAGGGTCATCAGCGTCTGCGTCATCATCGCGACGAAGCCGCCGGCGAAGTAGAGCGCCAGGTAGCGGAGGTGGCCGAAGGCGTCCTCGACGTTCTTGCCGAAGACGGCGAGGAAGAGCATGTTGCCGAGGATGTGTCCCCAGCTCCCGTGCAGGAACATCGCGGTGATCCAGCTCACGCCCCACGACTCGGGCGCGTGACAGCTCCCGTTCACCGAGCACGGGTAGAACGAGGCGTGGAAGACGGCCGAGTTCAGGTGCGGGAGCTCGTAGAAGAGCCAGACCGCGAAGCACGCGACGATGATCGCCCAGTTGACGAACGGGAAGCGCCTCGCGGGTAGGCCGTCGGACAGCGGAAGCATGCGCCCAGCCTGGCCTTGCCGCTGGGCCTGCGCATCGGCGAGATCGCCGACCCGCTGCGGCGATCAGGCAGTCAGCCTTTGCCGCCCGAGACGGCGCCGTTCCCGGCGGACGCTTCGGCCGGCGGCTCGTGGTCGAGGACGAGCACGTCGATCAGCGTCGCGACCGCCGAAGTGACCGGGATGGCGAGGACGACCGCGAAGCCTCCGAACAGGAGTCCGACGACCGAGACCGAGACGAGGGTCACCATCGGCGACAGGCCGACGGACTTCCCCATCAGGTGCGGGTTCACCACGTAGCTCTGGAACTCGCGGACGACGACGAGGACCAGCAGACCGAGCGCGGCCACATGGACCGACTGGGACAGTCCGACGCCCACCACCAAGATCGCTCCGATCAGTGGCCCGATCACCGGCACGATCTCGACCAGCCCGACGAAGCCGCCGAGCAGCAGCGAGTAGTGCAGTCCGACGAGATAGAACCCCACGGCAAGCACGGCCCCGACGATCACGACCATCAGGAACTTCAGGCGGGTGTACGAGCCCAGGCGACCGTCGATGGCGAGGTACGTCTGCCGGGCCTTCTCGCGCTTCGCCTCGGGGGCGAGCGCCGAGAGCAGCCCGATCATCCGGTCACGCTCGGAGATCCAGTACCAGGTCGCCGCGAGCGTGAAGAGGACGCCGACGACCGCATCCGTAGCCTTCCGCCCGTAGGAGGCGATCGGGTGCAGCAGGTTCGAGCCGTGTGGGAGCTGGCGCAGCTGGCGGTCGACCCAGGCGAGTGCGTCGTGCCGGATCCCGGTGGAGCCCTGAACGGACACGCCGTTGGCCTCGGGTTGGTTGAGCGCCTGTCCGATCTGGTGCAGCGCGGGGGGAACCGCGAGCCAGAAGAACAGGGCGAGCGTTCCCAGAGCTCCGACGAAGAAGACCAGGATCGCGACGGATTCCGGCACTCGGCGGCGGGTGAGCCATTCCACGCCTGGTCGGATGGCGGCCGCAAACGTGAGCGCGAGCAGCAGCAAGATGATGATGGTTCGCACCTTCCAGAGCCCGAAGGCGATCGCCACCACGACGACTGCCGCCGTGGTCGCTTTGGCGGCCGTACGCGTTACGTTGCCGCCGGAGGCGCTCGAAAGCGTCGACCCGCGTTCTCGCTTCGCGTCGACGGCCACGCTACGCAGCACCTGGGCTCGGCAGCATGGCCCGATGGTTCCTCGCACCGACGCGCGGGCGCATCAGCAAGTTCGCCGACCGGCTGCGAGAAAGTGCGGCTGCGCAGTTCACGCACGGAATCCGGCTCGTCACCGATTCCGGCCGAGGCGCGGCGGCGCGATATTCGGGTCGTCCCATGCCCAAACCGGGAGGTACCGAAATGGAATCCATCGTCGACCGGGTCGACCGTATGGCGGATACGCAGCTGACGAAGGTGAGGTGGGCGCTCGGCCTGAACGGCGCTCTCTCGATCGCGCTGGGCGCCGTCATTCTCATCTGGCCCGGCATCAGCCTCGAGGCCCTCGTGATCGTCTTCGGCGTCTACGCGCTGGCGACCGGGGCCGTCTCGTTCTTCTCCGCATTCACGTCGGGAGCCGCCGGAGAACGCGGCTGGCTGATCGTTTCCGGGCTGCTCGGCATCGCTGTCGGCATCCTCGTGCTGGTCTGGCCGAGCATCTCGGCGCTCGCGCTCCTCTACGTGATCGGCGCCTACGCGATCGCGCTCGGGATCATCGCGATCGGCGGGGCCTTCTGGCTCCCGATCGACGGCGGCGACACCGCACTGATGATCCTCGGCGGCCTCGTCTCGATCCTGTTCGGGATCGTGATGTTCGCCAAGCCGGGCGACGGCGCACTCGTCACGCTTGCGCTAATCGCCGCCTTCGCGCTCGTCAGCGGCATCACCGAGCTCGTCGTCGCGATCGGCGGCAAGCGGCTGGTCGAGAGCGACCTGAAGCGCGCGTTCGCACCGCCCAGGCAGTCGAAGGCGCAGCCATCGAACTGAGGCCCGCGCCGAGGCGCGGGGGAGGTCTCTCTCCCGCGCCTCCCCCCGCGGTCAAGCGATGAGCTCGAGCGTCCTCCTCTTCTTCACCACCTTCCTCGCAAGCGCGGTCGAGGCGGTCGAAGCATTGACGATCGTGTTGGCCGTCGGAACAGTCCGCGGCTGGCGCTCGACCCTGTACGGCGTCGCCGCAGCCACCGTCGTGCTGGCCGGGATCGTGGCGGCACTCGGGCCGGCGCTGAGCGCGATCCCCATCTCGACGCTGCGGCTCGTCGTCGGCGCGCTGCTCCTGTCGTTCGGCCTGCAGTGGCTGCGGAAGGCCGTCCTGCGAGCCGGCGGCTACAAGCCGCTGCACGACGAGGCGGCGGCGTTCGCGAGCGGCCGCGCCGAGGCGGGCTCGGCCGCCGCATCGAGAGGCCGGGTCGACTGGTACTCGTTCACCGTGGCGTTCAAGGGCGTGCTCCTCGAAGGGCTCGAGGTGGCGTTCATCGTGATCGGCTTCGGCAGCGGCCAGTCGAGGCTAGGACTGGCCGCCGGCGCGGCTGCCGCCGCGGTCGTCGTGGTGGTCGCGGTTGGAGTCGTCGTGCACGGGCCGCTCGAGCGCGTCCCCGAGAACACGCTCAAGTACGTCGTCGGGGTGCTGCTGACGAGCTTCGGTGTCTTCTGGGCCGGCGAGGGTGCCGGCGTCGACTGGCCCGGCTCTGACCTCGCGATCCTGGCGATTGCCGCCTACGTTGCGCTCGTGGCGCTCGGGCTCACGCGGAGCCTCCGCCGCCGCCGAGAGCGGCCGCGGCTCGTCGAGGCAAAGGCATGAGGTACGTCGTCGCGTTCGTCCGCTTCTGGTGGAACTTCATCGTCGGCGACGACTGGCGTGTAGCGGCGGGGCTGCTGGTCGCCCTTGCGCTGACGTGGATTCTGGCGCACCATGGCCTCGCGGCCTGGTGGCCGCTTCCCCTCGGTGCCGGCCTGCTGCTCGTGGGCTCGGTCGCCGACGAGGCACGGAAGTCCGGACGCGCATGAACGACGCTCTCATCCTCATCTGCTACGACGGCTCCGACGACGCCGCGAGGGGGATCCAGACGGCGGCGAAGCTCTTCGGCGCTCGCCGCGCGGTCGTGCTCGACGTCGCGCCGTACGTCTCGGAGGAGGAGAGTGTCGCGACGATCGCCCCGGTCGTGCCCGGGAACGCGTTCGTGGAAGCCAACGAGGCTCAGGCCGAACAGGTAGCCGCCCGCGGCGCCGAGCTCGCGCGTGCCGCGGGCTTCGACGCCGAGGCGCGTGCGGCTCTCGGGACGCCAACGTGGCAGGGAGTCGTCGACGTTGCCGACGAGCTCGACGCGTTCGTGATCGTGATCGGCTCGAGAGGGTTGAGCGGGCCGAAAGAGGTCTTCGAGGGGAGCCTGTCCCACCAGCTCGCAGAACACGCAGGGCGCCCGGTGCTGATCACGCCGCCGCCCCACGGCGCGTAGCCGAAGCAGAAAGACGCAGCAGATCGGCCGTTCCTCGCATGCGCTTCTCGGCGCGCACCGCCACAATCCAGGTCATGCACGTCGCGCTCGCACAGACGGTCGGATGCGTCGCCGTCGCGGGTGTCGCCTGGGCGATGGTCCGCGCGGGAGCCGCCAAGGGTGCGCTGAGGGTCAAGGCGCCGGTCAGGTGCGCGGCCTGCGGCCGCCAGAAGGGCGGTGGCTCCTGCCCGTGCACCGATGGCCCGAATCGACCGAGCTGATGGGACAACGGAACGCGACGATCCGGTTCCCGAACCGCACCTTCGTCCAGCTCGCGCTCGTCGAGGAGCCCGCGGTGGGAATGAGCATCGAAGCCCAGGGCGCCCGCTGGAGGATCACGAGCGTGCGCTTGCCCTGGGTCTCGGGCGGCGCCGAGACACGCTCTACGACGTCGACGTCGAGCCCGCTCCGCGGGTCCCGCCTTCGAACGGCTGAGCGGCGAAACTAGCTCGGTCACGGCGCCGCACGCACAATAGGCCCGGGATTCAGGAGGCCAACATGCGCCAGAGCGAAATGGAGCACGCGGCCCTGCGGCGGATCGCGACGCTCGTCGCGCAGGGGGCCGGACCAGAAGCGGTCTTCCGCGCGGTTGCGGACGAGGTCGCGGCCCTCCTCGACTGCGACAGATCCGCGATCGCCCGCTTCGAGCCCGGGGGGACCGCAACGATCATGGGAGGCCACAGCGCCCGGCGCAGACTCGGCGAGCGCTTTCCGATCGTCCCAGGCTACGTTCTCGCTGCCGTACATGAGACGGGGCAGCCGGCGCGGTTCGACACGGACGACCCCGCGGCGGCAGGCATGCCTGATCCCGTCCGAATCGAGGGAATCCGCTCGGGCCTCGCCGCTCCGATCGTGGTCGATGGGGAGCTTTGGGGGGCAATGACCGTTGCGTCACTGCACAGGCCCTTTCCGCCGGACACGGAGCGGCGGCTGGCCGACTTCACGGAGCTGATCGCGAGCGCAATCGCGAACGCCGAGTCGCGAGAAGCCGTCTCACGTACCCGCCACGCGCTCGAGCAGGTTGCGGCCGAGCAGGCGGCGCTGCGGCGAGTCGCCACGCTGGTCGCGCAGGACGCGGCGCCGGCGGAGATCTTCGCTGCGGTGAGCATGGAGGTCGACCAGCTGTTCCAGCTGGACGCGAACTCGTCCGACGTCGCAGGTGTCGTCAGGTTCGACCCGGGGCCGGACCTGCTCGTCGTGGGGGTGTCGAGGACGCTCGAGGCGGTCCCGCTCGGATCGCACTGGGAGCCCATAGATCTCTTCGCACCCGCGCTCGTCCTGCGCAGCGCGCGCTCGGCGCGGGTCGACGAGGAGGACCTCGCAGCCGCCGGCGGCTCTGTGGCCGAGTTCCTCCGGAGCGAGGGGTACCTGTCGCAAGTGGCCAGCCCGATCGTCGTGAGAGGCCGTTTGTGGGGAGCGATCTCGGTCAACTCGGGCGAGCGCTTGCCGCCAGATGCCCCGGATCGGCTTGAGAAGTTCACCGAGCTCGTCGCCACGGCGGTCGCGAATGCAGAGTCGTACGAGGCGCTCACCGGCCTGGCCGAAGAGCAGGCGGCGTTGCGGCGCGTCGCGACGCTGGTCGCGCGTGACGCGCCGTCGACGGAAGTCTTCGAGGCTGTGGCAACCGAAGTCGGCAAGCTGCTCGACACCGACATCACGGTCGTCGGCCGCTACGACGGCGACGGGTCCGCGACGGCTATCGGAAGCTGGAGCTCGTCCCCCGGCGGGGTGCCGGTAGGGACTCGTTCTGCGATTGGCGGCCGGAACGTCCTCACGCTCGTGGCCGAGACCGGGAAGCCGGCCCGTGTCGACGGATACGACGACGCCTCGGGAGAGGCCGCCGATATCGCCCGCCGTCACGGCTGGCACTCCTCGATCGCCGCGCCGATCGTCGTCGAGGATCGCCTTTGGGGCGTCATGCTCGTCGCCACACAGCGGCCGGAGGCGTTTCCCGCCCGCGCTGAGGAGCGGCTGGCAGCATTCACGGACCTCGTCGCGACCGCGGTCGCGAACACGCAGGCACACGACGAGCTCCGTCGGTTCGGCGACGAGCAGGCTGCGCTAGGACGGGTAGCGACGCTCGTCGCCGCCGGCGTCCCACCCGAGCAGGTCTTCACGGCCGTCGTCGAGGAGGTCTCGACTCTACTGGGGCTGGAGCGGATCGAGCTCGTTCGTTACGACGGAGAGAACATCGGGACTGTCATCGCCGCGTCCGGCGACCACCCGTTCCCAGCCGGGAGCACGTGGTCGCTCGACGACCCGAGCGTGATGGCGACCGTTGCTAGGACGACGGAGGCGGCGCGCATCGACGACTACGGCGCCTTGACGGGCGAGATTGCCCGCGTCGCACGAGGCGCAGGCTTTCGATCGGCGATAGGGGCACCGATGACCGTCGAGGGCCGCCTGTGGGGTGTGATCATCGCGATCTCGACCGGTTCTGAGCCCATTCCCGAACGGTCGGAGTCCCGTCTTGGCCAGTTCACCGATCTCGTCGCGACGGCAGTTGCGAACGCCGAGGCGCGACAAGCAGTGGAACGAGTCGCCGCCGAGCAAGCCACGCTGCGACGTATCGCCACGCTGGTGGCGCGAGGAGTCACGCCGGAACAGGTGTTCGCGGCAGTCACCGAGGAGGTTGCGGCGTCGTTCCAAGCGATTGCCACGGTGATGCGATTCGAGCACGACCCCCCGGCGGTCGTGATGGTCGGGGCCTCGGAAGAGATCGACCCGATCGGGAATCGCTTGGGCTTCGATGACGCCGTGACGTCGGCCGAGGTGTATCGAACCGGACGTTCGGCCCGGGTCAAACAGGATTCCGCACGCGCACGTCGTCGAGGGATCGCCTCGACCGTGGCGAGCCCGATCATCGTCGAGGGAAGGATGTGGGGCGTGATCGCGGTGAACGCAGCGGAGGAGCTCCCGCCGGACACGGAGGAACGGCTCGAGAAGTTCACCGAGCTCGTCACGACCGCGATCGCGAACGCAGAGGGCAAGTCCGAGCTCGCGGCGTCGCGGAGGCGGATCGTCACGGCATCGGACGAGGCTCGCCGCAAGATCGAGCGCGACCTCCACGACGGCACCCAGCAGCGGCTCGTCTCGCTCGGATTGGCGGTCCGAGCTGCGGAAGCGAACCTCCCTCCCGAGCGAGACGACCTCCGCGCGCAGCTGTCAGGCGTCGCCACGGGACTGGTGGCTGCGGTCGAAGACCTGCAGGAGATCTCCCGCGGGATCCATCCGGCGATCCTATCCAAAGGCGGGCTTGCCCCGGCGTTGCGGTCCCTCGCCCACCGTTCCGCGATTCCTGTCGATCTCGAGATCACGGCCGACGTCCGGCTCGAGGAGCCGATCGAGGTAGCGGCCTACTTCGTCGCGTCCGAAGCTCTTGCCAACGCGGCCAAGCATTCGGCCGCGTCGCGGATTGACGTCTCGCTCGCACAGCGCGACGGCAGCCTGGTGCTGTCGGTTCGCGACGACGGCGTGGGCGGAGCCGATGCTGCGCACGGCTCCGGCCTCGTGGGGCTCACGGATCGCGTCGAGGCGCTTGGCGGCTCGATCCACGTCTACGGCCGGGCGGGGGAGGGAACGCAGATCACCGCGGAGTTCCCGCTCGAGCTGGAGCCGTCGTCGATCGGGTCGTACTCTGAATCCGCCGAGCCGTCACAGCCTCCGCTCCTCGGCCGCGACGACGAGCTGCGGCGGTTGTATGGACTGGTCGATGGGATCGCTGAACGCGGCGGCGCGCTCACCTTGCGCGGCGAGGCGGGCATCGGCAAGTCGACGCTGTTGGCGAGCGCCTCCAACCGGGCACGCAGCCAGGGCGTGACCGTCGTGACGACGACCGGCACCGAATCGGAGGCGCGTCTCGCGTTCGCCGGACTCCATCGGCTGCTGCTCTCGTCGCTCGACAAGATCGATCGACTTCCCGACGCCCAACGCCAGGCGCTCGAGACAGCGTTCGAGCTCGGCTCGGGTGAGCCGCCCGACCTGTTCCTGATCGCCGTCGCCACCCTCGGCCTCATCGCGGAAGCCGCG
>Ga0157376_10002865_pt1 | contig 11811 bp, 14 predicted proteins | sample M45metaG_FD_121801 | JGI IMG/M metagenome (GOLD analysis project Ga0157376, IMG submission 121801) | Miscanthus rhizosphere microbial communities from Kellogg Biological Station, Michigan, USA - M4-5 metaG | ecosystem: Host-associated > Plants > Roots > Rhizosphere > Soil | place: USA: Michigan... | reverse complement strand
TAAGACGACGCCAAGCGCGAAAACGCTCGTTGGGGCAGAGAGGAACACGTTCTAGGACGACAGCTCTTTCGAACGCTTGGCGGCGGCGGCGACGGCGCGGGTGAGCAACTCTTGCATGCCGTCCTGGCCCATCAGCACCGCGAGCGCCGCCGCGGTGGTGCCCTTGGGCGAGGTGACCCTCTCTCTCAGCTCGGCGGGCGAGAGGTCCGAACGGCGCAACAGCTCGCCCGCGCCCTCCACGGTGACCCGCGCGAGGCGCCGCGCGAGGTCCGGCGCGAGACCGGCGGCGCGGCCGGCTTCGGCAAGACATTCCGCCAGCAGGAACACATAGGCCGGGCCGCTGCCCGACACGGCCGTCACCGCATCCATCAGGCTCTCGTCGTCGAGCCACAACACCTCCCCCACGGCTTCGAGCAGCATGCTGCATTCCAGCGCCTGGTCGCGGTTGACGGCGGCATTGGCGCAGGCAACGGTCATGCTGCGCCCAACCGAGGCGGCCGTGTTCGGCATGGCGCGGACGATCGCCGTGCGCGGCGGCAACAGGCGCGAGATGCCTTCGAGGGTGCGGCCCGCGGCGATGGAGAGCACCACGCTCTTCTCGCCGACCATCGGCTCGATCTCCGGCATGAGCTTCGGCAAGAGGTCGGGCTTCACGGCGACGACGATCACCGAGGGCGGCGCCGGCAGATCGGGAGCCGTGCCGGCGGCAATCGCATGACGCGCGGCGAGTGCCGCCGCCTCGGGCGGCAACGCGGGGTCCTGGATGAACACCAGCGCCGGATCGAGGCCCTGACGGAGCCAGCCCTCAAGCATCGCCCCGCCCATCTTTCCCGCTCCCACCAGGAGCAGTGGGCCGGCGAGGCTCAGTGTCATGCGTGTCCTTGCGTCTCGAGCATGGTGGCCGCGAGCGCGTCCTCCGGGGACTTGCCAGCCCACAACACGAATTGGAAGGACTGATAATAGCGCTCGCAGGCTTCGAGCGCAGCTTTAAGAAGCGCCTCGCACTGGCCGACATGAGTGTCGGCGCCCGCCAGCAGCAGGCCATGCCGGTAGAGCAGCAGGCCGTCATCCTTCCACAAGTCGAAATGGCCGAGCCAGAGCTGCTCGTTGATGAGAGCCATCAGCTTGTAGATCTCGCCGAGGCGCAGCTTCGACACCTTGAAATCGAAGGCGCATGCCAGATGCAGCGCCTCGAGATCGTCCCGCCAGGTGAGCGAGATGTGATAGTCGCACCAAGTCCCGGCAACCGTCAGTGTCAACTCGTCAGGGGCGGAGCGTTCGAAGGTCCAAGCGTGGATGGTAGCAATGTGCTCGACCATATCCACCGGGTTGGTGAAATGGTCGTAGATCGGCTGTGTGGTAGCCATGCATGTCCTCGGTGGCCCCGGGATAGGTTGCGCGTTTAAGCTGCCCGCTCGCGCGAATCACTTTGTGAATCAGTTATATAACGGGCGGTGTGTCAGCACCAACGCGGGCGAAGTTCGTAACCCCCGTTTGGCTAAAGATAGTTGTGGATTGAGGGCTAGGCGGAGCGCGTCATGCGGCGCGCGACTCGCTGGCAACGCGGAGGGCGCTGCCGAAGCCGTTCGTCAAGACTCTTATTGCGGGTTTTTCGGGTCGTTCTACTCCCCCTTGCAGGCCACGGCGCGGTCGAGCAGCAGGCGGCGCTCGCGCTCGTTTTGGGTGAGGGCCGCGGCGCGTTCGAACTCCGCGCGGGCCTCGTCGAAGCGGCCGAGCTTCCTGAGTAGGTCACCGCGCACGCTTGGCAACAGATGATAGGTCTTGAGCGCCGGATCCGCGGTCAGCGCGTCGACGACATTCAGACCCGCCTCCGGACCAAACAACATCGCCAGCGCTACCGCGCGATTAAGTTCCACCACCGGTGACGGCGTGACCTCTCCGAGCTTTGTATAGAGTCCCACGATTTGCGCCCAGTCGGTCTGCTCCGCGCTCCGCGCTCGGGCATGGCAGGCGGCGATCGCGGCTTGCAGAACATAGGGGCCAGGAGTGCGCCCCTGCACGGCATTCAAGCCCTCCGCCCGCTCCAACGCCGCGAGACCGCGGCGGATGAGAAGCTGGTCCCAGCGCGCGCGGTCCTGATCGAGCAGCAGGACGGGCTCTCCCGATGGGCCGGTGCGCGCCCCGAAACGCGATGCCTGGATCTCCATGAGCGCGACGAGACCGTGCACCTCGGACTCCTTCTGCGCCAGTTCGGCCAGGATGCGGCCGAGACGCAGCGCCTCTTGGCAGAGCTGAGGCCGCATCCAGTCCCCGCCGACGGTGGCCGAGTAGCCCTCGTTGAAAATGAGATAGATGACGGACAGTACCGAGGACAGACGCGCCTCGAGCTCATCCGCGCGCGGCACTTCAAATGGCACGCGGCTGTCGCTCAGCGTGCGCTTGGCGCGGACGATACGCTGTTGGACGGTAGGCTCCGGGATGAGGAACGCCCGCGCGATCTCGTCCGCGCTCAAGCCGCCGAGCAGGCGCAACGTCAGCGCCGCTCGCGCCTCGGGCGAAAGGATCGGGTGGCAGGCGATGAACACAAGGCGGAGCAGATCGTCGCCGACGTGATCATCCAATGCCGCGTCGAGGTCCGGTTGCCCCGTCTCCTGTTCGACTTCGAGCTCATAGCCGAGTTGCTCATGCTTGCGTTCGCGCAGGCTGTTGCGGCGGAAAACGTCGATCGCCCGATGCTTCGCCGCGGCCATCAGCCAAGCGCCGGGATTATCCGGGATGCCGGACCTAGGCCATTGTTCGAGCGCCGCGACGAGGGCGTCCTGGGCGAGTTCCTCGGCGAGGCTGATATCGCGGACGATCCGCGTCAGTCCGGCGATGAGCTTGGCCTGCTCGATCCGCCAGATCGCGTCGATGACGCGATAAGTGTCGGTCGCCGTCATGGCGACCGACTAACCCCAGTTCGTTCGCAGCGGCAAGCCGGCTATTCCGCGGCTGCGCGATGCTCCGCGCCCTGGCCGCAAACTTCCTGCCCCGGATCGGGGATCTGGCGCACTTCGCACTCGCCTTCCCAGCCGGGCATATGGATCTTGTGCAGTTCCATGAAACGCTCGGTCCATTTGCGCATCTGCGCCTTCGAGGCGCATTCGAAGATGGCATAGCCGCCGACCACCTCCTTGGCCTCGGTGAACGGGCCGTCGGTGAGCGTCAGCTTGCCGCCGGCAAGTCGCGCCCGCATGCCGCTCGAAGTCGGGAGCAAGCCCACCCCCTGCACCATGACGCAGCCGTCCTTGGCGGCCTCTTCTACCATCGCGTTGATCGCGTCCATCATGGCCTTGGGCGTGGTGGTCATTTTCGCTTCTTTCATTTTCACCATCGAGAGGAATCGCATTGTCGTTCTCCTATGTTCGAATCGGCTGGGACTATTTTTGTGCAGTCAGCTCACGGAACCGGTCGAGCGCTTCGCTCTCGCCGAAATCTTCGAGCTCGAACAATTGTCGGACCTCGATCTCGCAGTCGTTGCCACCGATGGTGGGATTGGGGAAACGCCGCGACCATTCGATCGCCTCCTCGCGCGACTTCACCTGGATCATGGTGTAGCCGGCGATCAGCTCCTTGGCCTCGGTGAACGGCCCATCGACGATGGTGCGCTTGCCGCCCGAATATTTGACCCGCCAGCCCTTCGAGGTCGGCTGTAGGCCACTGGCATCGAGCAAGACGCCCGCCTTGGCCAGCTTCTCGTGATAGTCCGCCATGGCGGCGAACATCTCCTCGGGCGGCTTGACGCCGGCCTCGGACTCCTTGGTGGCTTTGACCACAATCATGAAACGCATAGTCGCCGTCTCCTTCTGTTGCGGAGCCCTGGCGTCCGGCGAGCGGAGGTGTCAGGCTCTACCCACTCGTCGAACGGGCGTGCGCGAAATCGACATGTCGAAACAATTTTTTTCGGCAATTTGGAGGTGAAGCCGGCTAAACCTTGTCGGCCAAGCCCTTGACGATGGCAGCCTCGAGCGCGGCGATGCGCTGCTTGAGGAGCTCGTTCTCCTCGCGGGCTTTCTGCGCCATGGCCTTGACCGCCTCGAAATCCTCGCGCTGCACCACGTCGAGATCGAGCAACACGCGCTCGGCCTGGGCGCGCACCAGAGTTTCGATCTCCTTGCGTACGCCGTCGGCGGCGCCGGCGGCGCCGGTGATCAGCTTGCCCAATTCGTCGAAGAACCGGCCTGTGGTCTGTGTCATGACCGGACTATGGGATGGCCCGTGTTGAGGCGCAAGCCGGTCCTGTCATGAGCGGCCGTTCGGCGCCTTGACAGCAGCCGCTCGCCGGTGAAGGGTCCGGGCCTCCCGCCAGGACGCAAGCCGAGCCCGCATGGAACTCCTTGTCATCCCCTACCCGGTGATCGATCCCATCGCGATCGAATTCGGGCCGGTAGCGGTCCGCTGGTATGGGCTGGCCTATATGGCCGGCATCCTGCTCGGCTGGCTGTATGGGCGACGGCTCGTGTCGCAGCCCGATCTTTGGGGCGGCAAGCCACCGCTCACGGTCGCGCAAGCCGACGATTTCCTGCTCTGGATCACCCTCGGCATCGTGGTCGGCGGCAGGCTCGGCTTCGTGCTGTTCTATGAGCCGAGCTATTTCTGGCAGAACCCGGCCGAGATTCCCGCGGTGTGGCATGGCGGCATGTCCTTCCATGGCGGGCTGCTCGGCGTCGTGCTCGCGGTCTATCTGTATTCCCGCGTTCAAGGCATCAATCCGCTGTCGCTCGGCGACATTGCCTCGGCAGCGACCCCATTCGGACTGTTCTTCGGGCGGATCGCCAATTTCATCAATGCGGAAGTGGTGGGACGGGTGAGCGACGTACCCTGGGCGATGGTGTTCCCCGGCGCGGGCGATCAGCCGCGCCATCCGAGCCAGCTCTATGAGGCGTTTCTCGAAGGCATCGTGCTGTTCATCATCCTGCGCATCGCCACCCATAAATTTCACGCGCTGACGCGGCCGGGCACGGCGTTCGGGTTGTTCCTCGTTGGCTACGGCATCTTCCGCAGCGCGGTCGAGTTCGTGCGCGAGCCGCATGCCGGCCACCCGATGGATGTCGGCATCTTCACCCCCGGCATCGTCTATTCCATTCCCATGATCCTGGTCGGCGCATGGCTGATCTGGCGGGCAAGACGCAAGCCCGCTCTGGCGTCGTCGTGATGGGCGCGCAACGCAAGCCGCACAGCGCCGAAGAGCGACCGCTTGCGGCGAGGTTGCAGCAGCTTATCGCGCGCGACGGACCGATCAGCGTGCATGACTATATGCAGGCCTGCCTCGCCGACGTCCGCGCCGGCTATTACCCAACGCGGCAGCCAATCGGCAAAGACGGCGACTTCGTCACCGCGCCCGAGATCAGCCAGGTGTTCGGCGAACTGATTGGCGTCTGGGCGGCGGCCGTTTGGCAGGCCATGGGCGGGCCGCCGGCAGTCATCGCCGAGCTTGGGCCCGGGCGCGGCACGCTGATGGCCGACGCGCTGCGCGTGTTCGGTCGCGTGCCCGGACTGCGCGACCGCGTCACCATCGCGCTGGTCGAGACGAGCCCAAGCCTGCGCGAGACGCAACGCGCGACGTTGCGATCCTCCCCTGCCCCGCTGCTTTGGTACGAGGACATCGGCGAGGTGCCGCAGGGCCCGCTCATTGTCATCGCCAACGAGTTCGTCGACGCGATTCCGGTGCGGCAGTTCGTGTGCGCCGGCGGTGCGTGGCGCGAGCGGTGCATCACGCTCAACGACAGAGGCGGCTTCAGCTTCTGCTTGGGACAGACCGCCGAGGCGTCAGCAGTGCCGCAAACATTCGATGCCATGAAGATGGCCGAAGGCGCGATCGTCGAGACGCGCCCGGCAATGTCGCCTCTGCTCGCCCTCCTCGCTGCGCGGGCGAAGGATGCGCCAATCGCCGCGCTGTTCGCCGATTACGGCCACGTCGAGAGCGGTGCGGGCGACACGCTGCAAGCGGTCCGGCGCCATCGCTTCGCCGACCCCCTCGCCGCGCCAGGCGAAGCCGACCTCACGGCGCAGGTCGATTTCGCCGCGCTAACAGCGACCGCGCATGAGCTTGGGCTTACCGCCTATGGACCGATGCCGCAGGGCGAATTCCTGCTCAAGCTCGGGCTCGAGACCCGCTGTGAGCGGCTCCGGCAAAATGCGGCACCGGCACAGAAGGCGGCGATCCTGTCTGGCGCGGCCCGGCTCGCCGATCCGCGTCAAATGGGGGTTTTGTTCAAGATCCTCGCGCTGCAATCGAGCGGGCTTGCCCCGCCGCCTCCCTTCGGAGACATTTGAGCTTCCGATTTCGCGCTCCATGGTCACACCAGACAAAATGAAGCTTTGCGTGTCCGGCCTCGCCGCGCTTCCCGGGGTGCGGCATGGATTCTTCACGCGCCAGGGCGGCGTCTCGGGCGGCATTTATGCTTCGCTCAATTGCGGGCCGGGCTCGCGCGACGACGCGGCCAACGTGGTGGAGAACCGCGCGCGTGTCGCCGAACTGCTGGGCGCGAAACCAGGCAGGCTCATCACCGTATTCCAGAAGCACAGCGCCGATGCGGTGATCGCCGAGGCGCCGTGGAAGGGCGACACGCCGCCCGAGGCCGACGCCATCGTCACCAAGACGCCAGGGCTCGCCATCGGCGTGCTGACCGCAGACTGCGCGCCGGTGCTGTTTTGCGACGGGGACGCGCGGGTGATCGGCGCGGCGCATGCCGGCTGGAAAGGCGCGCTCGGAGGCATCCTCGAAGCCACCGTCGAGGCCATGCGCAAGCTCGGGGCGAAACCCGAACGCATCACCGCGGCGATCGGGCCGGCGATTTCACAAGACGCCTATGAGGTGGGCGCCGAGTTCGTCGAGCGCTTCGTTGCCGAAGAACCGGGAAGCGCCGCCTTTTTCATCACCGACCAGGCGTCCGGAGAACCCCATTTCGATCTCCCGGCCTATGTCGGCGAGCGGCTGGCGCGGGCCGGCGTCGGCTCAATTGCCGAACTCGGCCTGTGCACCTATTGCGAGGAAAGCCGCCTGTTTAGCTACCGCCGCTCACAACATCATGGCGAAGACGACTACGGACGCCAAATTTCCGCCATCGTGCTCGCCTGACCTGCCTACACCAGGCGTCGAAAGGCCGAAAACACCGAATCCACGCTTAAACTGGACGCCAACCGGCCGGGGCGGGTAAGCTGTTGTTCGGGAGAGGTTTCGGAGTTCCGTCACGACAGGTCTGTCGCGAGCGGTGCTGTGCGGCCAACAGAGGGAGAAATTTGTTGGGCGCGGACACACGTCACGTGCGCGGCTGGATCAGGCTTATCGCCTCCGCGGCGGTCGCCGTGGTTGCGGTTGCCTGCCTATCCGGCTGCGGTGGCGGCCCCGGCGGTGTCAGCAGCGGCGGCATCTTCAGCAGCGCGACCAGCCTCTTCGGCGGCTCGAAGAAAATTGCTGTGGCACCGATCATTGGCACCACGCCGCAAGTTGCCCAACAACTGAGCGATGCACTAGTGACGGCCGGCAGCGACCGCGGACTGACGATCGTGCGAGAGGGCAGCAAGGCCAACTACACCTTGCGCGGCTATCTCATCGCCACCACCGAGGGCAAGGGTGCGAAGGTCACCTATATCTGGGACGTGAACGACGCGAGCGGCCAGCGCGTTGCCCGGGTCTCCGGCGAAGAGGTGGTCGCCGGCCGCGCCGGGGCCGATCCCTGGGCGAATGTCGACGCCGCCGCGATCCGCAGCATCGCCGGCAAGACCGCCTCCCAACTCGCCGCCAGTATGCCGCACGGCAACGGCTCGGCAAGCGCAGTGGCCGCCGCCTCGGATGCGACACCCACCGCGACGGCGTCAACTCCGCCGCCCCAGCCGGCTGCGGCACCGGCGCCAAAGGCTAATGGCGTGGTGGTGGCGCCGGTTGCGGGCGCCCCGGGCGACGGCACGCGGTCGCTGACCACGGCGCTCAAGAAGCGGCTTTATGCCGGCGGCGTTAAGCTTGCCAACGGGACGACCGCCAACGTCTATATGGTAAAGGGCACGGTGAGCCTCGCCGACGCCAGCGGCGGCAAGCAAAGCATCCGCATCGATTGGCAGGTGCTGGACCCCAGCGGCAAGAAGCTGGGCACGGTATCGCAGCAGAACACCATCCCGCGGGGGTCGCTGAACGGGCCCTGGGGCGCCATTGCCGATGCGGCCGCAGGCGCCGCGGCCACCGGCATCATCAAGCTCCTGCCGAAGTCGAGTTGACCCCCATCCACAGTCTTTCCGCATGCCTTCGGTTTACAGCGCCCGCAACGGCTTGTTAAAAGCCGCCTTGTTAAGAGCGGCCGAAGGCGCGCTCGCTGGGCAAGGAGCGATCGGATGAAACTGGTTGCGGGCAATAGCAACCGCCCCCTCGCCGAGGCGATCGCAGGCTACCTCAAGACCCCTCTCGCCAAATGTATCGTGCGGCGCTTCGCCGACATGGAGATCTTCGTCGAGGTGCAGGAGAACGTCCGCGGCGAGGACGTGTTCATCGTCCAGTCGACCTCGGCGCCCGCCAACGACCATCTGATGGAGCTGCTGATCATCATCGATGCGCTGAAGCGCGCATCGGCGCGGCGCATCACCGCGGTGGTTCCCTATTTCGGTTATGCGAGGCAGGACCGGAAGCCGGGCCCGCGCACGCCGATCTCGGCCAAGCTCGTCGCCAATATGATCGTCGAGGCCGGCGCCGACCGCGTGCTCACCCTCGATCTGCATGCGGGGCAGATCCAGGGCTTCTTCGACATCCCGACCGACAATCTGTTCGCCGCACCGGTGATGGTGCAGGACATCAAGCAGCTGTTCCCCGCCGACAATCTCAAGGTGGTGTCGCCCGACGTGGGCGGCGTGGTGCGCACGCGCGGGCTGGCCAAGCGCATCGACGCACCGCTGGCCATCGTCGACAAGCGGCGCGAGCGTCCGGGCGATTCAGAAGTGATGAACGTCATCGGCAACGTGAAGGGCCGCACCTGCATCCTGGTCGACGACATCGTCGATTCCGGCGGCACGCTGGTCAACGCGGCCGAGGCGCTGCTCGATCACGGCGCCACGCTGGTCACCGCCTATATCACCCACGGCGTGCTGTCGGGCGGCGCGGTGGCGCGCATCATGTCGTCGCGGCTGAAGGAGCTGGTCATCACCGACTCGATCCTGCCGAGCGACTCGGTGAAGAACGCGCACAACATCCGCGTGCTGCCGATCGCCTCCCTGCTCGGCGAGGCGATCGCGCGCACGGCCGAGGAGCAGTCGGTCTCGAGCCTGTTCTACTAGGCGCGGCCTCGCTCCGTCAGTGGCCGCCCTCGTATTTGAACGAGATGCTGAGTTTGGTGCGGTAGGCCTCGACTTTGCCGTCGGCGCTGATGACGACGTCCTGGGCCATGACCTCCGCCACACGCAGCTCACGCAGATGCTCGCCGGTAAGCTCGACCGCGTTCTTGGCGGCTTCCTCCCAGGATTTCGGGCTGGTGCCGATCACTTCGATGATTTTGTAGACGCTCTGCGGCATGGTGACTCTCCTTCGACGCGGGACGGGCGACAGCTGGCGGATTTGGACCGCCGAACGCGCGCTGATAAAGTCAGTCTACGCCCAAGGCGGCCCCCGCTCCAAACGTCCGCAGACGCCGATAGGAGTGTTGTCATCCGGCGGCGCTCTGGGCTATAAGCCCCTCAATTCGTGGGCCTCTTGGGGCCCTTCATTTTTGGCTTTGGAGGCTAGCATGGCTGAGGCAGTCGAACTCAAGGCATGGGCGAGGCAGCGCTCAGGCAAGGGCGGCGCGCGCTCCGCACGCCGCGAGGGGCGCATTCCCGGCGTCCTTTACGGCGACAAGAAGGACCCGGAAACGATCTCGGTCGAATATCGGGCGATCACGCAACAGCTCCTCACCGGCCATTTCCAGAGCACCGTCTTTACCCTGAATGTCGACGGTTCCAAGACGCGGGTCATCCCCCGCGCCGTGCAGCTGGATCCGATCCGCGATTTCCCGATCCACGTCGATTTCCTCCGGCTCAGCAAGGACGCCCTGGTCACCGTCGAGGTGCCGGTGCATTTCCTGAACGAGGCCGCCTCCCCCGGGTTGAAGCGCGGCGGCGTGCTCAACGTGGTGCGCCACGAGATCCAGGTACGCTGCCCCTCCGACGCCATTCCCGATCACTTCGACGTCGACCTGACCGGGCTCGAGATCGGCGACGCGGTGCACATCTCGGCCATCAAGCTGCCCGAGGGCGTTCGCCCGACCACCACCGATCGCGACTTCACCGTGGCGACCATCGTCGGCCGCTCGGCTGAAGAGCCGGTGGCCGGCGCGCCCACGGCCGAGGCTGCCGTGCCCGGCGCCGAGGGTGCCGAGGCTGCTACCGCCGAGGCCGCCGAGGACAAGGAGAAACCGAAGGAAGAGACGAAGAAAAAGAAGGAGTAACATCCTTCTGGCGCGATCGAGCGCTTGCGCGTTTCACCTTCGGCAGGAACGATCCCGATGAAGCTCTTTGTCGGCCTCGGCAATCCCGGGGCGGAACACGCGCTCAACCGCCACAATGTGGGCTTCATGGCGGTCGACGCCATCGCCGCGGCGCATGGCTTTCCCGCCTGGCGCAAGCGCTTTCAGGGCGCGGCCTCGGAAGCAAAGCTCGGAGGTGAGCAGGTCCTCCTGTTCAAGCCGGGGACGTTTATGAACGCATCGGGCCGCGCCGTGGGCGAAGCGCTCCGCTTTTACAAGCTCGATCTTGCCGATGTGGCGGTGTTCCATGACGAGCTCGACCTCGCGCCCGGCAAAGTGCGGGTGAAGACGGGCGGCGGCGTCTCCGGCCATAACGGGCTCAGATCGCTCTCGGCGCATATCGGCAACGACTATGTCCGCGTGCGCATCGGCGTCGGCCATCCCGGGCAAAGGGACCTTGTCGTCGGTCACGTGCTGCACGATTTCGCCAAGTCGGATTATGCGTGGCTCGAGCCTGTGCTCGGCGCGATCGCCACGGAGGCGCCTTACCTTGCCGAAGGAGACACCGAGAAGTTCCAGTCGCGCGTGGCGCACGCGGTGCAAACCGAGCGCCCCGCTAAGCCCGCTCCGCGCACGAAGCCCGGCCCGCGAGGCAAGGAGCCGCCGGTCGTGAAGAAGACCGAGCCGCAAGGTAGCCTAGCGGAGAAGCTGCGCCGCTGGTTCGGCGTATGAAGGCGGACTGACCATGGGATTCAAATGCGGCATCGTCGGGCTGCCCAATGTCGGCAAGTCCACCCTGTTCAACGCGCTGACCGAGAGCGCGGCCGCGCAGGCGGCCAATTATCCGTTCTGCACCATCGAGCCGAATGTCGGCGAGGTGCCGGTTCCCGACCCGCGGCTCGACCGGCTGGCCGCCATCGCCAAATCCGCGGAAGTGATCGCCACGCGGCTTACCTTTGTCGACATCGCCGGGCTGGTGCGCGGTGCGTCCAAGGGCGAAGGACTCGGCAACCAGTTCCTGGCGCATATCCGCGAAGTCGACGCCATCGCCTATGTGCTGCGCTGCTTCGAGGATCCCGACGTGGTGCATGTCGAGGGCCGCATCGATCCGATCAACGATGCCGACACGATCGAGACCGAGCTGATGCTGGCCGATCTCGACAGTCTGGCGCGGCGGATACCGCTGCTCGAGAAGAAGCTGCGCAGCCAGGACAAGGAGGCGAAGAAGACGTTCGAATTGGTGGAGCGCATTCTGCCGCTGTTGCGCGAGGGCAAGCCCGCTCGGCTCGCATCCGTCGCCGACGAGGAGCGCTCCGCCTTCAACGCGCTCAACCTGCTCACCTCGAAGCCCGGGGTCTATGTCTGCAATGTCGATGAGGCCTCGGCC
>Ga0157376_10002863_pt1 | contig 11815 bp, 10 predicted proteins | sample M45metaG_FD_121801 | JGI IMG/M metagenome (GOLD analysis project Ga0157376, IMG submission 121801) | Miscanthus rhizosphere microbial communities from Kellogg Biological Station, Michigan, USA - M4-5 metaG | ecosystem: Host-associated > Plants > Roots > Rhizosphere > Soil | place: USA: Michigan... | reverse complement strand
GTGCGCGACTACTACGTCGTCACCGCCGGCGACCAGCAGAACACGATTTCGCTCGGCCTGTTCCGCGACCACGGCAACGCCGAGAAACGCCGCAACGAAGTCGCCACGCTCGGCTTCACGCCCGAGCTGATCACGCGCACCGAGGAACTGCCGGTGTACTGGGTCGATTTTGCCTCGGACCCGCAGCATCCCCTGAACTGGCGCACGCATGTCGCGCAGCGCGACTTGCGCGAGGAACCGGCCACCTGTTTCTGAGTAGCCACACGAATGCGATGAAGCTTTTCTCTTAGGCCCCTCTCCCCTTGTGGGAGAGGGGTTGGGGAGAGGGGTAGCGCCCGCGCAGCGGGCGGCGCTGCGCGCGCGGGTTGCTACCGGATGAGACAAGCGCCCCCATCCGTGCGAAAATCCGCGTCGACGCCGCCCGGTCGTCCACAATTTGCCGGCATAGCTCAGTTGGTAGAGCAACTGATTTGTAATCAGTAGGTCGCGGGTTCGACTCCTGCTGCCGGCACCAATAAAATCAATGACTTACGTTGGCCGTAGCGCCTCGGAAAGACTATGGGGTTAGGCCAGGGTTAGGCCCTGCGTAGGTGGGTCGGTGATACTGGCGGTCGCGTCCACAAAAGACTTCGGATAGTCCTTCGGCGACTATCGCAAGGTATACAATTTGACACGACTGCAACCGGAATCAATTGCCCGCGAGCCTGTGCACGGCCGCGGCTAGGAACTACGCAGCGTCGGGAACAGCCTTGGTCAGCTGCACAGCACCGCTGGGCAGCGGCTCTTCGAACACTTGCCGCGTCGGATCGACTCTGAGCCAGAGCACGATCCCGACGCACAACAGCACGAGCATCGGAACGAACGGCAACTCATAGCCGCCGGAATAGGCGACGAGGTAGCCGAACACGACGGAAGACAGTGCCGCCGCAATATTCGACGCGCTGTTCATGAAGCCGAAAACCGCGCCGACATGACCTTTGCCGATGTCGACGGAAGTCGCGCACAGCGTGGGTTGCTGGAACAGGATTCCGGCATAGGCGAGCGAAAGGAATATCAGCGACCATAGACCGCTGGTCGCCGTGATCGTCGCCGCCATGAAGATCGCCGCGACGCCGAGGCCCGACACGCCGACGATGCGCCGGCCCGTTATCAGCCCGAACTTGCGCACGAGCGCGTCGCTGGCGATGCCGCCGATCAGGTTGGCGCAGGCGCCGACGATGTACGGCAACGTCGAGAACACGAGCGCGGCCGCAGTGAATCCACGGCCCTTGACCAGGTACGTCTGCAACCACGACTGGAAGAAGCCGATCACGTAAACGTACGACGCGCCGACTGCAGCGACTCGCCAGAACATGCCCGAACGCAGCGCCTTGGCCCAGGGGATCCCGCCATGACGTGGCGCCGCATCCTCGCCGATTTCCTCGCGCTCGGTCGCCGTGATGCCGGGCATCTCGCGCGGCGAATCGCGGAACCACACAAACCAGACCGCGCTCCACACAACGCCGAGGATTCCGAACAGGTAAAACGACGCGCGCCAGCCATAAAGCAACTGGATCGGCACGACCAGTAACGGCGCCAGCGCCGCGCCGATCTGGCTGGTCATCCAGATTACGCCCCAGACACTTGCCCGCTTGCGTTGCGGGATCCAGCGTCCGATCACGATCGAGGCGTTCGGATATGCGCCAGCCTCACCCGCGCCGAAGCAGAAGCGCGTGAGCAGCAGCAATGGATAGCTCGACACGACACCGGTCAGCGAGGTAAACGCCGACCACCACAGCACGATGCGCGTCAGAACGCGGCGCGGACCGATGCGATCGCCGAGCGCGCCCGTGGGAATTTCGAAGCCGGCGTACGAGAAGAAGAACGCGCTCGTTACCCAGCCCCATGCCTGCGGACTGATGCCAAGGCTGTCCTGCATCTGTGGGCCGGCGACGGCGATGCAGATCCGATCGAGGTAGGTGATGATCGCCAGCAGCGACAACATGCCGACGACGCGGTGCTGGTACTTCATGGCGCGTGCAGGGCCGCGCCGAGCGTGGCTTGCGGCCGCGCGAGCTGCGGATGATTCGCGAGCGATCCGTGTCCGCGAAACAAAACCGCGAACAAACAGTCCCCACATCGCGGGGGCCCTGGATGGCCTGGCGAGACGAACGTCCGATCTCGATAGTTGATGGACTTCCCCTTTGAGTCCGCGGCTGATCGTAGACCCGGCGACGGAGCCAGGCAAGCCGTTTGGCCTCAACCTCGTGCCCGGCCCTTGCAACTAGCCACGGGAGCGCCGGCGAACGCCGTGCCATGAAATTGCCCTGCCATATCCCTCCTTTCGACATCAAGAGCCGCCGCCGGTGAGTTAGCCTGCGGCAGAAGCGAAGCGCGCCGCCCGATGCGCGACCGGGCGCGGTTGCTAATTTGTACACAATGCTGCATAACCTGATCTGGACCAACCGGGGTTGACCGCATGAACCGACGTCACTTCATTCGACAGACCGGCCTGGCCGGGTCGGCGCTGGCCGCCGCCGGCGTATTTCCGCTCCTGTCCGGCTGCGCACCGGCGACCGCCGTCCACACCGGCATGCGCCGCGACTATGCGGCGCCGGACACCTCATTTATCGGCAGCGCCTGCGGACTGCCGCCGGTGCAGGTCTCGGCGGATCGTGAAATCCGTACCGTCGTCGGTCTGCGTCCATTTCGGCCATCCGGCTTCGTTGTGCGTGCCGAGACGCTCGGCGACACGTTGGTCGTGCACAACTATGGCCACGGTGGTGCAGGCATCACGCTGTCGTGGGGAACCTCGAAGCTCGCCGTCGATATCGGCGCGCCCGGACATCGCGGGCCGGTGGCGGTGATTGGCTGCGGCGCTGTGGGGCTCGCCAACGCGCGGCTGCTGCAGGAAGCCGGCTTCGACGTGACGATCTACACCAAGGCGATGCCGCCGGAGACAACGTCGAATATCGCCGGCGGCCAATGGTTTCCGGCATTCTCGTCGGACCCGGCCAAGCGAACGCAGGCTTTCGACCAGCAGCTGCTGGCCGCAGCAACCTATGCCTATCGCCGCTACCAGCTCATGGTCGGGTCGCATTTCGGCGTGCGCTGGATGCGCAACTATTACCTCGGCCAGCATGAGTTCAACGAGAACGGTTACGCCGGCGCGCATAGTCCGCTGCGAGACATGATGCCCGAGTACCGCAGGCTGGGGCCGGACGAACACCCTTTTTCAGGATACGAGTTCGTGCTGCGGTTGGACACTCTGATCATTGAACCGCCGGTTTACCTTTCCGCGATGCTCGACGAGTTCCGCATTGCCGGCGGCAAAATCGTCGTGCGCGAACTGCCCGACCGCGCGGCGATTCAGGCGTTGCCGGAAAGACTCGTGTTCAACTGCACCGGCCTCGGCGCGAAGACGCTGTTCGACGACGACGAGCTCACGCCGGTCAAGGGTCAGCTGACGATTTTGCTGCCGCAGCCGGAAGTCGAATACGCGGTGATTCACGGCGATCTGTACATGTTTCCGCGATCCGACGGTATCGTCCTCGGCGGCACGCACGAAGAAGGCGTGTGGTCGCTCGATCCGGATCTGGGGCGCAAGCAGGAGATCCTGGCCGGGCACAAGGCGTTCTTCGATTCGTTCCGGCGCTGCTGAGTCTTCGCGCCGGCAACCTGTCGCAGCGACCGCAGCGGGCGCATCTGACAAAATCCTGACGCTCGCACGCGTCCCATTCACTGTATCTTCTTCACCTCGCTTGAAACGAGATGAGGAAAAACGATGTCGTCATGCCCACAGTGCGGTGCAAAGGTTTCTTGGGGAACGCACGTCTGCCCGGAGTGCGGGACGAAAGTGCCAGTCAAGGGCGTCGTCAGCGCGATCTTCACACACATTCCGCATCCGCGCATCGCACTGCGCAAGCAGCACGGCCCGGTGACGCGACGGGACATGTTGCCGAGCGGCGGCGCGATGCAGCGCTTCAACACGTTTCTCGCGTTGAAGATCACCGGCGCGGTCGGCACGATGTGGTGCGCCTATCTGTTCGCATTGCTCGCGTTGCTCAGCCTGCCGGAAGCGATCAATGGCGGCAAGGCCGCGCTGATCGCCTGGATCGCGCAGACATTCCTGCAACTCGTGCTGCTGTCGATCATCATTGTCGGCCAGAAAGTAGAGGGCGCGGCCTCGGATAGGCGTTCGAGCGATACCTACAACGACGCCGAGGCGATCCTGCATGAAGCGATCCAGATCCAGGAACATCTGGCGGCGCAGGACAAGGTGCTGACCGACCTGATCGAAAAGTTGAGGCAACCCGGTACGACGTGATCCGGTACGACCGCGGATGTAGAGGACTGATACTGCGTTGTGCCTGATAACACGGAGGGCTGAGGGCTGAGATCAAGAGCACACGCGCCCCGGGCTCTGGACCGCTGCCCTCAGCCCTCAGCCCTGTAGTATTGGCATCACCAGCCAGGCCGCAGCGCACCCCGCCCCAACCCGCCATGCTGTTTTTCCCGTACAAACTCGACATCAGTCTGTATCGACTGCCGTTCCTGACGATTTTGGTTTGCCTGGTCTGCCTGGGCACGTTCCTGTCGCAAATGAAATCCGGCGCGACGTTCGAAGGCAACCTGCGCAACTACTGCACGCAGGATCTCGATACGAACCTGCGCGCGATGCTCGATAGCATCGACGATCGCGACCTCGGCACCGGCTGCGAGAACGTATTCATGGCGATCCGCCAGTCGCACGACCGCAATGCGACGATCTCGGAGCTCGCGCGCGCCGTGCGCAATCTGGATTTCTATCGCGACAAGGCCGCGGACTTGAAGTACAAGCAAGACACGATCACGAGCGCCTACACGGATTTCGAGGCGCTGGTCCCGAACGCGCTGACCGAGAAGCTCGCATACCGCCCCGATCAGTACAACGTCGTCACCATGATCACGTCGACGTTCGCGCACGCCAGCTGGGATCACCTGCTCGGCAATCTGTTCTTCTTTTTCATCTTCGCCTCATGCGCGGAATGCGTGCTCGGCCCGCTGCATTTTTCGCTGAGCTTCGTTGTCATGGCGGTCGCCACGAGCCTGGCCTACAGCTACAGCGCGTCGGCGGCCGAAGGGCTGCCGGCGGTCGGCTTGTCGGGCGTGGCGATGGGCATGATGGCGCTGCTGACGACGCTGCTCCCACACGCGCGCATCTGGTGCTTCTTCTGGTTCGTGTTCTGGGTGCGCCGCTTCACACTGCCGGTGCTCGCGATCGTCGCCTGGCAGGTCGGCTGGAACGTGTACGACCTGCATCATCACGACTCGTCGTCGCACATCAACTACATGGCGCATGTCAGCGGCGCGATCACCGGTTTCGTGCTCGGCATGCTCTACCGCATGTTCGCGCAGCAGCGGCTCAGCGAAGTGACGGTCGAAGTCGGCAGCGGTTAGCTCACGGTGTCGAGCAAGACCGGCTTCGCCGCTACGGTTCGAACCCGTCGACAAAGATCACTTCGTTCTCGTACGCGCCGATGTCGACATGTGCCCCGAGCTTTCGCGGCTTGCCAACCAGATCGACGCTGAGCTGGCCAGCCGCCGGGGCGTCCACGCCGGCATCGACGAGCGGCGAATCCCAGGCCAGCTCGAAGCACAGGAATCCGCACGACGCGAATTGCGGGTCCACGTATTGCTCACCGATCATCTGATCGGGAGCGGCGCCGATGCCGACGAGCCCAATGTCGTTGTTGAACCGGCTGTGCGCGGCTTGCGTGCTGAAGTCCGAACCGGTCGCACCGGCATTGTTCCAGATGATGTTGTTGCTGATCGTGAAATGCCCGCCTGAGATGAAGAGGCCGCCACCCACCCCCTCCGCGTCGCTCGTATTACTGACGATCGTATTGCCGGTAATGTAGCTTTCGCCACTCTCTTGGGAAACGAATATGCCGCCTAACAAACCACCGCGGTTGGCGACGACGAGGTTCTCGCGCACGCGCACACCGCCTCCTCCCACGTAGACCGTAAGCGCTCCTATGTCTTCGAGGGAGCGATTGCCGACGAAAATGTTGCGATCGACGATGGCGCTCCCAATGTTGCTCGACACGTACACGATCGCATTCGACGCGGTTCCGGCAACAAAAGTGATCAGCGAAACCTCGATCGAGCCGTTGCTGTTGCTCGCCTCGAGCAACTGGACCGCGTGCTGCCCGTTCAATGTCGTGGCCATGCCGGTATTGATCGTGCAGCCGGCATTCCAGCCGCCGACAAGGGCGAGCGAATGCGCCTCGGTCGAGTTGAACGTCAGCTTCGTCGACAAGGGGTAGCTGCCGCCGACGATAGCGATCACGTCGTCCTGGCCATTAGCGGCCGCAATGTTCAGCGCCGATTGGATGCCGTTGGCGGTCGAGACGCAGACGGTCGCAGCGTCTGCCGTCCCGGCGATGCCGGCCAGAACGAGAATTATCACTGCGCAGCAACGCTTCATCGACGACCTCCTGGCGACAGGGTCCGTGGCGCGCGCGTTCCGATACTGCTCGCAGGGCGAGCGCACCGATTGGGACGAGTACGGTCTCCCGTACCGGCCAAGAGTATCGCCGGGAAAAACTGCTGCGGCAATCGCCATCGCGCGTGAAGGCGACGAGCGGCGACGGACTCAGCCGACTAGCGCGGCGACGACAATTCGACGTGATAGATGAACGGCATCGCGCACGGCTGGCCGTGGCAGATACCGGGCTTGTACTTCTCGCGCTGCAAGGCGATGGCCGCTGTGCGCGCGATGCTCGGATTCGGCGAATGCACCGTCGTGACGTTGGTCGCGACACCGCTGCTGCTGACGTCGACCTGCATGACGAGTTCGCCGTCGACGCTGGCACTTACCTCGGAGTTCGCAATCCGTTGCGAAATCTCCTTGAGCCCGTTGAGCGGATACGGCGGCTCGTCGGACGCGCCGAGGGTTCCGTAGTTGGCCTTGACCGTGCTCTGCTGTTCCGGCGAAAGCTCCGCGTAGGACTTGTCGATCGGAATTCCGGTAACGACCGGGCGCTCGATCATCGTCCCGGTGACGGGCCGCTCCGGGGTCGGCGAGTACGGCATGTTGACCTCGCCGGCCTGGACGGAGCCGGCGACGGCAAGTAGGGTGATTCCCAGCACTGTGATACGCATGGTGACCTCCTGACAGGCAACGCCAAAGGATCGGTCCCGCGCTCGGGACTGACGCGGACGCACTCCCCAACAGTCAGGACGCTCGCGGCATGGTCGATCGTCGCAAGGATTTCGAGATTTTCGTCGCAGGCGCGCGGGCCGGGATTCAGTCGACGACCACGCAGTTGCGCCCGTTCGATTTGGCGCGATACAGCGCCTGGTCGGCCGCCTTGAGCACCTCGGCCGGGGCGCGCGCGGTCGCGTCGCGCTCGGCCAATCCGGCGCTGATCGTCACGCGCACGTCGCTGGCTTCGCTGCGCTTGACTGCCTGGGTGCGCCGGCGCGGCGGTGGCGCCGAACGGATCCGCACCCGGCCCTGCTCGATGCGGGACCGCGCCGCTTCGAGCGCCGCTGCGGCGCTGCGGCAATTGGCGCCGGAGAAGAGCACGCAAAACTCCTCGCCGCCGTAGCGGTAGGCGTGGCCGCCGCGGATCTTGCGCAGCTGCGGCCCGATCGCCTTGAGGACGAGATCGCCCGCGGCATGTCCATGCGTGTCGTTGAAGCGCTTGAAGTGATCGATGTCGATCATCGCAACGGCGAAATTGCCGGACAGGCGCGCCAGCGCTTCGTCGAGCGCGCGCCGGTTCGGCAGGCCCGACAGCGCGTCGACGAACGCCATGCGGTACGACGCGTACAACACCGCGAGCAAGGCGCAGAATCCGGCAAGCGCCATCGCCGTGATGCTGTGTTCGGAATGGGCGATCGGCAACGCTGCGGCTGCGGCGCAGACCAATACGATGCTCAGACCAGCCTCCATCGGGCCACCGCGCAGCACCCAGCGCAACAGACACAAGCCGGCGGCCATGAGGATCAGGATCGACGCGATCGTACCGGCCGTCCACGGCAGGGCGCCGAATGGCAAGGCGCCGCGCAGCGCCGACCACACATGCGCCGGCGCATCGATGCTGAGCCAGACAGCGACGACGATGACGAACAGCAGCAGCAGATTGCGCCGCGCGAGCAGGCCTCGCTCCGGCATCGCCGCAGCGGCCAGCAGCAGCCACGGCGCAAACATCAGCACGGCGTCTTCATGCCCGCGTCCTTCGGCCGGATAGCCGGCCCACGCCGATGCGCTGAGCGCCAGCACGAGCAGGATCAGGACCGCACGATTGCGCCGGAAGCCGAGCGCGAGCAGGAGCGCGACGCCGTTGACCAACGGCGCGATCCAGGCGGGAGACAGGGTCTGGATTACGGCTACCGACACTCGGGTTCCTGTTCTGCCAACTTCAAGACCGGATCAGTCTCCGGGTGACGCCTTGCGTCGAGTTCTTCGCCGGGCCACGCCGGGATCGGGCGGGCACGGCAGCGCCTGTGCTCGCGCGAGTACCCAGCGCTGCGCCAAGTCCGTATCGACATTACAAATTCCCATTGCTGACCAGGCCCCAGAGCGCCGCCACGAGTCGTCAACTGGCGTTGCATGTTGCCACGAAACCACAAAGCTTACCGTGACCGGGGACGCCGGGCCGTCGGTCCTGCTGCCGCAGCGCAGGGAGCCTGGAACGCGCTGGTCGCACCGGCTGATTCTGGCCGCCAACCTTCTGTTCGCTTGGAATTAATTGTAGGATTAATTTATAGTCGGGCCATGGCAAGAGCAACGCACGCCAGACTGCGCCAGCCGGGCCGTCCGCGACTGACCACCGAGCCGGATCTGCGCGCGCGCGCGCTCGATGTCGCGCTGGATCTGTTCGCAACGCGCGGCATCGCCGCGACCAGCCTGCGCGACATCGCGCGCTCGACCGGAGTCACGCCGGCCCTGCTGCACTACTACTTCGGCGGCAAGCCGCAGCTCGTCGAAACCCTGATCGCCGAGCGCCTGATGCCGGTCGTCGGGCAGATGCGCGAGGCGATGCAGCAAAGCGCCGGCGAAAGTGCCGCGCTGGTCGCCGGATTCGTCGGCACTGCCTTCGGCCTGATCGAGCGTTATCCGTGGTTTCCGCCGCTGTGGGCGCGCGAGGTGCTGTGCGAAGGCGGCGCGCTGCGCGAACTGGTCATGCAACGCATCGCGCCGCTGATTCCACAGCAGCTGGAGCAGCAATTCCGTGCGGCGCAAAAGCGCGGCGAGCTCAATCCGGATCTGGATCCGCGCCTGCTCGTCGTGTCGCTGATTGGCCTTACCCTGTTCACTGCCGCCAGCGCACCGATCTGGCGCGGCATGTTCCGCGCCGACGACATCGACAACGAGGCGCTGCGCGTGCACACGCTGGCGCTGCTCGACCGCGGCATCGGACTGGGTTGAGCGCGAGGAGACTACGAAGATGAAGGTGACGCTAAAAAGTATATTCTTCGCAGCGACTGTGATTGCGGCGCTGAGCGGCTGCAACCGCAGCAGTGCGCCGCCGCCGCTGCTCGGCACGCTCGAATGGGACCGCATCGCGGTGCCGGCGGAAGTGTCCGAGCCGATCACGCAGATCCTGGTCAAGGAAGGCGATCTGGTCGAAGCCAATCAGTTGCTGCTGACGCTCGATCCGCGCCGCACGCAGGCGCAGCTCGATGCAGCACGCGCCGACGAGCAGCGTCTGAGCGCCGCGCTCGACGAATTGCGCCACGGTGCGCGCAGCGAAACGATCGATGCCTCGCGCGCTGCGCTGGCACGCGCGGAGGCCACGGCGGCGAATGCCCGTGTCGTGCGCGACCGCGCCAGCCGAAGCGCGAAAGAAGGGGCTCAACCCCAGGCCGATCTGGACAATGCGAACGCGGCGCTACGCCAGGCCGAAGCCGACGCGAATGCGGCGAAGGCGAACCTGGCCGAACTGCTGCACGGCACACGCCCTGAGGATCTTGCCCAGGGCGAGGCTGCGCTCGCGCAGGCGCAGGCGAACGTCGCGCAGCTGATAGTTACGGTCGAACGCCTGACCGTGCGCGCGCCGCGCGCCGGCCGCGTCGACGCACTGCCGTTCAAGCTCGGCGATCGGCCGCCGCAGGGAGCCGGCGTCGTCAGCTTCCTGGTCGGTGAAGCGCCGTATGCGCGCGTGTTCGTCCCGGAGACGCAACGCGTCGGCATGAACCAGGGCGCGCGCTTCAACGTCAAGGTCGAGGGCATCGAGCATGCGTTCGCTGCAACAGCGCTGCGCATCGCCAGCGAAGCGAGCTTCACACCGTACTATGCGCTGACCGGCGACGACGCAAGCCGCCTCGTGTATCGCGCCGAGCTCGGCCTCGAGGGCGCCGATGCGCGCAAGCTGCCGGCCGGGCTGCCGTGTCAGGCGACGCCGGCTGCTGCGAAATAGAATGTCGTCGAGCACTTCCCCGGCTCCGGCTTCCGGCCACCTTTCCCCACAAGCGGGGGAAGGAAAAGATCTGGCGATACGCGCGCGCGGGTTGACACGCACGTTCGGCAACGTCGTGGCGGTCGACCACCTCGATCTCAATGTCGGCCGCGCGCAGGTGTATGGCTTCCTCGGTCCGAACGGCTCGGGCAAGTCGACGACGATCCGCATGCTGTGCGGCCTGCTGCTGCCGACCGCAGGCGAGATCGAAGTGCTCGGTTTCCGGATTCCCGAGCAGGCCGAGCAGCTCAAGCGCCGCATCGGTTACATGACGCAGAGGTTTTCCCTGTACGAAGACCTCACGGTCGACGAGAACCTCGACTTCGTTGCCGCCGTGCACGAGTTCACGCGCGCGAATGCAGCCACGCGCATCAGCGAATTGCTCGAGCGTTACTGGCTCGGCGACCTGCGCGGCCGGCTCGCCGGGACGCTGTCCGGCGGACAGAAGCAGCGTCTCGCGCTCGCCGCGTCGGTGCTGCACAAGCCCGATCTGCTCCTGCTTGACGAGCCGACCAGCGCCGTCGATCCGCAATCGCGGCGTGAATTCTGGGACTCGCTGTTCGATCTCGTCGACGCCGGCACGACGATACTCGTGTCGACGCATCTGATGGACGAAGCCGAGCGCTGCCATCGCCTCGCGATCCTCGATCACGGCAAGCTCGTCGCCGACGGCAGTCCACGCGAACTGATGGACGCGCTGCCCGGCGTTGCGCTGCTGGTCGAATGCGCGGCTCCGCGCAAGGCGCAGGCTGCGCTGACCGGCTTCCCCGACGTCGTCGCGCTCGCGCAGGTCGGCGCGAACCTGCGCGTGCTGACCCGCGATGGCGACAACGCCCGCGACGCGATCGCGCAACACCTGAAGCAAGCCGGCATCGACGCGCGCGTCGAGCCGACCCCGCCGAACCTCGAGGACGTGTTCGTCGCCGCGACCAAGCGCGAGCCGCGCGCGCCGAAGCCGGCGGAGGCGCACGCATGAATCTGCGCCGCCTGCTATCGATCGTCGTCAAGGAACTGCGCCAGTTGCGCCGCGACCGCCTGACCTTCGCGATGATGGTCGGCATACCGACAATGCAGCTGCTGCTGTTCGGCTACGCGATCAACCTCGACATCCGCAATCTCGACGCCGCCGTGCTCGATCAGGCGCAGACCGTGCATTCGCGCGAGGTCGTCGCCGAGCTGAGCCAGACCGACGTCATGAACTTCAAGTACCGGCTCGCCGATCCGCAGCAGATCGACGAACTGCTGCGCGCCGGCAAGATCAGCGCGGCGCTGGTGATTCCACCGGATTTCGAGCGGCGCCTGGCGACGCGCGACCGCGTGCCGCTGCAGATCGTCGTCGACGGCTCGGACCAGGTCATCCAGCAGGCCGCGCGCCAGCTCGCCGG
>Ga0157376_10002860_pt1 | contig 11819 bp, 9 predicted proteins | sample M45metaG_FD_121801 | JGI IMG/M metagenome (GOLD analysis project Ga0157376, IMG submission 121801) | Miscanthus rhizosphere microbial communities from Kellogg Biological Station, Michigan, USA - M4-5 metaG | ecosystem: Host-associated > Plants > Roots > Rhizosphere > Soil | place: USA: Michigan... | reverse complement strand
TCTCGGCATCTCGGCGTCCACGGAAAATCCGCAGGACACGACAATCAACGGTCGCGACCAGTCGGTTCCCGCGAGCCTGCGCGTCCGCTCGCGTCCGGATGTTTTTCTCACCAATACGCGCTTCGTCGATACCGGTACGATCACGAATATCGACCGCATCGATCGGCGCGGCCTGGAAGCCGTGTGGATCCGCGGCCCATGGTCGCTGCAAGGCGAATACATCGAGCAGGATGTGCAGCGCACGGCCGGCAAGCCGACGGTAAGCGGCAGCGGCGGCTACCTGTTCGGCAGCTGGGTTATCAGCGGCGAATCGCGGCCGTACGAGAACGGCAACGTCGGCAATCTCAAACCCGCGCGGCCGTGGGGCGCGGTGGAACTGCTGCTACGCTACGACGAGGTCGACCTGAACGATCGCGCCGCGGGCGTGTCCGGCGGCAAGGAACACAACCTCACCATCGGTGCAAACTGGTACATCCTGACGCACTTCCGCCTCCAGGCCAACTACATTCTGGTGCATGAATCGGGCAACAGGACATTCAACCAGGGCAATGCCATCAATCCGAGAATCCTCGGACTGCGAGCCCAGATCGTTTTCTGACCAGTTCGCTCTGTGCGTCGCGCGAAATCCTGGAATCTCACGCTTCGGCGCATCGAAGCTTCGATCCGGCGCAGACGCGCCACGACAGCACGCGGTGCAACATCCCTCCGGCATAGAATCCGCTCAGGCGCGACCACAGCGCACGCACTGCAACGCGGCTGAAACTTTTTCGTAAGGTTTTTCTACCCTGCATCGTCTATACCGCGTCTTCACACGGAGTAGCGAAAGATTGAAATCGACCATTCGGTCAGTTGTTTCACCTCATTGCGCGGTGCAACACGGATTTTTCTTGTGCCGGCAACACGTGAAGCATAATGTTCGCGAACCGGGGAGGACTTGAGCGCGCACCATGACATCGTCATGGCGCCTGCTACCACCTCATCGCTTTTATTCAGCCGCGTCACAGCGGCCAACACCTGCGGGAGTCATCCCGCTTTTTCAACCTATGGAGTACATGCGCATGTCGAACAAAGTGATCAAACCGCTCACCCTCGCAATCGGCGCCGCGTTCATTGGTGCCGTGTCGCTGTCCACGGTCGCCCAGGCCAGCAACAACTTCCAGCTCAGCCAGATGAATGCCGGCTACATGCTTGGCGACAAGGCTCCGGAAGGCAAGTGCGGCGAAGGCAAGTGCGGCGCAACGAAGGGCAAGAAGTGCTCGGAGATGGCCGACAAGGCTGCGCAGGACAAGTGCATGGCCGACGCCCATCCGAAGGGTAAGGAAGGCTCCTGTTCGGCCGACAAGAAGGGCAAGGAAGGTTCCTGCTCGGCTGACAAGAAGGGCAAGGAAGGTTCGTGCTCGGCCGACAAGAAGGCCAAGGGCAAGGAAGGTTCCTGCTCGGCCGACAAGAAGGGCAAGGAAGGTTCTTGCTCCGCGGGCCACTAAGTACTGCGGAAATCAGCTGTTCTTCCGCCCCCTTGTCTCAAGGGGGCGGAAATTCCCGCGAAGTTCCGGCGCTGTGGCGATGCGGCGCGCATTCGAAGCGAACGAAATGAATCCCACCTCACGCCTTCCCAATGGCGCTGGACTTGGTTTGCGGCGCGCCCTGATCGGCCCGCTGCAGGACGCTCCGGACGCACCGATCGATTTTTTCGAAGTCGCTCCGGAAAACTGGATCAATGTCGGCGGCCGTCTCGGCAAGACGTTCCGCGCATTCACCGAACGCCACGATTTCATCTGCCACGGCTTGTCGCTGTCGCTCGGCGGACCCGCGCCGCTGGACGAAACGCTGCTGCACAAGATCCGCCGCCTGCTCGACGAGCACGGCATCCTTTATTACAGCGAACATCTTTCGTTCTGTTCGGATGAAGGACATTTGTACGACCTGATGCCGATCCCGTATACGCAGGAAAGCATCGACTGGGTCGTGCCGCGCATCCAGCGCGCGCAGGACATCCTCGGCCGCCGCATGGCGATCGAAAACGTCTCGTGCTACGCCACACCCGGCGCCGAGATGAGCGAAGCCGAATTCACCAACGAAGTGCTGCGCCGCGCCGACTGCGACCTGATGCTCGACGTCAACAACGTCTTCGTCAACAGCGTCAACCATCGCTTCGATGCGCAGGCGTTCATCAAGTCGATGCCGGCCGAACGCGTCGTCTACATGCACATGGCCGGTCACTATAACGAAGCACCCGACCTGATCGTCGACAGCCATGGCGCACCGTTGATCGATCCGGTCTACGATCTGCTCGATGTCGCCTACGCCCATTGCGGCGTGAAGCCGACCTTGCTCGAACGCGACTTCAACATACCGCCGCTGCCGGAACTGCTCGGCGAGCTGGACCGGATCCGCGCCATCCAGGCGAAGTACCCCACACAGGACGTGCAGCATGTCCGCCGTTCTGCCTGACGTGGCCGCGATCGGGCGTTCGCAACGCCTGCAGTACCAGTTCACCGCGCATGTGCGCGATCCGCAGGCCAAGCCGGCGCCGGCCGGCATCGAAGATCGGCGTATGGGCATTTATCGCGACCTGATCTTCTGCAATGTCGAGCAGTTCATCTCGTCCAATTTTCCAGTAATTCGCACTTTATACAATGATACCGAATGGAACGCGCTGGTGCGCGCGTTCCTGCGCGAGCATGTCTGCCACACGCCGTTGTTCCCGGAGTTCGCGCGCGAGTTCATGCGTTATCTGGAATGGCGCCAGCAACAGGGCCTGGACGATCCGCCGTTCCTGCTCGAGCTGGCGCACTACGAATGGGTGGAACTGGCGCTGAGCCTCGACGAAAACGAGATCGACGCGGTGGCGCACGATGCGGATGGCGATCCGGTCGAGGGAGTACCGGTGGTCTCGCCGCTGGCCTGCGTGCTTGCCTACCGCTTTCCGGTGCATCGCATCGATGCGGATTTCCGCCCCGCGGAAGCCGATCCGCAACCAACCGTGCTGCTGCTGGTGCGCGGGCGCGACGACACGGTGCGCTTTCACGAGATCAACGCGCTCAGCGCGCTGTTGATCGAACGCCTGCAGCAGAATTCCACGACCAGCGGGGCCGAATGCCTCGATGCCCTGCTCGCCGAACACGGTTCGTCAGGCGACGCCGCGCTGCGCGAGGCCGGCATCGGCATGTTGCACGAACTCAAGGCGCATCAAGCGATCCTGGGAACCTTGCCGGGAACGGAGAACAGGAAAGGGGCCACGAGGAAAGTACGCGCTCGCAAAGCGAAACGCTCCGCTTCCTGATATTCGCAACAGTTCCTTCCCGTCCCACCCTGTTCCCTGTTCCCCGCTCCGCGTGTAAGGTAATCCGCGCGATCACGTCCAATCCCGCGTCGATCACTTGAGTTGGGGAACAACATGGCTTTGAACGTTATCTCGATCTGGGAATCTCTCACCAGCCGCCTGCGCGGCATCGGCCAGCTGGTGCCGCCGCTGATCCTGCGCCTGATCATGGGCTGGGAATTCTGGGAATCGGGCTTCGAGAAATTCCACGGCGACAACTGGTTCACCGATATCCAGGACAAGTTCCCGTTTCCGTTCAACCATATTCCAGCCGACATCAGCTGGGCGATGGCCACCTACTTCGAAATCGGCGGCGCGGTGCTGCTGATCTTCGGGCTGTTCACGCGCTTCGCCGCGTACAGCCTGCTGGTCCTGACCTTCGTCGCCACCGCCGCGGTGCACTGGCCGGACATGATTTCGATGTGGAGCGACCTGGCGAAAGGCTACGCGATCACCGACATGGGCCACGGCAACTTCAAGCTGCCGCTGCTGTTCGTGGTGATGCTGCTGCCGATTATTTTCCAGGGCCCGGGCAAGATCAGCCTGGACTACTTCGTGGCACGCGCGTTCAAATCCGATCCGATGCCGGAGCCGCTGGCCGATGCATATGCCTGGTCGATCGCGCTGCTGGCACTCGGCATTCCGTTCGCGATGCTGATCCCGATGTTTGGGGGCGTGCTGCTGGCTGGCGCGCTGGTGCTGTTCCTGTTTGGACGCTTTGCGCGCGCCTGATGGTGTATAGAGCCTGATTGTAGATGGCGTGTCCCGCTGCATGGCGGGAACACGCTGGCTATCCCGATGCGGGAGGCTCGCCTGGCGGCACCTTGCCGGTGGCGTATACCGCGATCTCGTAGCCGCCGTCGACGAAGCGTCTGACCAGCTTCAGGGATTGCACGAGCTGCGAGTAGCGCAACACCTCGGCCGCGTAGAGCTGTGGATCGGCGAAATAGCGGCCAAAGGTTCCCTGGCTCAATACCACGTAGTCGACGTGCCCCACATACCATTGCGGTACGTGGTCGATCGCGCGTTCCGACTCGACGATGCGAAAGCGCACCGGACTGACGAACGGCGCATATGACTCCACCGCCACGACCGAGTGTTCCGGCAGCGTCGCGTTGATCCATTCGCGCGCCGTGGCGCGGCTGTCCTGCGTGGTCAAGGCAAGCGCGGCTTTGATCGTGCCGAACAGCGGCGTGAGCAGCGCGGCCATGCCGACCGTCGCGATGGCGAAGGCGCGCAGCGCCGGCGAAATGCGCGGCAGCAGCCGCGGCGAGGTCCACATCTGCGTCAGGCACATCGCGGCCAGCAGCAGCACGCATGGCACGATCGGCAGCAAGGTGCGTTCGTTGCGCAACGAGAACGAGCTGATGAAGACGAAATACGGCAACGCGAATCCGGCGAGCAGGGTCGTCGCCACGCAACGCCGGCGCCAGGCCAGCGTGACCTGCCCGAGCGCGAGCAGCGAGGCCACGCCAGTGCTGGTCCAGAGCACGCCGAGATACCACCACGGCGCGTTTCCTTCCATGCCGTGATGGTGGCCGGAATACATGCGGTACTGGTAAATCACCCCCATGAATGCCTCGTAGTCGAGCAGCACATAGGGGCTCAGGCAGAAAAATGCCGCGATGCTGCTCACTGCCGCGATCCACAACGGCGCCGAGGCGCGCCAGTCGAAACCGCAACGAAGCAGATGCGCGACGAGCGGAAACACGCAGACGATCGCGCCATTGTATTTGCTCGCGGCAGCCGCGCCTGTCGCGATGCCCGCGGCAACGTAGCTCAATCGGCGGCCTCCGTCCGCGATGGCCAGCGAGGCGAGGATTGCGAACAGCTCGAACAGCACGACGTAGCTGTCCGAGGTGACGTGCCGGCAATCGGCGGCGAGTATCGGCGAGATCGCGGCGAGCAGTGCCGCGAGCAGGCCCGTGCGCACATCGCGCGCGCGCCGGCCGATCAGATAAACGAGCAATACCGACAACACGCCGCTGCAGATCGTCATGCTGCGATACAGCGCCACCGCGTCCGGATCCGTTGCCAGGGTTGCGCCCATGGCAATGCTGATCGGCTCGGCAAATGTCGGCGACGCGCCGGACAGCCATGCCGGCAGGGCATGCACGATCGCCGCGAGCGCGTTGACGTAGTACAGCAACGACGGATACAGGAACAGGTGCGGGTTCGGATCACGGTTCGCCAGCATCTCCTGGATCGCCACGATATTCTGCGGCTCGTCCGGGTGATAGATGTACGGCAGATCGGCGAACGCGCCCCACAGGCGCAGACCGAGCGCGAGGCCAAGTATTGCCAGCAGCGCGAGCAGTTGGCCCGCCGACAGTCGCTGCATCTGCACGGACGGTGCGGAATTCGGCAAGCGCTTCTCCCGGTCTCTGACGCGCGATCGTAGCATGCACGAAAGCGACGGCCCGGCGGCACTGCCGCCGCGACAAAGAACCGCGGCAAGGTGACGCAACCGCCGCTAGCAGCGGCGCCGCCGCGCAGTCACGGTGGTGTGGACGTGCGATACACGTAGACGATGAAGTTGCCGGTGTCGAAACGCTTGATCTGGGTGAATGCGCGCATCAGGCGGAAGTAGGCGCCCACCTCGGCCGGATAGGTTTGCGCCTGGTCGAAGTAGCGGCCGAACATGCCCTGGCTCATGACGACGTAGTCGACCTTCTGCGCCAGGTACCAGTCGGCTTCATGATCGATGGCGCGTTCCAGGCGCACGACGTTGTAGCGGGTCGGCTCGACGAACGGCGCGTAGTTCTCCACCGCCACGGCGGCACCCGCCGGAACGTTTTGCTCGATCCATGCGCGCGCGGTGCTGCGGCTGTCCGGCGTGGTGGCGCGCAGCGTTTCGAGCACCGTAAGCCGCAACGGTGCAAGCACCAGCGCGAGTGCCAGCGCGCCTAGCAGCAGCTGGCGCAAGCCTGGCGAAATCTGCGTTCGCTGCGCCAGCCAGGTGCGCGCCTGCGTGAAGAATGCCGCGGCAAACAACAGCACGCACGGAATCGCCGGCTGCAGCGTGCGATCGTTGCGCACGTTGAACAGGCAGATGAAGATCAGGTACGGAATCGCAAAGCCGGCTAACACCAGATCGGCGCCGCGCCGTTCGCGCAACGCGCGCCACAGATACGCGACGGCAGCCAGCGCCGCCACACCGGTAAGCGTCCACAGCGCACGCAGGTAGAACAACGTGCTCGCGCCATCCATGCCGGCGTGACCGCCGGAATAGTGGTCGAACTGCATGTGCAGTCCGGCGCGGCTGAATTCCGCATAGTCCAGCAGCACGTACGGCGTGCATGCCAGGAACGCCACAGCGCTGATTGCGCCGGCGGCGAGCAGGCGCTGCCAATTCCTGACGCTTGTTCCGACGTAGGCAAAATGCGCGGCAATCACGGCCGACGCCACGACAGCACCGGTGTATTTGGTCGCGGCCGCCAGCCCGACTGCCGCGCCGGCAACGAGATACGCGCGCCATGTTCCGCTGCGCGACAGCGACAGCGAAGCAAGGATTGCCAGCAGCACCGTCGGCAGGAGGTAGCTGTCCGGGGTCAGGTTGCGGCTATCGACGACGGCCACCGGCGAGATCGCCAGCAGCAATGCTGCCAGCAAGCCGACCCGGCGATCGTACGCCTTGCTGCCGATCAGGTAGCACATCCACACACTGAGCGTGCCGACCAGCAGCGTGACGCAGCGGAACAGCACCACGCCGTCGACATCCGCCACCTTGGTGGTGCCGAGCGCGAGGATTACCGGCGCTTGTGGATCCCATGGCACGCCGGTCAGCACGGCACGCGCGCCGAACCAGATTTCGGCGGCGAGCAGATTGACGTAGTAGAACACCGAAGGATAGTGGAAGAAGTGCGGGTTCAAGCTGCCACGTTCGTACATCCCCTGCACGACGCTCACGTTGAATGGCTCGTCGGGGTGGAGAATGTAAGGCAGGTCGAAAAAAGCACCCCAGTAACGCAACGCAAACGCCAGCGCCAGGATGGCGAACAGCGTGAAAACATGCAACGCGCCGCGCGGCGCAGCACCGGCGGTCGTATCGGCCATGGTCAGCGGATGCTCGGCAGGGTGATCAGGCAATGACCCTAGCGTAGCACACGGCCTGCGCGGCGCCGTCTGCGCCAATTGTGATCGCGTGCGCTGCCGCGTATCCTCGCGGCATGTCCGAGCATGCACACAAATACGCCGAGCGGTTTCGCGGCTTCCTTCCCGTCGTCGTCGATATCGAGAGCGGCGGCTTCAATTCCGAGACGGACGCCTTGCTGGAAATCGCCGCGGTAATCGTGCGCATGGATGAGCACGGCGTGGTGCACCCGGACCCGGTCGTGTCGACGCATGTGGTGCCTTTTCCGGGCGCCAACATCGATCCGCGCTCACTGGAAATCACCGGCATCGACCCGACCCATCCGTTTCGCGCGGCTGTGGAGGAACGCGAGGCGCTCGATCACATCTTCAAGCCGATCCGCAAGGCGCTGCGGCAGTACGATTGCCAGCGCGCCATCCTGGTCGGCCACAACGCCGCGTTCGACATCGCCTTCCTCAACGCCGCGATCCGCCGCACCGGGCACAAGCGCAGTCCATTTCACCTGTTCAGCTGCTTCGACACCGCCACGCTCGGCGGCCTGGCCTACGGCCAGACCGTGCTCAGCCGCGCCGTGCAGGCCGCCGGCATCGACTGGAACGCCAACGAAGCGCATTCGGCCGTGTACGATGCCGAGCGCACGGCGCTGCTGTTCTGTGACATCGTCAACCGCTGGAAGGCGATGCAGGACTGCTGGGGCAATCAGCAGACCACCGCCGCGGCCTGACTCTGCAATACAATCCACTCATGCCGATCTACGAATACGCCGCCACCGCGAAAGGCTGCCCGCACTGCGAGGGCCATTTCGACGTGCTGCAGAAGCTCAGTGAGCCTGCGCTCACGCAGTGCCCCGAGTGTGGTGCGGCGGTGCGGCGCGTGATCTCCGCGCCGAGCGTTGCAGTCGGCAACTCGCATCTGCTCAAGGAAAGCCACGTCGAGAAACACGGCTTCACGCAGTATCGGCGCGCCGGCAAGGGCGTCTACGAGAAGACCGCCGGCAAGGGCCCGAAATTCATCAGCGGCGACTGATGCCGCATTGTGCACAATTCCACAGATAGTCGGATGAGGATACCTTCATGCTGCGACATGCTGCATTCCTGCTTGCCTTGCTCGCCGGCCTGAGCGGCTGCCAGATGTCGATCTCGAACAATGCCCGTCCCGCCCCCGGCGGCTCAGCCACGACCTCTGCAGCGTCGACACAGCAGACGGGCGCTTATCCCGCTGCCAAGCAGTCGGCCCAAGTCGACGACTATCACGGCGTCAAGGTCGCCGATCCGTATCGCTGGCTGGAAGATCTCGACACGTCCGATACGCGCCACTGGATCGAGGCCGAGAACAAGGTCACGTTCGACTACCTCGCCGGCGTCTCCGGCCGTGACACGATCAAGCAGCGCCTGACCGAATTGTGGAACTACGAGCGCTACAGTTCGCCTGAGTTCTACGGCAACCGCTACTTCTATACGCACAACGACGGCCTGCAGAACCAGCCGGCGCTGTACGTGGCCGAATCGATGGAGGCGACACCGCGCCTGATCCTCGATCCGAACACCCTGAGCAAGGATGGCACGATCGCGCTCAAGGCATACACCGTCAGCGACGACGGCAAGTTCGTCGCCTATGGCCTTTCTTCCGGCGGCTCCGACTGGGAAGAGTGGCATGTGCTCGACGTCGACGCCGGCAAGGACACCGACGATGTGCTCAAGTGGGTGAAGTTCTCGGCGGTCAGCTGGCGCCGCGACGGCACCGGTTTCTTCTACAGCCGTTACGACGAACCGAAGGACGGCAACGCGCTCAAGCTCGCCAACAAGTTCCAGAAACTGTACTTCCACCGGCTCGGCGAGAAACAAGGCGACGACCTGCTGATCCACGAGCAAAAGGATCAGCCTGAGTGGATGTTCGGTGGCCAGGTCAGCGACGACGGCCGTTACCTGGTGATCAGCGTCAGTCACAGCACCGAGCCGAAAAACCTGGTGCTGTACCGCGATCTGGCCGAGCGCTATCAGAAAAAAGTCGCCGACGAAAAGGTGGCCAAGAGCAGTGGCAAGCACGCGAAGAAGCACGCGTCGCATTTCGAGGTGACTCCGGTCCACACCTTGATCGGCGACTGGAACGCCAGCTACGACTTCCTCGGCAATACCAAGGAGACGTTCTACTTCCTGACCGATCTGGATGCGCCGCGCTATCGCATCGTCGCGATCGACATCAACAAGCCGGACAAGGCGAACTGGAAGGAGATCGTCGCGCAGGGCAAGGACACATTGCAGAGCGCGCGCATCGTCAACCACCAGATTGTCGCGACCTACATGAAGGATGCGCACAGCGAAGTGCATCTGTTCGATCTGAAAGGCAAGAGCCTCGGCAAGATCGCCCTGCCCGGCCTCGGCACCGCGACTGCTTTCAGCGGCCGCACGCGCGACACGGATGCCTTCTACATCTATACAAGTTACACCGCACCGCCGAGCGTGTTCCGCTACGACCTGAAGGCGAACAAGAACAGCCTGGTGCGGCAGCCGAAGGTCGCCTTCGATCCGGCGCAGTTCGAAACGCGCCAGGTGTTCTACACCAGCAAGGACGGCACGCGCGTGCCGATGTTCATCACGGCGAAGAAGGGCCTGGCGTTGAACGGCGCCAACCCGACCATCCTGTACGGCTATGGCGGCTTCAATATCCCGATGCAGCCGGCCTTCTCGCCGGCGCTGATCGAATGGGTCGAGCAAGGCGGCGTGTACGCCGTGGCGAACCTGCGCGGCGGCGGCGAATACGGCCGCGACTGGCACGAAGCGGGCATGAAGCTGCGCAAGCAGAACGTGTTCGACGACTTCATCGCCGCCGCCGAATACCTGATTGCGGAAAAGTATACTTCGCCGCGCAAGCTCGCCATCCGCGGCGGCTCGAACGGCGGACTGCTGGTGGCCGCGACCGAACTGCAGCGGCCGGATCTGTTTGCCGCGGCGATTCCCGCGGTCGGCGTGCTGGACATGCTGCGCTTCCGCGATTTCACCATCGGCAAGGCCTGGGAATCCGATTACGGCTCGGTCGAGAACGCCGACGACTTCAAGGCGATGTACGCCTACTCGCCGCTGCACAACGTCAAGGCCGGCGCGAACTATCCGGCCACGCTGATCATCACCGGCGACCACGACGATCGCGTGTTTCCGGCGCACAGCTTCAAATTCGCCGCCGCCATGCAGGCCGCCGACCCGCACGGCAAGCCGCTGCTGATCCGCATCGAGACACGCGCCGGCCACGGCCAGGGCAAGCCGACCACGATGCAGATCGAGGAAGCGGCGGATGTGTATGCGTTTATTTTGGATGCGTTCTCTAAATCAGGTTGAAGTGTGCCGGGATCTGCAAAGACCGTTCGCCCTGAGCGTAGGCGCGTAGCGCCGAAGTCGAAGGGGCACTTCGCATTCGCCTGCTTCGCAGGCTACGCTCAGTGCGAACGGTAATATTGCCGAGCCTGGAAGAGCGTTGTCGCCTCGTGGGCAACTGGCGCCTTATATCCTAAGGGTTTCAAGCGCGCACCGCCGGTTATTTGCCGCAGCCAGTGTCCCGCGCTACGCTCAGCGGCCGCACAGGCGCGTCACGCGCCGTCGAACGTCAACCGCCAGCGAGGTCGTCATGATCTACAACAACATACTCGAAACCATCGGCCGCACACCGATCGTGCGCATCAATCGCCTGGCGCCGCGCGGCATCGACATGTACGTGAAAGTCGAGGCGTTCAATCCGATGTCGTCGGTCAAGGATCGACTTGCCGTGGCGATCATTCTCGATGCCGAAGCGAAAGGCACGCTCAAGCCCGGCCAGGCCGTGGTCGAAGCGACGTCCGGCAATACCGGCATTGCGCTGGCGATGGTCTGCGCGGCAAAGGGCTATCCGTTCGTCGCCTTCATGAGCGATTCGTTCTCGATCGAGCGGCGCAAGCTGATGCGCGCGCTCGGCGCGAAAGTGATCCTGATTCCCGCCGCCGAACGCGCCGCCGGCATGATCAAGCGCGCCGAGGACTACGCCAAGAAGCACAACTATTTCCTCGCCCGCCAGTTCGAGAACGAAGCGAATCCCGCCTATCACCGCAGCACGACCGGCCCGGAAATCCTGCAGGATTTCGCCGGCAAGCGCTTCGACTATTTCGTCACCGGCTGGGGCACCGGCGGCACGCTGACCGGCGCGGGCGAGATGATCAAGCTGGCGCGTCCCGAAGTGAAAATCATCGCCACCGAGCCGGATGGCGCGGCCATGCTGTCGGGCAAGGAATGGCAGCCGCACAAGATCCAGGGCTGGACGCCGAATATCCTGCCCGCGGTATTGAACAAGCAGGTCATCGATCAGATCATCCCCGTCACCGACGTGGTCGCGCCACCGCAGTCCGGCAAGCTGTCGGCGCTGGGCCAGATGTCCGCCAGC
>Ga0157376_10002859_pt1 | contig 11820 bp, 8 predicted proteins | sample M45metaG_FD_121801 | JGI IMG/M metagenome (GOLD analysis project Ga0157376, IMG submission 121801) | Miscanthus rhizosphere microbial communities from Kellogg Biological Station, Michigan, USA - M4-5 metaG | ecosystem: Host-associated > Plants > Roots > Rhizosphere > Soil | place: USA: Michigan... | reverse complement strand
TTTCATTCTTTCGCCGACGGGGCAGATTGTGCATTCGCACCGCATGGACGGGCAGGTGCCGATTAACATCGAGACCGCGCTGTTGAAAGCGCAGAGTGTTCTGTATACGCGCGATTCGACGCACCAGCGCGCGAATATGGTGGCCAATAATTTATCGCTGCAGATGCGCTGGGCTCCGTTGGGCGTGTTCCCGACGGCAGGCGGGCTGCCGATTGTTGTCGACGGGCAGATGATCGGGGCGATTGGCGTGGGTGGCGGGAACAAGGATGAAGAGTGTGCGTATCAGGCGCTGACGACGGTGGTGGGTCCGCAACCGGCGCTGGCTGGACCGCCGCCGGAACGGCGCCAACCGTAGGCTAGGTGGCGCGTTCGAGACTGGCGCGGTCCCACTGCGCCCGTTTTGCGCCGGCTTCGTATGCGCTTTGACAGAAGTCGAGAATGGCTTGCTCGGGCGAGGGCGCGGTGCGGGCGTCGTCGTATTTGAGGATGAACTCGCCGAGTTGGCGGTCCCAATAGGCTGCGGCGGGGCGCACTGGCTCGGCGTCTAATCCTGGCGGGACGGGGGCGCTGTAGGCGTAGAACGCTGGGTGCGGGAATACGCGATTGCCAGGCCACCATCCACAGCTGGTTACTTCATGCGAGTAGGCTTCGCGGGTCATCGCGTCGACGCCTTCTTTTTGCGGGGCGCGGCGGCCGGAGAAACGCGTCACGGCTAAATCGAAAGAACCCCAGAAGAAATGTACGGGACTGCACTTGCCTAGGAAGCGTGCGCGGAATTGTTTGAAGATGCGATCGCTGTGGACAAGGATGTTGCGGAAGCGCTCGACGTACTCGGTGTCGTAGGACGCGTGGTGCTGGTCTTGATCGAAGGGCGTGGTGTCGTCGAACTCGACGGGCACACGATAGATTTTGACTTCGATCCCTAGAGTTCGCAGCGCGGCGATGTATTCGGCGTAGAAATCGGCAACCGAGCGCGGGTGGAGACGCATGGAGTACAGGCAGCCGGAGCTGGCTCGCATCCACAGTTGGTGCGATACCAGATCGAAATCGATTTCGAGCGTGCCTTGGGCACAGGGGATGGCGGAGGTGGTCAGGCCGCGCGGCGTTACGTACAGAGGAACATTCCACCAATGGTTTTCTAGCGGGGCGAGCGCCATGCGCGTCTTGCCTACGATCTGCGTCCACATGTGGAGCGTGTCGCAGGTTTTCTCCCACTCGGCAAAGGGCAGCGCAGGCCAATCAGACGGGCTCAAGCATCACCTCGGCTCAAGCATAACGTCATCGATATAACACCAGGCCCAGTCTTCACCGGGCTCGAGCGATTTTACGATGGGATGCTTGGTTGCGTGAAAGTGTTTGGTGGCGTGCTTGTTCTTGGAAGAATCGCAGCAACCAACGTGGCCGCAGGAGAGGCATAGGCGCAGGTGGACCCAGGTGTCGCCCATCTTCAAACATTCTTCGCAGCCTTTGGTGTGAGGTTTTACGTCGTGGATCTGGTTGAGGTGCGAACAGCTCTGCACGGTGCCCCCTAGGATTTGATCTTCAGCAACTTGGCCGCGTTCTCACCCAGGATCGCACGCTTGTCGGCGTCGCTGAGACCGGGAGTCTTGAGGATGTCGTCGACGATGGTGTTGCTCCACGTAAATGGATAGTCGGTGCCGATCATGATCTGGCTGGCGCCACACTCGGCTACCAGGTGGCGGACGCCCTCGGTGGTGAAGACCATCGAATCGAAATACAGCTTGCGCAAATATTCGGACGCGTGTTTCTTCGCGCCTTTGCACTGCTCAGGGAAGCGATTGCAGCCGTAATCGGAGCGGCCGGCGTAGGATGGCAGATAGCCGCCGGCGTGAGCAGAGCAGATTTTGAGTGCCGGGAATTTGTCGAGGGTTCCGTCGAAGATCAGGTGCGACAGAAAGATAGTGGTTTCTAGCGGGTTGCCGATCACGTTGGTCAGGCCGCCGCCGCCCGCCAGGCGCTTGTTCATTTCCGGAATGCCTTGCGGGTGCATGAAGATTACGCAGCCGAGGTCTTCGGCTTTTTTCCAGAAGGGGTCGAACTTGGCGGCGGAGAGTTCGTCGCCGTTGACGTGGCCTCCGATGGCGGCGCCGCGCAGGTTGTATTTTTTGACGCCTTCTTCCAGTTGCTCGGCGGCTAGGTCGGGATATTGAAGGGCTACCGAGGCGAAGGCGACGAAGCGGTCGGGATATTTCCCGCACAGCTCGGCTAATTTTTCGTTTTGGAGTTTGATTACTTGGGTGACTACATCACGCTCGGCGGAATACCAGGTGGGGTTAATGCTGAGGGCTTGCATGTCGGTGCCCCATTCGTCCATGCGGGCGAAGCGTTCGGTGGCCATGGCGCCGTCCATGATGCCGGCATCGTCGGCTGGGGTTTTGCGGCCGAGTAACGCGGTAGCTTCGGGAACGACGACGTGGGCGTGGATGTCGATGGTGCGGACGCGGCGTCCGCCGACCATCACCTGGCGCTTCTTGGGCGCGGCGGCGGGCTGGGCGTGCAAACGTTCGTTCATCAGATGGCAGCCGGTGAAAACGACTCCCGCGCTTTTCAGGAACTGCCTGCGATTGGTCATAGTGAATCCTTCCCCGTGCAGTGTATCAGTCGCTGTGTTGTTCGGCAATGTACGTTAGATTATAGGTTCGAGTCACTCATGAATTCTTTGGTCAAGTTGGAACGTATAGGGCGGGTGGCGGTGGTTACCGTCGATAATCCGCCGGTGAATGCGATTGCGGCGGGGATGCCGGAGGGGCTGGAATCGGCGCTCACGGCGGCGCAGGCGGATGCGGGCATGGACGCGATCGTGGTGATCGGCGCGGGGAAAACTTTCATCGCGGGGGCGGATCTGGCGGAGTTTGCTAAGACGGGCAAAGGTCCGGATCTGCACAAGCTTTTAGTCACGTTGGAGGACAGCCCGAAGCCTACGGTGGTGGCGGTACATGGAACGGCGTTGGGCGGGGGCGTCGAAATTGCGATGGCTGCGAACTACCGGGTGGCGGCGACGGACGCGCAACTGGGGATGCCGGAAGTCACGATCGGCGTGGTGCCGGGGGCGGAGGGCACGCAGCGGTTGCCGCGGTTAGTGGGGATCGCGAAAGCTGTCGACATGTTGATGACGGCGGCTCCGGTGAAGGCGGCGGAGGCGCTTGCCATTGGGTTGGTGGATCGCGTGGTCGAGGGGGACTTGTTGAGCGGGGCGGTGGCGTTCGCGGAGGAAGTGGCGGCTAAGGGCGGTCCGCATCCGAAGACTCGCGAAAGGAGTGTTGACGCGCTGGACAGTGCTGCGGTTTTTGCGGCGGGTAAGGAACAGGCGCGGAAGATTCGGCGGAATCAGACGGCTCCGCTGGCGGTGCTGGAGGCGCTGGAGGCGGCGACTACATTGCCGTTCGAGGCGGGGTGCAAGAAGGAACGCGAGTTGTCCGAGGCGAGTTTGCGGTCGCCGCAGGCGCAGGCGCTGATCCACGCGTTCTTTGCGGAGCGGGCGGTGGGCAAGGTTGCGGGGGTTTCGAAAGACACTCCGGTGTATGCGATCCGGCAAGCGGCGATCATTGGCGCGGGGACCATGGGCGGCGGGATCTCGATGGCGCTGGCGAATGCGGGGATTCCGGTGCGGCTCAAGGATTCTAGTCAGGCGGCGCTGGATCGCGGGATGGCGGGGATTCGCAAGAACTATGAAAGTTCGGTGAAGCGCGGGCGCATCACGGCGGAGGTGATGGAGCAGCGCATTGCGATGATCCGTCCGCAGTTGGGGTACGACGGGTTTGCGGAAGCCGACATTATTATCGAGGCGGTGTTTGAAAGCATGGATCTGAAGAAGCAGATCTTTGCGGAGATCGATAAAATCGCTAAGCCCGAGTGTGTGCTGGCGACCAATACTTCGACGCTCGATATCGATGAAATTGCGGGGGCTACGGGGCGTCCCGAGATGGTGATCGGGCTGCACTTCTTTAGTCCGGCGCATGTGATGCGGCTGCTGGAGATCGTTCGGGGGAAGGCGACTACGGCGACGGTTGTGGCTACCGTGTTGGCGCTGGCTAAAACATTACGCAAGGTTGGCGTGTTGGTCGGGAATGGGTATGGGTTCGTGGGGAATCGCATGATGTTTCCTTACATGCGTGAGGCGCAGTTGCTGGTGGAGGAGGGCGCTACGCCGACGCAGGTGGATGGCGCGTTGACGGAGTGGGGCATGGCGATGGGTATCTTTGCCGTCGACGACATGGGTGGGTTGGATTTGGGGGCGCGGTGTTTTGCGGAGATTCGGGCGATGCAGGGGGCGGGGCCGCGGATGCCGGTGATGCTCGACAGGCTAGTCGCGATGGGGCGTTTGGGTCAGAAGACGGGCGCGGGGTGGTATCGCTATGACGAGACTCGCAGGCCTATTGAGGATCCGGAGATTGAGTTGCTGATCGAGCGGACTGCACAGGAGATTGGGGTTGCTCGGCGGACGATCACTGGGGATGAAATTATTGAGCGGTGTTTGTACTCGATGATTAACGAGGGCGCGAAGATTCTGGAAGAAGGGCGCGCGGGGCGGGCTTCGGATATCGACACTATATATATGACTGGGTATGGATTCCCGGCGTATCGGGGCGGGCCGATGTGGTATGCGGATTCGGTGGGGCTGGATAAAGTGGCGGCGCGCGTTCGGGAATTTCATCGGGAGCATGGGGAGTTGTGGAAACCGGCTCCGCTGCTGGAGCGGCTGGCGGCCGAGGGCAAAACGTTTGCGAGTCTGGACGGTGAGCCATGACGGCGGCTCGGCCATTTCGTGATGTGAAGCTGGGCCCGCGCGATGTAGTGGTGGAGCGCGGGGCGGGTGGCGTCGTTTACGTCAGGCTTGCGCAGGCGCTGGGCGAGTATCCGGCGCGCATGACGGACAAGCTGGATTACTGGGCGGAACACACTCCGGATCACACTTATATTGCCAAGCGCGATGCGGGCGGGGAGTGGAAGCGGATTAGTTATCGCGAGGCTCGCGAGATGGGGCGGCGCGTTGGGCAGGCGCTGGTGAATCGGGGGCTTTCGGCGGAACGGCCGATTGCGATTGTATCGGGCAACGATCTGGAGCACGCGATGTTGGCGTTGGGCGCGATGTATGCGGGGATTCCGTACTCGCCGCTGTCGCCATCGTACTCGCTGCTGGTAACGGATTATGCAAAACTGCGACACATTTTTGGATTGCTGACGCCGGGGTTGGTGTTCGCTGCTAGCGGGACCCAGTTCGCGAAGGCGCTGAGTGTCGTGATGCCGCAGGATGCGGAGTTGGTGGTGACGCGTGATCCGCTACCGGGGGCGACTCTGTTTTCTGAGTTGCTGGAAACTGAAGCGGGGCCGGGGATCGATGAAGCACACGCGCGGGTGCTACCGGATACCGTATTCAAGATTTTGTTCACTTCGGGGTCGGTGGGCAAGCCAAAGGGCGTGATGAATACGCATCGCATGTGGTGCAGCAATCAGGAAATGGTGCGCACGTGTTGGCCGTTCATCACGGAGGAGCCTCCGGTGATTCTGGAGTGGCTGCCGTGGAATCACACCTTCGCGGGTAACAAGGACATGGGGCTGATCCTTTATAACGGAGGGTCGTTGTATTTGAACGACGGCAAGCCGGTGCCGGGGCAATTCGAGGAGACCATTCGCAATTTGCGCGAGGTGAAGCCGACGATTCATCTGGATGTGCCGGTGGCGTTCGATGCGCTGGTGCCGTATTTGCGGAAGGATCGGGAGTTTGCGAAGCATTACTTTAGTCATTTGAAGGTGATGTTTTATGCGGCGGCGGGGTTGTCGCAGAAGACTTGGGAAGACTTGGAAAACATCGCTTTGGACGTGGTAGGCGAACGGCTGTTGATGCTGACGGGGCTCGGATCTACTGAGACCGCTCCGTATGCGATGTGGGTGGGGCGGGAGGCGGCGCGCGCGGGGGAGGTGGGGTTGCCGGCTCCGGGAGTCACGCTAAAGCTTGCGCCGGTGTTGGGCAAGTTGGAGGCGCGGGTGAAAGGGCCTAGCATCACGCCGGGGTATTGGCGGCAGCCGGAGCTTACGGCGGCGGCTTTCGATGAAGAAGGATTTTACAAGATGGGTGACGCGCTGCGCTACATCGAGGAAGGCAATCCGGCGCGCGGGTTTCTGTTCGATGGGCGTGTGGCGGAGGATTTCAAGCTGAATACCGGGACGTGGGTGAGCACGGGTCCGCTGCGCAGCGCGTTTCTGGCGCACTTTGTGCCCTACGCCAAAGAAGTTGTGATTGCGGGGCGCGACCGGGCATACGTTACGGCGATGGTGTTTCCGGATGTGAACGCTTGCCGGGATCTCGACGACGCTGAGCTGCGCACTAAGTTTGGTGAGTTGCTGAAGTCTTTTGCGGCGAAGAGTACGGGGTTGTCGACGCGCGTGGCGGCTATCATTTTGCTGGACACTCCGCCTTCGATTGACGCGCACGAGCTTACGGATAAGGGGTCGATTAGCCAGCGGGCGGTGCTGGAGAATCGGGCTGACGTTGTGGAGGAGCTGTATACAGACTCGCCGCGGGTAATTAGGACACTATGACTATTGCAGAGCGAACTAAGCGGATTAATGCTGCCGATTTGGTAGCGGTAGATGTGCACGTCCACGCGATGACGGTGGAGAAGAAGCAGGATGGGAGCACCTTTGGGCAATCGGCGTCGAAGTATTTTGGCGCGGATATGGCGGATAAGGGCTCGGAGGTTTTGGGCGCTTATTATCGCGAACGCAAGATGGCGGCGGTGATTTTTTCGGTGGATGAGTATTTGTCGGGGGCGCCGTTTTTGGGGAACGACAAGGTTGCGGAGATTGCGGCGGCTAGTCCTGACGTTTTGATTCCGTTCGCCAGCATTAATCCGCATCGCGGCAAGGAGGGCGTGGAGGAAGCGAAGCGGCTGGTAGCTGGGGGTGCGATTTGCGGGTTCAAGTTTCATCCGCCGCTGCAGGAGTTTTTTGCTAATGACCGGATGGCTTATCCGCTGTATGAGGTGATCGCGGAGTCGGGGTTGCCGGCTCTGTTTCACACGGGGCATAGCGGGATCGGGACGCGCGTGCGCGGCGGCGGCGGGGTGCGGCAGAAGTATGGGAATCCGATTTACCTGGATGATATTGCCGTTGATTTTCCGGACATGCCGATGATTATGGCGCATCCGTCGTTCCCCTGGCAGGACGAGGCAATTTCGGTGTGTCTGCATAAGCCGCAGGTTTATATTGATCTGTCGGGCTGGTCGCCGAAATATTTTTCGCCGCTGTTGATCCAGTACGCGAATACGCTGCTGAAGGATAAGATGCTGTTTGGGTCGGATTTCCCGGTGATTACGCCGGACCGGTGGCTGAAGGATTTCGACAGTATCGGGATTAAAGATGAGGTGCGGCCGCTGATCCTCAAAGACAATGCCGTGCGCCTGTTCGGGCTGAAGAATCAGACTACGTAGCGGCCGGCGTCTAGCAAGCGGCGCGCGATTTTGCGGCGTAGCATGATGGTATCCACGGGGACTTCCGATGGCCGGGCAGGCGTATCTAACCCGCAAGCTCCAAATAAGGCACGCACCGGGGCTCCCATCCGGATTTCAGAATCACTTTGCAGGACCGCGAACATGTCCATGGCGTTGGCGCCTTTACCGGCGGCTTCTAGTTTCTGAGCTCGCAACCAGGCCGACTCAATAACGAAAAACTCTATCACCATGTCGGAGAGTGCCGTCGCCACTTCCTGCTGGTTTTCGAAATCGGAGCCAAATTTCTCGAGGGCCGGGAGGAATCCTGTCATGTTGAAATAGATCTTTCCCTCATCCAGGCGCTTCATCAATTGGTTTAGGATCAGCACGCGATTAATTTCGTTGGTGCCTTCAAAGATGCGGAAGATGCGGGCGTCGCGGTAGAAGCGTTCGACGGCGTAATCCTGGTGATAGCCGTAGCCGCCGTGGATTTGGACTCCTTCATCGACGACGTAGCCGACGGCCTCGGAGGCGTACACTTTCACCCCGGAACACTCGAGTGCGAGGTCCTTGATGGCGCTGGCTTGTTGAATCTGGCCGACTACGCGCCAGTACATGGACTCGACGGCGAAGATGCGCACGGCCATTTCGGCTAGTTTGTGTTGGATGGCGCCGAATTCTGCGATGGTCTTGCCGAAGGCTTTGCGCTCGCGGGCATAGGCCAGGCTCAGGGCCAGAACTTCTTTCGAGGCTCCTACGGCGTAGGGTCCGATCTTGAGGCGTCCGATGTTGAGGACGTTGAAGGCGATGATGTGGCCGCGGCCTACTTCTCCTAGAACGTTCTCGACGGGGACGGAGACGTTGTCGAGATACAACGCTGTCGTGGAGCTGCCGTGCAATCCCATCTTGTGTTCTTCGGCGCCGGAGGTCACCCCGGGGTAGGCGCGTTCGACTAGAAATGCCGTAAACTTTTCGCCGCCGACTTTGGCGAAAACGGTGAACAGGTCGGCGATGCCGCCGTTGGTGATCCACATCTTCTGGCCGTTCAGGACATAGTGTTTTCCATCGGGGCTGAGATCGGCGCGGGTGCGGATGGCCATGGCATCGGTGCCGGCTTGGGGCTCGGTTAGGGCGTAGGCGCCGATCATCGTGGCGTTCGCTAACTTCGGCAGGTATTTGGATTTTTGCTCTTCCGTTCCGAAGTAGATCAGTGGCAGCGCGCCGATTCCGGCTTGCGCGCCGTGTGTCACTAGATACGACGCATCGCGGGCGAAGCACTCTTCTATGATCATCACCGAGGCCAGGTCCAGTTCCATGCCGCCGAAGCGTTCGGGGATGGAGATGCCGGTGAAGCCGAGTTCGGCGGACTTGCGAAGAACGCCCAGGAGCACGCCGGGGTCTTTGCGTTGTATGGCAGCCAGGCTGGGGGCGACTTCAGCGGTCCAGAAGTCTTGCGCGGTGCGGGCGATCGAGAGGTGCTCCGCGGTGAGGTCTTCGGGAGTCAGGCAGTCAGCCATCGCATCAGGAAAAAGTGGCGGCCGCAGAGCGAGCAGCGGTAGGGCAGCAGGAACCAATGGATGGCTTTTTCCAAAGCGTTGCGCGCGCCTACGCCGCGGAACTCTACCGAGCGGCAATTGGGGCAGCGTTTGGAAAATAGCACGTATTCCTAACCGTCGGTTTTGGCGGCGCCGCCGGTGGCGGTGGCCAGGCGATTGCGGAAGGAGCGGCCGCTGGCGGCTACCTTGGGCTGGTTGCCGCGGCTGAGGTCGGGGCGGCTGGCTTCTTTGGCGGCTTCGATTTGTTCCGGAGTTCGCACGTCGGGTTCGGAGAGTTTCACTTTTTCGCGCGCGCGGGCTACCTGGCGTTTGTGCCGCTTGGCTAATCGCTTGTCCATACCTTAACAGTACACCTCGACGCCAACAGCGTGTTCGACCGGAGGTCGAACGCGGGCCGCAGGCCCGCCCCACATGGCGGTGACGATGGTGCGGGTTCGTCAAGCGGCTTGAGTGCATTAGTTGGCATTTTCGGAATTCTATTCAGAAGGCGGTTGCCGTTAGGATCGGGGCAGAAAGGGGTAACGCACTCTATGATCGTTGTATTTCCTCCGTCTCCAGTTGGCAATTAAGCTGGCTGCGAGGGGGCGCCGTCGGGCTGGCGGCGTCCCACCGATTTGTTCAGTACCATTGGTTTACCGTCAGGTCTCTGGTAGTATGGCGGGTAGTAAGCCTGTAGAACTAAGCAAATGGCTGCCTTCGGGAGAAGCCTTTGCCTGATTCTCACGCTGTGGATGACGGGATCACGCCCCCCGACGGTCATCCCGCCTAGATTGCCTGACTCTAGCCCTTGGTGGGATCAGGCCTCCCTGCAAATCCAACACGACGCACTACGCCTGCGCAAGGCCGGAGACTTTCGCGCGGCCGAAGCTCTGTATCAACAGGGTTACCAGGAAGCTGTGCGGCGGGGCGACCGGCTTGCGGCGGTGCGCTTCCTGATCAGCGTGGGCGGGAGCCAAATGTTTGCGCTGGAGTATCGCGCGGCGCTAGCGACCTACTTACAGGGGCGTGATTTGGCTTCGCGAATCGCAGACCACGCGGATCTGGGGGCTATCGACGTCAATCTCTCCAGCTTGTACCTGCAAATGTGGGATCTGCCGGCGGCCACGCTCGCGGCTGAAGAAGGGCTGCTTGAGGCGGAGCTGATTGATCCGGCGGCGGCGTACTTCAAACCACCTTTGCTGATGCAGCTGGGGCGCATCCACGCATTGCAGCGCGACAGGGAGGCGGGCGGGTTCTTCGCGGCGGGGATCGAAGCGGCGCGGGCGAGGGACGACTTGGCTATCGAAGCTCTGTCATGGGATCTGCTGGGCGAAGAGCACCTCAGTTCCAAACATTTGCCCGAAGCCGAGGCGGCGTTCCTGGAGGCTTTCCGTTTACGACGATTTTTTCGTGCTGGTGAAATCGGTTTGTCCTACGGCCGTCTGGGAGCGCTTGCGTTGGCGCGCGATGATTTCCCGACGGCTGAGCGTTTGACTCAATTGGCGCTGGATGCGGCGAACCGTGGGGCACCGGCGGAAGCCGAGTACGTCCTGCTCCACCAAAGGGGGCGGGTACTGCTAGCCCGCGGACAGGAGGATGCCGCGCTGCGCGACTTTTCCTTAGCCCTGGAGGCCGCGGCTAGGTGGCGTTTGGAGGTATTGCCGGCGCAATCGGCGCTCACCAGCACCAACATTGCGCTGGAACAACAGATTTTTCATTCGTTCATCAAACTGGCGGTGGAACAGGCGTTCCAACATGGAAATGCCGTATGGGCCACGAAAGCCTTCGAAGCGGTGGAGTTGAATCGCGCGTCGAGCTTACGCGAAAGTCTGGCATTGGCGGGCATTTGGCGAGAAAAGCTGCCCTTGGAATACTGGGAAACGCTGGCTGAGTTGGGAGCGCAGAGGCCTTCCGCGGCGGCCGAAAACCGTCTCCTTTCGAGACTTACCGAAATGGAAGCGCAAGCAGGATTGGGACTGCGGCCGAAGAAAGTGGAGAATATTCTCAGCCGGAATTCACTTATTCATTTTCAGGAAGGATTAAGAGACTCCGAATTACTCCTCAGCTTTGAGTTAGGGGAAAAGGAGTCTTACCTGTGGGCAGTCGGCCGGAGTTCGCTGCGGTTGTACCGGTTGGCGGCCGAGCAGGATATCGCGAAAGCCGTGCAGCTTTTTCGGGAGGCGTTTCCCGCCGGGGGCCTGGAAGCCGCCCGGCGAGGACTCGATTTGTACCGGCAATTGTTCGGGCAATTGAGTCCGCTGGAGACCCGAAAACCAGCATGGCTTTTATCGCTGGACGGTGCGCTCTTTGACATCCCTTTCGCTGCGCTCGTGACCGAGCGGCGGGGCGGCAACACGGAGTATCTGGTGGAGCGGCATTCATTGCAAACCGTTCCGGGGGCGCTGCTGTTGAGCGCGTCCGCGGACCCTGAAATTCAGGATGGTCATCGGCGGCGCGGCGAATTTCTGGGGGTGGGCGATCCTATCTATAACCAGGCTGATCCCCGCTGGCATGGAGGTGTTTCGAAGCGCCCAGCCGCAGGGCAGTTGCAGCGCCTGGTGGGCAGCGGAAATGAAATCGAATCCAGCGCCGCGGTTTGGAGCGAGGGCGGCGGCACTGCGCTTCTGCTCGAGGGCACGGACGCTCGCCGCGAACGCTTCTTACGAGGGTTGTCGGCGCGACCCGCCGTGATCCACCTGGCGACGCATGTGCTCTTCCCCACGGCGAACCGGGAACAGGCCTGGATCGCTTTCGGCATGGGAGCCTCGCCGGCCGAGCCCGAATTCCTCACCACTGCCGAAGTGGCCCGACTGCGGGCACCTGGCGCCTTGGTA
>Ga0157376_10002858_pt1 | contig 11824 bp, 8 predicted proteins | sample M45metaG_FD_121801 | JGI IMG/M metagenome (GOLD analysis project Ga0157376, IMG submission 121801) | Miscanthus rhizosphere microbial communities from Kellogg Biological Station, Michigan, USA - M4-5 metaG | ecosystem: Host-associated > Plants > Roots > Rhizosphere > Soil | place: USA: Michigan... | reverse complement strand
GCCATCTGCACGACCGCGCTCATCGCCGGATTGGCGCTCTTCATCTCGGCCCGAACGGTCAGGCCAACATCGGCTTCGAGTTGTTCGAGGCGCAACTCGAGATGTCGCGTGTGCACCTGTTTTTCCGCAGACAAGCGCAACTGTTCCGGCGAACACGGCTTGACCAGATAGTCCACGGCGCCAGCCTGGATCGCCTTGACCGCGCTGCCCACGTCGGACTGGGCGGTCGCCATGACGACGCGCATCCACGGCGCGATTTCGCGCAGCTGCGGCAAAAGCTCCAGACCGGATTCCTCGCCGAGATTCAGATCGAGGAAACAGGAATCGAATACCGCGGCGTTTGCGCGCACACGCGCCTGCTCACCGGTCTGGGCCGTAGCGACCGCAAAACCGGCGTCTTCGAGACAATAGCGAAAACTGCGCAGGATGGACTTGTCGTCATCCACCAGCAGAATGTTTCCGCGCTCTCCGTCTCCGTTTTGCATCGGTGTCCGACCTCCATCGAATGGGTTCACTCTAACTGCAGGTGGCGCTGTTTTTGTGAACACAGTTGAAACCGCTCTGCTCGCTCGCCGGGCAATGCAGCGCGCCCGCTGCGTTTCACCCGCTCGTGCAATGTGCGAGCACGCAGGCACCTGCGCACCACTGTAGCTCATTGGTTTTGCTGTCTTTTATGGACATTCGTCAGATGGTACGGAACTTGAGGACAGTTAATGGACAGCCTCTGGCGGGCTGGCCCCGAACACCCAAGGAGAACCGCCATGACGCATCCAGCCGTCGCTTTGAACGAGCTGATCGAAATCACGCGGGATGGCCAGACGTTTTATACCGACGCTGTCGCTCGCGTCACGAATCCGCATTTGAAGGCCGTGTTTCGCGCCCTCATTGACGTCAAGGCTAAGATGATCAGCGCTCTTTCCGAACACGTGCGTGCGCGCGGCATGAAACCGTCCACGCAGGGAACGTTCGCCGGAAGCTTCCAAAAACTCTACGCCGACGTGCGCGCGAAACTTTCGGCTCATGCCGACACGACGTTCGTCGCTCAGCTCGAGGCGGCCGAGGACCGCCTGTTGGGCGCCTTCGAGCAAGCTGCCGCCGACGCCGATGATGCTGAGTTACGAGCGATCATTACGCGCTATCTGCCGAAGGTTCGCCTTTGCCACGATGAAATGCGCAACCTGAAAGCTGCGTTGGCGGCGTAACGGATCGGCCGTCGTTTTTTTCTCGAGCCCACAACCGGCGCACGTCGGCAGCAAACGCGCAGCTTGTCACGGGCCCAGCACTTCGTCGCGTCATCCCGAGGTGATTCGCAAGCATTAACTCGGATCGCGGACTCGACAGGTTTTCGTCATTTGTCGCACAGTATCGACAATCAGGGACAAACATTTGAGCATGGCCAACCGAAACACACCGGTTCCATCCGGGAAAGAGCGTCGCGCGCCCCTGGTGATGGTCGTCGACGATGAATCCACCAACGTGCGGGTGATCGGCACGCTCCTGACCGAGCGCGGCTACGATGTGCTGCCGGCACACAGCGGCGATGAGGCGCTGGAGCGCAGTGCGGTGCGCAGGCCCGATCTGGCAATCTTCGATTTGAAGATGCCCGGCATGGACGGCGTCGAATTGTGCCGGCAGTTCCGCGAGATACCCGAGTTGGCGGCCATTCCGGTCATCTTTGTCACCGGCACGACCGACGAAGAAGACCTCGTGCGCTGCTTCGAGGCCGGCGCGGTCGATTTTCTCAGCAAGCCAATCGTCGCGGCGGAGTTGCTGCAGCGCGTGCGCACGCATCTCGAATTGAAGTTTTCGCGCGACCGCCTCGTCCTCAAGGCGCGCGACTGCGATTCGTTGACAGCGATGGTCGCGCACGATCTGAAAAGCCCGCTCGCTTCGATTCGTTTCAGCGTGCAGATGCTGGCCGAGGAACCGGCCTTGCGCGAGGAGCGCCTGCAAGATCTGCTCGCCTCCCTGGTCGACTCGACCGACCGCACGCTGGCATTCATCGACGACTTCCTGAATCGCAACGCCGCCGCGAGCACAGTCGCTCTCGATGCCTTCAGGCCGTTCGCACTGCGCGACCTGCTGGCTTCCGTAGTTCAGATTTACGACCAGTACGGCAGCGACAAGAAAATACGCGTCGACTTCGCGCGTGCCGAGCCACTCGAAGCATTCGGAGATCCCCTTGCCGTCGAGCATGTAGTCGAAAACCTGCTCAGCAACGCGATCAAGTTTGCGCCGCCCGGAAGCCGGGTGCGAGTCGTGCTCGAGCCCGGCAATCCGGGAACCGCCCGGGTACGCGTGCTCGACCGTGGGCCCGGCATCAATGAGACCGACCGCAAGCATTTGTTCCAGCGCTACGTTCGCCTGAGCGCGCGGCCGACTTCCGGCGAATCGTCTACCGGCCTTGGCCTGTCGATCGCCAAGCAACTCGCAGATGCGATGCACGGCAGCCTCGCCTACGAACCGCGTCCCGGCGGCGGATCGGTTTTCGTCTTCGAGATGCCGACGCGTCCGATCAGCTGAGTACCGCAATACTGGAATCGAGCGGCGGATTTCGTCGCGCGACTCCAGGTAATAAATTGCGTCGCATGACATCGGTCCTCCTGAAGATCGAACCGGGTTTGCCGGCTGCCCAAGGCGTCGCGTTTTGCACGGTGAGCGAACACGACTGTGGTGATTTGCATCGCCGGGCGCCAAAAAACTGACCGCCCTGGTATCGCCTTCAACGCCCACGTGCCGCATGAATACTCATCTTGCGCGATCGTGGCACAGGCTTTGCCGTGGTAGGCGCAGGTCATCGCGCGTCCTGCGCGCGGTCCGTTCCTTTCGTCGCAACCGAAGAGGCAAAAACCCATGCCGGCTCACAAGGAATTCCTGAACGATATCGAGGCCATTCGCAAGCGTGCACGCCAGAACATCGAAAGAGGCGCGGTGACCGACGGCTACCGGGCCGATCGGAAAACCGTTCTCGAACTGCTCAACGGGGCGCTAGCTACGGAAATCGTCTGCGTGCTGCGCTACAAGCGCCACTACTTCATGGCATCGGGCATTCACGCCAAGAGCATCGCCGCTGAATTCCTCGAGCATGCTGTCGAAGAGCAATCGCACGCGGACAAGATCGCCAGGCGCATCGTGCAACTCGACGGCGCGCCGGACCTGTCGCCGGAAGGACTCGCGTCGCGCAGTCACTCCGAATACGTCGAGGGCAGGAATCTTGTCGAGATGATCGAAGAAGATCTCGTCGCCGAGCGCATCGCCATCGATACCTATCGCGACATCATCAACTACGTGGGCAACGATGATCCGACGACACGGCAAATGATGGAGGGCATTCTCGCTTCGGAGGAAGAGCACGCGGAAGACCTGAGCTCGCTGCTCGAAGAGCTCGGCAAGAAAGGCGAGCCGGCACGAGTGCCTCTGCGCAAGCTGGCAAGCCGCTGATCGAAGCCGCAGCGCGCCCACCGTTGCCACTTGCAAATTGCATTTGACGATGACGGGCGCGAGGCAATTTGCGCGGCGTGAAACCTGTGCCGCGCACGTAACTGATTGAATCTGATGTTCGCGGCATCTGGCACGCAAGTTGTTGGGATATGGATGCGTCCCCCACCAACGAGGTGTTATTCATGAAACGTCAACTAAGCGCAATCGCGTTCGGACTCGCTTTGTCCTGCGGCGGCCTTGCAACCGCATACGCCGACAACACGGATATGAGTGCCAAGTCGTCGCAGCAGCCAGTTACCGATACCTGGATCACGACCAAGGTAAAGAGCGAACTGGCCACGACCGAAGGAATCAAGTCGGGCGACATCAGCGTCACCACCAAGAATGGCCTGGTCACCCTGTCGGGAACCGTCAACAGCAAAGCGCAAGTACAGAAATCGGTAGCCGTTGCGAAAGCGGTCAAGGGCGTACGGGACGTCGATTCTTCGGCGCTGAGCTCGCGCGATTGATCACGCAGTCTTATCGGTTTTTGTTCGTCAATCTGGAGCAGTCATGAACGAAGATAGAATCAAGGGTCAGTGGAAGCAGCTCGCGGGCAAGCTCAAGGAGAAGTGGGGCAAGCTCACGGACAATGATCTTCAACGCGCCGACGGGAGCAGCGAGTATCTCGCCGGCCGATTGCAGGAGCGTTATGGCATTGCCAGGGACGAGGCGAAGAAACAGATCAGGGAATTCGAAAAGTCACTTTGACGTCACGTTGAGCATCGGGCGCAGTGGGAAGCTGCGAGAGTGGCAGGTGGAAAGCGGCGTTCGCGCCGCTTTCTGCTGTCCGCCGTCCTGGAAGCCGGTGCGCGGTACTCGATCCTGAGAAGCCCGGCGGGATGGCACCAGAAGGCAAACGCGGGCCATACCCCGTTTGCCGCGCGTTGCACGCGGCAAACGTTCCCGTTTTGCTACGCGACTTTCGACGACTTCCGAGAGGACGGGTCTCGTGCGCGAGCCTGTCCTCGAACGAAGACGCTAGAAAGGCGTCGGGCCAGGTGGAAGAGTTTGAACGGCTGGAAGGCCTAGCGCCGGACCCGTATTGATGCACAACGGATGGCCGAACCCACTGGCGCTTACGCCGTCGGTGATGTCGTAGATAATGTTGTCCGGCCGGTCGGCGTCGCCCGAAACGCCTTTGCCAAACAAATAGTCCAGATGCAGTGCGTTGCGAACCCGCCAGGCGATCATGTGATCGGCACACGAGGTGTCGCCGCTGACGCCCACTGCACCGACGACTTTTCCAACTCTGCTGTAGAGTGCCAAGCCGCCGCCGAAAGTGTTCACGCCGCCGACCCTGCTGCCGATCATCGGGTCCTGGCCCGTGCCGTAGGCCGATGCGGGTCCCTTGTACGCTATGCCGGTATCCACCGGATTGCTGAAAGCCAATCCGAACAGACTTTGACCCGGCAGTACCGCCGAATAGAGGTTAGCCGTCGACAGCGCCAGATTGTCGAGACTGAAAGCGTTCGCGGTATTGGCTTTCTGAGCCGAAATCACGCGGCTGCCAGGCCACTGCGAGCCTCGTTCAGTGCCGGAGAAGGCGACTGCGCAGACGTTCCCGTCGCGATCGACGATCGTGGCCCACATCTCGAAATCCAGTCCGGAGGTTTCAGTTGCGACTGCCCCGCGCAGAGCCACAAGAAGCGCACCCTCGCCCGGGAGAAGATCACACCCGGTGAGCTCCGGAGTTGGCAGCAGCGTCGGTTCGTCTGCGGTCACGCTTGCGGGAACAGCGGCAAAACAAAGTGCCGCGACGCCAAGTTTGAGAACCATTTTCATGAGAATCCTCCTCAATTGTAGGAACGTTGAATGCGACCCGACGTTGCAACGTTCGGCGCGCGCATTGCTTTCCACTGTTCCTGTCAGCCGGCATTGCGTCTCGGAGGCGGACTTCCGTCCGCAACGCGTAATCGCGCTGGATTCTGCCGGTTCTCAGTCTTGGACCCTTGTGCCGCGTTCTTGCCCCGTTCCTATGTCCTCTCAAGGCACGACACGAATGTCCAGGTCACGCCCCGGGATTATCGCCGCCGTCGGGCCTCCCCCAGAGGCTGGCGTGATCGGTGTAGATCTCGGGGCTTGGCCCCAGTGGGCGCCGCTCGTGGCAACCCTTGCGGACAGTTGCACCCGCTAAATCATTGCACGCCTGACGGGCTCGCTTGTCAACACTTGTGATGTCAGTGTGTCAGGAATTGCGCACGGCGGGATTGCCGGCCAAGGGCGTCTCACCGAAATCGCCCGGCAACGGCGCAGCATCTGCATGATTCTTGCAGTCACGATCATACGCGGATGCGCCTGCCGACATTGGCTACAATTCCACTTTGTAGACGCCGGCCCCGCCGGCCCGATCCCACTCGCACCGCCACTGCTACCGGACCCCTCGCCTGTGTTCGCCGAGGTGCCGCTGATCATCATGATGCCTGGCCAACAGGCGAGCACGCGGAAGCGTCGACCGCCGCCTCCGATAGAACCAAACGCCCGTCACCACGAACGCCACATGCGCCCCCCGCTCCCCGCTCCCCGCCGGCTCGAATCGGTGACGAGCTCGCGGCCCCGTAGTAGATCGTGCGACAAGAGACAACGCTTCGATTCGTGCCTATGTTCGACTGGCATTCGCCGCAGCGTTATCTGCAGCATCCATGCTGCCGAGACTTCGATTACGCCAGCGCGACCCGAAACGTCCACAATCCGCCGCGGCTTGGCCAGCGGAAAGCCACATCGCGCTGGCTATAATCATCATGCAAACCGGATCCCTGGGGAAATCCATGCCACGTTTGTCTCCGTCTTCGCCGTTCGCGCGCAGCGTCGTCCTGCGCGCCATCCTGCTGTCTACGATCATGGCGCTGGCTGCCTGCGGCAAGTCCGAGGCGCCCGCTCCGGCGACACCGCCCGCGGCAGCGAAGCCTGCAAGCAAGGCAGCGGCCGAAAAGCCCGTCGGCTTCGCGCTCGAGGACGTGAAGTCCGAAATGCACGAGGGGCAGCTGGCGATCGCGCTGACTTTTACCCAGAACCTCGCGGGCGCACAGGCTTTCGATACTTTGCTGCGCGTGACCGGCCCCAAAGGCGAAGCGGTTACCGGCAGCTGGGCGCTCGACGACAATGGCAAGGTTCTGCGCTTCCCGTACGTCGAGGCGGACAAGAACTATAGCGTCGCACTGGACGCTGCCTTGTCCGCTGCCGACGGCAAGACGCTCGGCAAGAAGACCGACAAGGAAATCTATACCGGCCCGCTGCAACCGGTCGCCGGTTTTGCTTCGCAGGGCAGCGTGCTGCCGGCGCGCGGCACACGCGGCCTGCCGGTCGTTGCAGTCAACGTCAAGGAAGTCGATGTCGAATTCCTGCGCGTGCGCGACAAGGAATTGTCGAACTTCTTCGCTGCCTACCAGCGCAGCGGCAAGCGCAGCGCCTGGGACCTGGACGACGAACGCGGCTACTGGGGCCGCAAGGGCAAGCCGCTCGCGGCGATCGCCGACTCCGTCTACGCCAACCGCTTCGTGCTCGAGGGCAAGCCGAACCAGCGCACGCTGTCGTACCTGCCGATCCAGAACATCGCCGAGTTGTCCGAACCGGGCCTGTATTTCGCGGTGATGAAGCGCGCTGGCTCGTTCCACGATCAATTCGAGACGAGCTTCTTTTTCGTCAGCGACATCGGTTTGCACACACGCATGTATCGCGACAAACTGTGGCTGCACACCGCATCGCTGAAGAGCGGCGACGCGCAATCGGGCGTCGACGTGCAGATCCTCAACAGCAGCGGCGACGCGGTTGCAACCGCAAAGACCGACGGCGACGGCAACGCGCTGATCGCATACGAGCTCAAATCCGACCACGTCCTCGTCGCGCGCAGCGGAAAGGATGTTTCGATCCTGCCCTTCAATCAGCCCGCGCTGGACCTTTCGGATTTCCAGGTCGCCGGCCGCAAGCAGGAATGGTTCGACGTATTCGCCTGGTCGGGGCGCGATCTGTACCGTCCCGGCGAGACGCTGCGCCTGTCGGCGCTGCTGCGCAACTACGACGGCAAGCCGATCAAGCCGCAGCCGCTGACGGCAACGCTCAAGCAGCCTGACGGCCGCGTCTACGACACCGTGACGCTGCAGCCGAAGGAACTGGGGTACATCGAGTGGTCGCGCGTGGTGCCGGAAGACGCACCGACCGGACGCTGGCAAGTCGAGTTCCGCCTCGATCCCGCTGCCAAGGAAGCCGCGCAGAGTTATACGTTCCGCGTCGAGGAGTTCTTGCCGGAACGGCTGAAGCTCGCGCTCGATTCGAAACAGGGCGTCATCAAGCCGGGCGAGCCGCTGAATCTCGATGTCGCCGCCGACTACTTGTATGGCGCGCCGGCAGCCGGCAATCGGTTTACGGCGCGACTGACTCTGGCTGCCGACCAGCATCCAGTCGATGCGCACAAGGATTTCTTCTTCGGCGACCCGACCATCGACCTGCCGAAGAAGGCCGACGACGTGATCGACGAAAAGCTCGACGAGCACGGCAAGCTCGAAAGCGAAGTGCCGATCCTGCCCGATGCCAAGCCAACCGCACCGGTCGCGGCAATGCTCGCCGGCAGCGTGTACGAAAGCGGCGGACGCACGGTCACGCGCACCCTGAAGCGCACCTTGTGGCCAGCCGAAGCGCTGGTCGGCGTGCGCCCGTTGTTCGACGTCAAGGACGGCGCCAACGCGAACGGCCCGGTTGGATTCGAAGTCATCAAGAGCAATGCGAAGGGCGATCTGCTCGCTGCCGACAAGCTGAAAGTCACGCTCGTGCGCGAGTACCGCGACTACCACTGGACCTGGGATCGCGAGAGCGGCTGGCGTTTCGACTACACGCAGCGTTACGACAATGCCCAAACGCGCGACGTTGCCGTCGAATCGGGCAAGGCCGCGCGCGTGGATTTCCCGGTCGAATGGGGAGAATACCGGGTCGAGGTGCTCGATCCGTCGTCGGGCCTGACGATGCGCTATCCGTTCGTCGCCGGCTGGAGCTGGGAGAACGAAAATCGCGGCACCGAAGCACGCCCCGACAAGGTCAAGCTCGCGCTGGACAAGGAGCGCTACAAGGCCGGCGACACGCTCAAGGTGACGTTGACGCCGCCGCACGCCGGTCGCGGTGTCCTGCTGGTCGAGTCGGACAAGCTGCTCTATTCGAAGAATATCGACGCCGAACCCGGCGCGACGTTCGAGATTCCGGTGACTGCCGACTGGGAACGCCACGACGTGTATGTCAGCGCTCTGGTATTCCGTCCGGGCTCCGCCGCCGACAAGGTCACTCCCGCGCGCGCGGTCGGCGAGGCCTACGTGACGATGGATCGAAGCGCGCGCCGCGTCGCTGTCGACATCGAGGCGCCCAAGTTGATGAAGCCCGAAACCGAATTGCCGGTCACGATCAAGGCTGGCGCGCTCGCCGGAAAATCGGCTTGGGCGACCGTCTACGCCGTCGACGTAGGCATCCTCAACATCACGCGCTTCCCGGTGCCCGATGCGAACGACTACCTCTTTGCTCAACGCCGCCTCGGCATCGACGCGTACGATTTGTATGGGCGAATCATCGAGAGTTACGACGGCACCAACGCGAAGTTGCGCTTTGGCGGCGACATGGCGCTGGCAGCATTGCCGCAGGCGCGCCGGCCAACAGCGAAAGTACTGACCGTCGACCTGTTCAGCGGTCCGGTACAACTCGACGCCAAGGGCGAAGCGACGGTCAAGGTCAAGGTTCCGGACTTCAACGGCACGCTGCGCGTCAGCGCGCTCGTTTACGGCGAGAACGACTACGGCAACGCCGACGCCGAGACGGTTGTGCGGGCGCCTCTGGTCGCAGAAGTCTCGACGCCGCGCGCGATGGCACCCGGCGACCTGACCTCGCTGAATATCGAGCTGCAGAACTTTTCCGGCGACAAGCGCGAGTTCGCGTTGAAGATCGAGGCCCGGCCGCCACTGGTCATCGCCGACACGACGCACAAGATCACGCTCGCCGATGGCGCGAAGAAATCGCTGAATTTCCCGTTGCGAGCCAGCGAAGACTACGGTGTCGGCAAATTCACCGTCAACGTCACCGGTGGCGACATCAAGCTGCATCGCGAGTTCGAGGTGGCGGTGCGCGCCGCCTGGCCGCAGGTGCTCAGGAGCGAGCCGAAGGTGCTCGATGCACTGGCGCCGATTTCGCTGGACGCGTCCGCGCTCGACGGCTTCATGGCCGGCTCGGTCAACGCGCGCCTGACTGTCAGCGCGTTGCCACCGCTGCCGTTCTCGTCGGCCGTGCATGATCTGATCCATTACCCCTACGGCTGCATCGAACAGACGACGAGCAAGGCCTGGGCGATCCTGCTCGACGACGACCAGGCCGCGGCGAACTTCGGTCTCGACCCGATTGCGCCGGAGCGGCGCAAGGAAATGCTGGCCGGCGCGATGAGCCGCATCTCGTCGATGCAGATTCCTTCGGGTCACTTCTCGATGTGGGGCGGCGATTCGTACGTCAACGAGCTGCTGACGCCGTATGTCGTGGAATTCCTGCTTGATGCACGCGATGCCGGTGTCGATATACCCGACGCCGTGCTGCAGAAAGCGCTGAAACGCCTCAACGACGACCTGCTGTCTGGCGGTCATCCGTATTACGGCTATGAGCATTCCGATCATCTGCGTTTTGCCGACCAGGCCTACTCGGGCTACGTGCTGGCCCGTGTGCAACGTGCGCCGCTAGGCACCTTGCGCGCGCTCTACGACAACGAACGGGCCAAGTCGCTGACCGCGCTGCCGCTCGTGCATCTGGGCATCGCGCTGTCGCTGCAGGGCGACAAGCCGCGCGGCGAGAAGGCGCTCGACGAAGCTTTCGCAAAGAAAGTCGAGCGGCCGTGGTATCTCGGCGATTACGGCAGCGACTTGCGCGACGCCGCGCTGATGATCGCCCTCGTGCATCAGAACGGCCTGTCGAAGCCGGAGTACGAGGCCAGCGTCATCCAGCTCGGCCGCGACTTCGTTGCGCGCCGCAGCGCACGCGAAGCCCAAGCGAAGAAGTACGGCTACTCGTGGCTGTACCTGTCGACGCAGGAACAACTCGCCCTGTTCCGTCTCGGCAAGGCGCTGGTGAAGGACGGTAACGCGACATTTTCCGGCCAGCTGACAATTGGCGACAAGACCAGTGAGCTCGATGCACGAAAGATCTGGAGTCGCACGTTTACGGGTGACCAGGTTCGTTCGGGCATCCGACTGGTGCCCAACGGAACGCCACCGCTGTACGTCAGCCAGGACGTCGCCGGCGTGCCGAAAAAGGCGCCCGAGCCGAATGATTCGAAAGTTTCGATCAAGCGCACCTTCTATGAACTCGATGGCGGTGCCTACGACGGACATCCGCTGAAGGAAGGCGAAGGCCTGGTCGTCGGCGTCGCGATCGAAGCCAAGGAAGAAATGGCCGACGCCCTGCTGACCGATCTGCTGCCCGGCGGCCTGGAGATCGAAAATTTCAACTTGTCGGACAGCAAGCAGTGGGCCGACGTCGTCGTCGACGGCATCCGGATCAACGACCGCGAGAGCGCCGCCGAAGTGCGCCACGAGGAGTTTCGCGACGACCGCTACGTCGCCGCGTTGAAACTGTACAAAGGCCAGAAGGCGCACGCGTTCTACCTGGTCCGCGCCGTATCGCCGGGCACGTTCCTCGTGCCGCCGCCGCTGGTCGAGGACATGTACCGTCCCGACATTCGCGGCATCGGCAAGAGCGAGCCGGCGCAGATCAAGGTCGTTGAGCCGTGATCCGACCCAACCCACGCTCGACGGACTGCTCTGAAGCCCTCCCCTTCAAGGGGAGGGTTGGGTGGGGATGGTGTTGCTGGTAGGCATCATGAGAGGACAGACGAACAAGACAATTCTCGCTCCGAAGCTGCAGCGTCGATTGCGCAATGTACCGACGGATGCTGAGCATGTGCTGTGGCAAAGTCTGCGCGGCAGGCAGCTTGAGGAATGCAAGTTTCGCCGGCAGCATACGTTTGGCGATTACATTCTGGACTTCATATGTCTCGAGCGAGCTCTGATCGTGGAGTTGGACGGCGGACAACATACGGTTGCTCTCGATGCAGAGCGAACTCAGTTCCTCGAGAAGGCTGGTTTCGCAATTCTCAGGTTCTGGAACAGCGATGTATTTTCAAACAGGGCCGGAGTACTCGAAGCAATCCAGCAAGGGTTGATCGCGCGAGCAACACCATCCCCACCCAACCCTCCTCTTGAAGGGGAGAGCTAAAGATGGTCAGCGCCGCCGCGCCAAGTGTCGTTGCACGCGTCAAAGTCGCGAGCAGCGCGAGCGTTGTCAAGCGACTCCTCGCTTATACCTTCGCTTTGAGCGCACTCGTGCTCCTGCT
>Ga0157376_10002857_pt1 | contig 11825 bp, 9 predicted proteins | sample M45metaG_FD_121801 | JGI IMG/M metagenome (GOLD analysis project Ga0157376, IMG submission 121801) | Miscanthus rhizosphere microbial communities from Kellogg Biological Station, Michigan, USA - M4-5 metaG | ecosystem: Host-associated > Plants > Roots > Rhizosphere > Soil | place: USA: Michigan... | reverse complement strand
TGGGTATGAGTCCCCAAGCCAGCGAAACGAAGGGCGACGAACAGGCGCGCGACTGTCAAGCGCAAAAGACGGCGGATGAGGTAGCGCGCCGCAGCTACGGCAAATTGGTGGCATTTTTGGCGACGAAGACGCGGGATGTAGCCGCGGCGGAAGATGCGTTGTCTGAGGCATTTTCGGCAGCGTTGGCGGATTGGCCGGTGAAAGGGAGTCCGGAAAATCCGGAGGGATGGCTGCTGACGGTGGCGCGGCGCAAAACGATAGACATGTATCGTGGACGGCGAAGGGATGAAACCGCAGTAGATGAACTGAAAAAACTTGCAGACGGCCTGGAAGCGGCGGCTTTGGAAGCGGAGATTCCCGATCAGCGATTGGCATTGATGTTTGCGTGCGCGCATCCGGCGATTGATGCGAGTGTTCGAGCGCCGCTGATGCTGCAAGTGGTGCTGGGATTGGACGCGAAGAAGATTGCTTCGGCATTCTTGGTGGCACCTGCGACGATGGGAAAACGGCTGGTTCGTGCGAAGGAGAAGATTCGGCAGGCGGCAATTCCCTTTCGCGTTCCGGAGCGCGAGGAGCTAGGCGAGCGGCTGGAAGCGGTGCTGCAGGCGATTTATGGAGCGTTTGCGGAGGGATGGAGCGACGGAGCGGGAACGGACAGCGTGCGGCGCGACCTGGCGGAAGAGGCGATCTTTTTATGCAGGGTGGTGGCGGAGTTGTTGCCGAGAGAAGCGGAAGCGCTGGGATTGCTGGCCTTGATGCTGCATGCGGAGGCGCGGCGCGGGGCGCGGAGAAACGCGCGCGGAGAGTACGTGCCGCTGGCGGAACAGAACGTGGCGCACTGGAACGCGCGAACGATAGCGGAAGCGGAACATTTTCTGCGGCAGGCGAGTGCGCTGGCCACGATTGGCAGATTTCAGCTGGAGGCAGCGTTGCAATCGGCACACGCGGAACGTTGCACAACAGGCCGCTCGAACTGGGCCGACGTTGTTGCGCTCTACGATGCATTGATGAAAGTGGCGAGGTCTCCGGTAGTCGAGATCAATCGGGCGCTGGCGATCGCCGAGCTGGATGGCGCAAGCGCGGGCTTGGCGGCAATGCGTGAAGTCGCAAACGATACGCGCGTGGGTCAGTATCAGCCGTACTGGGCGGCACGTGCGGAATTGCTGGCGCGAAGCGGAGCCGAGGCCGAAGCGCGCGAGGCTTATGAGATGGCGATTGGGTTGGAACGGGATGAAGCGGTGCGGCAATTTTTGAGGATGAAGCAGGCGGCGCTGCCGATCTAAAAGCGCGCGTTTGCATTGGGCGATTCGCCGGAACTTCTTCGACACTTGAGATATACTCGGCGGACTTATGGCGAACGAGGAGCTGGTGCCGTCCGCGGAACCGCTGAAGCCTGACGAATCGTCCAGCCAAGATTCGAAAGAGAGCGCTGCGGCCGCGCCCCCTCTGCAGATCACTTCCCTGGCGAGTGCTTCGACCCTCGCTGAAATTCCCATCGAACAACCGATCAAAGGGCGTCCGCCACTGAAGCTGACGCCGTTGCAGATTGCCGCGATTGTGCTGCTGGCGCTGTTCACGATTTTTAGTATCTGGCGTGTTAAGAAATTGGAAAAGTCGGTGCTGGAGCGGACGCCTGCTTCGGCATTGTTGTCGAAGCAGGCGCCAGAATTTTCACTGCCCGCGCTTAGCGGAGAAACGGTGTCGCTGGCGGATTATCGCGGCAAGAAAAATCTAGTGCTGAGTTATTGGGCCAGCTGGTGCGGACCGTGCAAAGTGGAATTGCCGGAGCTTCGGGAGTTTTACAGGCAGCATCATAAAGCGGATGCGGACTTCGAAATTCTGGCGATCAGCATCGATGAAGAAAAGGCGGACGCCGAAGAGTATGTGGCGACCGAGAAACTTCCCTTCCCAGTGCTACTCGATCCGCACAGCAGAGTGGCGGACAGCTATACGGTGGGAGCGATCCCCACGATGTTTGTGGTGGATAAGAGCGGAAAGATTATCTACGCGCACACTGGGGTGGATCAGGTGATGCAATTTCAGTTGATGCGATCGCTGGGAATCAAAATGCCAGGCATTGACGATGATGAGAAGGACGGAGAGAAGAAGCCATGACGGCGGCGGCGATTGAGTTCGAGCGGGTAACGAAGACTTACCGGAAAAGGCTGGGTGGGCAGGAGATTCCAGCGCTAACGGAAGTGTCTTTCAGCGTGGCACCCGGGCGAGTGTGCGCGTTTCTGGGACCGAATGGCGCGGGGAAAACGACCAGCATCAGTATTTTGATGGGATTCTTGTATGCGGATTGGGGAAAGATTCGCGTGCTGGGTTGCGATCCGGGCGATGTGAAAGCGAAGCGGCGCATCGGGTTTGTGCCGGAAAATTTTTCGTTTTACAAACATCTGAACGCGGAGAAGCTAATGCGGTTTCATGCACGGCTGGCGGAGGTGGCGGAAGAGGCGACAAGTGGACTGATTCGGGATTTACTGGCGAAGGTGCGGCTGAGTGGCTACGAAAAATTGAAAATCGGGAGATATTCGCGGGGAATGGTTCAGCGGCTGGGGATTGCGCAGTCGCTGATAGGTGATCCGGAGTTGCTGGTGCTGGATGAGCCGACTTCGGGGCTCGATCCTTCCGGGCGGAAAGAAGTGCGCGATTTGCTGCTGGCGCTGAAGAACGCCGGGAAGACGATTTTTCTGAGTTCGCACTTGCTGTCGGAAGTGGAGCAGCTTTCTGATGAAGCGGTGATTATCGATCGGGGGCGAGTGGTGCGTGCAGGCGCGATGAAGGACTTGCTGGAGACCGGAAATCAGGTTGAGGTGGTGGCTACGGAAATCAACGAAGAGCTGGCGACAGTCCTGCGGGAATTGGGAGCGAAGGTGGAGCGCAGTTCGCAAGGAGTACGAATCATTGTTGGGAGTGAACGGAAGCGAGAGTTGGTGGAACGGCTGTGGCTACAGGGGAGCGACGTGGTGCGGCTGAATCCAGTGAAGGGAACGCTGGAGGATTTGTATATGAAGCTGGTGGGAAAGAACGACGCAGCATGACAACTATCATGAAACGCGGCATGAAACTACGAACCATTGCCGCCAACACCTTTGGAATGTTTCTGCGCGACAAGCTGCTGATCATCATCGGGGCGCTGTTCATTTGCGTGATTTTGATGATGATGACGCCGCTACTGACGCTGAAAGCGCGAACGGCCGCTTCGAATATTCAAGGCATGGAGTCGTACGTGCTGCAACTAGTGGCCGCGATTATGTCCATGGTCAGCGGCGCGGGAAGTCTGCTAGCGGCGTGGGCCGCGGCTGCCGCGGTGGCGACGGAACTGAAGAGCGGGACGATTTTAGCGGTAATGGCGCGCCCAGTGAAACGATGGGAATTTTTGCTGGGAAAATATCTGGGCGTGATGATGCTGATGGCGTTATATGTGGCGATGACATTCGGGCTTAGCTTTATTTTGGCGTGGATGGGTGGGCAACGAATTCAGTCGGCGCCTTGGGTGCTGATTGCGTATCCGATGGTGCGATACGCGATTTATGCCGCAATTGCCATGGCAGTAGCCACGGTCGCGCATCCGGTGTTGACGTGGGCGTTTACGCTGCTGCTGGGAGTGGTGGCGGGGCTGGTGGTTCCGGGCGACAGCGAGCCGGGCAAGCTGGCGCTGCGGTGGCTGAAAACCGGTTTGTACTACCTGCTGCCTTCGACGAGCTTCTTGTCGGAGGATCGGTTTCTGTCGATCAAGGATTCGGCGCTCCGTCAGACGGGGTGGGTGGAACATTTGACGACGCTGGCGTACGGTGTGGACTACGCGCTGGTGATGCTGCTCTTGGCGATGTGGCTGTTTCACTATCGAAGTTTGAAGCGGGATTGAGGGGAATGAGGTTGTGAATTGACGGGTAATCTTCATACCGAGAATAAGAAATCGCCGCCGATTCATAATCGGCGGCTTCTTGATTTTAACGCGATAAGTCCGGGCTACTTGGTAGCTTGCTTCTTATGGAGGTCGGTGCAGACCGACAGTGCGTTGTTGGGATTTACGGCGGAGTCGCCTTCTTCGATGTGCTGGACGATTCCTTCCTTGTCGATGACGATGTTGGCACGCTGGGCCCATTGATAGGACTCGCTTTGCACATCGTAGCCCTTGAGAATGCCGTAAGACGTGAGCATCTTCTTGTTCATATCGCTGAGCAGCGGGAACTTGATATTGATTTGTTTCGCGAAGGCCGCGTTGGCTGCGGGGGAATCCATGCTCACACCGAAGACTTCTGTATCCGAGGTGTCAATTTTTCCTGCGTCGATTCCAGACTGGACCGCCTGGAGTTGTTTGGTTCAACCACCGGTGAAGGCGAGAACGTAGACGGCTAACAAGACATTCTTCTTGCCCTTGAAGTCGCTGAGCTTCACGGGCTTCCATTGATCGCTAAGCAATGTGAAATCGGGAGCAGCGTCGCCTACCTTCAATGATACTTTGGCGACTTGCTCGGTTTTCTGGGCGGAGGATGTCAGTAAGGCAGATGATGGCAAAGCGGCTAGCAAGAGAACGGCACAGATGGCACGTTTCATAAGGAGTGCTCCTTAGCAGAGAAGAATATAGTCGTAGTTGCGCAAGCGTACGGTAAAACTGTAATCCGAAATCGAAATTCGGGAAAGGCAAATGACAAGAATTATACAAATGACCGAGAGCGCAGGGAACTATCGGCGCAGGATCGGCGTACCTAGGGCTGGATAAGACGGGTGCGAAGAGGAGTGCGCATGGCACGGATGCCGGGTATAGGACGGCTTTGGCGGGAGAGGCTGCGATTAGCTTGGCCAGCACTGGCAATGCTTCTGATGGCAGTGTTAACCACGGGAGTCGTAGATGCGCAAGAGGGTCCGGCGATCCGGTCGACGGTAAACCTGGTAAATGTTTCGTTCATAGCACGCGACGCCGGCGGGAAATTGGTTGACAACCTGGCGAAGGATGATGTGGAGATAGCAGAGGACGGAGTTCCGCAGAAGATTGTGCACTTTGCGAAAAGCACAGACGTGCCGCTGACGTTGGGATTAATTGTCGATGCGAGCGATAGCCAGTCACATTTCTATAAAAGGCACGAAAAGGATTTGGAAATTTTTCTGAAAAGTGTGCTGGGACCGAAGGATCGAACGTTTTTGTTGTGCTTTGGGAATCATTTACGGCTGGTGTACGACTGGGAGCGCGACGGGCAGGCAGCGCAGCAGGTGCCGGACGCGGTTGCGGCGCAAATGCTTGAGAATTTGAAGCGCTATGACAAGAAGTCCGAGGCGTTTCCGGAAATCGGGCCGAAGGAGATGCGCGACCTGGGGACGGCGTTCTACGATTCTATCTACTATTCGATTTCGGAAAAGATGGGAAAGGAAGATGGCCGAAGGGCGCTGCTGATTTTCAGCGACGGAGAAGACAATTCCAGTTCGCACGACATGATGACCACGATCGAAGAGGCACAACGGGAAAATGTGCTGGTCTACACTATTCGCTATACGGAACTGGGAAAACATGGAGAGCCTACCGCACGAAATAACTATGGGACTCGAGTGATGAACAGAATTGCGAAAGAGACGGGGGCGTCCAATATTGATGCGAAGGTGCTGGAGCCGAAGGAATACTTCCAGAGGATTTCCGAAGAACTGCGGACTTCCTATGAAATCGGGTACTACCCTTCCGATGCGATGAAGGATGAAAGCTTTCGGAAGATCGTAATTAAGCCGAAACGGGACGGAGTGAAAGTGCGGGCGAAGACCGGGTATTTTGCGCGATGATTTGCTGTCGGTCGTTCCCTAGCCCTGTAGCAACGAACCGATCAGTGCAGCACCTCAAAGCGCCGGTCTAAACACCGGCTTCTACAGACCTAAGGGAGTCTCGCAAACATCGCTAGCGGAGGTAGCCCCAGTTGTGGAGTTTGTCGGAGTCTTCGACCCAGCGGTCGCCAATGTCAGTGCGGTAGTACATGTTTGGGATGAGAATGTTTTTGATGCGCGAGTAGACCTGAGCTTGGGCCTGCTTCATGGTACTGCCGGTGCCGACAACGATTAGGACCACGCCGGAAGTTCCAGCGATAAGCCACTGACCGTTGAGCTGCTTGACATCTTCGATGTGGATACCTTCCTGAGTAGGCTTTTTGAAAACAATTGCACCATTCTTGGAGAAGGATTCGAAAGTGGCGTCGTCGTCGAACGGGAATGGCGGAACGACGATGCGAACACCGATCTGGAAGCCGGTGCGAGTGCGCCATTTGGGTTCGAAGCCGTTGGCCAGCTCCCAGAAAAGTTCGCTGATGGGCGTGAGCATTCCTTCCTGCTGAATGCTGATGGTTGGATAGCCGAAACGCGAAGTGAATTCGAGCGGGTAGATGCCGTTGTTGTTGACGATGCAATTCAGGTCGATGTAACCGGTGTAGCTCTCTTCAGCCAGCTTGGACTCCATTTTTAACAACGTTTGGGTGAAGAGACGATTGGGCTCGCTCCAGAACATGGAGGTTCCCATTTCTCCGGTGGGAGGACCGATATTGCCGGGAAAAAGTTTTTTGTGCTCGAAGTTGATGTTTACCGGTGAAATAAAATTCTTGCCATTAAAAAACGCGCCTACGGCGACCTCCACACCAGTAACCCGGCGCTGTAGTTGAAAAATTTTAATTTCGTCAGCGAAAGCTTTTTTGTAGGCCTCCAGCATGCGAATGACGTCGTCGCCGTCTTCTTCCTCACCGACGAAGAGCCGGCGTTTGACGTTTTGCGCTTCACCGCTAGGTTTGATGACGTAGCGGTCGGGATTTTTCTTGACGAATTCGATGGCAGGATCGAAGGAGTCGAAATCTTCGTAAGGAATAATATTGACTCCGGCGTTCTTGAGTTCTTCCTGGCCGAAGGAGCGATCGTCTTCGAGGCGATCGGTGTAGGGCGAGCCGCCAATGACAGGTTTGCCGGTGGCGCGAAGAGCTTGAGCCTTGGCGCCTTGGCCAAGAGTGTCGTCAAAGACGACGATGTCGGCCCATTTGGCGTCGCGTTCCCAATCTTTGGATTTCGGCACGAAGCCGTCGGCGATGTCGCGTTCGCCTTCGGCTTCGATAAAATAGCGAACGTCGTGGCCTTCCTTGAGAACTTCCCAGGCGATATCGCCGATAAGACCGGAGATAGATACAAAAAGAAATTTGCGTTTGTCCATTGCGCTGAGTTGACTCTCCCCAAACCAAGGGTTGCTATGTTACGAATAAACGGGCGGACTGGTGTTACAAAACCTTGAAAATGAGGATCGGCGGCCGTTGGTCCAAGCAACCCGGGACGAAGCGATGGATTCTGATGTAGCTGGGGAATCCTGACCGGATGGGCAAGTTTGACTTACCCTGTCCGTTGGTTCAGGTTATACTGGATTGTCCGCCGCGGCCAATGCAATTGAGCTCGACCCTTCAGGACAGATTCACGGTCAATTCGCTGTCGAGAAGTCCAGCACGATAGCCGCACGGCATAGAGTTAAGTCAGGGTTGGTGAGACTCAATCCTGAGACCCGAAATCACCAGTGAGGTGGCGTTTGCGCCGAATCCTGTTTGCAGTGACTAGCCTGGCATTCTCTATGGTGAGCGTTTCCGCCGAAGCACAAACCCCAAGCCAGCCCGGAACACCGGCAACGACCCAGGTTCTCAGCAACACCGCTCCAAAAACAACAAAGACGGAAACCAAGAAAACCAAAAAGTCCGGAAAAAATGCTGCTCCAACGACAGAAGATACATCGGCGGCGCCGGATAAGATTCTCTACGATCGCGCTCAAGTTGACATCAAAAAAGGCCGGCACGAAGTAGGTAGGCTGAATCTGCAAACACTTATCAATACCTATCCGGATAGCGAGTACCTGGCAAAAGCGAAACTGGCGATTGCCGATTCCTATTACAAGGAAGGCGGCACCGCAAATCTGGCGCAAGCGATCGCGGGCTACAAAGATTTCATCGTGTTCTTCCCTTTCCTGCCGGAAGCGCCGTACGCGCAAATTCAAGTGGCTATGACCCATTTCAAGGGCATGGAAAAGCCGGACCGTGACCGGACAGAAGCACGGGCGGCGGAAGATGAGTTCCAGATTTTCCTGGCGAAGTACCCGAAAGATCCTTTAGTTCCAAAGGCCGAGCAGCATTTGCGTGAGGTACAGGAAGTGCTGGCAGAGGGCGATTTTCGCATTGGCTGCTACTATTATCTGAAAAACGATCGGCGAGCAGCCGCTGGGCGTTTGCTGTCGGTCACCAAGCGGTATCCGCTTTACAGCCGTTCCGACGAGGCACTGTGGATGTTGGGAGACGTCTTCGAGAAGAGCGAAAAGAAAGAGATCGCTTCGATTTATTACGCGCGCATCGTGAAGGAATATCCGCTGTCGCAGCGTGTGGGCGACGCGAAAGCGAAGTTGGTGGCATTCAACGTACCGGTTCCGCAGGCGGACCCGAAGGCGTTGGCATGGATGCAGGCCGAAGCAAGCGCGCAAAGACCCAAACAGAGCTTGGTTAGCAAAACGACGGCGCTGGTTCACACCGGGCCGCAAAAGGAACTGAGTCTTGCGGCACGCAACGGTGCTCCTCAACTGGACCCAGAGGCCGACACCACGAACGTGGCGGACGTGCTGGCTGGAGGAGGCAAAACAGCACTGGGAGCGGGCGGAAGTTCACCCACCGGAAATACAGCGGTGGTCGAAATAGCAACGCCTGGGACTGGAGCCAACGGCGGCTCAACCGTGGAAGCTGGTGATACGGCAGGTACCGCGCCTGCGGCGACTGGCGATGCCAGTGGAACTGCGGCAGCCCCGTCTACCGATAACCCAGCGAATGCTGATACGACCGCTACTCCAGCAGCGGGAACCGGAACGGACGCCAATGCTGCTCCGGCAGCCGCGACTAGTGCCGATCCGAAGGCTAAACCGGACGATAGCACTGCCGACCCGAAAAAGGAATCAACGAGCAAGAAGAAAAAAGGAATCAAGAAAGTTATTCCCTGGTAAGGCTCGCTACATCCGAATCGATTAAATCGGCGCCTCAACGCTAAAAAACCCGGCCCACTGGGCATGTTCCCTTCCGACACACGTTCGGGCAGTTTGCGTTGACGCTTGCCACACCCGATGCTCCAATAACGAAGTATGGCGGCATGAGCCAAGTGGCCGTACTTTGTGTGGGCAGTTGCATCGGAGGAAGTTCGGTGGCCAAAATCCTGGTTGCGGACGACAACAGCAATATCCAGAAGATGGTGATTCTGGCTCTGAAGGATCAGGGCATCGATGTCGTTGCGGTTGGCAATGGCGAAGCCGCAGTACGCAAAATTTCTGATATTCGACCGGATCTAGTATTGGCCGACGTTTTTATGCCAGTTCGCAACGGCTATGAGGTCTGCAAGTACGTGAAAGACGATTCCTCGCTTGCTCATATCCCGGTCATTTTGCTGGTAGGAGCATTTGATCCGCTCGATGAGCAGGAAGCGCAGCGAGTAGGGGCCGATGGAGTTCTGAAGAAGCCCTTTGTACCGCCCGATCCGCTGATTTCGATGGTAAAGGCCGCGCTGATGCGGGCTGGCGTGGTTATTGGTGCGAACGCACCTCCTCCGCCGATGCCTGAAGCCGCAAAGCCTGATCCTCCGCCGATGCCGCGAGTTGTACCGCAGCCCGTGTATACACCCGAGCCGGAGCCCGACCCTGGTGAAGCAACCAGATACGCATCGCGGCCCAAGCCGGTAAATATCGATCAGGGGCTCCAACCGCTGGCGTTTGGGAGCCTATTGGAGACCGCAACACCAGAAGACGAAGCAGTGTTTGCGATTTCGCCAAGGCAATCGAGCACGCCAGAGCGAGATTGGGGCGCGGCGGAAGTACCGGAAGAGGAAATCGAGGAAGAAGGCTCGAAAAACGGAAGTTGGCGGGTCAATTCGATAGAAGAGACGTTGGACGAGGCTCCCGCAGGACAAATAGATTGGCGGGAAGCTGCATTTTCTGGAATTGGGCTTGAGAAAACTCCGGCCGATGGCTGGGCTCCCACGATCGAGAAAAATAGTCTGGCGATCACCGAAGAAGAAGCCGCGGCAATAGCAAGAAAGCAAAATCCGTTTCTACCGACGACGGAACAACGCGGAGCCGAAGATTGGGCTAAGGCAATTGATGCGGTGCTTCCGGAGACGGCAGAACCAGAGACGACCACCTTCCATGAGCCGGTGGCTGCAGAGACCGCAGTAGCGCCACCACCACCGCCTCCTGCAATACCCGCATCGACGCCACTGTCTGAGCCGTATACGCCGGAACCGCCTCCGCTGGTGAATTCCTGGATGGCTGGTGCAGTGAGTCCGTGGGACGCGGAGATTCAAAAGGCAGGAGCATTGGCTTCTACCTGGGACACCACAAACTCCGCATCTGCCGCGATTGCTGAAGAAGCATCGGCTACCGAGGGATTTCTGGCCTCGGGGATGATGTCCGCTCCCGCGCCAGCAGAGCCGTTGAAGACCTTTGCCGAACCGGAACAAGTCCAAGCGCATTATTCTGGCGCTGCACCGGAAGAAGCGATTGCTTCGGTCGAGTCACTACTCTCGCCGGAGACGCAAGAGATCCTGCACGAAGAAACTGCTCAGGTGATCGCGGAGGAGAAGCCCGCATCCAGCGAGGAGATCGGTACGGCCGTTGCTTTTCCATGTTACGCCGAGCCGGCTTCGCTGCCGAACATGGATGAAATTGTGGCCAAGGTGCTGGCGCGGATGAATCCGGAAGTACTGCAGGCCGTGACTCGTGAAATCTTGAAACCGCTGGTCGAAGCGATGATTAAGGACGAAATGCAGAAGAAGTAGTTCCCTCTCTGCTGGTATCCATCCAAGAATGGTTTGTTCCCACGGCAATTCCAGGGCGCGTTGACGGCTATCTGTTCCTCCCCGTATAGTCAAAGATTCTGCCGCGAGCAACGGAATCCTCATTGTTTCAGGAGAATTATTCAGCATGGCCCGGGAGATCGCCAAGGCGTACGACCCACAGCAGATTGAAAGCCGCTGGGCGCACTTTTGGATCAAGGACGATCTATTTCGATCTGACGCCAATGCACCCGGGCCGGTATTCTCGATCGTAATTCCGCCGCCGAACGTCACCGGTTCTCTGCACATCGGCCACATGCTGAACCACACCGAAATTGACATACTGACGCGCTGGCACCGTATGCGCGGATATAACACGCTGTACTTGCCCGGAATGGATCATGCCGGTATCTCCACGCAGCGTGTGGTGGTGAAAAAGCTGGCCGACCACGGAATCGACTACCGGAAATTGGGCCGGGAGGAGTTTGAAAAACGGGTTTGGGAATGGAAGGCGGAAAGCGGCGGCACGATTGTCGCGCAGATGAAGCAGATCGGTGAGAGTTGCGATTGGTCACGCGAGCAGTTCACCCTTTCGCCGGAATTGTCAAAGGTAGTGCGCGAGGTATTCGTGCGATTGTACGAAGAGGGTTTGATCTACCGCGCGCACTATTTGATCAACTGGTGCCCAACGTGTTTGACGGCGCTGAGCGACCTAGAAGTGCTTCACGAAGAACGCCAGGGTCACCTGTGGCACATCAAGTATCCGGTGGCGGGCAGCTCAGAGTTTGTGGTGGTGGCAACAACGCGGCCGGAGACGATGCTGGGCGACACCGCGGTCGCCGTGCATCCAGAAGATGAACGTTACCTGCACCTGATCGGCAAAAGCCTGATTCTGCCGCTAGCGGATCGCGAAATTCCGGTGATTGCGGACACCATGGTGGACCGGGAGTTCGGAACCGGGGCGGTGAAAATCACGCCGGCGCACGATCCCAATGACTTTGAGGCTGGGCGGCGTCACAACTTAC
>Ga0157376_10002854_pt1 | contig 11831 bp, 9 predicted proteins | sample M45metaG_FD_121801 | JGI IMG/M metagenome (GOLD analysis project Ga0157376, IMG submission 121801) | Miscanthus rhizosphere microbial communities from Kellogg Biological Station, Michigan, USA - M4-5 metaG | ecosystem: Host-associated > Plants > Roots > Rhizosphere > Soil | place: USA: Michigan... | reverse complement strand
CGATTATTCTGACAAATTACAGCGCGCGCAGATTGATAACGCAGACTGAAGCCGGAGCAGACAAATAACAGTGAGTAGTGGCGAGCTGCGGTCGAAGCTGGCGGCCGCGATTGACCAGGACTTGACAGGGTTCCTACAATAGAAAGTAGCACTCTGCAGATGCGAGTGCTGCTATGCGAAACGCACCTCTACAGGAACGGCGCAACCGGCAGATTCTGGCGGACCTGGTTCGAGCGTATATCGAGACCGGGGAGCCGGTGTCTTCGCGCGCGATTTCGAAGCGCTTTGAAGAGACGTTAAGCAGCGCGACGATTCGCAATGTCATGGCGGATTTGGAAGATGGCGGATTTCTCTACCAGCCGCATACTTCTGCCGGGCGGGTTCCGACAGCCGCAGCATACCGATTTTTTGCACAGGAGATTGCGACGCAAGCTACGCTGAGCATTGAAGACCGCGATTGGATCCAGCGCGAATTTGCGGCAGCCAACAATCGAATGGAGATTACCGAACGCGCCGGTCATGTATTGGCGGAAGTTTCCAACGGGCTGGGCATCGTGGTCTCACCGCCGCTGGGAAAAACCGTTCTGGAGCACTTGCGAATCTGGCTGTTGCCCGATGCTCGGGTGGTAGTGGTGCTGATTTCTCCGCGCGGGGCCACGCGGGACAAAGTGCTGCGGCCACCGAGAGTTTTTACGCAACTGGAACTGGATGCTACGGCCGAATTCTTGAACCGCTCGTACAGTGGTTGGACGCTGGAATCTATTCGCGCGGACTTGCTGGTGAAATTGGCGACGGAAAGCGAGCGCTACGAAGGATTGTTGCGCGGCGCGCTGGTGCTGTGTGATCCGGTGGTGCTCGGCGAAGAGACAACTTCGCAATTGCACGTCGAAGGAACCGCGCAAATAGTCGGCGCGCCGGAGTTTTCAAACCAAGCGCAGTTGCGCGAATTGCTCTCAGCAATCGAAGAGAAACATCGGCTGGTGACGGTCCTGAACGCGTGCATCGATGCGCCGGAGCCGGTGCTGGTGCAAATTGGCGTGAAAGAGATTTCGCAGGCTGGTGACAATCTGGCGCTAATCAGCGCGGCCTATACTCGGGTCGATGGCGTACAGGGCTCGTTGGGCGTGCTCGGACCGACGCGTATGCATTATGAACGAGCCATCAATGCAGTAGCCTACGTCGCGCGAATTTTCAGCGAAACGCTAAGCAAGATTTCTTGACACCAAGAGGGGAACAGCCGTGAGCGAGAAAGAGCAGAGAATTCCAGTAAATCCGCCGGAAGAGTGTGAGGAAAATGTTGCGGAGCAGGATGGCCCCACGGCCGATGCGGGCGTTGCAAAACTCGCTGCGGACTTGGATGACTTGCGGCAGACCCTGCTTCGCCGCCAAGCTGATTTTGATAACTACAAAAAGCGCATCGACAAAGAGCGCACCGAAGATACCAAACGTACTACGGCGCGATTGATCGAAGGAATTATTCCGGCCCTGGATAGCTTTGAGCAGGCTTTGGCGGTGCATCGTGAAGCGGAGTATGAAAATTACCGCCGTGGATTTGAGCTAATCTACAAACAGCTGCTGGAAAACATTACGCGCCTAGGCGCGGAGCGAATCGATCCGACCGGCAAGCAGTTTGACCCTCACCTTCATCAGGCGATGGATCGAACGGAAACCAGCGAACATGAAGAAGGAACGGTGCTCCAGGTTTTTCAGCCTGGGTACATGTTCAATGGACGAGTGTTACGGCCGGCGATGGTGCGTGTAGCCGTGCAGCCGGCGGCGGCATCGAAAGCGAATACCCACTAACCGGGAATTGACCGGGCGGCGCACCCGAGCCGTTAGTTGAAAAATGGGTACGACGCCGTAAAGATGGCCGCTGAGGCAGTAAAACTGCGCTTACGATAATTATCAGGGGCAAGAGGAAAAGGACGAATGGCGAAGGCGAACCAACGCGATTTCTATGAAGTGCTTGGCGTGAGCAAGACCGCCACTGCGGAGGACATCAAGTCTTCTTACCGCAAAGCCGCTTTGAAATGGCATCCCGACCGCAATCCGGAAAACAAACAGGAAGCCGAAGCAAATTTCCGGGAATGTACCGAAGCCTATAGCGTGTTGAGCGATGTCGAGAAGCGGCAGGTTTACGATACCTACGGCCACGCGGGATTGAGCCAGATGGGCGGCGGCGTGGACTTCAATGGAACGGTGTTCCAGGATTTCCACGACATTTTTGGGGACTTTTTTGGATTTGAAGATTTGTTCGGCGGTGGTGGTGGGCGTCGTGGCCGCACTCGCGCTCAACGCGGCGCCGATTTGCGTTACGACATGACTCTGACCTTCGAAGAGGCAGCGGCGGGCGTTTCCACAAAAATAAAGCTGCCGAAACAAGAACCCTGCAAGTCGTGCCAGGGAACCGGCGCAAAAGCGGGAACCGGAGCAAGCGCGTGCCAGACTTGCGGGGGCCGCGGCCAGTTGGCGTATCAACAAGGATTTTTTACGATCACGCGGACATGCCCGGCGTGCCAAGGTGCGGGACAAATTATCAAAGAGCGCTGCGCGGATTGTCGGGGCCAAGGTCGAATCGAGCGCGATAAGATTATCGATTTGCGCGTTCCGGCCGGCGTAGACTCCGGTACGCGGTTGCGTGTTCCCGGTGAAGGCGAGGCCGGCGCGAACGGCGGACCGAGCGGCGATTTATATGTGGTGCTGGATGTTAAGGAGCATCCGTTTTTTGAGCGCCGTGGCGCGGACTTGTATTGCACCATTCCGGTGAGCATTGCTCAAGCGGCGCTCGGCGCGGAGTTGACCGTTCCGGGCTTAATCGGCGAGGAAAAACTCAAGCTGCCGGAAGGTACGCAAAGCGGGGCGGTGTTTCGCGTCAAGGGCCACGGATTGCCCGACCCGCGAGGCGGCGGCAAGGGTGATTTGTATTACCACGTGCAGGTGTTGACGCCGTCCAAGCTGAATCGCGATCAACGCAAATTGATGGAACAACTAGGCGTGACGTTAAAGGTTGACAACAAGCCTGCCGAGCGCGGGTCGTCGTTCTTCGACAAGGTCAAAGACATCTTCGGATGAGTACAATCGAGCGCGGAGCCCTCAAATGCGAAGGCGATTTTTTGTCGATTCGTTTGACGCCGACCGCGCGGTACTTTCTGGCGATGCGGCTCACCATCTGGCTCGCGTATTGCGCGCTGAACGGGGGCAAATGTACGAGTTGAGCGATGGCAGCAAAGTTCGGTTGGGCAAAATTGACTTCGCCGGCCAAGATCACGTTGATTTTTCTCTACTCGAGGAGATTCCGTTTCGCTGCTCATCGCTGGACAAGACACTCCTGCTAGCAGTCGTAAAATTCGACGCGTTTGAGTGGGCGCTCGAAAAGGCCACCGAGCTGGGCGCAAATCGAATCGTGCCTTTGGCTGCCGCCAGAAGTGAAAAAGGGCTGCTGGTGGCGGCGCGCAAACGTGCCGAGCGATGGAAGAAAATTGCTTTCGAAGCATCGCAGCAGTCGCGTCGGGTGCGCTTGCCGGTGATTGACGCGGTACAGAGTCCACATGATGCGTTTGCGGCCGCAAAATCAGACGTCAAGTTGCTGCTGTCAGAGCGGCAAAGCGCTCAACCGCTGCGAACGCTGTTGGCGCAGCGCAGTGCGGCGACCGCTGCCCTGGCAATTGGCCCCGAGGGCGGGTGGACTGACGACGAATTTCAAGCGGGCAGCAAGTCCGGATTCGAAGAGGCTTCGCTGGGCAGCTTGATTCTGCGCACCGAAACCGCGGTTGCGGCCTGCTTGGCGTCCATCAATTACGCCTTGGAAGAGTAGCACTCTCGAAATTTACGACCCTTAAACCAACATTGGGCTTGGTTCAATTCAAGGCGTCAAGTACGATAACGGCCATGCCGCAAAGAAGCTCCGTTGCCGCCGCAATTCTAATCCTTGCGATGTTCACATACCGGCCGCCCTGCAGGGCGCAAGACCGGCCGCTGCGCACGGCTGAGGCGGAGACTGTGCCCAGCGGAACGTTACGCGCGGAAATCGGTTTCGACTTTTTACAGGACGTTGGATTTCCATTATCTGGACTGCGGGGCGATGAGACGTCGGTGGGCGTCGTCGATTTGCGGATGGGCGTTGGAAAAATTGCAGAAATTGAAGTTGCCGGATCCGTTCAAAATTTTCTTGATGTAAAGTCCCAAGGCGTATCGTTCGTGCCAAATTTGAAACTTACCGGTGTGAACTCCACCCACGATACCGGTGACTTCTCGCTGGCCACCAAGATTCGTATTCTAAAGAATGAGGGCAAACGTCCCGGCCTGGCTTTCAAGTTTGGATTCATCATGCCGAATTCGAATCAGGCCCGCGGGATCGGCACCAACACCACCAACGTTTTTGCGCTGATGGCGCTGGAAGAACAAATCAAGAAGCTAAGTGTGTTCGGGAATTTGGGTGTGGAGATTCTCCAGGCGCCCAATGCGCTATTTACGCAGAACGACGTTCTGATTTACGGTGGCGCATTCAAATATCCGATTTTTCGCCGTGTAAACCTGGTCGGTGAAGTGAATGGACTCTATTCATCGCGGAGTATCAACGATGCCTTGATTGGTACTCAAAGCAGCGGCCAGGCTCGGCTGGGGTTGCAGATATTTGCTGGGGGATTTACTTGGGACGTAGCCGGAATACGTGGCATCAACAAATATGATCCAAGTTCAGGATTCACTTTTGGCGTGAGTAAAGATTTCCACATCTTTGATTACAACAAAATCGAATGACCGAATTGCGGTGCACTCCGAAATGATCGGCGGCGAAACGATTCAATCTGGCCACCACGGCGGCTCGCATGTTATAAGTAAAGATGTAAGCAACGATGCCGAACCCGGACGAGCGCCCACTTACTGCTACCGCAAATCCACCTGAAGTTGCCGTGGAAACCACACCGTATTCCCCGCAGATCCATTCCCAATCACGAGATCGGAATCACCACTTGCGTCATGAGATACGCGTGTGGACGAGGGACTTGTTGATCGCCATCGGTCTGGCGCTGGTGATCATCATTTTTCTGTATCAACCGGTGAAGGTCGAAGGAACCAGCATGGCGCCGTTGCTTTCCGACCAGGAACGAATCTTTATCAACAAGTTTGTGTACCGTTTTGAGCCGATTCATCGCGGAGATGTGGTGGTGTTCTGGTATCCTCTCGACCACACCAAATCCTTTATCAAGCGGGTGATCGCATTGCCGGGGGAAAGCGTGGAAATCCGGCAGGGCATGGTTTATGTGGACGGGCAGCAGATTAGGGAACCATACGTGCCGCCGCAGTATGAGGACTTGAGCGATTTTGGCCCGGTGCGCGTGCCTCCCAACATGTATTTCGTCATGGGAGATCACCGTATCAGCTCCAATGATTCCCGAGTATTTGGTCCGGTCCCCAGCCGGTTCATTTATGGCCGAGCGGTGTTTGCATATTGGCCGGTGGATCACTTCGGCTCGCTTTCCGAGACTGCCGAAGCCAACGAAAAATGATATACGGAGGCTACACTGACCGAAGTTCTCTATCGACCTGCAATCCTTGCGCTGGAGGACGGGCGCGTATTTAACGGCCGTGCAGCTGGCGCAGTCACGCGCCGCGGCGGCGAAGTCGTTTTCAATACCAGCCTCACGGGCTATCAGGAAGTTTTCACCGATCCAAGTTACTCCGGGCAGATTGTTTGTTTGACTTATCCGCACATCGGAAATGTTGGAGCAAATCTTGACGATGAGGAAGCTCCGCGCCCCTACATCGAATCGTTGGTGGTACGCGAATTTTCGCACATTGCCTCGAATTGGCGCTCCACCGAGACCGCACATCTCTACTTGAATCGCCACAAGATCCCCGTTATCTGGGACATAGACACTCGCGCGCTAGTGCGCCACATCCGAAAAGTCGGCGCGCTGCGTGGCATGGTTTCGACGGACGGCACGCCTGCCGATCAATTAATTCACGAAGCGAAGAGTTTGCTTGCCATGTCAGGGCAAGAGCTTGCCAGCCGAGTGAGCTGTGCCAAACCGTACGATTGGAGCAAAGGTTCGATCGAATTGGTGACGTCGCCATGGTCGGAAGAGATGGGCGAAGCCGCCGCGAATGAAAACGGACAGAAACTCCGGGTGGTCGCTTACGACTTCGGAATCAAACAAAACATCCTGCGCTTGCTGACCGATCACCAGTGCGACGTCGGAGTCGTACCTGCCGGAACTGTGGCGGAAGATGTTTTGAATATGAAGCCTGACGGGGTATTTCTCTCTAACGGCCCGGGTGATCCAGAGCCGATGGGCTATGCCGTGGAAAACGTTCGCAAGCTTATCGGCAAAGTTCCGGTCTTCGGAATTTGCCTGGGACATCAGGTCTGCGGCCTGGCTCTCGGCGGCAAGACGTTTAAGTTGAAATTTGGCCACCACGGTTCCAATCATCCGGTAAAAAATCTACTGACCCATCAGATCGAAATCACCGCGCAGAATCATGGTTTCTGCGTTGACCCAGAATCGCTGCCCTCAAGCGACGTGGAAGTGACGCACTTGAACCTGAATGACCACACCAACGAAGGCATGCGCCACAAATCACAGCCGATTTTTAGCGTGCAATACCATCCGGAAGCGTCACCCGGGCCGCACGATTCACACTATTTGTTCACGCAGTTCACCGATTTGATGAAGGAATGGAAACAGCCCGGAAGTTCGCGCTGAGCAACAGCAAGAAAACGCCGATTGCTGGCGAAAACAGTTTGAAGGGAACAGATGCCGAAGCGGAAGGACATTAAGAAGATTCTGATCATCGGGTCGGGGCCGATCATCATCGGTCAAGCCTGTGAATTTGACTATTCCGGCGTGCAGGCGTGTAAGGCGCTGCGCGATGAAGGCTATGAAACGGTTTTGGTTAATTCCAATCCGGCGACCATCATGACTGACCCGGAAATGGCCAATCGCACCTACATCGAGCCGCTTTCCAAGGAATATCTTGAAGCCATCATCATCAAGGAACGCCCGAACGCATTGCTTCCAACCGTTGGTGGGCAGACCGCGTTGAACCTTGCGGTTGAACTTGCCGAAGGCGGCATCCTCGAAAAACACAAAGTCGAAATGATCGGCGCGTCGTTACGAGCAATCAAGGTTGCCGAAGATCGACTGTGGTTCAAGGACGCTTGCCGCAAGATTGGCCTGGAAGTTCCGGCCTCAGCGCTGATCAATAACGCCCAAGACGCCATGCGCTTATGTGAACAGTTGGGTTTTCCTTTGGTCATCCGCCCGTCTTTCACGCTGGGTGGAACCGGTGGCGCCATAGCCTACAACCGCGAAGAGTTCGCCGAATCAATTTCCCATGCGCTGGACATGAGCCCAGTGCACGAAGCCCTGGTAGAAGAATCGGTTCTCGGCTGGAAAGAGTTCGAACTCGAGGTAATGCGTGATTTTCGCGACAACTTCGTGGTCATCTGCACCATCGAGAATTTTGACCCGATGGGCGTCCACACCGGCGATTCGATCACTGTTGCGCCCGCGCAAACTCTTACCGACAAGGAATACCAGAGGATGCGCGACGCCGCTGCCGCGATCATTCGCGAAGTCGGCGTGGAAACTGGCGGATCGAACGTCCAATTTGCGATCAATCCAGAAAACGGTCGCATGACCGTGATTGAGATGAACCCGCGCGTTTCACGTAGCTCCGCTCTCGCCAGCAAGGCGACCGGCTTCCCAATCGCAAAAATTGCCGCACGCCTCGCAGTGGGCATGTCCCTGGACGAAATTCCGAATGACATCACCAAGAAAACTCCAGCGTCGTTTGAGCCGACCATCGACTACGTGGTCACCAAGATTCCTAAATGGCAGTTTGAGAAATTTCCAGGCTCGGACAGCACTCTTGGCACTCAGATGAAGTCGGTCGGTGAAGTGATGGCCATCGGCCGCACCTTCAAAGAATCGCTGCAGAAAGCAATTCGTTCACTGGAACCGCACACCCCGTGGCGTGCTCCTGCCGATACTCCAGATTCGCTACTTCGCGAAAAACTCGCTACGCCACGTCCCGATCGCATTCACTGGCTGCTGACTGCCGTCGAACGCGGCCTGCACGCCGAAGAAATCTGCGAACTCACCAAGATCGACCCCTGGTTCATCAAACAGATCGAAGAACTTGTGGCGATGAACAAACGCGCCGCCGGAGTCACCGTCGAGACCGCCTCCAAGGAATTGTTGCGCGAAGTAAAGCGCCATGGCACGAGCGACGAAACGCTGGCGCAAATGTGGAAGACCACTCCCGCTGCGGTTCGTTTACAACGAGCGCGATACGGCGTATCGCCAGTGTTCAAACGCGTAGACACCTGTGCTGCAGAATTTGAGTCGTTCACTCCGTACCTGTATTCGACCTATGAAGATGAAGACGAATCCGACGCCCAAGCTCGCCCGAAAATAATGATTCTTGGGAGCGGTCCGAATCGTATCGGGCAGGGAATCGAGTTCGACTATTGCTGCTGCCACGCCAGTTTTGCGCTGCGCGAAGACGGTTATGAAACCATCATGGTGAATTGCAACCCCGAAACGGTTTCGACAGACTACGACACTTCCGACCGCCTCTATTTCGAACCTTTGACACTGGAAGATGTCCTGGCCATCGTCGAAAAGGAAAAGCCTCAGGGTGTAATCGTCCAATTCGGTGGACAAACGCCGCTAAATCTCGCGCTGGAACTCAAGCGCAATGGCGTTCCCATCATCGGCACTGCTCCAGAATCGATCGATCTTGCCGAAGATCGTCGCCGCTTTGGGCGCTTGCTCGAAGAGCTGAAGATTCCACAACCGCGCAACGCCACTGCTCTGGTTCCTGAAGAAGCCGCGCGCTTGGCCGGCGAAATTGGTCTGCCCGTGCTGGTTCGTCCCAGTTATGTCCTTGGCGGACGAGCAATGGTCATCGCCTACGACGCGAACACCGTTCAGGAATATGTCGCGCAAGCCGCGTTGATGGGCCCGGCCCGCCCGGTGCTGATCGACCAGTTTCTGGAAGAAGCCACCGAAGTGGACGTGGACGCCTTGGCCGACGGCAACAACGTGGTCATCGGCGGCATCATGGAACACATCGAAGAGGCCGGCGTGCACTCCGGTGATTCTTCTTGCGTGCTGCCACCGGTGAGCCTCTCGCCGGCAATGCTCGAAACCATTCGCGATTACACCAAACGTCTGGCGCTCGCCCTAAAAGTCGTCGGCCTCATGAACGTACAATACGCGATTCAGCGGGAGACGGTCTACGTACTCGAAGTCAATCCACGCGCTTCACGCACCGTTCCCTACGTCAGCAAAGCCACCGGCGTACCCTTGGCTAAAGTTGCCGCGCGTCTAATGTCCGGCAAAAAACTTGCCGATATGAATTTGCCGCTCGTCCATCACAATGGCGTAGCCGAAATCGCTGTCCGCGAGTTTTATTCGGTGAAGTCGCCGGTTTTTCCATTCAACAAATTCCGTGGCGTCGACACCATTCTCGGACCGGAAATGCGCTCCACCGGAGAAGTCATGGGTATCTCCACTTCCTACGGCCTGGCATTTGCCAAAGCGCAACTTGCTGCTGGTCAGCGATTGCCGCGAAAAGGCACGGTCTTCCTCAGCGTGAACGATCGAGACAAGAAGCATCTCCCCATCGTTGGTAAGGAGCTTTCGTCGCTGGGATTTCAACTGACCGCGACGCGCGGCACGGCGGCGGCTCTTCACGCAGCAGGCATCGAAGCCGAAGCGGTCTTCAAGGTCAACGAAGGACGCCCCAACATCGTCGATCTCATCAAGACCGGCAAAATCGATCTGGTTGTCAACACCCCGCTTGGTCGTGAGTCTTTTTACGACGAAAAATCCATTCGCCGCGCGGCCATCCGCTATAACATTCCGTGCATCACGACTTTGGCCGCGGCGCACGCGGCTGCTCGTGGTATCCGTGCGCTGATTGAACAGGGAATCGAAGTGGCGGCGTTGCAGGATCTGCACCGCGGCCAGGCCGCGGTTTCCGGTAGCAGCACTCTAGGAGATTGAACCGTGGAATTGTCCGGCATTTTCCCCGCGCTCACTACGCCGTACCGTGAAGACGGCTCGGTGGCAGTCGATTATTTCAAAGCGAATCTCGCGCGTTACAGCAAAACCGGAATTGCGGGGTTCGTGGTACTTGGCTCCACAGGCGAGTCAGTCCTGCTTTCCCCGCAAGAAGCCGGCTCGCTACTCGTAGCCGCAAAAGAGTCCGCCGCTCCGGGCCAAATCCTCATCGCCGGAACCGGCGCCGAATCCACTGCCGAGACCATCGCACGCACCAAACGCGCCGCCGAAATCGGCTTCGACGTGGCCCTGGTCAAAACGCCGTATTACTACAAACCTGCGTACAATCCGGAAGTCTACCTGCGATACTATCGCGCCGTAGCCGACGCCTCGCCGATTCCCGTGCTGCTCTATTCCGTTCCGATATTCACCGGAGTTTTGCTTGAAACTCCAGAAATTTTGGAACTCGCCAATCACCGTAACATCGTCGGTATAAAAGACAGCTCCGGCGTGATTCAGCGGGTCGTAGAAGTTGCCGGCCAAGCTCCCAAAAACTTTCGAGTGCTTACCGGCGGAGCAGCGGTGCTCTATCCAGCGCTCGCCGGCGGAGCTAAGGGAGCCATTCTCGCGCTTGCCAGCGGTCTCCCGGAAAAATGCGTCGAAATCTTCGACCATTTCCAACGCGGCCTGCACTCGGAAGCGCAATTACTTCAGCAACGACTCGCCGTCGCATCCAAAACCATCGTGTCCGAAAACGGCATCGCGGGTCTTAAGTACGCCATGGACCTTCGTGGCTATCACGGCGGGATTCCGCGTCTGCCGCTGCTTCCTCTAGCCGAAGCCAAGAAGTGCCAGATTGCCGAACTGGTCGCGCAATTCGAACCAGCCGCTGCTCGCGCTTGACCTCCGCTCCCGCGGTTGCTTTCAATTTTCGATGAATTGCGTCTATTGGCAGTGACCAAATCCTCCAGCTATCATCTAAACTCCATGCATTGTCGCGCCCTCCCAGTACACGTACTCCCTCACCAGCCTAGGCTCTTGCTGGACTATCTGAACTGCTTCGATCGCGTTAGCAGCTTCTATCAGCACAAACCGGAACTCGAAAGCATTCTTCGCCTTGTCCGATCGCTCGATTACCCCGCCAAGCGTCGCCAGGAAGTCGCCACAATTCTTCGTCAGCAAAACGCTCTGATCGGCTCCGGCCCTGCGACCGGGACAAGTCTCGATCGTTTGGCGAACGGCGCTGTGGCCGTTGTATCGGGCCAGCAAGTCGGACTTTTTGGCGGGCCAGCCTACGCCTTCTACAAAGCCATCGCCGCCGTTCGCATCGCTCGCGATCTCACCGAGCAGGGTATCGACGCTGTCCCGATCTTCTGGATGGCCACCGAGGACCACGACCTCGACGAAGTCCGCCGTGTCTCCTTTTTCGGCGATGGCAAGCTCGTCAAATTTGAGCTTCCTGCAAACGTTGGCAACCTAGCGCCGGTTGGCCGCATTCCGCTCGGATCGGGAATCGAGGCCTTGCAATCGGAGGCCATGGCACTTCTGGGTGCTCAGGACCCTGGCTCGGTCGCGCAGATTCTCAGCGAATGCTATACGCCCGACGAAACTTATGGCAGTGCTTTCGGTAAACTGTTTGCTCGTCTTCTCGCTGCTTCCGGGCTAATCCTTCTCGATCCGCTAGACCTGCGCTTGCACCAGATTGCCGAACCAATTTTCGCCAAGGCGATTGAACAGCGCGATTCGCTCGAAGAACAACTCCTCGATCGCGGCAAAGCGCTGGAAAACGCGGACTACGGCGCGCAGGTGAAAGTTAGT
>Ga0157376_10002853_pt1 | contig 11832 bp, 11 predicted proteins | sample M45metaG_FD_121801 | JGI IMG/M metagenome (GOLD analysis project Ga0157376, IMG submission 121801) | Miscanthus rhizosphere microbial communities from Kellogg Biological Station, Michigan, USA - M4-5 metaG | ecosystem: Host-associated > Plants > Roots > Rhizosphere > Soil | place: USA: Michigan... | reverse complement strand
TCGGGCCGGCCGCGCTCGTCGCAACGGCAGCGGAGATCAGCGATGTGAGCAGCCGTTTGCGCAAGCGGTATTGTTTATTCATGGTGGTCCTCCCGTAGGTCATCGAGTCGTTTCTAGTGGGTCTTGTTGTTGTGGCGAGGGCGGATGTTTGCGGTCACACCGCAGGAAGCGCGTACGACGATTTCGCAGCCGAGCGTTTCGGCGAGCGGCTGCGCGGCGTCACGGTTTTCCAGCCGCATGGCCAGGCGTTCCAGGGCACTGCGGCCGAGATCGGCGATGCGCACGCGCACCGTCGTCAGGGGTGGATTGACGTAACGGCTGATCGGAATGTCGTCGAAACCGGCAAGGCCGATGTCGTCGGGCACGCGCACGCCGGATTCGATCAGCGCGTACATGCAGCCAACCGCCATCACGTCGTTGGCGGCGAACACCGCATTCGGGCGTTTCGCGCCAGCCAGCAGCTGCTTGCCGGCGCGATAACCGGATTCCTCGGTGAAGTCGCCTTGCACGACCTGCGCCTCGACCCGCGGCTGACTGCGCGCAATCGCATCGTGAAAGCCGCGCAGGCGCTCGCTGGCGTCGAAATTGCCGTCGGGGCCGCAGACCATCGCGATCCGGCGATAGCCGCGGCCGATCAGGTGCTGGGTCATCGCCAGCGCGCCGCCGTAGTTGTCGAGGTTCAACGTGGAAAAAGCCGCTTCCTTCACCGACGTATTCATCAGGACGGTCGGCAGCGTTTCCGGCAGCGTCTCGCGCAGGAAACTCGCATCGACATTCGGCCACATGACGAGCAGGCCGTCGACGCGCCCCTGCAGGGCGCGCAGCGCAGCGCCGGCCTCGCCGACATCGCCGTGCGAACTGGACACGAGCAGATGCAGACCGCGCGCACGCGCCGCCAGGTCGATGCCGCGGATCAGTTCGGAGAAGAATTCGCCGTGCAGGTCGGGAAGCAGCGCGCCGATCGTATGCGTGCGCCGCATGATCAGGCTGCGGGCGCCGGCGTGCGGCACGTAGCGCAGGCGGGCGGCGACGCCGAGGATGTGGCCGCGCGTGCGTTCGGTCATGCTGCTGTGGCCATTCAAGGCGCGCGAGACGGACGCCACGGATACGCGTGCTTCTCTGGCGACGTCTTTGATCGTTACCGCCACGCAACACCTCTCCCGACGCACCCGGACAAATATTAAATATTTGTCATCGGGGCCGGAATGTAAACGTTTTCATTGGTGAATGCAAAAGCACTGCAGCATAGAAAAAAGCCCGCTGCGGCGGGCATTTGCGTGATATGGCTGGCTCATCCGGCAGGTTCACGGGAAAAACGGGCCAGACGGCCTGATCTGGGCCGAACTCGGCGGCTTGGCCGACCCCGGTACGTAAGCTCCGGAGTTTCATGGTTTTCCACCCGCGGGCCGGTACAGCCAGCGGCAGCGAGGCGTGCCCTCAGGCGAGAGTCATTTCAGCTGGTCGTGGAACAGCTTGCGGAATTTCGCCACTTTTGGCGCAATCACGAGCTGGCAGTAAGGCTGGCTGCCATGCAGTTTGAAATATTCCTGGTGGTAATCCTCAGCCTTGTAGAACTTCGTCAGCGGCACGACCTGGGTAACGATCGTGCCGTTCCATTCGTGGCTGGCGGCGGTGGCCTGAATCGCCTTTTCGATTGCCGCCTTCTGTTCGGCATTCGTGTAGAACGCGATCGAACGGTACTGCTCGCCGACGTCGTTGCCCTGGCGGTTCAGCGTGGTCGGATCATGGATGGTGAAGAACGCGCGCAGGATCGTGTCGCGGTTGACCGCGTCAGGATCGAACGTGATCTGCACGACTTCGGCGTGGCCGGTAGTGCCGTCCGATACCTGCGTGTAGGTCGGATTCGGCACGTGGCCGCCAGCGTAGCCCGATTCGACCTTGCTGACGCCCTTCAATTCGGTGAACACCGCTTCGAGGCACCAGAAGCAGCCACCGCCGAGCGTCAGCGTCTCGGTTCTGGCGGACGTTGTACCCGTTCCCGTGCCGGCCACCGCCAGCGCGGCGACGGCCACGCACATTCCTGCCATGAACGCGATTCGGGCAAAGATCGGACGCAACATGCGGCTACCTGTCGGGAGTTGTTCCGAATTAGACATTCGACGACACGGAATCCTTACATCCCTGCGCCGCGTCACGCGCGATCGACGCGGGCCGCATAGCAGCCCGGCCGGGCGAAGTGGATATGCAGATATTGCGCTCGAGCATGGGTGAACTGGCGCTCGATCAGGCCTTCCAGTTCGGCGCCGTCGGCGATATCGGCGTCGGCCAGCATGCCGTCGGCGTCGAACGCGCGCACTGACAGCAGGCGCGAGCGCAGCATCGGGGGGATGCGATCGACCGCGTCGTATTGCTGTTCGCCGTTGCGCACGTAGATCGCGTGGCTGGCTCGGAACGGCGATGCGACGGCGTGATGTTCGTAGTGGACGAGAATCACCTCGTCGCCGACTTCCGCATCGGTCAGGCTGATGCGACACGGAAAACCCGGCTTGCTCGCGGCGATGCGGCGCACAGCAGCGCGTTGGACGAGTTGCTGGTCGGACATCGAAAACAGATCGGCAAACGGCGTGGCCGGCAGGCCGCTGATGCGAAAGCTCATGTTGGGTGTGCTCCTTCGGCGATGACGTGCCGCGAAGTATCCGCGGCTGCTGCGTTGCCGGCCATCCGCTTCTTGTCGTCAACGTCGCTCAACCGAAGCGGCGCATCTCATTCAGCTGCGATTTCACACGGCTTTGACAACAATTGGCGCGAACTGCGAACTGGTTCACGTGGCACTTGATGATTGCGCAGCCGAGCGGGCCGTTCGATCTGACTACGCTGTTCGCCACGGTGATGGATGCAGGGAAACGCCATCACGGACGCATCGATGAGGAGAAGGGAATGTTGAGCGAAGTCCACAACAGCATCTATGAATTCCACTGGATGCGCCATGCCGACCGTTACCTGGCGCTGGTGCGCAACGCGCTCGAGAAGGATCCGAACGATCTGGAACTGCGCGAACTGCTCGAAGCGATGGAAGCCGCCGTAGCGGCCAAACAAAAGCAGCCGCTGCACTGAGCGGCTGTCATCGAAGTTGATCTTCAGCGCGCGGCAAGAGCCGCGAGATCGTTCGCCAGGGGCTCGCTAGCAAATCCAGGTGGCCCTGCCCCTCGCTCGATCGTTTGAGGATGTGCTGCCGTCCCGGCGTACCCGCCATCCATGGCGGTAAAAAAAAACGGCTGCTTATCGCAGCCGCTGATTTCATTTCTCTGTCGCCGTAAGGGTCAGTTCCGGTTTTTGTCCTTGCCGCCACCGTTGTCTTTTTCCGCCTTGGCAGAACCGTCCTTGTGCGGCGCCTTTGGCGCTTGCTGCTTGTGTTCCGCCACCGTCTTGGGCTGCGCATTGCCGTGCTGCGCGGCCGCGCTGGACTCCGGCGAGCCGTGTTGCATGTTCGCGCCGTGCGACGACGCGGCGTTGTGTTCCACGCTCGCAGTGTGGTTCGCGTGGCTCTGCGTGTTGTGCGCTTCCGACGGCATCGAACCCGTATGCGTTACGCTGCCCGTGTGCCTGCCCTCGACCGACTGGGAGTGCGTGACGCTGCCTGTCTGCCGCCCCTGGACGGCAGACTGTGTGCGCTCGTTCTGGTACGTCGCCTGGGTGCGCCCGCTTTGATATGCCGGTTGCGTCGTGACGACGGTGGCCTGCCTCGTTCCACTCGTGTGGTAAGTCGATGATGTGTGTGCCTGGTTGGGCGCTGCGTAATGCGTGCTGCCACCATACGAAGTCCCGTGCGAGCCGCCGTACGAACTGCCGTATGAAGTCCCATGAGAACCACTGTAAGTCGTGTAGTGAGGCTGCACGTGACTCCAATGGTCGCGGTTGTGGTACCAGGAACGCCCGCTGTAGTAGTTGTCCCAGTAGCTGCCGAAAACAAACGTGACGATTGGAATGCCGATCTGCACCCCATACGCGGGCACCAGCACGCGCTGGCCCTGGTATTCTTCCTGCAGATAGTTCGCCGAGACCCAACCGCGGTCATTGCCGGTTGTGACGTCGCACCACGACCAGCCGTCGACGCAGCCTTCGATGCCTACCGGTGTGCCGGCGCGCAAGCCGACGACGCTCGGATAACCTACGTCCGGTCCGGCGCGCAGCGTTACGTTCGCGACCAGATAGCCTTGGCCGGCAAAGGCCGACGATGCCGCGGCGAGTGCGGAACAACCCAACATCGAGGCAACAAGTATACGTTTCATTGTGCGACCCTCTTAAAACCAGGCTCAGGTATACAGCGCCGGACCTGAACCCAACGGTGCGCCACCGAACATGGCGCGCAATCGATCGGACGACAGGTGGTCGCCGTTCAGAATCCGACGCGACCGGTGCGGCTTGGGCGCGGCCAAGCTGCGTGGCACGCTCGTCGATTCGACGAGCAGCGCCGGATGATCCAGCCGCCTGCCGCAAAAACATGATTGTTCGGAACGACAGCGTAGACTATGCCGGTCTCCGACGCAGGCAGTCCCCCGCTCCATGAATATCGAGAAGATCACCGTGCGCGTGACAGAAAGCGGCAAGACCATGGAAGTCGTCGTGCTGAGCAAGCACGCGAACCGCATCCAGGTCGTGCTCGGCGAGGGCGTCCACAGCGTCAAGTGCGAATTGGCGCCAACACCGAACCGCCAGGCATTTTCCGGCAAGGCGCTCGGCCGCGAGATCGTCTATGAGCGCAGCCCCGAGCAAGTGCAGGCCGATCTGGACCGGGTCAACCCGGCGTTGCGCAAGTCGCGGCCACGCTGATGCGTGGCGCAAGCGCAGCGGCTGAACTCGCCAGCGCTGGTTCCGCGACGCGAACGCTGTGACCCTTTTTTTAACAAGCCGATTGCTAACATCGAACCAGCGGGGGTGCTCGTTACGAGTGAGTCTGAGCGCGATGAATCAAGATCCGGCGCGTGACCTGGTTTGCAAATTTTTTTTCGTGTGCCTGCTGTTTTCGACCTGGTGCGCGGCGGCGAATGCCGGCGATGCCGGTGTCATGCGGTTTGTCCCGGCCAGCCCGCCCGGTTTCCCCGCGCCTGCCGCAACCAGCGACACTTTTTCCGACGCGGAGGTCGCGCTCGCGCTGACGCCAAACGGGGTGAGTGTTTCCGGCGCTTCCTGGTCGCTGAATCTGTCATCGACGCAGGCGCGGCCGTTCGGGCCGGCCTGCTACGAACGTGCCCGACGCGCGAGTTCGGCGCCGGCTGACCGGCCCGGACTGGAGTTCAACTTCAACGGCAGCACCTGCAATTCGATCGGCGGAAGATACAGGGTCCTGGAGTATCAGCAGGATTCCGGCTCGCACGCGGTCGACAAGTTCGCCGTCGACTTCTATCAGTATTGCGGCGACTTCAACCACGCGATCGTCGGCAACTTGCGCTATCACTCCGCGATACCGGTCGATGCGGAATCCCTGGCGCCGGTATTTTCCGCGAGCGGCAGCGTCTACGTGCTGGGCAATTCGGAATACGTCACGCAGGGTGGCAACTACACGTTTGCGATCGATGCCTTCAATACGCTGGTAATGCCGGACGCAACCGGTAGCGCCGTTCTGTTCAACAGCCAGGCCAATGGGTGGCACCTGTCGTTCGCCGCTCCCGGCGCCGTGCCGCTGCTGCCCGGCGACTATCAATCCGCGCAAAAGACCGGCTATCAGGACGTCGGCCATCCGGGTCTGGATTACGACATGGCGGCGCGCGGCTGCACGCAGATCAGCGGCGATTTCAACGTCAACGCGATCAGCTGGGATCCGGTCGATAACTTCCCGACGAACTTTTTCGCGACCTTTACCCAAAGCTGCGAGACGACCTCGCCGCCGATCACCGGCGTGATCGCCTATGCGGCGAGCTTCGAGTCCGGTCCGCTCGTCGACGACGTAATCCAGCTCGCAGGATTCGACACGGACAAGGCCTGGCCGCTGGTGTGGGATTGCCAGTGACGATTCCGGCACAGCTTATGCTGCCCCCGGACCGGTATCATCGGGCCTGATCGCACGCTGTATCTTTGCGCCGGCGAAACCGCTTGCGGAAGTGCGAAGAGTTTCGTATAACGCTCGTGAACGAGCATTCGAGGGGTTTGCCATGAAACTACGCGCTTTCGTGACCACGCAGTTCGCGCTGCTGGCATGCTGCGTCATACCGGTCGCGTCGGCGCTGGCGCAAAGCACCTCCGATGCCGTGTTCATCCAGTCCGGCTCCAGGGAAACGCCCCACGAAGTAGCGCCCTACGACTCGGAGTACGCCGCCGCAGCGCGTGAAATGGGCAACGGCATGAACACGCCGGAAGCCGACGCGCGTCCCGGCGAGTACTACTTCCTGCTCGCCGTGCACGCATTCCACAAGAACGATTTCAAGTTCGCGGTCCAGATGTACGAGGTTGCCGCCGCGTGGGCGTTCAAGCCGGCCGAATACAACCTGGCGATCATGTATGCGCGTGGCCAGGGTATTCCGGCCGACCTGCCGCGAGGCATGGCCTGGATGGCGCTGGCTGCCGAGCGCAACGAGAAGCGCTACGTCGAGGCGCGCGAAGTGATCTATGGGGAACTGACGAAGGAACAGTTTGAACAGGCCAACGGGATTTGGCGTGAACTGAAAAAGACCTACGGCGACGAAGTCGCGCTGCGCCGCGCCAAGGCGCGCTGGGCCCAGGTCAAGTCGAGCATGACCGGCTCACGAGTCGGCTCGGTCGGCAATCTCAGCGTCGGCATGCCCAATCCGAATGGCGGAGATCCAAGCAGTGCCAAGAGGGCGATCGTACCTCCGGGCGTGGCCTATATTCGCTCGACCTCCACGAGTGCCGCCGAGTCGACGATGGGTACCGGCGTCGACGGATCGATCGCGTATCGCCAGTTCCAGGAAAGCGACAACCCGTACGATCCTAAATTCAAGACCTCCGCGCTCGGCCGGGCCACCGTCGGAGCGCCGACGACGCTCAAGGACACGCCGCCGAAGGACGCGGCCGAAGACCCGCCCAAGGAGCAATCCGACCAACCGGACCCCGACAAACACGACCGGTGATCGGCCGCGCGGCAAGGCGCTGCTCTGAAACACGCTGCGGCGTCCTAACGAGCCGCGCGTCGTCGAATGCATTCGACGCACCCGAGGAGCATGATAGCGTTCGGCTGTAAAAGCTCTTGCGGAAGTGCGAAGACTTTCGTATAAGACACCATCCGCAAATTTCAGGAAAGCTGGTCGTGGTCTTGCGAGAGTTCCTCCGTTCCGCTGTCGCGCTGCTGGCCTGCGCCACGGCGCTGGTTGCGCAGCACGCCGCTGCCGGCTCGACCGACGCGATATTCATTTCGTCGGGTGGAAGCACGTCCCCGACCGAGGCGGCGCCCTACGATTCGGAGTATGCCGCCGCTGCGCGCGAGATGGGCAGCGGCCAGAACACGCCGGAAGCCGATGCGCGCCCGGGCGAGTACTATTTCCTGCTCGCTGTGCACGCGTTCCGCAAGGACGATTTCACGTTCGCTATCCAGATGTACGAGGTTGCCGCGGCCTGGGCGTTCAAGCCGGCCGAATACAACCTGGCGATCATGTATGCGCGTGGCCAGGGCATCCCGGCCGACCTGCCGCGAGGCATGGCCTGGATGGCGCTGGCTGCGGAGCGCAACGAGAAGCGCTACGTCGATGCGCGCGAAGTGATCTATGGGGAACTGACGAAGGAACAGTTCGAACAGGCCAACGGGATTTGGCGTGAACTGAAAAAGACCTATGGCGACGAAGTCGCACTGCGCCGCGCCAGAGCACGCTGGGCCCAGGTGCGCGCGAGCATGACCGGGTCGCGAGTAGGCTCGGTCGGCAATCTCAGCGTCGGCATGCCGAATGCCAATATGGGCGATCCGAGCAACCAGAAAAACCAGAAGGCGGGCAGCAACGTGCACACGTCCGCCGGCACGGCAGGCGAGATTACCGGCGGCAACGGCGTCGACGGCTCTATCGCCTATCGCCAGCTGCGCGAAAGCGACAATCCGTATGATCCGAAATTCCGGCCCGGGGCGATCGGAACGGCCACCGTCGGCGAGCCGACACAGGTCAAGGACGGCGCGCACGACGAAAAAACGTCCGATCAGCCGGACGCTTCCAAGCACGAGTAACAGATGAACGCGACGACAAGCAATTCACCGCTACAGAGGAGGTTCCTCATGACCATGCGAGGGTTCCTGACCATCAGTACGATGTTGCTGGCCTGCTGCGCCGCAACGCTTCTGCCGCAACACGTCCGGGCCGGTACGACCGATGCCGTGTTTATTTCATCCGGCGCGAGCACCGCGCAAAAGGAGACCGCGCCCTACGATTCCGAGTACGCCGCCGCGCAAAGGGAGATGGGCAACGGGTTCAGCACACCCGAAGCCGATGCCCGGCCCGGTGAGTACTATTTCCTGCTCGCCGTGCATGCGTACGGCAAGAAGGATTTCGCTTTCGCCATCCAGATGTACGAGGTTGCGGCTGCCTGGGCTTTCAAACCGGCCGAGTACAACCTGGCGATCATGTACGCGCGTGGCCAGGGTATACCGGTGGACCTGCCGCGTGGCATGGCCTGGATGGCGCTTGCTTCCGAGCGCAACGACAAACGCTACGTCGATGCGCGCGAGGCGATCTACGCGGAAATGACCCCGGAACAGTTTGAGCAGGCCAACGTGATCTGGCGCGGGCTGAAGAAGACTTATGGCGACGAGGTTGCGCTGCGACGGGCGAAAGCGCGCTGGGCACAAGTCAAGGCAAGCATGACCGGATCGCACGTCGGCTCGGTCGGCAACATGACGGTCGGCATACCGAACGCAAACAGCGGGGATCCGAGCTATCAGAAGATCGCGAACGCACAGGTGCAGCAGAACATGGTCAGCCCGCCCGGCGAGCATGGCGACAAGGGAATGGGCGTCAACACGGCTCGGTCGACCGTCGGGTCTTCAGCCGAGGTAACCGGCGGCCAGGGCATCGACAGTTCGATCGCCTATCGCCAGTTCCGTGAGAGCAACAATCCGTACGATCCGAAATTCAAGAACTCCGCGATCGGCAAGGCGACCGTCGGCGAGCCAGCCGAGATCAAGGCTGACGAGGGCGACGGCGCAAAGCCCGAGCCAGACCCGGCCAAGCACGAGTAATTGCCGGGCGCAAAAGCGGCCTGCTGTATTAAGCCCGCGGCGAGCTTGCAGAATCCGGCGGACCTGCCCGCGCGCTCGTTTCGCGTGCGGTACGCCGAAGTCCAGCGCTGCGGCAACTCCGCAACTTTTAGGCAAACCAGCTGCTTGCGGAAGTGCGAAGAGTTTCGTATAACGTCATGGACTCGACATCTGAAGAGAGGATCGTCATGGCCTTGCACGCGTTCCTGACTTCCACGTTCGCATTGGTGGCCTGCTGCGCGGCAGCGGTGGTCCCGCAGCAAGCACACGCCGGCTCGACCGATGCGGTATTCATTTCATCCGGAGCGAGCACCGCGCAAAAAGAGTCGGCGCCCTACGATTCCGAATACGCCGCTGCGCAACGCGAAATGGGCAATGGCATGAATACGCCGGAAGCCGATGCGCGGCCCGGCGAATACTACTTCCTGCTCGCCGTGCACGCGTTCCGCAAAAATGATTTTGCGTTCGCGATCCAGATGTACGAGGTCGCGGCTGCCTGGGCTTACAAGCCCGCTGAATACAACCTCGCGATCATGTACGCGCGTGGCCAGGGCATTCCGGTCGACTTGCCGCGAGGGATGGCCTGGATGGCACTGGCCGCCGAGCGCAACGAGAAGCGCTACGTCGAAGCGCGTGAAGCGGTCTACGCCGAGACGACGCCGCAGCAGTTCGAGCAGGCCAACGTGATCTGGCGCGAGCTGAAGAAGACCTACGGCGACGAAGTCGCGCTGCGCCGGGCCAAGGCGCGCTGGGCGCAGGTCAAGTCCAGCATGACCGGCTCACGGGTCGGGTCGGTCGGCAACATGACGGTCGGCATACCGAACGCCAATGGCGGCGACGCGAGTTTTCCGAAGCCTGCAAACGGCGCGATGAAGGCGAATCTTCAGCGTCTCGGAGTAACGATGGCTCAATCGACAGCCACGTCCCCGGCCGAGGTGACCGGTGGCGAAGGAATCGACTCTTCGATTGCATATCGTCAGTTTCGTGAGAGCGACAACCCCTACGATCCGAAATTCAAGGCTCAGTCGATCGGCAGGGCAACAGTCGGTGATCCGACGACGCTCAAGGACAAACCGTCCGCCGATGCGGCGCCGTCCGATCAGCCGGACCCGGGCAAGCAGGAGCAATAGTAGTTTGGCGTGAGCGTTGCGCAGCCGCGCAGAAAATAGCGGGCGCTGAACCCGCGTAGGTTGGGTTGAGCGAACGCGATACCCAACTTCCGATTCGATCGATGGGTATCGCTGCGCTCAACCCATCCTGCGAAAGCTCACCCACAGCACTGCGCGTGGTGGCCTCTCCCGCCGGCGCGAGAGATGTCTGCACCGGAGTTCGTGCGTCTGGCCGCCGAATCAAACCCCGAGCGGATTCGGCTTCTCCGCATCGAGTTTCCAGGTCTTGATCGCGCGGGCGACGTCTTTTGCGCTCATCTTGCCTTCCGCGGCGAGCGCCGCAATTGCGGCCTGGGCGATGTACCAGCGGTCAACCTCGAAGAAGCGGCGCAGGTTTTCGCGGCTGTCGCTGCGGCCGAAGCCGTCGGTGCCGAGCACGGTATACTTTTTACCCTCGGGCATGAACGCGCGGATCTGGTCGGCGTACTCGCGAACGTAGTCGGTCGCGGCAATGACCGGTCCCTGGCGCTCGGCCAGGCAGGCGGTGACATGCGCGACGCGTGGCGAGTCTTCCGGATGCAGGCGATTCCAGCGCTCGGCATCGAAGCCGTCCTTGCGCAGCTCGGAAAAGCTCGGGCAGCTCCAGATATCGCAGACGACGCCGAATTCGTTTTCGAGCAACTCGGCCGCGGCGATCGCTTCGCGCAGGATCGTGCCGGAGCCAAGCAGTTGCACGCGCGGGATGCGGCTCGACTTGCCGTTCTTCGCCGGCGCGGATTTCTCCGCGCCAGGCTTCACCGTTTCCTTCGCTGACGCCTTTGTTTCGCGCGGCGGCGCGCCGTCGGTCTCCGGCACGTTGCCCTTGCCGGGTTTGTCCGGACTTGCCGCGGCCGTCGGCGATCCGGCCGGCAACGGACTGTCGCCATCGCGGAACAGGTACATGCCCTTGATGATGTCGGCTTCGGCACCCTTCGGCATTTCCGGATGCGCGTAGTTCTCGTTCATCACGGTGATGTAGTAGTAGCAGTCTTCCTGCTCGTGCAGCATCCGGCGCACGCCGTCCTGCAGGATCACGGCGACTTCGTACGAGAACGTCGGATCGTAGGCGCGGCAGTTCGGAATCGCGCCGGCCAGCAGGTGGCTGTGTCCGTCTTCGTGCTGCAGGCCTTCGCCATTCAAGGTCGTTCGTCCGGCAGTGCCGCCGACGAGGAAGCCGCGCGCGCGCATGTCGCCGGCGGCCCAGGCCAGGTCGCCAATACGCTGGAAGCCGAACATCGAGTAATAGATGTAGAACGGCAGCATCGGCACGTCGCTGAGCGAATAGCTCGTCGCCGCCGCCATCCACGCCGACATCGCGCCGGGCTCGCTGATGCCTTCCTGCAGCACCTGGCCTTTCTGGTCTTCGCGGTAATACATCAGCTGGTCGGCATCCTGAGGACGGTACTTCTGCCCGAACGGCGCATAGATGCCGATCTGGCGGAACATGCCCTCCATGCCGAACGTGCGCGCCTCGTCGGCGACGATCGGCACGATGTGCGGTCCGATTGCCTTGTCGCGCAGCAGCAGGTTGAT
>Ga0157376_10002848_pt1 | contig 11841 bp, 11 predicted proteins | sample M45metaG_FD_121801 | JGI IMG/M metagenome (GOLD analysis project Ga0157376, IMG submission 121801) | Miscanthus rhizosphere microbial communities from Kellogg Biological Station, Michigan, USA - M4-5 metaG | ecosystem: Host-associated > Plants > Roots > Rhizosphere > Soil | place: USA: Michigan... | reverse complement strand
TTATACACAACTAGAAGCTAAAAATAAAAACTGTGCATTCCATTTGAAACTTTTTTAACATAGATCTTTAGAAGTTATAAAATATAAGACACTGAATTTTTTGAGAGACCGTCTATATATACACATTAAAAAAAAAAAATAAACAAAAAATGACAAAAACTATTAATCACTAAAAAATTTATTCATAATACAAAGATTTAATAAAAACTACTAAAAAATATTGAAAAATTAATAAGAATCTTTACCCTGGTGCTTAAAAGGCACAGATGCTACATTACAACAAATCCTCCTCCCCATATCTTTAATCATTTAAAAATCCTTCTGATTGAGAATCAGATATGCTAAGTATATACAACAAAATGATAATAAAATCAATTAAAAATAATTAATAAAAATTAAATTCAATAAATTTTAATACTATACTACTATATACCTCGAGATTGAAAATCTCTCGTACTAAAAAATATATACTAAAGTAGCAAATCAATTATTATCTTTAATTTTTTATATCAACAATTAGTATCATTGATTAAAAATTTAATCTTAAAAAAAATTAATAAATTAAAAAATCAACAAAATTTAGATAATCATCATAAAATAAATAAAAAAAATTACAAAAAAAGGAAAGGGGGTCATACACAAAAAAAAACGGGGGGGAAAATAATTAGATAAAAAATATCTTATAATTTAATAAATATCACCTTTTTTTTTATAAAAAAAAATAAATAAAAAAATCTATATAATTAAAATAACGTTTTTTTTTTTAACTAAGAAACGAAAAACACTCATAAGCATAAAAAAAATAAAAAAGAACTAATAAATAATTCTAAAAAACAAAAATAACTTAGAACAAACCTAATATCTTAAATAACTTAAATAAAACAATCTATAATAATAAATCACCCATTCATAATTTCATCTCATTAAAGAAGTGACCCTAAAGCCTTTTCTACCTTAGCAAGGTAATTTTATTTCTTCTCTTTCTAACACATTATATTAATTATTTATTAAATAAAAAATAAATTGATTAATAACTATTAAAAAGATCATCAATACATAAACGTGTATAAAAAAATTCATACAACGTCTACAAAATGCCAATAAACAATAGCAAATTCAAAAGAAAGATGTTGAAAACGAGAGAAATGACCTCATACTAAACGAAAAAAATTATAAGTCAAAAATAAATGACCAAAAATAACATGAAGACCATGAAAACCTGTGCCAAAATAAAAAATTCTACCATAAACACCATCAGATATAGAAAAAGTTGCTTCCTTAAACTCTACATATTGAGCTCTTTCAAACATAAATGCTAAAATTAAAGTTAAAAAAAGGGAAATCTTTCTACTAGATTTTTCATTTGATAATAAAGTATTATGAGACCAAGTCAAAGTTGCTCCTCTCCTTAATAGTACAACTGTATTAAAAAGAGGAATTCCATAAGGATTAACAGGATTAATTCCTAGTGGACTTCATTCCTCACCCACTTCAACTCTCGGAGATAAAGCTGCATCAAAAAAAGCTCAAAAAATAGAGGCGAAAAATATAACTTCACTAAAAATAAATAATAAAAAAGAAAATTTGAAAGACTCTATCAATTGATAACTATGATAACCAGACATTCCTTCTAAAACAACATTTTTAGTTCAAACATAAACAGTTAAAACTAAAACAAATAAACTAAAAAATACACCAAACAATAAACCATACTTTAAATAAATAACTAAAGAAGTTGCTAAACTTGCAACTTGGCTAGAAATTCATCATGGATAGTGAGTTCGACCGACTATGTAAAAATTACTCTTCAAAAAACTCTTTTACATTCTTAAGTGCTTCAAACTTACGTTTTAATGATATAAACTAATAGAGCTAAACAAATCCTGAGATATTAACTTTTCGATTAACAGTCGAATGTTCTAAGTATAAACTATCTCTCAAAATATTAAATAAATAAATTATTAGTAATGAAAATCTTTATTTAAGAAATAACCTTAAAAATATATCTAACTATAACATTTAAAAATATTATTCTAAAATGATATAGAAAATATAAAAAAGTATTTAATAAAGATAGTAAGACATAAGGTTGACTGATAGGAGAAAATCCTAAATAACTTAGATAAAATTGTATTATTATATAAACAAATCACACATGACTTAAATAAATTGTAGGAACTCTAACATAACTTACACTTAAAGGATACAAAAATAAAACCAAAATTCTTATACCTATAATTAACACACCTATTCTTTTCGAAGGTACACTACGTAAAATAGCATATGAAGTCAAGAAATATCACTCCGGGACAATATGAACTGGAGAATTAAGATAATTAGCCTCTTCAAAGAGCTCTACCTCTCCCAATGAATAAGGGTAAAGTAACAATACAATAATAAACAACAAATATCAAATAATATTAACCATATCCTTAATTCAAAAATAGGGAAAAAAAGAAATTTTTTCTACACCTCTATGAATATATAGTACACTCGTTCTTCCTCTATTATGTAAAAACAATAAATGAAAAACTATAATAATTAAAACTAAAAAAGGTAAAATAAAATGAACAACAAAAAGCAACTGAAGAGTTATTCAATTAATCCTAAAACCACCTCAGACAAAATATATAAGTGATTCTCCATTAATAGGTATAACTCTAATTAATGAAGTAATCACTATAGCAGCTCAAAAACTCATTTGTGATCCTACTAATACATAACCAGAAAAACCAGCACCTATAATAAGAACTATTATCAATAACCCTGTATTTCAAGTTTTATGTAAACGATATCTAAATATCATAATATTTTTATACAAATGTAAATAAAGATTTAGGAAAATAATTCTAGCATTATTACTATGAAAAATCTTAAAGAACCAACCATAATTCACCTCGATAACAATATATATAATTCTTGAATAACTTTCCAATCTATTATAATTTAATAATAAAAATAAACCTGAAATAACTTGTATTACTAAAGAAATACCTAAAAACGAACCTAAATTATATCAATAACTTAAAGAACTTCTACAAGGTAAATTAATTACTAATCTACGAATAAAAACAATCAAAAAGGTGGTTAATCAATAACCTTATCTACCTTAGAAGGGTAACTTTATATCCTTTCAATAAAAAATTAATTAAGAAATAAATAATAAATAATAATTATATTAAATCTTATTTAACAGAACAGATTTAAACTCCTTGTTTTGAAGACAAATGGTCTATTAATTTAACCTAACCCTGCAAAAAATTTAGAATTTAATATACTCATGACCATAAGAACTTAACAATATTACCATTATTAATAACCCTATAACACTAGACACAACAGAAAACACAAGTATAATAATGAAATTTAACTCACTTACTAATGATATATTAAACATTAATATTCCCATTATTATTATTTCCAAAGAAAGCAGAATATAAATAAAACGATTGCTTTTCATAATCAATATAATTAATCCAACTAAAAAATATAACATTAAAAACGGCGTATAGCTATACTTTGAGATAAAAAATAACTAGAAAATAATATTAAAACAATTAATCTAATAATTAAAAACACAATAATATATAAACTCTCAAACATAAACAATAAATTAATATTTTTATTTAATAAAAAAAAGATAATAAAAGGAAAAAATAATAAATTAATTAATAATAAAATTATTAAACCTCTTGTATACTTATATCTAAAAGTACTCAATCTAGAAAAATAAATAATAATTACAAAAATACCTCTAAGAAACAGTATTAATATCAAATAAATAAACCATTGATGATTAATTAAGCTTAATAGAGGAGAAATTATAATCAAACTTAAAATTAAATACAAAGCTCTACTTAAAGGACTCCTACTTTTATATCTTATAAAAAGAAAAATTGAACTAAAAATATATAAAATAAACAAATAATAATAAAAATTAACATTTTTATCAAAGAAACAATAATACTATTAATAAAAAGATTATTAAATAATTTCTATAACCCTTATTTACAGATAAAAACCTTAAACTAAAACCATAAGAAAAAAAATAAAAAGAATTATTCAAGAAATAAAAAAAACTCTCAAAACCTTTAAAATTCACTAATAAATAACGTGATCAAGAATAATGTTGTAAATTTCTTAATATAAATAAAACAAGATTAAAATTAGGATAATCTATTATTAAACTAAAAAAAAATAATCTACCTAAAAAGAAAACCAATAAAAACATCAATGGGATTCAAATTTCTAAATAATTAAAAGAATGAGGAATCCTCAAAATATTCAATCTTATTCACCTATAATAACAAATAACTAACAAAACCTCTATTAAAGTAACAAAAATTATAGTAACCCTAAAATGAAAAGATATTACAGAACCATAAGAACTACTAAATAAACTCTTAAAAATTAAAATTGAATAACAAAAAGTTAAATAAATAGAAAAAGTAACACCTAATAATAAAAAAAAATATCAATTACTACTATTCAGCAGCTCAAGAATAGCTTCTTTACTTAACATACCACTAAAAAAAGCGATACCACAAAGAGAGAATAAAGTACATATCAATTGTAACCGTATTAAACCTTCTACTGAACCTACAGAATTTCACTTACGTCAATTTTGCTGATTAGTACCCACATGAATTAAATAACCTACTTGTATAAAAAGTAAACTCTTAGCAAAACCATGAGTAATAAGATTATAATAACCTATATAGAACTGTCCTAAACCATAAACTATTATACCTAAACCTATTTGGGATAAAGTTCTATAAGCTACTAATTTTTTAACTCTCTTCTCACTTAAAGCCATTAAACTCCCTAATAACATTGTAAAAAATCCAGCAAAAGTAATAAATATTAACATATATTTATTTATAACTAATTCTCTATAAGTTATTAATAAGACTAAACCAGCTGTAACCAAAGTTGAGCTATGAACTAAAGCCGAGGTTGGCGTAGGAGCTCTTATTGCTTTAGGTAATCAACCAGAAAAAGGTAGCTGAGCACTTTTAGTAAAACTTAAAATTACTAATCACATACTATTTAATAATATTAATTCTATAGCCATATGCCCCAAATAAGAGCCTAATAAATAAACGCTTAAAAAAATAAAAAAAAAATAATCACCAATTCGTATAGTTATTAAAGTTACTAAAGAGTTATTATAACTCTCTCAAGATTGATAATAATTAATTAAAAAAAATCTACTAATTCCTAAACCCTCTCATCTTAATACAGTTATTGTCCAATTAGAAGAAAATAATAATATAACCATCCTAATTATAAATATAAATATCAAAGATAAATAGAATCCAATATTAAATTCTATTATTATATAATAATTAGAATAAAATATAATTAGTAAACTTACAACTAAAACTAAAAATGAAAAACACAATCTTTTTATTGATAAACAAAATTCCAAATTATATAACTCAAATTCTCTAATATTAAAAATAATAATAACATAATTTCTTATCAATAAAATAGTCAATAAGAAAAATAATTTAAAAATAAATATATAAACTAAAAATAACTAGAGTTGAAATTTTCCGTTTGCAAAACGAAAGTTTTAAATATAAACTATAACCCTAAAAATATCATAGGTTATTATCCTCTCGGGCTGCAACCGATTATACTTAAACCATATACTAAAACCTCATTTAATTTTAATAAAAAATTAAACTATTCATTTTAATTTACCTAAATATCATTCCAAATAAATTCCACCTACAACAAAAAACATTATTAATAGAAAAGACAAAATTCCAACTCTACTTAAAATTAAACAACCAACTAATAAAACCACTTCCAAATCAAAAATAACAAATATAATTAAAATAATAAAAAAATGTACAGAAAAAGAAGTGTGGACAAACCCCACTGCGCTAAAGCCACACTCAAAAGGCCTCAACTTATTTATATTTTTTATTTTAAAAGATACAAAGAAAGATAGTAAATAAAGAACAATTGAAACTAATAATCTCAAACCCAATAATATTAACATAATTACCAAACGTTTTATATTAATTTTACATTAATCAAATTAACGTTATTTAAAATTACTTACAATAAAAATAATTAAAAAATCTTTTTAACAAACATCAGTTTCTATGTGCGATCCTTTCGTACTAGCCCTCAATCTTTATAAGTAATTATCTAGTTAAACCACTCTGACTTGCGTCGAATTAAACTAATATCACGTTCTGGAGATACTTAATTGTCGGCGGAACAGTCCGAATATATGGGAACGGCTACGATCCTACAAAAAACATACAAAAGAGATACAACATCGATGTAACACTTCCCCGACTTTTCTACGGGTTAATCGTCCTGTTAACTCTGGAGTAGCTTTTTCTGTTAGTATATAATAGATAATAAACCATTACTTAAATTCCTACCCAAGGCGTCGTGTTCATCACTATATTCTACTATACAAATTAATTTAATTTATTTAAAAACTAAAACAGTGTAATAAAAGAGATTACCCTAAAAATATTATAAAATCAAATAAAGAATAGGAAATATAATATTATTAAGAATAAAGAGACAAACTATAAAACTTCCAAAGACTTATCTTAGTATAATTACATTTCATAATTCTTAATGAAAATTTAACTTCAATATAAAAAAAGTAAATATTCAAATCGTTATCCGGATTCATACAAAGCCTACAATTAAAAGGCAGATCACTACGCTACATTAAAGTCCGCACGTTAAGACCGCCATAAACCGGCTCATTAGGCTGAGGCATTGGGCACCGGTGGTCTTCCATTAGATGACTAAGTCTTTAATAAACAATCGATCCTGAAAAACAAGTTCACCATTTATATTTATTAATAAAACAAAATTAAAAATTATTTATTATTTACTGATGTGAAAATTATAAATTTACTAAAAAATTAGTAATCAAAATATAAAATTTAAATTATATTGGTTTTCTATATTAAGTCGTGACACTGTAAAGACATCACTCCTAGATGATCTTTTTACACATTCATTCATAACATTAAATAAAAGAAATAACCTTTTATAAAAATAAAAACTCATATCAATATAGACGATTTATCAACACTAATTTTACTTTGACCAATTTTGTAAAACCAGGTTAAAGTAAAATTTAACCTATATCTTGAATTTAACATACAAATGTTAATTTCTTTCACTATTATGCCATAATAACATTTTAAAAACAATAAAATTTAAGCTAATTAACCCTCTGGGTCACAACCAGTTATTCTAAATTAAACTAATAAGCTAATCTCATAATATAATAACAGGCAGTTCAGCAATGTCACATTATCAATGTGAAGTGATAATTTTCACTACTGTTACTTTTAAAGTAATAATAAAACTATAAAAAAAAAAAAAAAAATAAAAAAAAATTTATTATAAAAAAAAAAAAAAATATAAAAAAAAATTAAAAAAAAATAAAAGGAAATTAAACAAATGAAAAATAATAAAATAAAAGTAAAAATTTAAATAATTTTATTTTTAAAAAAAAAAAAAAAATAAAAAAAAAAAAAAAAAAATAATAAATAATTTATTATATAATAAACAAAATCTATGAACATACATTACTAAATTAAACCCTCTAATTAAATTTAATACTAAACTCAATAAAAACAAAACAACAATTAACCCTCCTATATTAAACAATAAACTTAAAGAAAATAACTTAATATAAAAAGGTAAACCCCCTGGAAATCTTATTAACAAAAAAATAAATTCATAAGTAACACCAATTAACCCTTGATTTCTTAATCCATTCATCATATAATTTATAAAAATTAAATAAAATGGTAATGTATAAACACACATTAAAGGTTCAAATCAAATTAATATTAACATATTATTTCCTCTAGAAGTTAACAATAAAAAAATTTGATATCAAACACTCTTTACAAGTAATGACTGTAATAAAGGTACTAAACTTCCTATCAAAACTCACAAAAACCAAGATCAATTCCAAAATATTATTACAATAAAATAGTAAGGTATTTTCTGAATAGTTAACATCCAACTAAATCTAAATCAACTAGAAATATGAAGAACTTTAACTATTCAAAAATGGAAAGGCGCAAAACCACCTTTCATAAAAAAAATAAATAATTGAAAAAATGAACTAAAATTTATCATAAATAATAAACCCAATATTTCTTGAATTAAAAAATAATAAAAAATTCTATTAATAGAAGAAGAATTTAATTTTAACTTTAATAAACCCACTATAGTAAAAATAATAAAAATACATCACCAAATAATAAAATTATTAATAATCAATAAAAATCAACTAAAAAATAATACAATTAAAATCATAAGATAACCAAAATTATTTCCTTATAAAAAGCACTTTCTATGTTAGTATCTCTTTACAATATAAAAACCAACACATTAAACAAGATAATCATAGTTAATAAGCAATATAAAGAAACATAAACACTTAAATTTATTCTTCTACCTGATTTAGAAACATGTATTATTAAATAAATAGAATAATAAAAAGAAAAAAAAAAATATAATCTAAAAAATAATAGCAAAAAAACATAAATGTTTATTAATACTATAATAGTAATTAACTCTCCTCAAAAAGAAAGCATAGGCGGTACTCCAGCATTTCTTAAAAAAATTAATCCTATTATACTTATAAGAAATCCTGAGTAACCTGTCACTCCTACTATATAATAAAGCATCCGTCTACCATTATAATGATATATTTCACCCACTAAAAAAAACAACAAAGTTGAAATATAACCATGAGATAAAGATACTAAATAAGAACCTCTATTTAAACAAAGATTAATTAACCTTAAACTAAACAAACAGAGATTAATATGAGTAACAGAAGAATTTGCAGCCAATACTTTACTTTCACTAGAATAAGATGCAATATGTGATCCTATAAACACCCCTATAAAAGAAAATAGAAATAAAAAAAATGAAGAAAAACTTAAATAAATAATTAATTTTATTAACCCATAAACTCCTACTTTTAATAAAAGACCAGCTAGTAATATTCTAGCCGAAGTAGGAGCTTCAACATGAGCTTTAGGTAATCAATAATGTATTATAAATAAAGGACTCTTAACCATAAATAATCCCAAAAAAATTAAACATTGAATAGAAGACCTAAAAATCATAATAGGTCAACTCTCCAAAGATATAATTACATATAAAAAAGGTAGAGAAAAAGTTCTAGTATAAATTAAAGCATAATAAGAAGCACTTGTTTTTTCAGGTTGAGTCCCATAATAAACAATTATTATTAATACAGGAACTATTACTAACTCAAATATAAAAAAAAATATTAATATATTTTGAGAGCCAAAAAATAAAATACTAATTAATACAGTAAATTTAGAAAGAATCTTTAAACTAAAAAATCGTTCAGATATCAAAATTAGAATTAACATAAATAAAGACATAAAACATAAATTAACACTTAATCAAGATATTAAATAAAATCAGCTACCATTTCAACCCCCGAACAAAAAAGAATTAAAAAAAACAATAAAAAATATAATAAAAACAAATAAAACATTAAAAGAAAAAACTAACAAAATTCAATATAAAAAATACTTATTCAGCCACTATATAACTTCCCGATTACAAGGCGGACGTTCTTCAATGATTAAACTATTATGACTATATATATATATATAACTAGAGGTTTCATCTTTCGGGCTTAAACCGAACGCACTTCTTTTGCTAATCTAGCAAAAAAAAAAAATCTAACTAACTTCCTCTGTGTAAGAGAGATGTTCTATATAAACTAAAGATTTTCTATAAAATTCTAATTTATTATCTCTAAATAAGATTTAGATAAAGTTATAAATACATATGATTGAACTAAATAAACAAAAAATTCAATTAATCAAACAATTACAATATAATAATACCTATTTAAATGAATTATTATAATTAGAAAATGCCCTAAAGAAACATTAATTAAAACCCGTAATATTAAAGTTATAGGTCGTAATAAAACTACAAAAGAATCAAATAAAAATAACCCAATTACTAATAAAGAACTCACATTATGAAAACGTATATTTAAACTTCATCTTCCTAAATAACTAATAAATCAAGATGAGAAAGAAATATAAAATATAACAAATATTCTACTTCCTAAAATATAAATAAAAGGTACTCTTCCAAATATTAATCTATTTATAAGAAAAATTAATAAAACTGTTAAAAATAAATAACCAAAAAATCAAGTAACTTTTAAATTTGAAATTATTAAATTTAAAAATACCATTAAAACATTAAATAAGTAATTATAAGAAACTAAAGTATAAAGAAATAAAATTGATACTAACAATAATAAAAATAAAACCTTAAATTAAATAAAAAAATCATAAGACTACTAACACTCTGTTTTACAGACAGAAGTTCTAACTTAAACTAGAGCCCCTAATAAATAAAAATGAAGAAAGTAGATCAAAGAATTACAACAATATGAAAAAATAATTGTAACCACATTAAACTTATTAAATTATCATAACGAAATCGAGGAAAACTACTACGAATTAAAATAAAAGAGAAAAAGATAATTATAGAAAATAAAAATAAACCATTAAAAAAAATCGTTGATATTATTAAACTAAAAAATAATAAACTTCCATACTCTTTTAAAAAAAGAAGAACAAAGCTAACTCTTCTATATTCCGTATTGAAACCTCTAACCAATTCACTCTCTGATTCAGCATAATCAAAGGGAGTTCGACCTAATTCTACCAGTGTGCTAATAAAGAAAGGTAAGAAAAGAATTAACAAACCAACGTTATTAATAAATCTTAACGTATAACTCTTATTGTAAAACATAAAAATAATTATATTTAAAGAAAATATAATTTCATAACTAACTCTAGCTACACCACTTCGTATTCCTCCCAAATAAGAATATTTTCTTTTAGAATAAATTCCCCCCATAATTAAGAAATAAACATTTATTCCAACCAAAACTATAATTAAAAAATAACTTCAATACATAGTAATGAAGCTAAATCAATAAGGTAAAGTTAAAAATTCCATATAAAATAAACAAAAATTAAATAAAGTAATACCTAAAAAAATTCTGGGTGAACAATTAAAAATTAAAATCTGCTCCTTTTTAATTAATTTCAACCCATCCATAATAGGTTGTAATAATCCGTAATAACTTGTTTTTTTTGGACCAAAACGATTTTGGGTTATTCCTAAAACATGGCGTTCAAGTAAAGTGAAAAAAGCTACTCTTTGTAAAATAAAAAATAAAAATAAAAGAAGCATAATAAATATAAAAATCTAACATCAATTCATATCTTTAGTTTCTAAGACTAACATGTTACATTACACTAAAGATGCAAAAAAGACTATAACCCTCTGATTGGAAGTCAGCAATTCTATAATTAAACTAAATCTTTAAAATTATAATAAATAAAACAAGAAAATCACATTAAAAATAATTTTTAATAAAACTAAGCTGTTCTTCTAAACACTACCCCTGTAGTAAAAGTATGACCAGTATGTTCAACTAATCACTCCATACCTCTTCTTAAAGTTAATATATTTATAACTAAACGAAAAGAAACTATAGTATCATTAAATATTGTCATAAATCATCACATAGAAATAGTTCTTATAGTTGCACCAAACGTACTAACTGAACTTCACATTGAATATTTATCAGCTAATGACTTATATTTTCGAGGACAACCTTGTATACCAATAAAATGAATACGTTAAATATTAATATTCACCCCCAAAAAAAATAAATTAAAAAAAAAATATATAAAATTAAAAATATAAAAAAAATAAAAAAAAAAAAAAAAAAAAAATAATATAATATTA
>Ga0157376_10002847_pt1 | contig 11845 bp, 5 predicted proteins | sample M45metaG_FD_121801 | JGI IMG/M metagenome (GOLD analysis project Ga0157376, IMG submission 121801) | Miscanthus rhizosphere microbial communities from Kellogg Biological Station, Michigan, USA - M4-5 metaG | ecosystem: Host-associated > Plants > Roots > Rhizosphere > Soil | place: USA: Michigan... | reverse complement strand
GCATGCCTTTTACAATAGCGTCGGCACGTTTGCCGTGGTGATTTATCTTTTGCTCGTTGGCTGAAATATCATCTGCCAGCAGCTTCGCTTCTTCGGTATCTCCTTTTGCAATGGCTGCTTTTAGCTCTTCAATTAATTCGGTGTTTACTTCAGAAAAATTGTTGACAAAATTCAACGGGTTCTGTATTTCATGGGCAATGCCGGCAGTCAGCTCGCCCAGGGAAGCCATTTTTTCTGATTGAATAAGTTGCGCCTGTGTGGATTTCAATTCATTCAGTGTGCCTTCCAATTCGGCTTTTTGCTGGGTCAGCGCTGCTGTTCGTTCTGCCACCTGCACTTCCAGTTCGGCTTTTAAAGTTTCAGTGATGATATATTGCTTTTCCTTTTCCTGTGCCTTCACCCTTTCCTGTTCAAGCGCCTTTCTTTGCTTTTTAGTGATATACCATATGGCCAGCAACCAGATAACCGCAAATAACTTAGCCGTTTCAAAATAGTTCTTCCAGTCGTCATAAAACGTTTTGCTGATTAACTGAACAAGGTTATCTAAAACGGACACAATAATATACGGCAGTATCGTGTATATCATTGATTTAATTTTAGAAAAATCGGCCGTATTATAAACGACGTACAGAATATACAGTGCGAGGCCATCTGTCAGCAATGCCGCAAAGTTGCCAGCGTGCCGTATTGTGCTGCCCATTATCAGCAATGCCACAGCAACGAAAATGGCAATTAGCAGCGGCTTGTCCCATTTTGCCACCAGGTTTTCCTTTTGCACAAAACCGCGCAGGTACCTGATGCTTAAAATGGCCAATATGAATTCTACAATCATAATAAGCTTTTGAAAATCATTTATACAAAGCTGCATTTAACAGCCCGGGTTTTGCCGGTAGTCCATTATACGCGTTGTTTGGGCAAATTATAATAAACTCATGAAACTTCGCTTCTTTATTTGCCAGAACGCCTGTTTTACAGGGTTGTTATTAGCTGAAGCCATTGCAGTGAAAAATTCTGTTGCGGCCGGCTTATTTTTGCAGCTACAGTCATCTATATGCGCAATGATGGCTTGTCACTTCCAGTCTTTACTACCCTGGCATTAATTCCTGGAAAATATAGTTTTCATCAAATTCCATTTTAAATTTCTTTAAAAACTCGAGGTATTCATCTCTGAAAGCCGGTTTTTGATGATGAGTCTCCTGGTTCCGGATATATTGGTATACCCTATCTAATTGAGAATGCGCATAGGAAAATACGCCATATCCTGTCTGCCACTCAAATCTGCCGCTGGTAAGCGAATGATCATTTACATATTTTGATGACTTTGCTTTCACGGCCTTCATCAATTCTGAAATGGAAACAACAGGTTTTAACCCAATCAAACGATGAATATGATCCTCCACGCCATACAATAATGGTTTTACAACCGGTTTCGTTGGTCAAATTTCCAATTACGTCTAATAACCGGGGTTTTCATGTCCTGTCTATTACCGCATTCCTGTATTTAACAGCGAATATTGTTTGCAAATAAATCTGGAGATAAGTGTTGGCCATAATCTTTTTAAATGGGAGACTACATAAAAAAGATTTGGTGGCATACCTGGTCAACTTATCTTCAGATTCTTGCAGCAGTCCGGTGTAGCGCCAACGGCGCGCCACTACAAAATTAACAGGGCAAAGAAACAACAAACTCACTTCCTTCCCCCTCCTTTGTCTCTACGTCCAGTTCTCCACCATGTGCTTTTACAATATCATAACTTAAACTCAAGCCCAACCCCGTGCCCTGCCCGGTAGGTTTTGTAGTAAAGAAGGGTTGAAATATTTTGTCAACAATATTTTGTGGAATACCACCCCCATTATCGCTGACATGTATTTCTACTTTATCTCCGGTTCTTTTTGTGCGCACAGCAACCAATGGCTCATAGTTAACAGCTGACTGCTTCTTTTTCTTTGCAACTGCATAAAATGAATTGTTGTATAAGTTAAGCAATACCCTGCCAATATCCTGAGGAACGATATTTATTCCTGCCCCCGCAGAGGAGAGATCCGGATCAAAATCTGTTTTCAGCGCTGCATTGAAGTCCTTTTCTTTTGCGCGAAGGCCGTGATAAGCCAGTCGCAAATATTCATCCGCCAGCTTATTGAGATCAGTCAATTCTTTTACTGCGCCATCAGTCTGACGGCTGTGCTGAAGCATTCCTTTTACAATAGCATCTGCACGTCTGCCATGATGATTGATTTTTTCCTGGTTTTCCATCACATCTTTTGCAATGGCCTTTACACCCTCGTAATTCCCTTTGCCTATTTCCTCCTTCAGTTCTGCCAGCAATTCTTTATTTACTTCAGAAAAGTTATTCACGAAGTTTAAAGGGTTTTGAATTTCATGTGCAATGCCTGCGGTGAGCTCTCCAAGCGATGCCATCTTTTCTGATTGTACCAGTTGCGCCTGCGTTTTCCTGAGGCTGGCTAATGTCAGGTGCAATTTATTAAACGCGTATGCATTCTCTAACGCAATAGCAGTATAAATGGCAATATTCCTTAGCATGAATAAATGGTAATCACTGTATGCATTTTTCTCAAAACTTTGAACAGTAATAACCCCAAGCACTTTTTCCTTGGCGGTTAATGGAAGGTAAATAAGGGATTCCGTGCTGTCTCCTGCTTTTGGCGTCTGCACCTGCTGAATATATGTTTGGTATTCTTTTCCAAGATCACCTATTATAATCTCCTGCCTGTTGCGGAAGCACAATACATCAAAACGGTTTTCGTCGTAAATTGAGTTGGTATAAAAGGGAAGCGGTTGCCCATTTTCATAGGTTGCATGAAATTCAATTCTATTAAGATCTTCATTGTAAATACCAATACCAAATACAGCTGCTCCCATCATGGCGTTTACATTGTCATATACAGTGCTGCTTATTTTTTCTACAGAAAGCGAAGCCGTGATCTTCCGGCCGATTTCGCCAAGTAATTCAATATTATTGTACGATTGTTCCAGGTTGTCTTTTTGTACAGAAAGCTCCCTTGCTTTGTTATCAATTTCTTCTTTTTGTTTTTGCAACAGCATATTGGCATGTTGCTTTTGCCGGTTATTACGGTACAGTACAACCGCCATCAGCAGAACAAGCCCCAAACCACCCAGCAAAGCATAGAGCAAAAGGCGTTCGCGCCTGTTTTCTTCTGCCTGCAGTTGTTTGTCTTTGGTAAGCAGTGCAATCTGTGCCTGTTTTTTATCAAGCTCAAAACCAGCCTGCAGCATAGTTGTTTTGCGGGCAATATCCTGTCCGGTAAGCGTATCTTTATAAGCAGATGCCAATACCTGGTATTTATAAGCACTATCCCATTGCTGTAGCCTGGCTGCAGACTCTGAGATCAGGTAAGTGATCTCGCGCAGGTATAACCGCCAGCCCACACTGTTTGCAAGTTCATAACTTTTTTTTCCATAAAAGAAGCCTTTTGCCGGATCACCGGAATGTGTGTAAGCTTTTCCAAGCACCCAATAGCCCCATGCCAAATCCTTTGGACCACCATTAACCGAAAAATAATCAATAAACTTTTGTACATTGATTTTAGCTTCAGCGTAATTTCCCATGCGCTCGTGCACATCTCCAATATTGCCATGGTCGATTGAAATATTGGCGGAGTCTTTTTGTCTTTCATCCAATACAAGGCCTTTTGTATAAGCGTCAAGAGAGAGCGGATAGTTGCCACTGGTTTTATAGGTTTTACCGATGGCATTGTAAGCACCTGTCATGCCACCTATATATCCAATCCTTTCAGACTGTTTCAACCCATCCGTTTGGTATGGAATGGCTTTTTCATATTCCCCCAGTATATTATAGAGATACCCAATATTATTCTCAATGCTCACAATTGATTTTACATTGTTCGCTTCCTGCGCAAGCTTCAGGCCCTGTAAATACTGGTCCAGTGATTTTGCATAGTCACCTTCATCCATAGAAAGGCCTCCCCAATTCATGAACATGTAAGCCTGTCCTGATTTATCTCCCGCACTTTGCAATAAGTGGCTGGCTTCTTCAAAAGTTTTTTTAGCCGCGGTATGGTTCAATACATCTGCATACCTTTTCGCCTACAACAAGTGCGTTGCCTTTACCTTTAGTATAATTTAACTGACTGGCGAGGTTTAATGCAACGTCTGCGAGCGAATCTGTCATTGCCGGATTTGAGCGGCGCCGCTCCTTCGCAAGTTCAATCAGCAGGTTTACTTTGGTAGTATCGTTTTGTGTATGCAATTTCAATTGCAGCTTCAGGCTATCTGTAACGGGGTTTTGCGCAAATAGTAAACAACCGGTTATTGTTAACAGCGCAATTAACAACATTGATTTCTTTATCATTGTGCTGGTTTTGGGTTTATTGGGTATCCGAAAAAAGTCAGGGGGAAAGGTTTTGTTTCTGCAATAATAAGGTATGACATTTTCGTACAAAATCAGGAATTATCTGTGCAAATCCCGCCGCAGATTAAAGAACAACAATAAAAGTTGATCCCATTCCCTCTTCTGTCTCCACTTTCAGTTCTCCGCCATGTGCTTTTACAATATCATAACTTAAACTCAAACCCAGTCCTGTACCCTGCCCTGTTGGCTTTGTGGTAAAAAAAGGTTGAAAAATTTTATCGATAATGTTTTTGGGTATGCCACCACCATTGTCAGCCACTTTTATCTCCACTTTATCACCCATTCTTTTTGTATGCACAGAAACAACCGGTTCGTACCCTGCCACATTCATTTTCTTCCTGTCGTTTACTGCATAAAATGCATTCGTCATTATGTTTAGGATCACCCGTCCTATGTCTTGCGGTATAATATTTATTTTTTCAATAGATGAGTCAAAATCTGTCTCTATAGCTGAATTGAACAATTTGTCTTTTGCCCGCAGGCCATGGTAACACAGACGTATGTATTCATCGGCCAATGTATTGATATTGACAGGCTCTTTTGCCGTGCCGGTAGCGCGGCTGTGCTGCAGCATCCCCTTTACAATAGCATCCGCACGTTTGCCATGATGATTTATTTTCTCCAGGTTTTGAGAAATATCATTGAGCAAATCTTCTTCCAGCGCCTCATCTCTTTCTGTTTTTTGCTTTGCCTTTTCAATTTTTAATTCCCCTATCAGCTCCCTGCTCACTTCAGAAAAATTATTCACAAAGTTGAGCGGGTTTTGAATTTCATGCGCGATGCCTGCAGTCAGTTCACCCAGCGAAGCCATTTTTTCGGATTGCACTAACTGCTGTTGTGCCTGTTTTAAATCCACCAGTGTTTTCTCCACCTGTTGCTTGGCCGCTTCCAGTTTGTTGAAATCTTCGTAGCGGGCGTATGCCGTTGAGAAAGCATCAGCAACGGATTGAATCAATTTTATTTCATCATCGCCCAGCCTGCTTGTATTACCTACATATAACATTCCCTGTAAAAAAGGAAGGAAATGGAGATGGATCCCTTCACGCGGAAGGCTGCTCATGTATTGTTCCCTGCTGCCAATAGCGCCCTGTTTCACCAGTATATCTGCCAGGCTTCGAAAGTCTTCTTCGCCCCAATGATCGATATAAATTTTTTTCTGCTGCCAGTTGCTCACCACTTCTGCAAAATTACCTGGAGTATTATATGGCAAGTGAAATGCGCCAATGGCCTTGCCTTCGGGTGTTGAAAGAAATGTGTGGGTGAGTTGCTGCGATTCATCCATGATAAAAACGCCACAGCGCACAAAAGGAATACCCAACACCGTTAGCTCATTCCATATCAACGGAGTAATTCTGTCCAGGTCACCGGTAGTCCGCATAGATGCTATATCCGCACGAACACGGTCCAGGGCAGCCTGTTTTACCACCTCTTTTGCAGCTGCCTCCGTTTTTTTCAAATCCATATACCGCCTGAACGTTAGATCAATAATCGTTGCAAATCGTTTTAAAATTTTTATTTCTGCATCATTGTATGGAACATCCGACCATGCATACAAACAACCAACGGAGAATGGAAAAAAATGACCATATTGTTTTTCTCCGCTTTGCCAATCAGGAACAGAAACTGATAAACCGGCTAAAAGCAATTCATAATACGATTTGAGTTGCTCACCACTTAATTCTGGATAATAGTCGTCATTCTTTAGCCACGTATCATAAATACTTTCCAATACAGAATGTCCCGACAATAATACCCACCCAACCAACGACAGTGTGTCTCCTTCATTTGAAGACCTGGCAGAATATAATTGTGCTTTTCGTGATTCTTTGCTCAGCAAACCAACGCCACACCGAATAGGATTAATGCCGAGCTTTCTCAATTCAGTAAACACCATGCTTGCAGTAACAGAAAGATCATTACTATTGTGCATGGCCATTGCCTTGCCACGAACTTTTTCCAATGCAGCTTCAATAGTTGCTTCTCTTGCCTGCGCTTCTGCTTGCTGCAGATCACTAAAGCGGGTATAGGTAAGATTAAATACCGCGGCAAATCTTTCCAGTAAATTGATCGTCGGTTCCGGCTGATCGTCCGGCGATGCAATAGCAATAAACCCTTTTGAGAAATAAGCAATATTTTGAACTCTCCTTTTCAGTGCAGCACCAGGTTTAAAAGGAACATGAAATTCATCTCTCCAATAGGTGAGCCAGGCTTCCAGTTCATCACCCTGCATATCAATAGTGATGTTTTTTTTCTTAGCAGCCCATCCTTCATACATTTTTTTTATGGAAATATTCTTATTGCTATTTACTACAAATCGCGAGCTGACCTTGTCTCCATTTTCATCCGTTATCCAGAAGTCAAGGTCGCCACTGTTATCATTGATGATAGATATATATAACCGGTTAGGTTCAATGCCAAGACCGATCATTTGTTTAAAAACAACCACAGCAGTTTCCGCCAGTTCATCACTTTTAAACATAGCCATCGTGCGGCTCCTCACTCTTTCCAAAGCTGTTTCAATCCTTGCTTCGCGTGCCTGTGCTTCGGCATTTTTCAGATCAAGAAAACGGGTATAGGTTTGTTGAAATACTTTGGTGAACCGAATCATTAATCCGATCTGCTCCTCATTCAACCGGTTGCCTCCCACAATCATAAGATAACCCTGTTTGAAATTGAAATTGTGCAGGAATAATCTTTTTGGTGAAAGCGCAATCAATTGTTCTGCCGTAATCCACCGGCATATCGTTCCATCCAAATTGAGGGCATGTTCTGCAATGAATGTTTGGTGCGCAATGGTCTCCTTTTCATCCATTTCAATAACACTTAGCGGCTCCTGTTTTTGCCAGCCCGAAAGAACCGCATGCATCTCTTTTGTTTCTGTATGCAAACACCCTAATGGCTCGGCAATCTTACCCGTTGCCGGATTGGGGGCGTAAATCCAACCAATTTTTTCGTCTTTGTCCATCAACACATATCCACTGGAAAGGCTTGAGATACCCAGCTTGCCCAACTCATTCCATAGCAACTCACCGGCTTCTTTCAGCTCATCGCTTTTGTGCATGGCCATACTTCTTGAACGAACCCTTTCCAGCGAAGCTTCAATTGTTGCTTCTCTTGCTTGTGCTTCTGCATTTTTCAGATCAAGAAAACGGGTATAGGTTTGCTGGAATACATTTCCAAAGCGCATGAGTATGTTGTTCTCTTCATCTGAATAAGGAATACCCGAAAAATTCTCGATGTACAGGCCAACATTCTCTAACAATACAGTTGATATGGCAAGGCCGGGACAACTAAAATAATATTCTAATGTTTCCTCCGGCAAGCCGGGAATTAACTTAAAAAGATCCTTGTAAAATTTATTTTTTTCTTCAAATCTCAGATGATTGGCAAAGAAATCCATTCCTTTTTCTTTTGCTTCATTAAAACTATTCCAATGCGCACAATCAAAATAAGGGATTGTCACCTGAAAGGGAACCTCGTGCCGGTCAGCCAGCCAAATATGCATATCATCTCTTTCTTTATAATCAATTATAAACCCGGTATGTTCAACATTGATTTTTAATTGAACGAATTGTTCATACACAACCTGGATTACCTCCCTGAGCTCATCACTTTTTTGCATGCCCATTGTTCTCGCCCTTACTCTTTCAAGCGCAGTTTCAATACGGGCTTCTTTGGCTTGTTTAATAGCAAGTTCAATATCCAGGTACCTGCGGTATGCCAATTCAAATACTTTCAGGAAACGTCTGAATAAATCAGCTCCTTCTTCATTTAATGGTTGATAGGTTGAAATGCCCAGGGCAACAGGTCCCAATGAATACCAATAATAGTTTAATGAAGAGGCTGTTTCTAAATAGGTATCAATAAAAACATTGGTGGTCTTCTGGTAGGCCATCCAGTCTTTTACCTGGGCTCCTTTGATATTTGTTGAATAAAATCCTCCCTTCCCCCTGAGCATTTGATTGGCAAAATCGCGGGCAATTTTATGATTGGTATAGCTTGTTTCAGTGATGAAAGTCTTATTATGTTTGACGTAATATTCATAGTTCATGTAAGTGCCCTTGTCTTCATAAAAGATAGCCGTTTGCACATTGCGAATTTCTTTTACGGCTAGTTTATCCAGTTCCACGGCAATAATGCGGCATACTTCCGGCATATCGGCCGGCTCCTTCATAGACAAAGCAATGGCGCGCACTTTTTCCAGCGCTGTTTCAATTTCAAGCTCACGGTTTTTCTGTTCCAGCTCCCTCGTGTACCTTTTGATGGTATCCCGCAATTGCAGGTTCTCCGTGGCAATCTCTTCTTCCAGTTTTTTAGTCGGCTTCATTAATTGTTTATTATTGAATCAGCCCCCGTTTTTCTATTATTTCACAGGCCCCAAATATTTATCATACCACAGCAATGTTTCTTTTACAAACTCCGTACGCGGCACCTGGTGACCCGATTTGAATACAATGATTTTTTTATCCGCCACGGGCGTACCCAGAAAATTAAACATGGGTTTTTGAGCAGTTTCCAACGGGAAGAACATATCATGTTCACCATTCAGCATCAGTATGGGCTGCTTTATTCTTGGAAGAAAATTTATCTGGTCAGCTTCCGGCAACGCCCTGTTCATGTCCATACCACCCACATTCAGCACAACTGTTTTAAGCCTTTTTTCTACTGCGGGCATAATACCGCCCATAAATCCGCCCCAGCTCCAGCCCAGAAAAGCTATTTTGTCTTTTTGTATTTCCTTTCGTGTTTCCAGGTAGTCGATAGTGCGGCCAATGTCTTTCCTCCACATAATCACGTGATCTTTATAAAAAACCGATTCGTTCTGTAAATCAGATTTCAAATCATCGTGCCGTTCATTGGTTCCTTTGTAAATGGGTAATACCAGGGCCCTGCCGCTTTTTACAATAAAATCAATACCCCACAAACCATTTTCAATATCAAATTTCTTTTTATAGATATCACCCGAACCGCCAAAAAATAAAACAGTCTGAAAAGGGGGTTGAAAATTTTTTGGCAAATACAGGTAGGCCATCATTCTTTCGTTGTTATACGCAGCATCGAAAGAAATCCTTTCCAGGGTATAGAATTCACCCTGTATGGTGCTGTCAATACGGGCATTCAATGCAGTTTTATCATAGGCATATTGCCTTAGTATAATATCATAGGTTTTATCATCTACCGGTTTCTCTTTGGCATAATCCCTGAATTCAATAGATACTGGTTTGATTAAGGCTGCCATTCCCGTATCTCCAGGTAGTTCTTTTATACACCTGAAGCCATTGGCAATACTTCTGTCTAAAGCCGCTTGTCTGTAGCTGTCGTTGAAAGCATAGGTAGGATCGTTCCATCCGCCCCCCAAAATAAAATGCTGTCCGGGATCTTTGCTTTCATTAAAACACCATTCCCGGGCATTTCCGGCCAAATCATAAATGCCAAAAGTATTGTAACCCGGCATACTGCCAACCGGTGTCGCAGATTTACCATTAAAATTACTTAACGGTACAATAAACTCGGTGCGCGAGGGTTCTGCCACAGCACCCCAGTGAAAAACCGTTGGAAGTTGTTTTTTACTATACGACGCAAAGGCGGCGGCTTCATACCATGACACACCCGTTACAGGGTAATCTTCCTGGCCATCGGGATAAGTGCCTGCTTCCCAGTTGGCAGGCCCCTGCCTGCCGGTTTTGTCTGTAAACTGCAGCAAAGCAGCTGCCAAAGGGATTGTTTTGCCCCCGGAATAAATTGGATAATTCCAATACGTTTTGTTGCTGTACCCACCCGCATCCATAAACGCTTTAAACTGTTTATTGGTAACCTCGTATTTGTCCATTAAAAATTCACCCACTTCTCTCGGACCGTATTTTTCAAGGCCAACAATATACATGTCGGTTGTCCGCTTTGGAATTCTTATCATATTTGGGGGAAGAATGCCCGCTGGATCCAGTTTTAAATATTTGAGATCGGCGCCCAGTCTCCCAAAGGCCCATGGCCCGGCATATTCAATGGTCTGATAGCCTTTTTTTCTGATTTCCATTCTAAGATAACTGCGCGGGAATGCCACATTTTTTAACGGGGTAATGCCGGCAGACCTCCAGGCGGTGTCGGGTGTTTTATAATCTTTCCAAAAAACTTCTGCTCCTGCCGGTATGGTTTCTACTGAGATAGTTGTTGTAACGGTTGACCATATTTTATTCAGTGCCGAATCACCGGGAATAATGTTTTTAGCTTCTACCGCCAAATCAAAAGCCTTGGTTGGCGGTCTGAAATTATCATTCACCAATTTTTGAATAGCCGGCAGCAATTCACTACGCACATACTGCTTTTTAACCCAGGGCTGCAAGACAAAAAAAGCCGCCGCACCCAGCACTGCAATTATTGACACCAGTTTTGCCAGTTGAATCATCCTGCCTTTGGATGATTTATTAAACTCAACATATCTGATTGCCTTGCCTTCCAGTTTCTTTTTGAGAGGCACCTGTAAACCGGGATTGCTGATGGCATATATTTCAACCGGTTCTTTTACATTCTTCAATACATATTTTCCGAGAGAAACGGTTTGGATGTCTTTTTGATTTTTAATGTCATCGTAAACTTTGGCGGAGACAAAAATGCTGCCGGACACAGCCATCGACTCCAGTCTTGAAGCGATATTGACGCCATCTCCATGCACATCTCCTTCTTCAAAAATTACATCGGCCTGGTGAATACCGATACGCAGTGGTACAGTAAGATCCTGCTGCATGGCCAGTTGCACCGCCATTGCCGCCCTTACAGATTCACCGGCACTGCCGAAACTGCAAAGCGCACCATCTCCGCTCAGTTTGATGATTTTTCCTTTGTGAAGCACGGCCTGGTCCTCCAATGCCGATTTCAGTTTTTCACGCAGTTTCATTGCCAGCGACTCATCGTCCTGCATAATGGCCGTAAAGCCCATGATATCGGCAAACATGATGGCAGCCAGTTGGCGGGTTGGGGGCATTGGTTGTTTATATAGCAGGAAGTTAGCTAAGTTTTTCCGTTTCTCCCGTTCCAGCTTCCGGATTGTTTTTCTGCAGCCGCCAGGCGGGGTTATCTATGTTCCCCAATTTAACCGCAGTAATTTCAATGCTGGCCTTTAATCTCTACGCTGATTACATGCAAATCATTTTCGCCCACATTTTTTAGCGCATGCAGTGGTAACGGATCGCTCCACAATGCCGTTGCCGGCAAAAATGCTTTATCCAGTTTGCGTGAATCCAGCAATACGTTTCCATCGGCATCATACCGCACAAAATCGCTCCAGCTGATGATATACAACGATGCCGGAAACTGGTGGGTATGCAAAGCCGTTGTTTCGCCTGCCGGTATATTGGCATCCAATACACGCACCTTTTCGTTTTCAAACAATATTTTATGATGTTGTGGTGCTGCAATCATGGCATCCAACCCGGCAG
>Ga0157376_10002846_pt1 | contig 11846 bp, 9 predicted proteins | sample M45metaG_FD_121801 | JGI IMG/M metagenome (GOLD analysis project Ga0157376, IMG submission 121801) | Miscanthus rhizosphere microbial communities from Kellogg Biological Station, Michigan, USA - M4-5 metaG | ecosystem: Host-associated > Plants > Roots > Rhizosphere > Soil | place: USA: Michigan... | reverse complement strand
TCCAGGGTCTGCGCCCGTTTTTGCAGCAGCTCGATTGGGAACAGTGGCAATCGATATTGAAGAGGTTGCAGGCGATCAGCGACCATGTCGGCGCTGCTCCGGTGAACCTCCGCCCTATCGGTAATCCGTCGCGGCTGCCGCAGCCTGCGGCGGTGTCTGGTGCCGGCCATCTTGGTCCGGTGGCCACCCACGCGAATGCGACGGCGTACCATCACGCGCACGGGCATCCGCAAGGGTATCCGCTGCGGCGTCCTGGAACGACGTTTGGAGCGCAACGTCCGCTAGCCCGGTAGTCGGGTGAGTTGAGCGGAAGCGCTTTGCGAGACGCTTCAGGGCAAAACGAAATTTGACGGAAGGGGCGTGCCTTGGCACGCCTCGATTTTTTTTCTGGGTCGGTTGGATGCGGAGAAATCCGTGAGCCGCGTCTCCGGCGCTTGTGAGGCGACAAGTCTCGGCAACCGAGGGAAGTATTGCCGTGCTTCCCCTAGCCCGAAAAGATCGACGAGAAGGAAGCGCTTGGGCTCCGCTACGGCTACAGTGTGCGCGCATCACGTCCCCGGGCAAGATTGTGCGCAGGATGCTGCAGCCCTAGAAAGAGAGTAGATCGAGGCGATCTCGCTCTAGCTATTCGCGGACTACGGAGACTTTGGCGGAGGGGACTTCGAGGCGCATTAGCTTGTGGCTAGGGTCCAGGAGCAGCTGGATTTCGAGGTCGGTGGTGGTGACGCGGAGGCCTTCGTAGGATTTGCCGTCGGCGTTGGCAGAGCCGGTGGCTTCGAGCGTGATCGTGCCGGGCATCATCTCCTGAGGAATCAACACGGGAAGTTGCTGCGCGCCACGTTTGGACCAATCATAGAGCCGGGCCAAAACTGCGTATTGGTGATAGAGATTGTTATCGAGCACCACCACCAGTGGTGCGCCGAAGGATAATTCCTGTTCGTAGGGGCGTGCGCCATGCATTTCCAAAGTAATTTTGGCGACGCCATTGGCAAAAAGAACGTGTGCGCCGTTGGTCTTGTCGGTTTGCGCAGTCCAGTTGTAGGCGACGGGCGAGCCGTCCGGCTGCAGGGTGAGACTGCCTGCAATTTTGGTTTCGCCTTTTTCAGTTTTGAGGGTGGTGGTGCCGTGCGCGGTCCAGACGGCGCCGGCAGGCGAAATCTCAAAGTCCTCATGCCCGATGGGTTTGCCGTCGAGCAGTACGGAAAACTTTCCCTTGTCAGGCTGAAAGATGGTGGGAGCTTTCTTCTGCGCGTCGCCGAGCGCGACATCCAGGAACATGAAGAGTAGAAAAGTGGCGAGCGCCAGATGGTTCTGGCGCGAAACGAATTTATTCATACTGTCCCCCAGCCATTCATAGGTTTACACGCCGCGAGGATGGAAAGAACGCAAAAAGAAATGGCATGTGGCTTGAAGGAAACGGTTCGCGGGGATGCGAACTGCCCGTGCGAATCAGGTTTGCGGCTCTTCGACTAACAGATGCGTGCTGGGATCGGCGCTGGGGAAAATGCCCAGACGGAGAATGTCGGCGACGACCAGAGAAGGTTCGCGAGAGCTGTCGACGCGAAAGTCCGCAAGTTGATAGGACGGAAGCCGCTGCGTGTGTAGCGCGCGAAAACTGGTTTCGTCGCGAAAGAGCGGGCGGCCGGTCATGGTCATGCAGCGCGAGAGTAGAGTTTCGATTGGTGAGTCGAGCCAAATAACTGGAACGTTCTGTGATTTGAGAAATTCCGGTGCGCCGGTCTGTGCATAAGTGCCGCCGCCGAGTGCGAGTACGGCCGGTTCGCGAAGTTCAAGCGCGCGGCCGAGGGCTGCGCGGAGTTGTACAGCTTCGAGCAAGCGGAAGGACGTTTCGCCATGACGCTCGAAAAATTCGGTGATATTCAGGCCAGAGGCATCTTCGATGCGGTCGTCGAGGTCGACGAACCGCCAGGCGAGCTGGCGGGCCAACTGGGCGCCAATGGTGGTTTTGCCGGAGCCCATGAATCCGGCGAGGGCGACTACGGAAGTTGTGGGAGTGCGAGTCACTTGGGAAGTTTACAGTTGGGCGTTGAAAGTTGAAAGCGGGCGATGCGAAGTTCGGATTCGGATGGTGTTTTGCGATCGTGCTGCACAGGCGGAAGCCTGTGGTACAAAAACGAAACGAACGAGTGCTTAGTAGCAACCCAGGAAAGATTCAGGGAAATCTTAGGCGAGACAACGGAGATTGGTTACGCCAATTAGTCGCGCTTGAGAATGCGAACGGTGCCACTGAAGGACGAGAGTTCGACTTTGGCGAGGCCGGTGCCTACGCTGCCGAAAAGGCCTTTGGCGTATTTGGAAGCGCTGTGGCGAATTCCGTGTGAATCGGGCTTCAGGAAAGCTTCAGCGCGATTGTCGACAGTGCCTGAGGAAGTCTGTGCGTTGAGATCGAAAGAATCCGTGCTGGCAAAGCGAACCTCGACCAGGCCGCGGCCACTCTTCATCGAGTAGATCCCGGTACGGATAAAATCGCCGTCAAAAAGGATGTTGCCGGTCATGGTCACGAGATTTACGTTCTTGAGAACCGGCTGAAGAATTTGCGCGTTGCCACTGATGGTATTGAAGTCCAGCTTACCGGCACATTGGGTGCAGACCAGCGATCCGCCGGTGGTGTGAACGATGATGTAGCCGGAAACCTCCTTGAGGTGCACATCGCCGGCAACGCTTTCGAGCTTCATATCGCCGAGAACTTGTTCGACGTAGATCAAGCCGGTCTGAGTCTTGATTTGTAATTCGGTTTCCTCGGGCACGGTTAGCTGAATATTTTCCGAAAGATCGGATTCCTGGGCGGCAGTGTCCAGAACGCTGGCAGTTACTTCGATACGGTCGTCGGCTTGCTCCATATCCAGACCAACTTTGTCAGATGATTGCGAGGCGGAGACCACGACTTCGGAATTTTTCCAGGATTTCACTTCGATGCGGCCGTTGGCGACGTTTTGAATCATCACCACCGGACGGCCCTTAACGGTGAAGTGCCGTTCGACTTTTTGACCGGCGGCAAAAGAGGCCGCGGGCAGTAACGATATTCCCGCAATCACCAGCGGCAGCGCCACGCGGATGATCTTCTTTCTGACTGCGGAACGGATTGCGGGACTGGGGCTCATCTTAATTTACGCTCCTGCCGCGTTCCATCATTGCGGCTAGAATTTCAGATTTCTGCTGGTAGGCGGCGGAAAGATAGTCACGCGCCATTTGATCATTGGGATCTTCCTTCAAGCGTTTGCGGCATTCTTTGATGAAGGCATTCAAAGTAACAAGATTTTCGCGCAGAGAATTGTCCACGGGTGAGGCGTTCGACAAGCTGGCGGCCCGCAACGGGCCGAGGCTTTGTTCGGCCTGATCGAGGGTACTACCAGTTTCGGCGAACGGTTCTGCGAGCAGTGGTGCGACGCTCTCTGCCGTAGTTTGAGCCGCTGGACCAGCGGGCTTGCGGCTGAGTTGGATAACACCTGCAGCAACTACCAAGACCGCAACCGCGGCGGTGGCCAGCATACGCCCACGAATCAATTGAGGGAAATCCTGCCACCAGGGCGCCGACTTTTCCGGAACGGCGATCACTTGATCGCGAATAATTCCTTCGGCTTCGAGTTGCGCGCGCAACGAAACCCAAACACGGGACGGTGGTTCAGCTTCCGCGGGAATTTCGTGGGCAGTGGTGACGATAGATTGGAAATCGGCAATGAGAGAAGAACACCAAGCGCAGCCGGCAACATGGTGGAGAGCAGCTTCGGACAAAGGCGAGAAGCCTTCTTGTTCAATGACCTGGGCGACGTCTCTACACTGCATGGCTGATTGCTCCGCGGGAGTTTCTTCTGCCGGGCTCCCACAACCTGCGAAACTTTTGCTCGCGGAACGGGTTTCGTCCCATGAGCGGATTCTTTAGGCGGTCGCTTTTGCACATCCCCGATTGACGATAGTGTAGCTCAATCGCGGTTTGGTGCTTGTGCTTTTGCTTCCTGCCGTTCGTTCCTGGCCTGGCTGCGCGCTTCTTCTTGCAAGAGTTCGCGCAGTCGGGTTCGTGCTTTGTGTAACTGGGACTTCGAATTGCCAACCGAACAACCCATGATGTCGGCAATTTCGTTGTGCTCATAGCCTTGAACGTCATGAAGCACAAAAACCGCTCGGTAACCGGGGGGAAGCTGTTCGATGGAACGCTCCAAGTTTACCCGATCCACCGCGCCACTCAGTTTCAGATCCGGCGCGCCGATGTCCTTCCGTGGTCCGCCCGTTTCTTCGTCGGGCTCAGTCGTCTCTTCCAGAGAAGCGGCAGGGAGGGACTTTTTTCGCAACCGCATTAGAACCACGTTGACCGTCATCCGATGCAACCAAGTTGAAAAGGCTGATTCTCCGCGGAAGGTGGCGATTTTGCGGAACAGCTGCAGGAAGGCTTCCTGCATCAGGTCTTCCGCATCAGCCGGATTACCCACCATGCGCAAGCAAAGGGCATAAACGCGGCGGCTATGCAGGTGGTACAGAAACTCGAAAGCCGCGGCGTCCCCTGCTTGAGCGAGGCGGATAGCGTCCGCTTCGGTCAGCGCGGCAGCAAGCTTAGACGAAGCAGGCTGCCTGGGCTCGGTTGGTCGTCGTTGGGCCAATAGTCCAATAACGGCGCATCCAAAACGTCGGATGCGCAGTATCCCCCTTAGAGTTGTCCAGTTATCTGCTCAGGGTGCGCAAGTACGAACCCTGAAACCCTGGCAAGCGGAAGTTGCTCAATTCACGTGCGACCGCGAAGCAATTGACTCAGCAGGGAAGGAGCAAGCGGAGAACACCCCTCTGATGCACCGGCACGCGTCGGCCCGCAAGGCTACTTCATTGTCCCGCGACCGCGGCCATCCGTCTAGCGCGGATTGCAACAAGGAGAAGAAGAGGAAGAAGGGCGGCGGGCCAGGGCAAGGCCATTTACCGAGCAATGGAAGCTGGCAAGCTGTTCTTCGGGGAGCACAATGAGGGATGACTTCATAGAGAACACTGGTTTTTCGGAAGACAGCATTCAAGTCGAAGTGGTCGGAATCGAGCGAAATCCACAATTGATGAGCGTTTGAAGGCCGGTGAGTGGAGAGGCGCCGCGCCGAGTCGTTAAAATCATCTCCCAAGCCATCTCCGATCTCTTCTTAGGCAGCTAAGCCTACTTAAGAATTGCGAGCGTTCGCACAAAAGAACGTGCGCGACTAGAATCCTTCAGCGAAATTCCGAGGGATACTCATTTCTTGCGGCGGGCGGGCGCGGGCCGCTATACTGACCGACTATTTCATCACAATTGAGGAAGCCGGAAGTGCAATTCGAGCCCAAGGATCAGTTCGAGCAACGGCAGCAGAAGCTGCAAAAGCTTGTAGAAGCCGGTCATACGGCGTATCCCCACGAATTTCGCTGGACCGCCGGACCCGCCGAACTGGCCGCCAAGTATTCCCAGTCAACAGCCGTTGAACTTGAAGCCAGTAAGGTGGAAGCGACGATTGCCGGTCGGATTGTCTCGTTCCGATTGATGGGCAAGGCCGGCTTTGCGCACCTTCAGGGGGGCGGCGGGCGGCTGCAAATCTACGTGCGTAAGGACGTGGTAGGCGAGCGCGGATTTGAACTCTTTCATCTTCTTGATTTAGGGGATTTGATTGGAGCGCGGGGGCACCTGTTCCGTACTAAGACCGGTGAACTGTCGTTATGGGTGGACGAACTTACGTTGCTGTCCAAGGCACTGCTTCCGTTGCCGGAGAAATGGCATGGCCTAACTGATGTGGAGTTGCGCTACCGTCAGCGCTATTTGGACTTGATCGCGAATGAAAGCTCGCGGCGAGTGTTTTTGACTCGGGCGAAAATCGTGCAGGAACTGCGGCGATTTTTTGATGACCGGGGATACATCGAAGTGGAAACCCCGATGATGCATCCGATTCCTGGAGGAGCTGCGGCGCGGCCTTTCGTCACCCACCACAATACATTGGATATTGATCTGTACTTGCGAGTTGCGCCGGAGCTTTATCTGAAAAGATTGGTGGTCGGCGGTCTGGACCGGGTGTACGAGATCAACCGCAATTTCCGCAATGAAGGGATTTCCACGCAACACAATCCGGAATTCACGATGTTGGAATTTTACGAAGCGTATAGCAACTATCGCGACCTGATGATCATGAACGAAGAGTTGCTGGCGCAGCTGGCGAGGAAAATTACCGGCTCGACGATTGTGAAGTATGGCGAGGTTGACTTGGACTTTGGCAAGATGCAGCGGCTCTCGATGCGCGAAGCGATTTGCAAATATTGGCCGGAAGGCGCGGGCGCAACTCCGACCACGGAAGAACTGGCGGCGTCGGGAGGAGCCAAGGCTGCTGCGGAACGTTACAACTTGTGGGCCAAGATGGCGCATGCGCCTTATGCGGCTGCCAAAGGCACGCTAAAAGACGGCGAGTGGACTGGATTGCTGTTCGAAGCGGTGGCCGAAGATAAGCTGGTACAGCCTACGATTCTTTACGATTTTCCGACGGATATCTCGCCGCTTTCGAAGCAAAAACCGGAAGATCCGACACTGACCGAACGATTTGAGATATATATCGCCGGGATGGAGATTGCCAACGGATTTTCGGAATTGAACGATGCCACTGAGCAAGAACGGCGTTTCCTGGCACAGATCGCGCAAGGCGGAGACGAAGCGCCAAAGCAGCTCGACGTAGACTACGTTCGCGCCCTTTGCCACGGGCTGCCGCCAACTGCGGGAGAGGGCATAGGCATTGACCGTCTGACGATGCTCCTGACAGATTCGCAGTCGATTCGAGACGTTATCTTGTTCCCACAATTGCGGCCGGAAGCGCAGCAACCGGAAACCGAAGGGCATGGCGGGTAAACGAGTGTTGTACTGATGCGATTCGAATGGTTTGTCGCGAAGCGGTACTTGCGTTCGCCCAACCGTCCGGTGGTGCTGCGACTGGTCACAGCGTTCAGCGTACTCGGTGTGACCGCGGGTGTAGCCACGCTGGTGATTGCGCTGGCGATGAATACCGGGTTTCGCGAAACATTGCAGGATCGACTGTTGGGAGTGACTGCGCACATCTCGCTTACCCGGCCCGGCTCCGGCGGGATTCACGAATACGAAGCGCTCGCAACAAAACTTTCCCAGATTTCCGGTGTGCGCAGTGTCACTCCAGCGGTCTATCAAACCGTTTTGATGACTTTCGGCGGTGAATCGCGTGGCATCGTCACCAAGGGAATTGATCCGGTGCGGGAAGAGGCCGCGGATGAAGCGCTGCGAAAACTCTCCGCAGGAAAACTGGATTTCCGGCAAGATGCCGATGGCATTGATTCGCTTCTGATCGGGAAACAACTCGCTGATGAGTGGAAAGCGGCGCCCGGCGACTACGTGACACTGACCAGCCCGCAAGGAAGACTCACGCCGTTCGGATTGCTTCCTCGGACACGCCGGTTTCGCGTGGCAGGAATCTTTGATTCCGGTTTCTACGATTACGACGCGAATTGGTGCTTTCTCAAGATGGACGCGGCGCAAGCCTTGGCCGGCGCTTCGGATGTAGTGAACGTGTTGGAATTTCGTTTGCAAAATCCGGAAGCTGCACCGGCTGTAGCGCGTGAAATTGCGCAGCAAGCGGGAACAGGATTTGCCGCGGCCACCTGGATGGAGGAGCAACGTGCGCTATTCCGTGCGCTGCGATTAGAGCGGTTGGTCACCGCAATTTTTATCGGACTGATCACGCTGGTCGCGGGATTGAACATACTGGTAGTGCTATCAATGACTGTCACTGACCGGGCGAAAGACATCGCAGTGCTGCGTTCGATGGGCTCGACGTCGCGGCAGTTGCGAAATGTTTTTTTGTGGCAGGGCTTCGCGATCGGGGCATCGGGCACACTCCTCGGATTGGCGTTGGGGTATTCGTTTGCGTGGATCGCAGGTACATACCAGCTCATTCCCCTGGATCCTCAGGTTTATGCGGTGCCGTATGTCCCTTTTCACACGAGCGCCGTGGACGGGGTGTGGATTTCCTTAGTGGCAATGGGAATTTCGCTTCTTGCGACTCTGGTTCCGGCGCGAGCTGCAGCCCAACTGCTTCCGGTGGAAATCCTGCGTTTTGAATAACTTAGAAAAACGAGAACGGTTACGGGTTTGGCCCCCCGTTTGCACCTTCTTATGTAGCGTAGCGGGCCGAGCTGTCGGCTACTTGGCGTTGGAAATTGGCCGCTTCGCGAATGAAACTGCAAGTAATTGATTCGCGGAATGTTGCAAGTTTTCCGGGGTGAACTCGGTTCGCTGCCACGACTGATCGACCGGGTGAGAGAAGAACAATAGGAAACACTTGGAAGTTTGGGAGTCACGCCCAGAAGACACTACATGCCGGGTAGTTTCCAGCATCTAACGTAGTGGACAGTTAGTAAGCGCCAAGCGCGGATTCAGGGGATTGAAATCGGCTTCACTGTGAACGGAATGCGAAACAATTCGGCACCCGATTCCCACCGACAAACTATGTTGGCGGATGCCGATCGAAAAATTGTGCTGGAAGCCCGCGGACTTGGGAAAACCTACGGCAGTGGTAAGCGCAGCGTAACCGTTTTTCAACAAGTGAATCTCGCATTGCACGAAGGGGAGCTGGTTGCGATCGTTGCACCATCTGGCGCGGGAAAAAGTACGCTCCTGCATTTGCTGGCTACCCTAGACACGCCAACAAGCGGTGCTATATACTTCGATTTGAATCGCATTGAAACAAATGATGACGCGGCGCTTTCGAATTTTCGGAATTGTGCCGTGGGATTTTTGTGGCAGAGGCATCAGTTGCTGCCGGATTTTACGGCAGAAGAAAACGTAGCGATGCCGCTGCTGCTGCGGGGGGAGTCTATTTCGAGGGGCCTGGAGCAGGCCCGGGAATGGCTCGCGGAGGTCGGTCTGGCGGAACGCGCCGGACACCCTGCAGGAGAGCTTTCCGGAGGGGAACAACAGCGCGTAGCGATTGCCCGGGCCCTCGTCACCAGGCCGCGCGTGCTGCTGGCAGATGAACCTACCGGAGACTTGGACGAGCGGAATGCTTGGGCCGTATTCGAGTTGCTGGAACGGTTGCACCGAATGCGCGGATTGACGACGTTGATTGCGACGCACAATCTGGCGCTTGCGGAACGTTGCGACAGGATTCTGGGACTGGAACACGGCGTTCTGCGGACTCGCAAAAGTTCCGCCGATTCTCAGATCGGACGAACTTTAGCGAACAGGGACCCAGAGGGAGAAACGAGCTAACGTGTTCGAACGCTACACGGAAAAGGCGCGTCGCGTAATCTTTTTTGCGCGGTATGAAGCAAGCCAGTACGGAAGCCCGTACATCGAGACCGAGCACCTCTTACTCGGGCTGATGCGCGAGGACAAAGCCCTTGCCAACCGTTTTCTGCGGCAGCAGGGCTCGATTGAATCTATCCGCAAGGAAATCGAAGCGCGAATTACGATACGCGAGCGCATCTCCACTTCGGTGGAGGTGCCGCTTAGCGCCGAATGCAAGCGCATCCTCAATATGGCGGCGGAAGAAGCCGAACGGCTGGGCGTGAAGCATGTCGCCACCGAACATCTGCTACTGGGGATTTTGCGTGAAGAAAAATGTTTTGGCGCCGAGATATTGATGGAACGCGGACTGCGGCTTTCTTCATTGCGCGAAGAACTGGCACGGACCTCCGGCGAAAAGCCGGCTGCCGCGCGTCCAAAAGAAACTTCGCTGCTGGCCGAATTCAGCCGCGACCTGACTGCTGCGGCCACCGAAGGTTCATTGGATCCACTGGTTGGTCGTGAAGGCGAAGTGGATCGCGTTATCCAGATTCTTTGCCGGCGCACCAAGAATAATCCGGTATTGATCGGCGAACCCGGTGTTGGAAAAACCGCAATCGTCGAAGGCTTGGCGCAGCGCATCTCTGATGGCGATGTCCCGCCATTTCTTGCCGACAAGCGTATTCTTTCTCTGGACCTGTCACTGATCGTCGCCGGCACAAAATATCGCGGACAGTTTGAAGAGCGGCTCAAAACCATCATGAAGGAATTGATGGAGAGCCAAAATTCCATCATCTTTATCGATGAGCTACACACCCTCGTGGGAGCAGGTTCTGCGGAAGGTTCACTGGACGCGGCCAATATTCTTAAGCCGGCGCTTTCGCGCGGCGAAATTCAATGTATTGGCGCGACCACTCCGGGTGAATATCGTAAGTCCGTGGAAAAAGATCGCTCTCTTGAACGCCGTTTTCAATCCGTAAAAGTTCCGGCACCGAACGAAGAGGAAGCCATTCTGGTTCTGGCTGGAGTTCGTGAGCGTTACGAAAAATTTCACGCGGTCAGCTATACCGAAGAAGCGTTGCGCTACGCCGTTTATCTTTCGAACCGTTACATTCCGGACCGTTTTCTCCCGGATAAGGCTATCGACCTGGTTGACGAAGCCGGGGCGCGTGTGAAATTGCGCCAGGCAACGGTTCCCGAGGAAGTCAGCGAAGTACAAAAGCGAGTGAAGTTTATTACCCACCGCATGGAAAGCGCGATTGCCGCGCACGAATTTGAAAAAGCGCGCTTCTATTCAGAGGAAGAACGTAAGGAAAAGGAAACCCTGCGCGGACTCCGCGAGCGTTTCAAACTCGACGATGCGACTACTGGTGTGGTCACCCGCGAAGATATCGAAGAAGTAGTTTCGCGGTGGACCGGCGTTGCGGTCACCTCCATCAAGGAAGACGAGCAGCAGAAATTGCTGCGCATCGAGCCGGAACTGCACAAGCGGGTTATTAGCCAGGACAAAGCGATCACCGCGCTCGCCCGGGCCATTCGCCGCAGCCGTGCCGGACTGAAATCGCCCGCGCGCCCAGTAGGTTCCTTTGTTTTCCTGGGTCCGACTGGCGTTGGAAAAACAGAAGTTGCCCGCCGTCTGGCCGAATTTTTGTTTGGCTCCGAAAAATCACTGGTGCGCTTCGACATGTCGGAATTCATGGAGAAGCACTCGGTATCCAAATTGATCGGCGCGCCGCCGGGTTATGTCGGATATGAGGAAGGTGGACAGCTGACGGAGCGCGTGCGCCGGACACCTTATTCGGTTATCCTTCTGGACGAAATCGAGAAGGCTCATCCAGACGTTTTCAACATCCTGCTTCAAGTCTTCGAAGACGGACAGTTATCGGATGGTTTGGGCAACACGGTGGATTTCCGGAACACGATCATTATCATGACCTCCAATCTTGGCGCGCGCCATTTGCAAAAGCGCACGGGAATGGGCTTCCAGGGCGGCACGGACGAAGCTGGTGCCAAATCGATGGAAGACATGGTAATGAGCGAAGTACGGCGGGCGTTCAATCCGGAGTTTTTGAACCGGCTGGACGAGGTGATAATCTTTAACCCGCTCGGTGACGATGATTTGCTTCACATCATCGATTTGCTGGTGGGCCAGTTGAACGACACGCTGATCCATCGACAAGTGCAGGTGGTGCTGTCGCCGGAAGCAAGTCAGTGGATTTTGGAGAAGACGTGCGCGGACCGCAGCTACGGAGCACGGCCGTTGCGCAGGGCACTTCAGAAATACGTGGAAGACCCACTCTCCGAAGCGCTGATTCAGGGAGGAATCCAGAGACCAGCGACACTTCAGATCTACGTCGCCGGAGAAGCTCTGGCATTCCGTCCGGTGGTTGAGGCAACCCCGGTCATTCACTAACGAATCTGACACCAACACGCGTAGCTGCAGTACAGGTGCGCGCACGGCTGGGCCCATTGCGTACGTGAACTCTCGGCGGTCATAGCAAGTGTGACTGCAAATCGGTCAAAGCATGTTGGCTGCGAGTATTCTACGCAGGTGTAACCGAGGATCGGTCTACACCGGGTACGGCAGGAGAAGAAC
>Ga0157376_10002844_pt1 | contig 11847 bp, 8 predicted proteins | sample M45metaG_FD_121801 | JGI IMG/M metagenome (GOLD analysis project Ga0157376, IMG submission 121801) | Miscanthus rhizosphere microbial communities from Kellogg Biological Station, Michigan, USA - M4-5 metaG | ecosystem: Host-associated > Plants > Roots > Rhizosphere > Soil | place: USA: Michigan... | reverse complement strand
GATGTTGCCCGCGCCGCCGGTGCCGACATAGTCCATGCGCAGAAAGCCAGAGCGGAAGTCCGACACCATCACCTGGAAGGTCACGGCCGAGCCCGCGGGGTTGACGATCTGCGTGCTCACGTCGGTCGTGAATTCAATCCACACGGCCGCGGCCTGATCGGTGGGCGATGCGTCTTGGCGAGCGCGCGGGTCATCGGACCTGTAAAACCGGAACGCGCCCGCGAGCGTGCCCGAGGTCTTCACCGTCATCGACCAGCCGGTGATGCAGTCGGCACCGAGCCAGAGCGAACCGCCACGTCGAACCCCGACGCCGGGGTTGGTGATCGTCATGTACTTTTGTGATGGTTGCCAGCCCATGATGTCCTCTATTTCGGCAGCTCTTCACTGGTGGGACCCGGAGCGTACGGGCCAAGCAAGTATTGCAAATATTCTCGAGTCGGACCTCGCAGCGCTGCCTGAGTGTTGAGTCCGAGGTTTTCCATGCCCGCTGCGCGCATTCCGGGCTTGACCGCACTGAGAATGGTGCGAATCACTCCGAGCGGGTTCTTGCTCATGGGCCCGAGCGCTTGCTGCTCGGCGACCAGTTCGGACCTGGCGTTTTGTCCCACGGCCTGCTCGGCCAGCTGCGCATCGGCACCCCATGGCCCCATGCGCTCAACACCTGCTTGCGTCATGGCGTTGTCTTTGTATTGCGCCAAGCGGTTATAGACGAGCTCGGCGTCTTCATTGGTGATGGGCTTGCGATTTCGCGGGATGCCCATCGAAACCAGGTTTTCTTGCAACCGGCTCAGATTCTGTTCCGTCTCTTTGGCGATCTCGTGAAGCTCCGGGTAGTTGTTCTCGCGAATGAGGCGCAAGTCGGTAACAACCCTCTCCGCAGCCGCCGCTTGTTTTACGGCACCGCTGTTGGTGTATTCCTCGGCCTGGTCGCTGGCCGTGTCGATCGCCTGATCGAGCTGCTTGGCGGTGAGGTAGCGCTCGGCCCCCGACGGCGTCGGCGACCGAGGCCCCGGCGCCGGGTGCATGTATCCCTCGCCTACGAGGTATCGATACGTTTCTGGCTTATAGGTGTCCTGGATGTGATCGGCGTCGATGACGTGCTGGTTTTCCGGCTTGGCAAACGCTTCTTTGTTCCTGGTGGCAGCGCGATCGACGGCGTGGTCGCGCTGTCTCTTGAGCGCGTCCGTAATGTCGTTGGCAGATCTACGGCGCATCTGTTCGGCCGTGTTTGGCGTTTGAGTCGGAGCGCCTTCACGAGCCCGGTCCAGATCGGCTCGCATGCGCCGGCCCGGCCTGTACCCAGCCGCTGACGTGGTCGGGTTGGGACCCGGCATTGGCTTTTCAAAAGTCTCGGCTCGCGTGCCCGCGTTCATGGCCGTCACGATGCGGGCAGCATCCTTGGGATTGTTGATCTCGCTTCGCATCGCCCGCATGACCCGTCGCCCGATAGGGCGCGCGGTCGCGCTCACCGCGCCTTCGATCGCGGGCGACACCACCGCTCCGGCCAGGTGTTCAGCTTCCGCGTTGCTGAGCGCGTCTTGTGCCCACTCCGTGCTAAACGGCCGCCCTTCAGCGTGGCCGGCCCCGGACAACGCCGACTGCAACACGTTGCCCGGGTTGAAGAGAGCATCCTTGAGGCTCGCAACCGTGTGCGAAACCAGCGGCGAAGCGCTGGCGCTGCGGGCAGCGGCTTGCTCGGCTTGTCGAGCATTGTTCAAGCCGCCGGGAATCGCCCTGCGCATGGCAATCGACATCGGCACCGAAGCCAGCATCGACCCCGTCAAAAACAGGCCCGGGTCTTCTTCGCGCGCGGCCTCGTCCTCTGCCTTGTAGCGATCTCGCTCAGCGTTGAACGCATCGCCGTAGTTCCCTTGGCCCTCGAAAAGCTCGTACGCTGCTCCGCCCAGACCCGCCGCTTCGTCGGAGAATCCCATCCCGAACTGATCGCCGGCGCCGCGCGCGAACGACTCAAGATCGTTCATCGTCTCCTGCTTGAGCGGCGCGTTGATGCCGCGTCCAACCGTCTGCGCACTGCGTGCGAGCTCGGCTTGGCCCCTGCGCGCCTTATCAAGCATCGACTCGCCCTTGGGCGCACTGTCCGTAACGGGAACGGGCGCAGCTGCACCCTCGATCGGCTGTTGAGACATTCCGCCATCGGGCACACCGACATCGAGCGTTGATATGCCCACGTCCGAGGACATGCCCGCGTCCGGAAATGATTCGGCAACCGGTACCGACGCGGTGCCATTCGGCAAGGCCATGGCTTCGTCTTCGATTCCTTCGAGTTCAGGGTCAGGAGCGTTTTCGTCAAACGGCACCCACCCCTTACCTGGCTCAAGCGTGTAGTACACACCCCCGTCGTCGTCGTAGCCTCCGATTACGTCGTAGCCGATCTTTTTGCCCTTCATCTTGGCTTCAAACGCAGCCTGATCTTTGAGCGGCACGTTGTATGTGTTGCCATTGCTGCCGAGGTATTCGATCAGTTTGGGAGCCCCCATGCTAACGCCTCCCCTCACGCCGACGTCTTTCTGCCGCCGGCCCTGGGATCACTTCGACATCGGGAAGATCGCTCAGGTCGGGCTCATCCGTGCTCGGTGGCCCCATGGGCTCGGGCGGCGTCGCCGATGGTTGTGCCGATGGTTGCTGCGGTGGCATGGGCGGCGCCTTGTATGTTCTCGGGGCTCCCGAAGCTGCGGCCCTGGCCTTGGCCGCTTCTTCTGCTTTTAGCTCCTTGTACCAAGTCCACGGCAGATACAGCTGATCAACAAACCCCCTGGCCCGCTCGCGCGCGTAGTCGTTGGGGGCGTCCTTGGTGGACTCGACGCGCGCCTGATAGTCGCCCAGGTTCCGGCCAAGCATCCTCAGCTCGAGTTGCCCAGCCGTCTCTTGCATCGCCCGGACCAATGCCGGATTTCGGCCGCTGATGAGTCGGCTGAGCTTGTTTTTGATCGTCTCGGCAATCGAGAGCGAGCCCTCGCCGCCTGCGGCCTCGGCATCGGCATCCGTCGATGCGCCCTTGTTCTTCATGACCTGGAGCCAGAGACGCTTGACCGTCTCCCAGTCGATCGAGCTTGGATCTCCTTGCAAAAGCAGCTTGACCTGTTGCAGCTGATTGAATGCGTCGATTTCCGCCTGGATGGCAGGCCGATTGATGCCCTGTACAAACAGCGAGAGGTACTGATCGGTACGATGCTCGTCTCTGGCTTCTTGACGACGGGCCCCTTGCGCTTCGGATAGCATCTTGGTGCGCGCGTCGCCGTGTTGCAGACGCAGCGCCGCCATGAACTCCTTGCGGGTGTCGGCCACGGCCTTCTCGGGCGAGGTTGTGGCCGACGCTGCCACGCCCTGCTCGATGGCCGCTCGCGCAAGAAGTATTTCCTCGGCAGTGGTCGCGTAGCCCAACAACGGAGTCAGCGACTCGCGCACGTATTGCGCGTTGTCGCGCGCCATCTCTGCGCCGTTGGGCAACACCGGCGCGGCAAACCCGCGCTGTACCCAGCGGCGCTGGGTCGCCGGATCAACGCCCGCGGGCCCAGTCTCAGGCGTGCCGACCATCGGCGGTTGCCCACCGGGAAACTGGGCTGGAAGCTGCCCTTCCCAGTTGGGGTTGGCTTCGAGCACCGTCGGATGCTTGGACAGATCGTTTTGCCAGGGCGTTGCTGGCAACGCCCCTGCGGCGGACCCGGCCCCGGCCTCTTGCGCCATCCAAGCCTCTTGCTGCAAGCCCGACATGCCTCTAGGCGGATAGCTCACGACGGGCGGCGGGCCGCTCACGCCCAGCTGGCTTGGAGGCTTGGGCTGGATGTAGATGTCGTCGCGACGGACCTGCCCGCTCGGCACTGCTGCTTGGGGAGGCGCGGGCGGTGCTGTGGCATCGCCTGCAACTTGCGGTGGCGGCGGCGGTTGGGGCGTATTGAGCTCGGCCTGTGCGGGCTGGGGTTGTGCGGGAACGGCCGGGGCCTGTGCCGTCACCCCGGGCGCGGCTTGGGGCAGCGGGCTGGTGCCCGCAGGGGTTGCGGCCGTGTCCGCAGGCGGCAGCGCTGCCTGATACGGATTGCCTGGAGGCGCTCCAGCTGCTTTCTCGCGGTTGCTTTGGTCGGCATCTGCTTGGGTAAATGCCGGCGGCCCCCGCGTTCCGCCCGGGATCGCAGAACCCGTGCTGGGCTCGGAAGGCTGAACGACGCTCCCGGGCTCGGCGCCCCTCAGATACCCATCCGGGGTGTACGCGCTCTGAGCGCCACTGGCTTGCGCCCCGGCGACCTGCGCAGCCATCACCTGGGGCGCAATGCCGAAGAGATACGAACCCTGCGCGAGCGCGTCGCCGAGCTTGCGGTTGCCCGATTGGTAGGCTTTGGCAACATCCGAGATGTAGTCCATCTGCTGCTTGCTGAGGTCTCGTTGCAGCGTCCCTTGAGCAACCGCTTCGGTGCCGCGGTTGTGGCGCGAGGCCTCGGCGAGCTCGCCGCCGCGAAGCTGGTTGCCCATCTCCCAGTTTCGCTGTTGCGCCGCTTGCGTGGCCGCTTCGATCTCCAGCTGGCGATCGTTTTTGCGCTTCTCCCAGATGTCACTGATCGCAGCACTGAGCCGATCGCCGCCGGGCATGTACGTCGGCGTCGGCGCCGGGGTCACGTAGTCCAGAAGACTTGGCGTACCCATGGCTCAGGCTCCTGCTCCGCCGCCGCCATAAAACAACTTGGCTGCCGCGATGAGCGCGGCGCCGCTCTTGTCGTTGTTCTGGGTGTCGGTGTTGAGTGCGTTGGTCGCTGCGGCGGGGTTCTCCATGATGAACTTCATGACAAGATCGGCATCGGCCTCCAGCATGTTTTGCATCATCGGCATTGCAGCCCCGATCGCGGTCCTGGCAGCGCCGAGCGTGTCCTCGATCCCGCCGCGCACGCGACCTTCTTCCAGAAGCTGCGCATCGCGGTTTGCACCGAAGCCGATTTGCCAGCGATCGATATCGGCTTGGGTGATGTCGCCCTGGAGCTTGGCCGCCGTGGCCAAGCGGCTTACGTCGTTCTGCCACGACTTCATCAGGTAGTCGGCTTCGTCGCGAGATTGCTGCGCCGCGAGATCGCCGCGCGAGTGCGACAGGGCCCGAAGCGCGTCGCTCGAATTGTAGAGCCCGCGGCCCGCGAACTGCCGGTTGATGTCGCCCTCGGAGTGCTGCCAGGCGTTCTTGTAGAACTGGTCGAAGTCGGGCTTCTTGAGCGAGCCGTACTTCATCATGTCGTCGATCCAGGCTTGCTGCTTGGCCGTGCCCCCCTCGGGAAGCGGATTTTTCTCGAGGTAGGTTTCGCCCGTGCCCGGGTCCTGTAGCGCGCCCCTCTGGGGGTAGTTCCATTCGTGTTTAGCCCACTCCTCCCAGTCATACTGCGAGCTCGTATCGCCGGTGGCAGCCGCGCCGGCCACGCCCTTGCCGCTGGTCGGGTACTTCGTATCAGGCCCATAGCCACGAACCGAAAACGCAGGTTCAGCGGGTGTCGCAGCCGGCGCGGGCTGAGCCCAATCTGCATACCCCTTGCTCCAGCCGCCAAGAGAAGCCTGCTGCGCAGGCGGTGCGCTTTGATCGACAATCGGCCCAGAAGGAATTGCAGACGCCGGCACGCCCGCATCGCGCGCCGCCCCAGCCCACTTTGAATACGAACTGTTGGCCTGCTGCTGCTGCCTGCGGTCGGCATCCGCATCGTAGACCGGCGCCGCCGGAATCTGCGAACTCGGCACGCCCGCTTGCTGGGCCGCTGCGGCCCACTTGGCCGCGCGCGCTTGTTCCTCAGCGCGCTTGTTGCGCTCGGTGAGCGGGCTGGTGAGGATGTTGGAGTTGATGGGCCCGGCCATGATGCTTGCTCAGAACGGAAAGAAGAGTCCGCCGTGGTTTTTTCTCATGTGCTTGCGGCGCTCGGCTTCGGACGGCGGCTTTTTCTGGACAGGCTTGGGGTTGGCCTGGCTCTGCATCTGTGCCATCGCCTGATCGGAAAATGGCATCTGGGTCGCCTGCGCCAAGGGCAGCGCCGCTCCGGGTCCATAGGCATTGACCAGCGCGTTGTTGACGGGCTGGAAGAGCGACATGGCATTGTCCATGGCCGTTTGCCGGGCTTGTAGCTGCTCGGGTCGATACTCAACCAACATCTGCATCGAGCGCTCGAGTGCCTTTTGCTTGTTGCGCTCGGCGCTCGTGCTCATTCCAAAGCCGCCGGCGATGTCGCCGAAGATGGGAACGCTACGGATGGTGTCCCGGTAGTCGGGGCTATCTTGCCAGCCGGTGTCTGTGGGACTTGTTCGCATGGGAGCCTTCTCCGAGTCACACTATAAGCAGCTGAAACTCTTCCTCGGCGCGAGCCAAGACAAGCTCGCTTCGCCCGGAAAAGGTAACGCGCCACTGGCGGCGGCGATACACCCCGAGCGAGCGCAAAATCGATTCGGAGTTGCCGGTGATTTCGATCTGCCGAGGATGCTCCCAGGGCCCGGCATCGTCGCGCCACTGCACAAACGCCGCCGTGTCGGTGCTCGGCGTACCTTTCCAGCTGAGCCGCAGCGCCCGGCAATGCTTTCGCCCGCTGGTGCCGCGATCGACAAATCCCGTGTCCACGCGCGCCACGATCTGAGTGCCCTCTGGCCGCACGCTGACGTGGTCGTCGGGCAGTTCGCGCGCGGGCGGTACCAGATCATAAAAAACATCGTTGCCAAGCGCGTACACATCGCCGTGATTGACCACGCCCGAACTGTGGATGAAGCTCCGCGCAGCGCCCACCAGCATCTGCCCGGTTTCGGGCACGCGCAGCGCGCAGCGCACCGGCCAGGGCGCAAAATCGTTTGTGAAGTTGTTGTAGCTATGCCACTGCGACCAACTTTTGGTCGGCATCTGGTACACAAATGTCCGGCCATCGGTCGGCGAGCACCAGCAGAGCGCGTCCACCGGCCCGAGCGTCACGCGGTAACCAAACGCATCGCTCAGGTCGCCGATGTCATCGAGGGTCTGTTGAATGTCGGTGCTGAGGCACTGGTAGTCGCGCCCGTCAGTCATCATCACGCGCCGATGACTGTCGATGAAGGCAAAGCTCTGGTCGTACTTGATGATGCTATAGGGCGCCTGGCATCCAAGTTCGCGCGTGTTGCTCGGGGCAAACGTGACTTCTGTGCTGTCGGTGGTCGTGAACACCTGCAAGTTGGTGCTTCCAAACGCAAACACTTCGTTGGTGTTTTCATGCAGCGCAACCACGGGGTCGGGCCGCGCATCGGCGTTGAAGAAGCCCGACGACTGGGGCTCGTCCACTTCATCGGTCCAGTTTTCATGGCCCTCATAGCTCGAGCCCGCCGCCGGCCAGGAGTACCGGATGGTGTTGGTCCTGGCCGTGCGTACGTCGTTCAAGAGCAAGCGCGACTTGTGGGCAATCACGTGGCTGCCCTCGGGCGGGCCGCCCGCAAGCCGGCTGCTCAAGGTCGGCGGCCCCAGCAGCACTTTTTGCGGCGCTCGCCCGGCTGAGATCACGAGCATGGCCTCGGTCTCGGCAAATATCGGCCGGCGGTCGCCCACGACCTCTGAGCCGGTCGCAATCGACAGGTCTTGTACGGCGATACCGCGGAGCTCGTAGATGTGTCCAAGCGGGCTGACCTCGCTTACGGCAAAGAGCCGCCCCCCTGCGGTCGAATGCAGCCCCACGATGGCCCCGCGCTCGCTGACGATGTCCGCGTCGCCCGAGAGCGACCCACTGGTACGCGGCACCAGCGCAGGCCGGCGGTGCACCGCGCCCTTGGCATCGATGACGACATTGATGGCCAGAGGCGACGCGCCGGCAAGCGCTTCATGGCCGCTCTCTTGGAAGTTGCCAAAGACCACCCGCTCGCGCTTGATCTCGGCCATTACGCGCCGGTTCCATTGTTTTTGCCGTCCACGACGAGCGTTAGGCGCACGGTCGCATTCGGTATGACCGCGCGGTACTCCCAGGTGTAGGTCCCGGTCGCGACCACGGCAATGGCCACCGGGCTCAGGCACACCGAGCCCGCCGCCGCGTTGACCGCAGCGCTGCCCGTGGGGCGATACAACACGACCGACCCGCGCGCACCCTCGGGCGGCACCTTACTCGCCTGCCAAGTGAAGTTGGTGGCGGCATTGTTCGAAAGCGTCACCAGCCCATACTGATCGAGGGGCAAGATGGGCGCAGTGGTGTTGTCGGTGATGAAGATGCTGCGTGACTCGCGTGAGCGCAAGGTCACCTGCGCCCCGCGCGCGTTGGGGACGGTGTAACCATAGGCCGTAATACCGACCCCAAAGCTGTTGTCGATTTCGTCAAAGTACGAATTGCTGGCATAGCTGCCAAGACCCATCGCGGTCACGGTCGCGCCACCTGACGCCGTGAACTCGCAGCCCCGGACCCGAGCGAGCATCTGGGTGGTCGAGCTCTGGATACAATCATAGGTGCCGGTCGTGCATGCGTCGTTTTCAAACACGCACTGCTCAAACCAGATGTTTCTGCCCACCACCACGGCCCCGAGCGCGTAGCTCGCCGGCGTGATGAACCGGCAGTCACGAAATAGAGCGTGCCGCACGGCCGCGAGCGAAACCGAACTGTAGGCATAGCCATTGCTGCCCAGCAAGAAAATGCAGTTGTCACAGAGGAGCTCGAAGGTCGTGTTACCGCCGATCCGAACCCCGTAGCCGCCCAAGGTCCCGGCATCCAGGACCATGTTACTCATCACCAGGCGCGTGCCGTTGGGCCGCACCAGCGCATCGGCGCCAACCACCTCGCTTGAGAGGTGCAGGCCCGCAAAGGTCTGAAAGCCCTTGGCGGGCGGATTGCAGTTGAAGAGCACCACGCCGCTGGAGCTCACCACCCGGCTGGCCGAAGGCCCAGCGCCGAGCACCGAGCACGCAGCCTGGTGATTGCCCGTGGTGCGGTAGGTGCCCGGCGGAAAATACACGATGCCGCCATTGACGACCTGGGCCTGCGTGATGGCTTCGTTGATGGCGTTGGTGTCAAACGACACGCCATCACCCAGCGCCCCAAATGCCCTGACATTGAAGACCAGGCCATAGCTGCCCGCAAGCGCGTCGCCAATGCTGATGCCCGGCGGATCGACGGCGCCCGGAATCGTGACATTCCAGTCGCTGCCGCCGGTCTGCAAAAGCCACCTGTCGAGCACTGAAGCCAGCGTGGTCGGCTCTCCGGGCCCACTCGCTGCGCCGTCATAGCTTGTGCCGCTGAAACTCTGGCTGATGACCTCCACCGCGGGCGCGGCATCACCGGCCACAAACGAGCGCAGCACCGCGCCGCCAACGTCCTTGACCACCACCAACACGAGCTCGGTCACATACAGCACCGCGCCGCCGTGGGCATCGAGCGCCACATCGGCGCCGGTGGTCACGAGCACTTCGCCCTCGAAGTCGAGGTAATAGATCGCGCGCGTGCTGGTGCCGCGCTGATAGAGCTCGGCATGCCCGTTTTCGGCGCCCACAACGCCTCCCACCAACGGCGCAACCAAGTGCATTAGCGACCTCCCCGGTGAGTGCTGATAAGGGTCGTGCTGGCCCGCTGCCGGCCAAAGTTGCGCGCGTGCATGAAGCTCTCGTTTTTCATGCCTCGAAGCTCCTGGATGTGCGCGTTGGGCAGCGTGTGGGCGAGCGCCAGTTGATGGGCCAGGCTGTAGAAAAAGTACTGATTCCAGGCCGCTTCACAGTCGATGGTCTTGTCGCCCTGGCGCATCGTCGCCAAGATCCTGCGCCGCTGGAAGGTCACCGTCCCAAGCGACCCCGCATCCGGCACCGGCCAGAAGTACACCTGAAACTCGGCCGCGCGGTGCGGGTAAAACAGCGTCGGAGCTCCAGAAGCGAGCTTGTCGCTGATCTTCTGGTACTCGTAGGTGTCGATCATGTGCACGTGCGTGACGCCCGAGGCGCTGCCAAGCGGCAAGTAGGTCGCGGTCCCGATGAGGTCAAACGTCCCCGGCAGCGGGTAGGGGTTGGTGCCGGCGACCAACACGAGCGGGAAAAAATCAATCGAGCGCACGAGGTAGCCGCGCGCTTGCAGGCCCTGAAGATCGAGCTCGAGGAAGTCGCGCGCCATCGACGCGCGGCTTGCCCAGGTGGGCCCGCTCGAGCTCGCCGAATGATCCAGGAGCCCAGCAAGCTGATAAGCCCGCAACACGATCGTATCGATGGGCAAGTCGATAATGGCAGTGGTGGCGGCGGTCATGGGCGCATCACCGCGTAGGAGCGCCCAAGCGACTGAAACTCGGAAATCTGCGCGTCGGTGGGGTCCTCGGCGATCACAATCAGCGTCACCGTGCTGCCGGGGTACAGCGACACCTGGCTGCTGGGCTCGGCGATCGGAGAATCGACGCTGCTTTTCACCTCGGAGTTGGGCCCGGCACGAAAGGTCAAAGGCCCGCGCGCGTCCATCTCGAAAAGCTGGGCCCGGGGCCCCGCAATGGGAAGCGGCAGCACCGTCCCGTCCGGCACGGCCACCGACCTGTAGAAAAGCTGATGCACCCCCGCATTGTAGTTTCGCGCCAGCCCCGCGATGATCGACACGCCCCAGAGCTCGATGGCACCGTTGTAGCCGGGATAGATGCTGGCCATCGAATGGTAGAAAAGCGCGGCGGCGGCGTAGAGCCGCGCACCGCTCGGGACCAGCGCGCCTGGCGCGATCCAGACCGAGCCCACCTCGGGGCCGCCATCCACCTGAATCCCGGGGCGGCCGAAAAACTCCGGCACGCTCTCTCGCCAACTGGCCTTCGAGTACGGCGGGCTGGCAGCAAATATCGAGCCGGCCCTCTGTCCTTTCCAGCTTGTCAGCTGACCGCTCTGCGCGCTCACAACACCCTTGCTCGCGTCCCAGTACTCGATAAGCGTGTCGGCGAAGATGTCCTCGACCGACGCACGCAACCGGTCAAAGCGCCCGCCTCGGTGGGGCGAAGGCTTGCGCCGGTAGCGCAGGGCGTCGGCGTTGGCTTTATCGAGCTCGACTTCGTCGCGCCCAGCGCCGCAGCCGTTGGTGCCGGGACCTACGCACGCCAGGCGCCCGCTACCCTGCTGGGTAAGCTGGCTGCGCAGGTAGCGGACGTTGCAGTAGTCGCAGAGGGCCGCGTAATCTTCGGGCCCTCCGCGCCAATGCCTGCTGATTGTGGGTGCCATCCTGCCATGATCAAGGGTTAGGCCGAGGCTGTGCCAAAGAGCGCGGCGCGCTCTCCGATGGTGTTGGCGACGTAGACCTGGGCGCCAAAGGTGAGGCTCGCCGGGACCGACCAGAACGAGGTCAAGCCCGCATCCGAGAGCCCGGTCATGAACACGTTGTCAACTTCGCCCGAGACGCCGGCCAAGCCGGTCACCACGACGCTCGAGAGCGCCTTGTTGTTTCTCAGCTGGCAGTCGCGCACCTTGATGAAGGTGCTGGCCGCGCCGGTAAACTGCATCACGCCGGCGGCGGCCGACGACGTCGCGCCCACCAGCGAATTGCCCATGAAGCGCAAATTGTGGCTGGCGTTGAAGCTCACGAGCGCCACGCACTCGGCCGCCGTCGCGCCCCACACGTCATTGCCAAAGAGGCTCAGGTCGGTGGAGCCGGCCAGCGCCGCGATCGCCGTCCCCACCTTGCACGTGGCGCTGCTGCCTGCGCGAATCTTGCAGCCCAGAAGCGAGCAGCCCGGAGCCGAGATGGTGATGGGGTTGGCGACGGTGACGGTGCCTGCGCCCGGGTCGAGGTTGAGCACGCAGTTGCGAATCGATACGTTGGGCAAGTCGATGCCCCAGGTCGAGGTCGCGCCCGCCCAGGTGAAGGTCGGTCGGGCGTTGCCGTTGCCAAGACCGATGACGGTGACGCCCGGGACCAAGTTGGTGAGGTACTCGCCAAT
>Ga0157376_10002841_pt1 | contig 11850 bp, 9 predicted proteins | sample M45metaG_FD_121801 | JGI IMG/M metagenome (GOLD analysis project Ga0157376, IMG submission 121801) | Miscanthus rhizosphere microbial communities from Kellogg Biological Station, Michigan, USA - M4-5 metaG | ecosystem: Host-associated > Plants > Roots > Rhizosphere > Soil | place: USA: Michigan... | reverse complement strand
GGAGTTCGTCAAACATCGCATCACTCCATACAAATACCCGCGCCGCATCGAATTCACCGACCAGCTCCCCAAAACCGCCGCCGGAAAATTGCTCCGCTACAAACTCCGCGCGCAAGCGTCTGGCACCGTCACCTAGTTTGCCGGCAATGGAAGGGTTGGTCGTCCGCTAAGGGCCCCGCGTACTGTATCGCCGGCTTCCCGGCTCCGATTTGTAGATGGACTTTCTTGGGCTGCGTCCAAAGCATAGGATGGCAATAGGAATGTAGACAGCGACGGGTAAGCGGGGCTGTTTCTCCTTTATTCTTATAACTCTGCGAGAGTCAAAGAAAATATCCTGATAGCAGTCCAAGCCAAGGGATTAGATGGACGGTTTGTTGGAAGATTTGGAAGCAAAAGGAAAAGCAGGATCAAAGCAGCGCCGGTAACCCGCGGCAGCATGCAAATCGTCGCCTTCATTGGTTGAGCCGCAACACAGTATGGGTCAGGCGGTGCGAGCCCGAGACAGGTTATCAACTCCGATAAGTTGGTCTCAATCCCAGCGCAACGTAGTGACCGAATCCGCGCTCAGCGTCACTTTGGCGGTCTGCCCGCCACACGCAATCGTCACTCCTTTCGGGTCACCCGGATTCGTCAACACCAGCGCCATCGAGCCGTCCGGATTCTTTGCCGCAGTGTGATACACCCGCGAAGCGAAAGCGCTATTCGGAGTCGCTGTCATATTCGGCGACGTGGCCGCCGCAGCAATCAACGCCGCATTCACTGCCGGAAGGTCGCCATTCGCGTCGTGTGAAGCCACGATCACTGCTCCCCGCCGAAATGCCCGCGCATGCTGCACCAGCGCCCAATACAACCCGGAAAACACAATCTCCTTCGTCGCCGAATGTATCTCTACCAGCCCACCGCAATCAAACGGACCGATATTCGGACGACCGCGCTCATCGAGGGCCACATTCCATGTGGTGATGCTCTGCGGCCCGTTCGCCAATATGCCGCTGAACGTCGCGCCCCACTTGCTCCACTTGGTCAAGTAATCGGCAGCTTTGAAGTCGTCTCCGCCTTCCGTCCAATGCATCTCCACGTCCGGAAATTTCGCTTTCACGTTGCCCATCATTTCCGGAATTCCCACATACCCGTGCCAGGCCACGGTATTCACATATTTCCGGATCGTCGGCCGAGAAAGCTGATCCAATGCACGGCCATACAAATTGTAGTTATGATCCAGAGTCCAGATTTTCGTGCCGCTCGCTTCCAGCAGTGGCCCCAGCGCTCCCACCAAACGTTCTTCGTCTTCCTCCGGCCAAGGACACGCCGGCATTTTCCCGCCCTGGTCCGCGTCAATTTCGTTTTGCGTCGTCACTGCGCGTACTCTTACGCCTTCGGCTGCGTATCCCTCCACAAACTTCTGCAAGTACCGCGCATACGTCGGAATATGCTCCGGCCGCATGTTTCCGCCCAGCATGGAATTGCTGTATTTCATCCATCCCGGCGGACTCCATGGCGAGCCAAACAAGAACAGATCAGGATTCGCGCCCAGCGCCGCGCGCAACACCGGTAGAATGTAATCGCGATCGTGCTCGATGCTGAAATGCTTCAGCTCCGGATCCATCGGCCCGTCGTCATAGCTGTATGCAGCCGTGCTGTAGTCACTGGCGCCAATGGGAATTCGTCCGGTGCTCAGCGCATGCTGATCCTGCCCGTACATTCTGCGGAAGAGGTTCGCGCGATCGCTTTCGCTCAAGCGTGCCAGCGTGTAGCAGGCCGCATCCGTAAACGCCGCACCAAATCCTAAAATTGTCTGCGCCGTCTTGCCCGGATCGTCCGTCACGTCCGCCTGCGCTGCGTTTTTCGCCGCCTTGCTCCACGCGATTTCAGGACCCGCTGCCAGCCGCTTTCCGCTGCCGTCGGTAATCTCCGTTTGCGCCGGCTTGGTTGGCGCATGCGCTTCGTTCACTTTGCTTTGGGCGTTCAGCGTCACTGCCAAGGCCGATGCCGTCGCCGCTCCCACTCCCAGCCCCGCATACCTCAAGACTTCGCGCCGTGTCGTCACTGGTTTCTCCCGTCACCCTCTGTATCACTCACGCGGCCTCCAACCAATCCCCGCCGCTCTCGCGCCGCCGCACAGCATACTGCAAAAACGCATTTCACATGGGATGGACTTCATGCGTGCGGCCTATAAGGCATGCTCCGGCATGCAGTAACTCTCCCATCTCGCGCTCCATTGCGGCTCCGCTGCTTATAGGCTAAAGTTCCGCTGGTAACCACCTTGACTTCTCAAATGAACTACGGGACTCTCCCCTCCAAGTTCCTCCAGGCCATAGATGCGTGGCCCAGTCCACGTGCTCAGATGTTTCGAAATCAGCGGTCCACAAGCTGGCAGAATATTTCCAGTGAAGAATTCCTTCGCCGCACCGCTGGGCTCTCGCAAGCTCTTTTCGAACTCGGCGTAAAGCCGGGCGACCGTGTCGGACTCTTCGCTGCCAACCGCCCCGAATGGCATACCGCCGATTTCGCCATCAACGGAAACGGCGCCATTACTGTTCCGCTCTATTTCAAGGAATCGCCTGAGCGCACTGCCTACATCTTGAATCACTCCGAAGCGCGCGTGGTCTTCGTCGCCGGCAGCGATCAGCTTATTTCGCTTCTGGCCATTCGCGAAGGCCTGCCGAAACTCGAACAAATCATCGTCGCCGATTCGGGTGAACATCTTCCGCCGGATTGTCTGCGCTACGAAACTCTGATCGCCTCCGCTGGAGGCAGCGAAGTCGCCGCGTACCGTATGCGCGCTTCGCAAGTTCTTCCGGGACAACTCGCATCCATCATCTATACCTCGGGAACTACCGGTGAGCCCAAAGGCGTGATGCTCACGCACAATAATTTCTGCTCCAATGCTGCAGACGTCGGCGTCGATTTCGCTCTGCGTTCGCAAACCGATGTAGCGATTTCGTTTTTGCCGCTGGCCCATGTCTATGGCCGAACTCTTGACTATATCTATTTGTTTCATGGCGTGCCGATTGCCTACGTCGAGCAAGTGGAAAGCGTTGCGCAGGCATTGAAAGAAATTAAGCCCTCGGTGATGGCCGCGGTGCCGCGCGTATTTGAAAAACTTTACGCCCGGGTCATCGAGCAGGGCAATGAGCATCCCGGACTAAAAAAGAGAGTATTCAATTGGGCCATTGGCGTGGCGGAAAAATGCGCCGCGTGGCGTTGTGGAGACGCCTCCGCAAATCCTTTTCTTAAAGTGCAGTGGTCGCTTGCAGATAAACTTGTGTATTCCAAGATCCGCGAAGGCACTGGCGGACGCTTGCGCATCGTTTCTTCCGGCGGAGCGCCACTCTCTAAATCCCTTGCTGAATTTTTCTGGAGTGTTGGCATTCCCATCTATCAAGGCTATGGCCTGACCGAAACTTCGCCGATTGTGTCCAGCAATTTTCCGCGTAACCGCGTGGGCAGCTCCGGATTGCCGATTCCGCATTGCGAAGTAAGAATTGCGGACGACGGCGAAATTCTGGTACGCGGTCCGATGATCATGCAAGGCTACTACAAACGCGCGGAAGCCACCCGCGAAGTGATTGATGAAGAGAGATGGTTCCATACCGGCGACATCGGCTACGTGGATAAAGACAATTATCTGTTCATCACCGACCGCAAGAAAGATTTGCTGAAAACTTCCGCCGGTAAATTTGTCGCGCCGCAGCCCATCGAAAATTCTCTGAAATCTAGTCCGTTTATTTTGAATGCCATGGTGGTCGGAGACCGCAGAAAATTTATCGTGGCCCTGGTGGTGCCCAACTGCAAAATGATTTCGGCCAAAGCGGCCGAGCAGGGACTTGCTATTTCCACCGGCGAAGAAGTTGCCGCGCATGCCTTCACCCGCACTTTGATTCATGCCGAAATTCAGCGGCTCACTGCAAACCTGGCGCAGTATGAATCCATCAAAAGATTTGCGCTGCTGCCTGGAGATTTCACCTTTGACAATGGCGCCCTCACTTTCACCATGAAACTGAAACGCCGCGTAGTCGAAGAGCAATATCGCAACTTGATCGAATCGCTGTACGCCGATGTCGCCGAGCCGCGCCCCGTAGGTCAAAGTTAGGAAGCGAGCAGTCGTCGGCACTCGGTAGTCAGAGCGCCGTGGCTAGCGATTTACGCATTGTTAAAACTTGTTTGCTAATTTGTTCTGAGCGTTGCAACGTTCTACAATTTCATTGACAGCTCGCCGTCCAGCACTCGAGGTCAAAATGTCTGACCAGTTGGTGATTGCCGGCCGTGCCTTTTCTTCGCGGCTGATTGTGGGCACCGGAAAATACCGCAGCTTTCAGGAAATGCAGCGGGCGCATGCGGCGTCCGCTGCGGACATGGTGACGGTCGCCGTGCGCCGCGTAAACCTGACTGACAAGTCAAAAGAGTCGCTGCTGGATTTTATTCCGCGCGACAAAATGTTTATTCTACCGAACACCGCAGCGTGCTACACCGCGGAGGAAGCGATTCGCACCGCGCGGCTGGGCCGCGAAGTTGGCCTATCCAACTGGGTGAAGCTAGAAGTGATCGGCGACCAGCAAACTTTGTATCCAGACACCGAGCAACTGATCGAAGCGACTCGCGTTTTGGTGAAGGAAGGATTTGTGGTGCTTCCATACACCAACGACGATTTGATCGCCGCGCGAAAATTGATTGATGCCGGAGCCGCCGCGGTGATGCCGTTGGCCGCGCCGATCGGCTCCGGACTTGGAATTCAGAATCCGGCGGCGCTGCGCATTTTGCGCGAACGGATCACCGAAGTGCCGATGATCGTGGATGCCGGCGTCGGAACCGCTTCCGACGCCGCAGTGGCGATGGAACTGGGTGCCGACGGCATTTTGATGAATACCGCAATCGCCGAAGCCAACGATTCGGTATTGATGGCGGAAGCGATGCGCGATGCGACGATTGCGGGTCGCAAAGCGTTTCTCGCCGGTCGCATGCCGAAAAGGCTTTATGCTTCCGCTTCTTCGCCCCTCACTGGTGTTGTTCGCTAGTCGAGCTTCTCAATTAATTGTTCTCTAAAAATTCCAACAATTTTTCGGCACTTGTCATGCCTGGGCTTGGGCGGCTTTCTTGGCTTGGGCGGAGTCGTAGCTTTCGCCGTAGATGGCCGGGACTTTGCTGCCCATGGGGCGGAGATAGGTGGAGAGCTGTCCGCGGTGGTGGATGGTGTGGTTCAAGCCGAACATGAGGAAGAGCACGGCTTCCTGCTGAAACATGCCGCGGAAGTCCACGATTTTGATGAGTTGTTCGCCGGACATTTTGGTGAGGGCTTCGAAGTTTCTGGCGTAGGAGTGTTCATACCAGGCAGCGACGGCGGCGGGGGTGCCGGCATCGGCAGGGATGGTAACAGCGCTGGGATTGAAAACGCCATTGAGGGTCGCTTCTAAGAAAAAGATATCGGCCACGGCGATATGACGAAGCAGTTCGTTGGCGGACTTGGCGCAGGCGTCGGGTTGATAACCGGCTTGGTCGGCGGGAACGGCTTCGATGATTGTTTTGGTGGTGCGGCTTTCGTTTTTCAGTGTGCCGAGAAAAACGTTTTGTAGCAGGAAGTGCGCGTAGTCGGCAGTCATTTTGGGCATGGTGTTTCTCCTTGGTGGATGTTGGCAGCAGAAGCCGTGTAATGGGATGGCCATTCTACTCCGAAAGTTACGGTCAGGAGGTAACTGGCTCGGGAGTGTCAGAAGGAGTGCGGTCGCGCTCCGGGCGGGTGGCGTCAGTCCAGTCAATGATGAGACTTGCGTGTCTTTCTGGCGAAGCGCATTTCGACCTGGACGAGGCGTTGGGAGCCGAACAGCGAATTGGCAATGAAGGTGAGGGCGGTAGCGCGGCAGAGAGTGAGGCAGTTCTGGCAAGCGAGTGAAATTCTCGAGAACGCCGGAATCTAAATTTCTGGGAAATTCTTGGGCCATGAAGGTGTGGCGCGGCCGTCGTCTCAGAGGCGGAACAAGGAACGGTGGAAGCCGAGTCCTGGAAGCAGATCCTTCCGACATCTTTGTCGGATGTCGTTAGGATGACAAGTTGTGGTTGGCTTGAAAGAGTCCGTAGCCGCGCCGGCCTGCAGTAAGCAGGCTGCGCCTGCGCGCCGGGGGACGTCGAGTGAAGCGGGAATGCCTACCTGAATCCGCTGCGGGGATAGCTGGGGGGAGTTGTGAGTGATGTATAGGGTGCAAGGGCCCAGGGAGTGCTCTCGCCCCTAGAAAGGCGAGCGGCCAGTAGCGAATAGCGATAGGCCGGGAACGGGGAAGGGGAGATGGAAAAGTGGGCGTGCAGCGAGCTGGTGAGTAGGCTGCTAGTTTGCGGCAAGCGACGGGCGCGGCGCTATTCCTTGGTGGCCTGCATTTTGTGGCCGGATTGGATGTAGAGGAGGATCGTCGGTTCGCGGTTTTCGTCAAGCAGGAATTTGAATTGGGCTTCAGAGCCCTGGTCGAAGAAGGTGCTGGAGGATTCGGGGAAAAGAATGTGTTTTTCGCCGTCGGCGATTTGTGCGGCGAGGTGGCCAGCTTCGAGGGTGATTACGGCGTCGTAGCCGGGGATGATGTCGCGATAGGTGCCGGTAAATTGTGCCAACTGCTCAGGTGGCAAAGAAATTTCGTGGTGTTCCGAAGGCAGAATTACTTTTTCGCCGTGGGCGGCGGCAGCAACCTTGGAAGCGATGCTTTTGGTTTCGCCGCCGAGATTGTTGAGGACGATGACGGTCAGCTTGTCTTCGGGAAAATAGACCAGGTCTGAAGTGAAACCATCCATATCGCCGGAATGTTCGATGACGGAGTGATCGTCGATCTGCGACACGACCAGGCCGCAGGCGAAGTCGTGCTTGAACGGCGTGATCATTTGTTTGAGGGAAGCGGCGGAAAGAAGTTTGCCGCCGAACAGCGATTGTTCCCAGTGAAGTAGATCTTCGGCCGTGGAGTAGAGTCCACCGGCGGAGAAGAGCAGAGATTCGTCGTAGAACTTGGCGTTTTCGATGCCGGACGCGGTCAGGTGGTAGCCGGAAGCGCGATTGGAGATGATCGCGGAGTTGGAAACATAGCCGGAGTCGTTCATGGCCAGCGGTTTGAAAATATTTTCGCGGACGAACTCGCCGTAGGCCTGACCGCTGATCTTTTCAATGAGAAAGCCCAGCAGGTAGTAGCCGGCGTTGCTGTATTTGCGAGTTTCGCCGGGAGGAAAGTCGAGAGGATCATCGCGGAAAGCGGTGACGAGCTGTTCGGGAGTTTTGGATTGGCGCCAACTGCTGATGCCGTCGTAGGAGTTGGGAATGCCGGAAGTGTGAGTGAGCAAATTGTAGATGGTGATGCGGTCCCAGGCGGGTGGGGCGTCAGGGAGGTACATCTTTATGGGATCGTTGACGTTGAGTTTGCCGCGGTCTTGAAGAAGAAAAATTGAGGCGGCAGTGAATTGCGTGGTGAGAGAGGCGATGCGGAATTTGGTGGTGACGAAATTGGGGATGCTCCATTCGCGGTTGGCGGCGCCGTAGGCTTTTTCGAAGAGGATTTTTTGGTCGCGAGCGACAAGCAGGACGCCAGTGAATTGCTTTCGTTGAACGTAGTCGTGGGCGACGCGGTCCATTTCTGGGATGGGGTTTTGAGCGTGACAAACGGGGATGACGGCGAGAAAGGCGATCGTCTGCAAGAGTAGCAACCGTCGAAAGCGGAGGAGACAGGACCCATGGGTGTGCCAAAACCAGACGCTCCGACCCCAATTCTTGTCCCAATAGGCTCCCACGGATGAAACGGCGATGATGCCGGTGCTAGTCATTTCGAATGGCCTTCAACCGGGCGGGTGGTAAGAGCAAATCGTAGGATAAGCGCAGAAAATCTGCTGAACAATACTGGGTTCACGGCAAGTCCGGGAAGACTATGACTGCAGGGAGTTCAGCTACGGGACGGGTCTTCGCAGGGGGACGTTAATGGCCTGGACAGAGCGAGTGTCCGCGGGATGGCTCAAGAGGGATGAGTTGGTAGAGTTCTGGAGGCTTTTGGCTAGACGATGACCGAGGCCGATAGCGGGCGCCTCTATCAAAGCGTGAGCCAAGCCAGCGCCAGAGATGACCACGACCGCCAACAGCGGCATGAGCAAGAATTGCGAAGGCAGCGTGACGAAGTTGAAAGTCAGATAGAGAACGATGCCGTGGAGTAAGTAAATTCCGTAGCTGACTTCGCCGAGAACGATGCTTCCCGGCTGTGAGAGGATTTTGAAGTAGGAATTGCCCGCGGCGACGGGAGCAAAGAAAATGGCAAGCAGAATGGGTGGAAAGGCGCCAAAGGCGGTAGGACAAAAGAAGAGTTCGCTGAACAGCGCTATGAGGCCGACAGCCGCGGCCCACGGTGAACGAAGTAGTATGACTATACGCGGGTTGCGGATAGCCTCAGCCACCAACAATCCCGCAACGAATAGGATGTAGTAGCGCGGGCCGACGTAGTTTCGGTAAATGACCCACTCAAAATAGGCAAAAAGACCAAATAGGAAGGTGGTCGGCTGCATGCGGCCGGCCAAGAATGCTCGGAGGTAAGCCACGGCCGGAATACACAGATAGAATCCCCATTCGTAGGAGAGGCTCCAGGTGACATTGGCAACGATCCGGTCGGTGTGCGGGTAGCCAAACAGATCAGGAGTTCCATAGAAGGACAGCCACTGAAGCATCGGACGGAACCCTGACTCCCTGGTGAACAGCAGCGGCACTCGGTCTTGTGCGAGGACCACGGCGGCAACGGCAATGGAGGCAATCCAGAGAAGCGGCGTGAGCCGAAAGAGGCGCGAGACGAAAAACGCGATCCATTCTCGATCAGACAGCCTACTCAACATTTTGGGGTAGAAGAGAACAGCGGTGATCATGAAGAAGACGGCTACTGCCGTGGGTCCCAGATTGGCGATGAAGTTTCCCGGCGGAGCTTTCCAAACATGGACTTTGATGAAGTACAACCAGATGAACATGTGATGAATGACGACTGCAAGGGCGAGATAGCCCCGCAGCCCGTCTATACAACCGATCCGCCGGGCAGGATCGGGAATCCGTATGAGGCCCAGGCGATAGATGACGCGGGCAAACAGCAGCGAGCCTAAGAGTGTGAGGATAATGAGCGCGGGAACAAGCATGACCATAACTCACTTAGAATGATAGGTCCCAGCCGCGGCAACTGGGGGCAGTGACGGACCGAGAAGAACCCGGAGCGATACTGGCCAAAGGTGCAGGTGTGGCCAACACGGCTGGGCGATTAGCTAAAACGAAATCTGCGAGGAGGGGACATGGAAACTGATGATGCCGAGAAAAAGGCGGAAAGTGCGGTGAAGACCGCGATTGCGCCGTGGCTGTCGGTGCGGCGGAGCTTGCAGGCGGTGGAGTTCTACAAAGCGGCGTTTGGAGCGGATGAAAAGTTTCGGTTGGAAGGTGCGGACGGGAGCGTGGTGGCGCGGCTGGCGGTGGATGGGGCGGAGTTTTGGCTGGGAGAGGAGTCACCGGAGTTCCAGAACTTTAGTCCGGAGACGATTGGCGGCGGATCGGTAAGGATGGTGTTTACGGTGGCTGATCCAGATGCGATGTTTGCGCATGCGGTGAAGGCCGGAGCCACGGCGGTGCATCCGGTGGGTGAACAACATGGATGGCGCGTGGGGCGGCTGATGGATCCGTTTGGTCATCATTGGGAGATTGGGCGCGAGGTGTGAGGCGGTAGCCGACGACCGTCGAGCAGTGGCCAGGAGGACGGCGCAGCGCAGCGAATGAAACTGACGCGAGCTGGGCGGATCGAGTTGCCACGGGGCTAACACCGGGCACCGGCAGGATTGCCTGTGCTAGTGAAGAGCTTCGGAGCTACTTGGTTTCGTTGATGCGGGTGACGACTGTGGCGGTGGTGGTTTGGTGAGAGGCGCGCGGGAGCGGCGCTAGCTTGGGGGGTTGCTTCTTTGGCTTTTTCTTTTCGCGGTTGCGTGCGTCTTTATTGCCCATGAAGGAAGAGTGACACAAGTTGCGAATTGTGGCGAGGGAAATATGAAACGCGAAAAACATTTGAAACGCAAAGATCAAAATCTAGCTAGAAAAGTGGCTCTTGTTGGGTTGGCAGAGAAAAAGGCTTGGGCCACGCCGAAGAGTACCAGGTCTGGCGCGACTGAGAAGCCGAATTGCGAGCAGGTCGAGCGGGTGCGGCGGATTTGTCTGGCGCTGCCGGGAGCGACGGAAAAGTCTTCGCATGGCGAGCCGACATTTTTTGTGAGCCAAAGAGTGTTCGCGATGTTTTCGAACAACCATCATAACGATGGTCATGTGGCGGTGACGGTTCCGGCGGAGGAAGGCCTGCAGGCGGAGCTGATTCGGAATGAGCCCGAGAAATTTTATCGGCCGCCGTACGTGGGAGTGAAAGGCTGGGTGGGGATTGAGTTGGCAGCGGTTTCCGATGATGAGCTGGGATTGCATCTTAGCGAGGCGTATCGGTTGATTGCGGGGAAGGGGAAGCGGCGCGATAAGTGTTTGCCCTAGGAGTTTGCGGAAAGAGTTACGGAGTGACGAACAGGAAGTGCCAGAGGATGTCCACAGTGGCATGGACAATAGCGGAAGCGAAGATCGAACCGGTCTTGCGCCAGGTCCAACCGTAGAAAAGGCCAGCGATGGTGGCTAGCAGAACATAACGCCAATTGGGAAAATGCATGTTGGTGATGTGCGAGAAGCCGAAAAGGATGGAAGCAGTGAGCCACCCGGCGGTTTCGCTATTGGTGGAGCGCGAGAGAAGATTTTGCAGCAGGCCGCGGAAGAGAAACTCTTCTGGCCATGCAGTGAAAAATAAGATGGCGATGGAGAGCGGGAGGAAGGATTCCCACTCAGAGATTTTTGGCGCGTAGACCAGGAAGTGGAATTTGAGCCCCAGCGGGATGGCGATGAGGGCGAAACCGGTTAGCGCACCGAGGATGTGCAGAGTCCAGCCGGAGCCCCAACCGATGGTGTAACCGGAATTCTTGACTTGGCGGAGCAGCAGGAATCCGGCGATGGCGATGTTCACGGCGATAATCACGGTGAAAATGTAGGCGAGGCGGCCACCGGGATCTGGCCAGAGCCAATGCGATGGGCCGAACTTTACGGTGGCCCAGACCGCGGTGATGGTCAAGAAGTCTTGCCACGCGCCGGGCCCGGCGTTTTGCGCGGTGGCCAGGATGAGCAGCGGGCAGAAAAGGAAAGCGGCCATGCTAGCGAGCCTGAGAAAAGTCCCCGTGCCGGTGCCTAATGCGTAGATCAAGAAAAAGAAAAACAGAATGACGGCGAGGAGCCAAGCGGCGCCGGGTCCGGTGATGGAGGAGAATTGTTCGACAGAGCCGCGCGCGGCGAAGAGCAGCATCACTCCCAGCAGTAGAGAAAACGCGAGGAGGGTGGAGACGAATGCACGGCCGCCGAGTCCGGAAGCGTGTTGCGTGTACAGCGCAAAAAGAATAAATACGGCGCAGAGAGCGACCCATACACCGAGAGTGGGGAAAAGTCCGAGTTGGCGGGCGGAAGGCAAGCGGATATTGTATCGTAACGATTCGCGATGACTTCTTCCCAGCAGAGACTTGCCTACATTGACTGGATGCGCGGGCTGGCGTGCGCGCTGATGTTTCAAACGCATTGCTACGACTCGTGGCTGAGCGCGGAAGCCAAGCGCTCGGAATTCTTCCGCTACTCGCAGATGGGTGGAACGCTGCCGGCGCCGCTATTTATTTTTTTGGCGGGTGTGTCGGTGGCGCTGGTGACGGAAAAGCTGCGTGGAAAAACGGTGGCGCGTAATGCGATCGCCAAGCAGGTGATGCTGCGCGGACTGGAAGTGTTTGGGCTGGGAATATTGTTTCGTGTGCAGGAATTCG
>Ga0157376_10002840_pt1 | contig 11850 bp, 9 predicted proteins | sample M45metaG_FD_121801 | JGI IMG/M metagenome (GOLD analysis project Ga0157376, IMG submission 121801) | Miscanthus rhizosphere microbial communities from Kellogg Biological Station, Michigan, USA - M4-5 metaG | ecosystem: Host-associated > Plants > Roots > Rhizosphere > Soil | place: USA: Michigan... | reverse complement strand
CGCCGAGACCAGCACATAGCCGGTTTCCTGCACGCCCAGCGAGGCGGGCATCAAAAAGCCCAGGCTACGGAAGGCCGTGGCCAGACTGTCGATGACAAAAGCCTGGCTGCCGCTGACCCGGATCCCCATCAGCCGCAAGGTGATCCAGGCCTCGAAAGCGCCGAACAGCCAGCAGATGAGATGAAGGCCAAGACTGGGCAGCAACCGGTTGGCCGCGAAAACATCGTCGGCGCCGCCGCTGTTTTGTGCGCCCGCCAGCCGTTGCACCGCGCGCGCCGCCAGGCGCTGCAGGCCGGGCTTGAAGCGGCCATACAAAAACACCGTCACCAGCAGGACGGCGATGATCAGCGCCAAGGCGATGGAGAAGGGGCGCAGCAAGGTGCTTTCGGGCAGAAGCCGCGCCAGAACGACAAGACCCAGCAAGGTATAGATCAGCTTGGCGGCGAATTCGGCGATCAGATCGGCGAACAGGGAAAAAGCGGCATTCGCGGCATTCACACCGGCGCGAGTCAAAAGCCGTGCTCCCGCCAGGAAACCACCCAACTGCGACAAGGGCAGGATTTCGGACACGGCATCGCGTCCCAGGCGGGCGGCGGTGAAAGCCCACAGACCCGCGCCCCGGCCAATGCACCACCAGGCCAATCCCAACAAAGCGATCACCGGCAGATGGATCAGGGTGATGATCGCCAGGCCCGAGGCTTTTAGTTCCACCAAACTCCGGATCACCGGACCGATCCCCGCATAAACGGCAATGCCGGCGAGCGCTAGGATGCCCAGCGAAATCAGGATGATCTTGTTAGGGCGCATGGGTGGCGCACTCTGCGCCCATCGCAAACGCTTGGGTATAGGGGGCAAAAGCTTCGCGCAGACTGCCGGCCTCAAGCCCGAATTCGGCCAGGCTGTATTGGCGTGTCCGCTTTGGCTTGGGCCGAGCCGCGAAAGCCTGCATGCGCCGCCGCGCATCCGGCGACAACACCCGGCCGCAATGGCGGTACAGTTTGGCGACCGCTTCCATCGGCGCCGCCACCAGCTCGCGATAATGCAAATGCAGGATGTCGTTGCTCTGCGCCCCGGCCTGCATCATGCGCCGCGTGGCTTGCACCAGCCGGCTGCTGACATGACGGCCGACTTCGGCGCGGTCGATATGGCGGGCGAAGGGACGGCGCAGCAATTCCTCCAGCTTGGCGCAGGACGCCACCACGCTAACGGGATCGCGATGCAGAAACACGATTTTCGCATCGGGATAGACTTTGCGAATGGCCTCCAGGGAAAAGACATGGTCCGGTGATTTCAGAATCCAGCGGCCGGGATGCTGTGTCTGCAAATGCTGCAGGAAGCGGCGGTGAAAGCGGAACGCTTCCTGATGGCCGTGGCCATCCAGCCAATCCTGATAAGACGGAATATGATGGGTGCTGTCGAATCTCAGACTCTGGAAAATATGGGCGGTGATATCGGTGCATTCCTGCGGCGCGTCGGCGTAAAGCGGATGCAGGGAGCCGATGCCGGGCGTCATCCAGCGGAACAGGCCCAGCTCCATTTCCACCTGTGCCTTGCGGAATGAGGCCGCCAGCGATCCTTCCGGCGGATAGGGATGGAGCAGCCGCCAGCAGCGCGGCACGGCATTTTCCGGGTCCTGGGCCAGAAGCGCATGGAAAAAAGTCGTGGCGCTGCGCGGCAGGCCGGTGATGAAAACCGGTTGAAGGATGGGGGCTTCGCGGATGGCGGGATTTTCTTCCTCCGCCGCATCCAGGCGCAGCAGGTTGGAAAGACAGCGCATGATGTCGAAGCGAGTGGCGTAGCGCCCCAAAAAACTAAGATCGGCTTCTTCTTCATAGGCTTTGAGCAAGCGCTGCAGAGGCGCGGCGAAAGAGTTATCGGAAAAGGCGCCGCGCCTTGCCTGCCGCAGCGCTATGGCCATCAGTTCCGCCGCACCGGGCAGAACCTTGTCCCAACGGCGTTCTGAAATTTTTTCGGGGCGGTAGGGGGCCGCGCAATAATCCAACGCAATAATCCTGACAAAAATGGAGCATGGCAAACGACAAGCCCGCAAGCCCAAAACGGATTATCCGCGGCTCCGTTCCGCCATGAGACCAAAGGTCAATGCGTGGACACTGTCAGCGAATTTAAATTTGTCGGGTCAACCGGCCGCTGGTGTAACGCCCCTCCATTTTCATGCCGTCTTCTCCATGGCTATAGTGCCGGAAGGTTCGCGAACATCTTCGCCGGACAGGCCGGTTTTGTTACGGCGGGACCAATGGGGAGAAACAGATGCTTTATAGAATTGGCTGCGTATTGGTATTTTCTGCCGTACTGGCGATGAGTGCATATGCACAAACCACCCCGGCCAAGCGCACGATTCTCCAGCAGACGGATGTCGCGGCCTCTCCGGCGCAGGAAACACTTTTCGGCACGGTGGAAATTGCGCCCGGCAGCGGCAACGGTTTTCACACCCATAACGGTTCGGAAATCGGTTATGTGGTGCAGGGCCATATCCGCCTGGAAGTGAAAGGCCAGCCTGACCGCGAACTCGGTCCCGGCGAAAGTTTCCTGGTGCCGCGCGGGGCGGTGCACCGCTCCGTCCTTCTGGGCAATGAACCGGTGAAACTGGTCAACAGCTGGACTGTGGATAAGGGGGTGCCGTTGATGACCCCCGCGCCGCAATAGAGCGGGTATTTGTCAGACAATATTGACTTGGCGGTTCTGTATGCGATGGTTCGCGCCATAACAAGATTGGTGGGGGTTGCGTCATGAAGATTTCTCGCAGAAGCGTGCTCGCGGCTTCGGCCTCCGCGCCATTGATCCTGGGCACAAGTCCGGCCAAGGCGGCGACTGCCAGCATCCAGCTTCATACCCACCGCCATCGCGGCGAGATCGATAAAAAGATCTTCGGCAATTTCATCGAACATCTGGGCCGTTGCATCACCGGCGGCATTTTTGACGAGGGCTCGCCTTTGTCCGACAAACAGGGCTTCCGCAAGGATGTGATGGCCGCGGTCAAGGACATGAATGTGCCCTTCCTGCGCTGGCCGGGCGGCAATTTTTCCTCCAACTACAATTGGCGGGATGGCATCGGTCCGCGCGACAAGCGTCCGCCGCGGTTGGAGATGGCCTGGGGCACGATTGAAGACAACCGTTTCGGCACGCATGAATTCATGGACTATGTCGAGCAGCTGGGCGCCGAGCCTTACATCTGCATGAATCTGGGCACCGGTACTTGGTCCGATGCCCAGCAATGGGTCGAGTATGTCAATGGCAGTCAGGACACTGAAATCACCCGGCTGCGCAAAAAGAACGGCCGCGACAAGCCATGGAAGGTGACCTATTGGGGCCTGGGCAATGAGATGGACGGCTATTGGCAGATGGGCCACCGCTCACCGTCCGACTATGCCGCCTTTGCGCTGGAAACCGCCAAGCTGGCCAAGCTCACCGATCCCAGCGTCAAGCTGATCGCGGCGGGCGCCTCCAACTACCGCGCCGGTTCGGACTGGATCGGCTGGAACCGCACCGTGCTGGAATCCCTGCGCGACTATGCCGACTATATTTCCATCCATCTCTATGTCGGCAACCAGGCCAGCGATTACGCCGATTTTGTCGCCAGCCCCATCGAGATGGATCAGAAGATCGACATTCTGGCCGGCTTGATCGATGCCGCCATGTCACAGCGGGTCGACCGTGTCACCGGCCAGCTGCAGCGCGACGGCCGCAAAATGTACATCGCCTTCGACGAATGGAATGTGTGGTATCGCGCCCGCGGCGACAGCCAGCGCGGCCGCCGCATCCTGGAAGAGCATTACAATCTGGAAGACGCGCTGGTGGTGGCGGGTTTCCTCAATTCGCTGGTCAACCACGCCGATGTGGTCAAGATCGCCAATCTGGCGCAGCTGGTGAATGTGATCGCGCCCATCTTCACCAACGACAAGGGCCTGTTCCTGCAGACCATCTACTATCCGCTGCAACTGTTCAGCCGCCATGTGAAGGGCAACAGTTTGGAAGTGTTGGTGGAGAGCCCCAGCTATAAGAGCCGCCGCTTCGATGTGGTGCCATATATCGATGCCTCGGCCTCTATCGACGGCAACAATCTGGTGCTCAATGTCGTCAACCGCCACCAGAATGAGGCGGTGGATGTGGCGATCGGGCTGGAGGACAAGAATTTCTCCGGCGCGGTTCAGGTCACGGAGGTCAACGGTCCCGACATCAAGGCGGAGAATGATTTCGGCAAGACCCTGGTTGCGGCCAAGGACAAAAGCGTCAACGCCGGCGGCAACAGCCTGAGCTACAGTTTCCCGCCGCACTCCTATACCCAGATACGGGCGCGTTTGGGATAAGGCGGCGACCTATTTCAGCATGCTCATGGCTTTGTTCGCATGTGTCATGCAGGAGGTCTGGTCGCCTGCCGACAGCGAGGATTGAGCCTGGGTGATTTCACTCAGGATGCTGGTTTTCATTCCGCCTTGAAACCCGCCCGCCAGGGAGGAGGCTTTGTCGATCAGCCCCTGGCAGCCGCCTTTGGCCATTGAGCCGGCGGTGGACATCGCATTGTTCGCCGTGCCGGGTAATTGGGTGGGAAGTTGGGCGAGGGCTTGCAGCGCCAGGATCGTTCCGCCCGCCAATACGGCCGTCATCAGTGTCATTTTCATTTGGACCTCCGATGGAGCGTCTTCGCCCCCGAATGCGGATAAGCGTCTGTCCTGGGAGGCTCAATCGGCCTTTGGTCCAAGCCGAAGCGGCCGCGTACGCAGCGATCATCCTCTGACGTGCTGGAAAAAATGGCTCCCCGGGCAAGATTCGAACTTGCGGCCAACCGGTTAACAGCCGATTGCTCTACCACTGAGCTACCGAGGAACGCAGCGGAGCGCGGTCTTAGCGCGTCCCGTGTCTCAAACCAAGCGGGAAATTCGCCCGCGTTTGCGTGGGATTTTTGCCGGTTTCCCCAAAGAAAAATGAGGCCGGGAGTTATCCCGGCCCCAAGGCGTTGGGTAATGGTGGGGTGTCTTCAAGGAAGACGCGGGAACTTTAGGCTGTGGACAGTTAACAACCCCTTAACCCTGAAGGCCGAAATGAGAAAAAGTTCCGGCGGCGGCCAGATCGCCGGATTTTTCCCGGAAAACCGGCAAAAAATTCGTCCGGGGCCGGATGAATTGGGCGGCGGTCTGGGCTAAACCGGGGCATGCAGAACCGGCTTTCCCCAGCCCAACGTGAGGCAATCGCCCGTCAGGACGCTCCCTTCCTGGCGGCGGGGCTGATTGCCGGCAATCCGAACTCTTTTGAGGCCCATTTGCGCCAGGCGGCCCGGCTGATGGCCGATCGCCAGACCTCGGCTTCGCCGTCCGCACGGCTGGTGCGTCATGTCACCGATTTGTTCGAGCGCAGCGTCCCCGAATCGGCGCGCGCCAAACTCGCCTGCCGCAGTGGTTGCGCTTTCTGCTGCCATCAACCGGTCAAGGTCAGCGCGCCGGAAGCTTTCTTCCTGGCGGCGCAGTTGCGCGAGCGGCCCGACACCGCCGCGGCCGTGCGCGACGCCGCGATAGCGCTGGCCGGGCGCAATCCGGAAGCGCCCAGGGTGGCATGGCTGCGCTGTCCGCTGCTGGACAGGGGCGATGGTTGCTCGGTCCATAGCGCGCGGCCGTTTTCCTGCCACGGCCATGTCTCGCTGGATGTGGAAGACTGCAAGATATCTTTCTCACCGGGCGGCGCGTGGTCGGTACGCGAGCCTGCGCTATATGACGATCTCAGGAATAGCTGGCGGCTGATCCTGCAAGCGGCGTTGCGGCTGAACGGCCTTTCCGACGCGCATTACGAACTCAATGCCGCGCTGGATCTGGCGCTGCAAACCGAGAATGCGGAAAAGCGCTGGCTGGGCGGCGAAAATATCTTCGCGCCGCTCAAAGCCTTGTCGTCCAACAAGCCCGAGGTCGAGCAGATCCTGGCGCTGATTGACGCCAGGATCGGCCCGACTTTGTAGAGGCGAGGTCGTCCCACCAAGTCCTCCCCCGCGCGCGCGAAGCGCGCTCGCATTGGGGGAGGTGGCTATAGCATCGCTTGCGATGCGAAGGCCGGAGGGGGATTACTTCGGCAAAGGAATTGACAGGATCTCACCTGCGCCGCGATTGGCGATCCACAATTCGCCACGGCCGGCTTCCATTGCGGTCGGTTGATTCAAGCCTTCCTTCAGCACCGTGATATGGGCGCGATCGCCATCCATCAAAGTGATCATGTGAATTTTGCCCGAACCGTTCTCGGCCTGGACCATCTTGCCATTGGCGACGCGCAAGCCGTCGATGCCTTTGACCGGCGCATCCATCCAGATCTGAACTGGCGCGCCCGCCTTGCCGCTGGCGTCCACCGGCACGCGATAGAAGTTATTGAAGAACACGCTGTTGTAGTACAGCACGCCATTGAAGAAGGTGAGGCCGTCGATGCCGGTGGCCAGACGGTTGTCCAGCCATGTCTCGGCGCTCTGCGCACCCGGCGCAAGGCGGAAAATCTTGGCATTGCCGGTGTCGGAGATGTACAGCGCCTTGTCGGGACCAACCGCCATGTCATTGCAGACATTGTTGTCGCCGGGCAAATTCCAGCGCAGCTTGCGCGCGCCGGTGCGAAGATCGCTGCCGATCAAGGCGGTGTGACGCGCATTGGTGTTGGGCACCGGCGTCAGCAGGCAACTCCACACCGTATCGCCATCCACCAACTGGCCCAGGAAGAAGGTGCCGGGACCTTCGGCACTGGCGTCGATAAAGACTTCCGGCGTCGTGGAGCCTGGCTTGATCTTGTAGACGAAAGGCGTCGAGGCGCTGCCCACGATCAAAGTGCCATCGGGCGCGGCGGCCAGGCTTTCCGGCTGGGATTTTGCGTCCTTGATCAGGATCTCGGCGGCAAAAGCCGGGGCCGAAACGGCGATAAAAGCGGCGAAGCTGACGGCAAGCTTGGAAAAACGGTACATGAACTCTCCCCTGCAAAGCCCCCGCCGATAATTCGTTGGTGGGCGTTGTTCCCGGGCATTCATAACCAGAATTGCGCCAGAATTACGAAGAATTTGGAGGCCACGCCCGGAATTGAACCGGGGTTCACGGATTTGCAATCCGCTGCGTCACCACTCCGCCACGTGGCCTCACAATTCATACTCGCGCCGGGGTCCGGCGCAGCGGGCTGGGGGCTATAGCAGACGGGCGGGCGAGGGGACAACTGGCTGGAAACAAAGGCCTGCGTTGTGACGGGGGCTTGGGCGGCCTATAAGCGGCACTGATTTGCAGGGGTCTTTTTATGTCCGAATCCGCGCGTTTCAACATGGTCGAGACCCAGATCCGGCCTTCCCATGTCACCGACGATCGCTTGCTGGCGGCGATGATGGCGGTGCCGCGGGAGAAGTTCGTGCCCGGCGCCGCTCGGGCTTTGGCCTATGCCGACGTCCCGGTGGCATTGGCGCCAGGACGCTATCTGCTGGACCCGCGCAGTTTCGCCAAGCTGGTGCAGCTGGCGGGGATCGAAGCAGACGACCGGGTGCTGGATGTTGGCGGTGGTACGGGCTATTCCGCCGCCGTTCTGGCACGACTGGCTGGGGAGGTCGTGGCGCTGGAACAGGATGCCGATTTGGTACGTGCTGCCAGCCAGTTATTGGCAAATGCTGTGGGCAAAGTTGAAGTGGTGCAGGGGGGTTTGGTCGAAGGTGTGAAGGACCGGGCGCCCTTTGACGTGATCTTTATCAACGGCGCCATCGAACAGGTGCCGGATGCCTTGTTGAGCCAGTTGGCCGAGGGTGGGCGGCTGGTGGCGGTGCTCAAGGATGGGCAAAGCCGGGCCTGGCTCTATCTGAAGGAGAACGGCCAGGTGGGCCGGCGGCCGGATTTTGATGCTGATGTCCCGGTGCTGGCGGGGTTCAAGAAGGCCATGGGATTCGTTTTTTGATTGCCCCCTCCGGTTTCAGCTTCCGCTCGGTCGCTCCGCTACCCTTGCACGCTGAAACCACCTCCCCCTGGGCGTGCTACGCACGCAAGAGGGGGAGGCAGGCCCAAGCTAGTTCCTTCTGTTAACTTTATCTTTGCCGTCCGGGCGGCACTGTCCTAGGCTGAAACACTGTCGCCAAGGCGCTTGGCGGACCTGCGGAGCTGCCGATGTCCAACCCTCAGCACGAACCCACCATGGAGGAAATCCTAGCCTCCATCCGCAAGATTATTTCCGAGGACGCCCCGGAGGCCGCCGCCCCCGCTGCGGCTGCTCCCGAACCAGCGCCCGTCACCCCGGCTCCCGCCCCGCCGCCGCCACCCGAACCAGTGCATGACGATGTCTTGGAACTGACCCAGGAAATCGAAGTGGCCGCTCCGGAGCCCGCCCCGGCTGAGGACATTGTGTTTGAGAATGTCGCGCCTGCCGCCCCGGCGGCGGCCCCGCATTCCGATATCTTTTCCGACCAGACCCGCAAGGCGATGGAAGACACCTTCAACGCCATTCCCGAAGAAGAGCCGGAGCCCGTAGCACCCATGCGCAGTCCCGCCCACCTCGCGCCGGTTGACGGCGCCACCGTAGAGAATGTCTTTGAGCGGGCGGTGCGCGAGAGCTTCGAGCCGGTGCTGCAGCAGTATCTGAAGGACAATTCCGCTGCCGTTATCGACGGCATGAAGCCCCTGATCCGGGAATGGATGGACGAGCACTTCCCGCCCTTACTGGAAGGCGCTGTCCGGGCGGAAGTGGAACGGGTCGTCAAGGCACGCGGTAAGCGCTGACTTATCCCAGGCTCTTGACCTGGGCGCAGGTTCTAAAGCATTTGCGCTGCCATGCTCGATAAGACCTTCAATCCCAAAGACGTGGAACAGCGCATCGCCGCCCTGTGGGAGGCGTCCGGCGCTTTCCGCTGCGGCAACCGCCCTCAGGCAGAGCCTTTCTCCATTGTCATTCCGCCGCCCAATGTCACGGGGCGGCTGCATATCGGCCACGCCCTCAACAACAGCCTGCAGGACATCTTGGCGCGGTTCGAGCGCATGCGCGGCAAGGACGTGCTGTGGCAGCCCGGCACCGACCATGCCGGCATCGCCACCCAATTGATTGTCGAGCGTCAACTGGCCGAGCGCCAGATGTCGCGCCTGGGCTTGGGCCGCGAAAAATTCCTGGAAGAAGTGTGGAAGTGGAAGGGCGAATCCGGCGGCGCCATTGTCGAGCAGCAGCACCGGCTGGGCGCATCCGCCGACTGGGGCCGCGAACGCTTCACCATGGACGAGGGGCTGTCGCGCGCCGTCATCAAGGTGTTTGTCGAACTCTATAACCAGGGCCTGATCTACAAGGACAAACGGCTAGTCAATTGGGACCCGCGGTTGCAGACGGCGGTGTCGGACCTGGAAGTCGAGAATATCGAGATCAAAGGCCATCTCTGGCACATCAAATATCCCATCGAAGACAGCGACCAGTTCATCACCGTCGCCACCACCCGGCCTGAAACCATGCTGGGCGACACCGCGGTGGCGGTGCATCCGGACGATGCGCGCTTCAAAGCGCTGGTGGGAAAGATGGTGGTCCTGCCGCTGACCGGGCGGCTGATCCCCATCGTCGCGGACGAACATTCCGACCCGGAAAAAGGCACCGGCGCGGTCAAGATCACGCCCGGCCATGACTTCAACGACTTTGAAGTGGGCAAGCGTCATAAGCTGCCCTTGATCAACATTCTCAACAAGGACGGCACGTTCAACAATGACGTGCCGGCGCCTTATCGTGGGTTGTCGCGGGAAGCGGCGCGCAAGAAGGTGGTGGCCGATCTGGAAGCTGCGGGCCTGCTGGAAAAGAGCGAATCCATCACCCATGCCGTGCCGCATGACGAAAAGACCAAAACGGTGGTGTTGGAGCCGTTCCTTACCGAGCAATGGTATCTGAATGTCCAGCCTTTGGCCGACAAGGCGATTGCCGCGGTCGAAAGCGGCGAAACCAAATTCGTGCCGGAGAATTGGGCCAATGTTTATTTCAGTTGGCTGAGGAATATTCGCCCCTGGTGCATTTCCCGTCAGTTGTGGTGGGGCCATCAGATTCCGGTCTGGTATGACGCGGACAGCAAGGTCTATTGCGCGGAGAATGAAACGGAAGCCGCCAAGCTCGCGGGCGGCAAAGCCCTCACGCGCGACGAAGACGTGCTGGACACCTGGTTCTCTTCGGCACTGTGGCCTTTCTCCACCTTGGGCTGGCCAGACCAGACCAAGGAGTTGGACCGCTATTATCCCACCAATGTGCTGGTGACCGGCTTCGACATTATTTTCTTTTGGGTTGCCCGCATGATGATGATGGGCATCCATTTCATGGGCAAAGTGCCGTTCAAGACGGTCTTGATCCACAATCGCGTGCTGGACGAGCAAGGCGCGAAAATGTCCAAGACCAAGGGCAATGTGGTCGATCCCATTACCCTGATCGATGAGTTCGGCGCCGATGCTTTGCGATTCACCTTGGCGCTGGCGGCGGGACAAAGCCGCGACATGCGTATCGGGCCAACACGGGTGGAATCGGGGCGCAACTTCGCCACCAAGCTTTGGAATACCTCGCGCTTCTGCGAGATGAATGGTTGCGTCACGGTGCCGGGCTTTGATCCGTCTAGCGTGCAGGAAACCGTCAATCAGTGGATCGTTTCGGAAACGGCGCAAGCTGTGGCGGATGTGACGGCGGCAATCGAGGCTTTGCGTTTCAATGACGCGGCCAATGCCGCCTATCACTTCGTCTACGACATTTTTTGCGACTGGTATGTCGAAATCACCAAGCCGATCTTCCAGTCGGGAGCTGAGTCCGCAAAGGGCGAAACCCGCGCCACCACCGCCTGGGCGCGTGACCAGATTCTCAAACTGCTACACCCCTTCATGCCCTTCATCACCGAGGAATTGTGGGCGGCAACAGCGGCAACCCCGCGCGACAGCCTGTTGGTCGTGGCCGAATGGCCGTCGATCAAAGCGCAGGGCGCTGAGGCCGCCAGCGCGGAAATGCATTGGGTGATCGAGTTGATCAAGGGTGTGCGTTCGGTGCGCGCCGAAATGAACGTGCCGGCAGGCGCAAAAATCCCACTGGTGTTGACGGGCGCCTCGGAAACCAGCGCGCGCCGCCTGGCCAAGCACATTGACGTGATTTCTACTCTCGCGCGGCTCACCAGCGCCGAAGCGGCGCCTGCCATCCCCAAGGGTTCGGCGCAGTTCGTATTGGAAGAGGCTGTCGTGGCCTTGCCGCTGGGCGATGTGATCGACTTCGCAAAGGAACGGGCGCGGCTGGAAAAAGACCTCAAGAAAACCCAGGACGAAATTGCCCGCTTTGACGCCAAACTGTCGAACGAGCAATTTGTCGCCAAGGCGCCGGAAGAGGTGCTGACGGAACAGCGGGAAAAGCGGGCGGAAGCGGCGGCCCTGGCGGCGCGGCTGAGTGACGCGATCGGACGACTGCAAAGCTAGTTGTCATGCCTCCCCACAGGCATGCGAAAAAGTCGGAATAACCCTGTCCGTGTCGCGGTTGAAGCGGGGCAGGGCGAACCCTAGCTTTTAGACAGTCATCGAAATATCGAGGTTCCATGCCCACCCTGTTCGATCCCCTGAAGCTTGGCGCGCTCCAGCTCCCCAACCGCATCATCATGGCGCCCTTGACCCGCAGCCGCGCCACCCCGGACGGCCGGGTGCCGACCGATCTGCAACGCGATTATTATGCGCAGCGGGCGGACGCGGGGTTGATCATCTCGGAAGCAACCTCGGTTACCGCCATGGGCGTTGGCTATGCCGCCACCCCTGGCATCTGGTCGGATGAGCAGACCCAAGGCTGGAAGAAGATCACCAAGGCGGTGCATGACGCGGGCGGCCGCATGGTGTTGCAGCTCTGGCATGTGGGCCGCATATCCCATCCTCTGTTTTT
>Ga0157376_10002837_pt1 | contig 11854 bp, 9 predicted proteins | sample M45metaG_FD_121801 | JGI IMG/M metagenome (GOLD analysis project Ga0157376, IMG submission 121801) | Miscanthus rhizosphere microbial communities from Kellogg Biological Station, Michigan, USA - M4-5 metaG | ecosystem: Host-associated > Plants > Roots > Rhizosphere > Soil | place: USA: Michigan... | reverse complement strand
GGGCCCGTACATCCTCAACACGTTCGGCGGCGTACTCAATCTGCCGAACGACGTCGCATATGTCGGCAGCGTCCACCGCGACCTCAGAACGTTTTCGGGCGACCTCCGCCTGATGGCGCAGCTGCTCGTGATGATCGATGACTTCACCGAGGAGAACGGCGCCACGTACCTGCTCGGCGGGTCACATCGTCTTCTCGAGAAGCCGTCCGACGAGGTCTTCTTCAAGAGCGCGGTGCGGGCGGTCGGCCCGGCCGGCTCGATCGTCATGTTCGACTCGAACCTGTGGCACGCCGCCGGCATCAACAGGTCGGATCGTCCGCGGCGCGCGCTCACGCTGGCGTTCACCAGGCCGTTCATGAAGCAGCAGCTCGACTACCCGCGCGCGCTCGGCTACGCTCGCCGGGAAGCGCTGTCGCCCACGTTGCGTCAGCTGCTCGGATACAACGCGCGCGTGCCGGCGTCCCTCGACGAGTGGTATCAGCCGCCGGACAAGCGGCTGTACAAGCGCGAGCAGGGTTAGACGAATGACGCGCGACTACAACGCGGAATACAAGGACGGGGTGCGGAAGTACGCCTACGAGTTCGATACGATCCTTCGCCGCTACATGATGCGCGCGCTCGATCCGTTCCTGCCACCCGGGCGGGCGCTCGAGATGGGCTGCTATCTTGGCGACGTGACCGAGATGCTCGCTGAGCGCTACACCGATCTCACCGTCATCGAAGCCTCGGGTGAGCTCGCCAGCGCCGCGCAGAAGCGATTGGGCGCGCGCGCCCGTTTTCTCCAGGGCATGTTCGAAACAATCGACGTCGCCGAGCAATTCGACGCCATCTTTCTCATGCACACCCTCGAGCACCTCGACGATCCGGTGCAGGTCCTGCGCCGCGCCGGCGGCTGGCTGAACGACAGCGGACGGCTGTTTGTCGTCGTGCCGAACGCCAACGCGCCGTCGCGCCAGATCGCCGTGCAGATGGGCCTGATTCCCTTCAACAGCGCCGTGACCGACGCCGAGCGCGAGCACGGGCATCGACGGACCTACAGTCTCGATACGTTGGAACGGGACGTCATCGGGGCCGGGCTGCGGATCGTTCATCGGGGCGGCGTGTTCTTCAAGCCGCTGGCGAACTATCAGTTCGACAAACTGGCTGGAGGCGACGTCGTCTCGGACGCGTATCTGGAGGGGTGCTACCGGCTCGGCATGCACTACCCGGATCTCTGCGCGAGCATCTACGTCGTGTGCGACAGAGACGCGTGAAGCTCGGAATCATGCAGCCGTACCTGTTTCCGTATCTTGGCTATTTCCAGCTCATGCGCGCGGTCGATCGCTTTGTCGTGTACGACGACGTGGCGTTCATCAAGCAGGGGTGGATCAACCGGAACCGCATCCTCATCAACGGGCAGCCGTCCTACTTCACGGTGCCGATCAGGCATGCGAGCTCGTTCGCGCCGATTCACGACACGCTCATCGACGACGCCGGGCAGCACGCGCGCTGGATCGAGAAGACGCTCAAGACGATCGATAACGCCTATCACCGTGCTCCGCAGTTCAGCCTCGTGTTCCCGCTCGTTGAAGGGGTGCTGATGAAGCCCACGAATCGCGTGGCGGAACTGGCCGTGGCGAGCCTCAGGGCGGTCGCCGGGCTCCTCGAGATCCCCATCGAGTGGGTGGAGAGCTCAGCGCGGTACGGCAACGCGCACCTCAAGGGGGAAGAGCGCGTGCTCGCGATTTGCCGCGCCGAAGGGGCCACCGATTACGTGAACGCGGCAGGCGGACGTGAGCTCTACGAGCGCGATCATTTCGAGGCTCAGGGAGTGGCGCTGCATTTCCTCCAGCCGCGCCCGGTCGAGTACCGGCAGTTCAACCACCCATTCGTGCCGTGGCTCTCCATTGTCGACGTCCTGATGTTCAACCCGGTCGAGACGGTCCGGACGTTCCTCAGCGAGTGCGACCTCACGTGAACACACCGATCGGCGGATTCTTCGAGCTCGAGATCGCCCGCGGCCGGGGGCCGTTTCATGCGGACGCCGCCGCGCTCGCGAGTGGCCGCGCCGCTCTCCGGTGCATCCTGCAAGCGTTGCGCCCCGCGCGCGTCTGGATGCCGTTCTACGTCTGTGATGCCGCGCTGCAGCCGTGTGCGGTCGAGGGCGTGCCGGTGGAGTTCTACGCGATCGACGAGGCGTTCGATCCGATCCTGCCTGCGGGAGCGCCGGCGGCCGGCGAATGCCTTGTCTACGTGAACTACTTCGGCGTCAAGACCTCGACGGCGGCCCGTCTCGCGGCCGCCCACGGCCGCCGGATGATCGTGGATGATACGCACGCGTTCTTTGCGCGCGGCTACCCCGGCGTGTGGTCGTTCAACTCGGCGCGCAAGTTCTTCGGGGTGCCGGACGGCGGCTATGCCTACGGCGCGGGGTTGTCGGCCGTCGATTATCCGCGGCCGTCAGAAGTCCGTTACGAGCACCTGGTCAACCGTCTGACCGGCCGCCTGGACGTGGCCTACGAGCAGTACCTTCAGAGCGAGTCGCTGGTGAGGCCGGACCTCTGCCGGATGTCGGAGTTGTCGGAGCGCCTGCTGGCCGGCGTCGACTACCCGGCTGCGCGCGAGCGGCGTCTCGCGAACTTCGCGGCGCTGCACGAGGCATTCGGCGCGCGCAATTGCCTGGCGCCGTGCCTGGCTCCGGAAGCCGGCGACGTGCCGTACTGCTATCCGCTGCTGTCGAACGAACCCGTGGCGTGGAGCGAACTGTGGAAGCGCGGCATCTTCGCGCCGCGCCTCTGGCCGGACGTGACGGGCCGTGCCCGGGCCGGCGAGTTCGCGCGGGAATCGATGCTGGCCGACCGCCTGCTGCCACTGCCAATCGATCACCGGTACGATGCCGGGGATATGGACCGTCTGACCGCCGTCGTTACCGAGGTGATGGGTTGGTGACGCTCCGCGAACTGGCCCGCGAGGACATCCCGGCGGTCAACCGCTGGAGGCAGGATCGCGATCTGGTCGACGGCCTCGGCGCGCCGGCGAGATACATCACCGAAGAAGTGGATCATGTGTGGTTCGAAGACTACCTGCGGCGGCGCGGCGTCGATGTCCGCTGCGCGGTTGTCGTCGAAGGTGAAACCGAACCGGTGGGGCTGGTCAGTCTCACGGGCATCGATCCCGTTCATCGCCGCGGAGAATTTCACCTGCTCATCGGGCGCCGCGATCTGCACGGCCGGGGCCTCGGGACCGAGGTGACCAGGCAGATGCTACGTCATGCGTTCAGCGACTTGAACCTCCACCGTGTCTACTTGAGCGTGCTGAGCTCGAACACCGCCGCGATTCGGGCGTACGAGAAGGCCGGATTTCGCCGGGAAGGTCTGGCTCGCGAAGCCGCGTACAAGCGCGGATGTTACGAGGACCTGGTGGAAATGGCGATCCTCAGCCACGAATTCGACGGCCGCGGATGACGCCGTTCGACAAGCCCGTCTACGTGACCGCGCCCCTGCTGCCGCCGCTCGAAGCGGTGACCGCGCGGCTGGCCGACGTCTGGGCGTCGGGCTGGCTCACCAACAACGGCCGGCAGCAGGAGCTGCTCGAGGCGGCCCTGCGCGCGTATCTCGGCGTCCCGCAGCTCTCGCTGTTCAACAACGGCACGATCGCGCTCTTCACGGCGTTGCGCGCCCTCGACCTGCGCGGCGAGGTCATCACGACGCCGTTCACGTTCCCCGCGACGCCGCATGCGCTGGCCTGGAGCGGCGTGACGCCGGTCTTTGCGGACATCGACCCCGTCAGGCTCACGCTCGATCCCGCCCGCGTTGAAGAGGCCATCACCCCGCGGACCACGGGTATCCTTGGCGTGCACGTGTACGGCATCCCGTGCGATCTCGACGGGCTGCAAAAGGTGGCCGATCGTCACGGGCTCAAGGTGATTTACGACGGAGCGCACGCGTTCGGCACACGGGTCAACGGAGTGGGCATCGGCACGTTCGGCGACATCACGATGCTCAGCTTTCACGCCACGAAGCTGTTTCACACGGCTGAAGGCGGCGCGCTCGCCTGTCGAGACGAAGCGATGCGCGAGCGGATCAACCAGCTGAAGAACTTCGGCATCATCGATCCCGAAACCGTGCTGTCAATCGGGCTCAACGGCAAGATGAACGAACTGCAGGCCGTGCTCGGGCTCGCGGTGCTCGACTGCCTGGCGGAGGAGATTGACCGGAGAAAGGCGCTCCTGCAGCTGTATCGCCGTACGCTCGGCGCCATCGATGGCGTCACCATGGTAGAAGAGCCGCCAGGCATCGAGAGCAGCTACCAGTACTGCGCGATTCGGATCGACGAGGCGCGGTTCGGGTGCTCGCGCGACGGCGTGCATCGCGCGCTGATGAATCACAACGTCATCAGCCGGAAGTACTTCTTCCCGCTCTGCAGCGACTACGCGTGCTACCGGGATCTGCCGTCGGCCGATCCGGCGCGGCTGCCGGTGGCCCGGGCGGCGGCCATGCAGGTGCTCTGCCTGCCTCTGTACGGAACGCTGCCGCCGGAGACCGTGCAGTGCATCTGCGACATCATCGCGTCCTGCCGGGGAGGCGCTTCCTGATCATTTCATTCGTCATCCCGGTGTACCGGAACGAGCGCGCCGTCACGATCACCTACGACAAGATCGTGGCGATGTGCCAGACGGACCTTCCCGCTTACGAACGCGAGTTCGTCTTCGTGGACGACGGGTCTGACGATGGGTCGCTGGCCGAGCTGCTGGCGATCCGCGAGCGCGACGCCTCGGTCCGGATCGTGTCGTTCACGAGAAACTTCGGCCAGATGGCCGCCATCCTGGCCGGCCTGAAGACCGCCACCGGCGATCTGGTGCTGCACTTGTCGGCCGATCTGCAGGATCCCGTGGAGCTCATCCCCCGGCTGGTGGAGCAGTTCGAAGCCGGAAACGAAGTCGTGGTGGCCTTCCGCGAGAATCGGGAGGATCGGCTGACGTCGCGGCTGACGTCGCGGCTGTTCTACCGCATCATTCAGTTCTCCTTTCCGCAGATTCCCTCGGGCGGCTTCGACTACGTCCTCATGGCGCGCAAGGTCGTCGACTCGTTCAACAGCGTCGAGGCCCGGAACCGTTTCTTTCAGGGAGACGTCCTCTGGCTCGGCTACAAGACGAGCTTCGTGCCCTACACGCGTGCGAAGCGGAGGTACGGCAGGTCGCAATACACGTTCGCGAAACGCCTGAAGAACTCGCTCGACGCGATTCTCGATTCCTCGTACCTCCCGATTCGCTTCATTTCGGTCGTCGGGGTCTGCACGGCGCTGCTCGGGTTTCTCTACGCCCTGGACATCGTCTACGCCCGCCTGCGCCACAACGTCCCGTTTACGGGGTGGGCGCCGTTGATGGTGCTCGTGCTGGTGATCGGCGGCGTGCTGATGCTGATGCTCGGCATCATCGGCGAGTACGTCTGGCGCATCTACGACGAAGTGAAGGGCAAGCCGAACTACATCGTCCGCCGCGTCTATTGACCAAGCTGCCGGCCGTGCGGAGTGTCTTCTGACCATCGGACCGCGTCGTCTCGATGCGGCCATCGCCGCGCTCGTGTTCGCGATCGCCGGGATCTGGGGCGGGGTGTTCTGGGCGGGATCGGTGCGGGCGGGCCATCACCCGTTTTTCTACCAGTCGTACTTCGAGCCGGCGGTCCTGCTGACGTGCGGAAAGGGCTTCCTGCTCTCGGACCCTCAGCCCGCGCCCCTCAGGGCGTTCATCCTCGAGGAAACCGACAAGTTCTCCTGCGACGAACTGCCGAAGGATTTGGCGGTCGGCACGAAGGGGCTCTACCAGCGGCCATGGCGGTACCTGATGACCATGGTGGCCGTCGCGTGGATGGTGCTCGGCATCAGCTGGTCGGGCCTGGCGCCGCTGTTCGCCGTGCTCTACGGGTTAACGACGGCTCTCGCGTATGCCAACTTCCGGCTCCTCGTCGGCCGCGCGGCCGCCCTGGCGGCGACGGCGGCGTTGACTGTTTCGACGCTGCAGTTGACGAACCTGCCGAACCTTCGCGACTACGCCAAGGCGCCGTTGACGCTGGCGCTCGTCTTCGTCCTGGTCGTCCTGGCAGTCCGGCCCTGGCGTCCCCGCGCTGTTCTGCTGCTTTCGCTGGCGTACGGGCTCATCCTGGGCATCGGCTACGGATTTCGCACGGACCTCCTGATCGACATCCCGCCATTTCTAATCACGATGGCGCTCTTCATGCCGGGTGGCGTCCTTCGAAACCTGCCGATCAAGATCGCGGCGATCGGGCTGTGTGCCGCCGGCTTCGTCGCGGCGGGCTGGCCGATCATCACGTCGGTCGCCGGGAGCGGCGGATGTCAGTGGCACCCGTTTCTGGTCGGCTTCACAGCGCCGTTCGACGAGGCGCTCGGTGTGAGCGGAGGTTCGTACGGGTGGGGGCATCTTCCCCAGGACGACTACGTGTGGACGACCGTCTCGAGTTACGCCAGCCGGTTCCATCCGGATCTCGGGCCCATCGAATACTGCTCGCGCGAATACGACGTCGCGAGCGGCTCGTACCTGCGGCACCTGTTCACGACCTTTCCGGCCGACCTCGTGACGCGCGCGTACGCGGCGGTGCTGAACGTTGTCGACCTTCCATTTCGCGAAACCGCGCCGCCGTTCACGAGTCACGCCGTTCTCCCGTACCGTCTGCGTGGCTTCATCCTGGGAGCGTTGAGCCACGCGGGACCCTGGCTGGCCGGCGTGTTCGTGCTCGCGATCAGCTGGTCGCGTCTGCGGCTGGCGTTATTTGCCAGCTTCGTGATCCTGTACTTCGGCGGATATCCCGCGATCCAGTTCGGCGTCCGTCACTACTTCCACCTCGAATTCATCGGGTGGGCCATCCTGGCGTTTCTTGCTGAACGCGGCATCCGCCTTGTTCTCCGTTCGAGGCTCGAGGGAACGGAAGGCGCGCCTGCGCGCGAAGGCGTTCCCCGCCTGATCGCGTGCGCGGTGGTGCTGACAACGGTGCTTCTGGTTCCACTCGCGGTCCTGCGTTCGTATCAGGGCGTTCAGGTCACGCGTTTGCTGGAGTCCTACGTGAGATCGCCGGCTGAGCCTCTTGCGCTCGTCGGATCGGCGCCGGGCCAGTTTCGCGTGCCGCCCGGTGATCGGGGCTGGCTTCGCCCGGGCACGCTGGCCGACGGACCACGAAACCCCGAAACACGTTTCGTACAGGCCGTTGTGAACGGGGCAGCCTGCCGGCCCGGTACGACGCTCACGTTCCGGTACGATCCCACGCGCCCGGACGATTTTTCCTACGCCGTACCGCTCGATGGCGTTGTCCGTTCCGGCCCCACGCGCATCTTCGAGGCCGTGTACGACAACTTTCAAGGGCTGGATGTATCGGACAGCGCGCCCGGCTGTCTTCAGGAGGTCCTCGTTTTGACCCATCTCGAACAATTCCCGCTCCTGCTGCCGGCGCGGTTGTCGCCCGGCTGGGAAGGGCGGCCGCAATACCAGCGCATCACCTTCTTCGGCGGGGCCCGTCGATGAAGACCATCGTCCATGTGATCGGGGCGCGGCCGAACTACATGAAGATTGCGCCTCTGATGGAAGCCGTGAAGGCGACCGGGCAGCTGCGCCAGGTGCTCGTCAACACCGGGCAGCACTACGACGACATGATGGCCCGCGCGTTCGTGCGCGATCTCGGGCTGCCCACGCCCGACTACGATCTCGGCGTGGGATCGGCGTCACACGCCGTCCAGACGGCGCGTGTGATGATGGAATTCGAGAAGATCTGCACCGCGGAGAAGCCGGATCTCGTGGTCGTCGTGGGCGACGTGAACTCGACGATGGCGGCGTCGCTCGTCGCCGCGAAGCTCTTGATTCCCGTCGCGCACGTCGAAGCCGGCCTGCGCAGCGGCGATCGGACGATGCCGGAGGAGATCAACCGGCTCGTGACGGATCGGATTTCGGATCTGCTGCTCGCGCCCTCGCCCGATGCCGTCGAGAACCTGAGGGCCGAAGGCGAACCCGCTTCCAAGATCCATCTGGTCGGCAACATCATGATCGACTCGCTGCTGCGGCATCTGCCGTCGGCGACCCTCGACCGCATTCAGGCCCAAGGCGTGCCCGTGAAGGCCGGACACTACGCGGTGCTGACGCTGCACCGGCCGTCGAACGTGGACACGGAGGAGACGTTCCGCCGCATTCTCGACGCAGTGGGCACGATTGCGAAAGAGATGCCGGTCGTGTTTCCCGTGCACCCGCGCACGAGACAGCGGCTCAAGGAGTTCGGCCTGGACGTGTCGCCCGGGCTGCTCCTCACCGATCCGCTCGGATATATCGATTTCCTGAGCCTGACCTCGCACGCGCGGATCATCCTGACGGATTCCGGCGGGCTGCAGGAGGAATCGACCGCGCTCGGCATCCAGTGCCTGACGCTGCGAGAGAACACCGAGCGTCCGATCACCGTCACCGAAGGCACCAACCAGGTGGTCGGCACCGACACCGCCGTCATTCTCGCGGGGTTCAGGCGGGCGCTCGCTGCCGAGGGAACGCCTCGCAAGCCGGATCTCTGGGACGGGGCGACGGCTGGACGGATCACACGGATCCTGTGCGACTTCCTGGCACGCTGACGTCATTCGCGGCGGCCGATGCGGCGATCGCGCTGGCGATCTTCTGCGCGGGTTCGTGGCTGGGCGTCTCGGCGGTTCGCGGCTTTCAGGCTGCCGGTGGAACACCGTACTTCTACCAATCGGAATTCGGGCCCGCGGTGATGCTGGCGTGCGGGCGGGGGTTCCAGGGCCCCGATACGCGGGCCGAGCCCGCGCTGGCCGCATTCCTGCTGCAACAGACGGATGCCTTCGATTGCACGCAGCTGGCGCCGGCTGCCGCCACGGTCGCGCTGACCCCGTTTCAACGTGCGAGCAAGTACCTGGAATTCGCCGTGGCGATGACGTGGAAAATCACGGGCGTCTCGTGGTCGAGGCTGGTCATCCTGCCCGGCGCCCTCTTCGGAGCCGTGGCGGCGCTGACGTACGGCGTGCTCAGGCTGGGGTTGTCGCGTCGGCTCGCGCTGCTCGCCCTCGTTCCCAGCGTGATCTCGACGCCGAATTTCATGATCGTGCCCCAGCTGAGGGACTACGCGAAGGGTCCGTTTCTCGTGGCGACCATTCTTCTCATGGGCGCGCTGGTTACGGGCTCCGGCGATCGGCGCCGCATCATCGGGCTGTCGGCGATCGCAGGGGCTGTTATCGGTATCGGTCTGGGTTTCCGGTTCGATCTCGTCATTGCCGTCCTGCCCTTCGTGCTGACCGTGGCGTTGCTGGTGCCTTCGGGTGTGGCGCCCTCCACGCGGATCCTGGCGCTGGCCGCCTTTTTTTCGGTGCTGACCGCCGCCACGGTCCCCCTGTTCCGTGGTGCTTCCGGCGAAGGCAGCAACGCCGGTCACGTGGCGCTGCTCGGACTGTCGGCGGATTTCGACCGGCCGCTGAGGGTCGAGCCGTCACTCTACGAGTTCGCCGGCCAGTACAACGATTCGCTCGCGTTCTCGATCATCAACAGCTACGCCATTCGAGTCGAGGACCAGCGCCGCGGCGTCGATCTCTCGACCTCGGCGTACGACCGCGCGGCCGTCGGCTACCTGACGCAGCTCGCCCTGGTGTTTCCGGCCGATCTCGTGACCCGCATCGTCTCGGCCGGCAGGACGATTCCGAAGTACTTCCTCGATTCGTCGCTGTTTGCGCCCATCCAGGTGCAGTCGTCCTTCGTGCGGGGCCTCTACTCCCTGCGAGGCAGGATTCTGTGGCGGTTTGCGCCGCTCGGGTTCATCGCGGTCGTGCTCGCCGCCCTGATGATTGGCGCGGTCAACGTGCGCGCGGCATGCCTCGTCGTGCTCGTGATCGTCGGTTTTGCCGGAGCGGCGGCCGTCCAGTTCGACGAGCGGCACTTCTACTACCTGCAGTTCATCCCGTGGTTCGCGTTTGCGTTGCTGGCGCGTGTCGCACTGGAGGGCAGGGCGCTCTTCGGAAGACTGACGGCGCGTCATGCCGCTGTGGCGCTCATGGGCGGCGTCGCGGTCTGCCTGGGATTAGGGACCGTGATTGTGCTGTCGCGGGCGTATCAGCAGCGATCTGCCGCGCAGTTGTTCGAGCGTTACGAGTCAGCGCCGCGTACGCCTCTGCCGATCGTCGAACGACCCGCGCCTGGCAACAGAACGCTCGTCACCACACCACGGTGGCAGGCTCCCATGCCCGCGGCCGCCGCGCGTGTGGACACCACTGTCGTCGCGGTGCAGCTGCGTGACGACCTCTGCGGCCCCGTGGCACTCCCGCTCACGATTCGTTATCAGGGCAGAACGGCTGATGTCGATCTCTCGCAAACGGTGACCGTCCCGCTGCATCCGCAAGGGGCCGCTCCCACGATGGTCTTCACCCCGGCCTTTGATCGCGCCGATGAATCCGTGCGGCTTCGCGGAGTCGAGATTCCGGCGGATCGTCCGGGGTGCGTCGGCGGGTTGTTTCTCGTCGAGGGACTCGTTCGGACGCCGCTGTTGTTGACGACCGTCCTCGCGGCCAACTGGCGTGATGAAACCCTCCATCAGCGTCTGCACTGAAGACCATCCGTCATGCGCGCGCTGTGGATCCTTCTTCGAAGCCGTTCGGCTCCTCTGTGGCTCGATTGTTTGATCGCCGTGCTGTTGTTCGGCGCCGCCGGCATCTGGGGGGCGGCGTCCTGGAAACGGGCGGTCGTGAACGGACAGCCGTTCTACTACCAGCTCTACTTCGAACCCGCCGTGATGATTGCCTGCGGCAGGGGATTCGTCGTGACCGAGCCGCAGGTGGCGGTCGTCGTGCCGTTTCTGAAGAAGCAGGTGGACAGCTTCGAGTGCGGCGACATCCCGCCCGTCGAAACGCGCAGCGCCCAGACGCTGACGCAGGGACCGTGGCGCTACCTGATGACCGCGGTCGGATGGACCTGGCGCCTCTTCGGCGTCTCGTGGAGCGCGATGGCGCCGCTCTTCGGGACCCTGTTCGGCGCGACAGTTGCCGCCGCCTACGCCGTGTTCAGGCTGGGTGCAGGTCCCCTGCTCGCTCTCCTGTGCTCGTGGGGCATCGCCGTTTCGGGCCTGCACCTGGCGTATCTCCCGAGCCTGCGGGACTACGCGAAGGCGCCATTCACGTTGATTCTCGTGTTTCTGCTCGGACTCCTCGTGGTGCGAAAAGCCACGTGGAAGGGAACGCTGGCGGTTTCCGCCGCTTACGGCGCGGTCCTCGGTGTCGGCTATGGTTTTCGCACCGACTTTCTCGCGGAGATTCCGCCGTTCGTCCTGGCGCTGGCGGTCCTGATGAAGGGCGGCATTTCCCGCAACCTGCAACTGAAACTCGCATCGGCCGCGTTGTTCGTCGTGATGTTCTTCGCGACCGGCTGGCCGATCGTGCTCTCGGTCTACCGATCGTTCGGATGCCAGTGGCACACCGTGCTGCTGGGCTTCGCGCAGGATTTCACGAGGCCGCTCGATCTCGAGAGGCCGCCGTACGATTTGAGCCGTCAGTACCTCGACGAGTTCGCGTACACGAGCGTGACGAGCTACGCCGGCCGGGCGCAGCCGGGCATCGGGCACATCGAATACTGCACACCGCGATACGAGTCGGCGGTCTCGTTGCTGCTCCGCGACCTGGTCGTTCACTTTCCGGCGGACGTCGTCGTGCGCGCGTATGCGTCGATCCTCAGGATCGTCGAGCTGCCGTTCACGTGGTGGAATCCCGCTCCGGCGCCGACCGGCGGTCTCGACGACCAACCGCCCAATCCCGATGCCGGGCATGGTCTCGGGCTCGTGCTCGTCATCGTGACCGTCGGGTTGATCAGCGCCTCGAGCGCGCGCCTGGGCATCAG
>Ga0157376_10002836_pt1 | contig 11857 bp, 5 predicted proteins | sample M45metaG_FD_121801 | JGI IMG/M metagenome (GOLD analysis project Ga0157376, IMG submission 121801) | Miscanthus rhizosphere microbial communities from Kellogg Biological Station, Michigan, USA - M4-5 metaG | ecosystem: Host-associated > Plants > Roots > Rhizosphere > Soil | place: USA: Michigan... | reverse complement strand
CCTAGGGAGCGGGAGCTGCACTGCGATCGGCGAGGATGGCCTGCCAGTTGATGATCGTATTCCAGACCATGCGGAAATCGCCGCGATTGAGGTCGCGATACAGTGGATTGAAATTGAACGCGACGACATGACCGCGACCGACCGGCGAATCCAGGATCGCCGGACGGCCGATCAGGTTGCTCTCGCCCCAAGCCTGTCCGCTGACGACGAACGGCTCGCCTTCCGGGCCGCCCCACTCCAACACGACGCTGCGCGGGTCCTTGGGTCCGTCGAGACAGCTCGTGCAATAGGCCATGCGCAACCAGCGACGTGGCGTCGAATACAGCGCGAAGTTGCCGCGAAATACCTGACTGGTTTTCGGGTAGCCATAGGCAATCGGATGATCGGGACGCGCGAACGTCACGCGCACTTCGGTGCCCGGCGTTCTCGTCACCGATTCACGCGATGCCGCTGCGGCATCGGCGCCGCCGCCGCCCGAGCTGCGAGGCACGCCACCGGAATCGCGCCGCACGCCACGCACGATGCCGCCTTCGATCGCCAGCATGCTGCCGTTGCCGAGCGTCACCATCAAACCGCCCTGCTCGATGAATTCCTGGAGACGCTCGAGTCCCGCCCAGCCGATGCCGCCGGTGATGTCGTCCGACTCGGCAGGCGTACCGAGACTCGGCGTTTTCGCCGTCTTCTTGAATGGCATGGGTCCCCATACCTTTGGAATGCCCTGGATCTGCTCGGCCAGCTCGAGGTCGACATGTCCGTACAGCAACACGTCGACTTTGGCGCGCAGGTTGCCGGCGCGAATATCCTCATCGCGGATATACGCATAAGGAATCTTGCGCTGGTCGAGCGAATAACGAATCCAGCCGATCGAATCGGTATCGGCCCACGGCACCCAGACGCCGAGACGCGGCGCGGAAGCCGGATGCTGCTTGACGTCCGGCGGCGCGGAAGCGCTGGCGAAGTGAAGGCCGAGTTGGCCAGCGACATCGCGCAGCGCATCGGCGAGGCCGCTTTGTGCGGGCAGGATCCAGGATCCTTCCGGATACGTCGTATCGCCGAGCACGAATGAGTGCTCGGCGATACTCACGTTGAATTTCGCCAGGCGGTAGCGCGCTTCGAGCAAACCTTCCTGCCCGGAATCCTTCAACACGAATACCGGGCCACTGCCGGCGACTTCGCCGTGGGCCTGCGGCGCGTCTTTCAACAACGTCATGGGCGCGTTGCGGATCGAGGCATCGGCCGTGGACGTCGCCTGCAGATGAAAATAAGCGGGAAACTCCCACGACAGGTCATCGTAGGGTTCACCGCCGTCCTTCGGATAATCCTGAGCGGTCAGCAGATCGACGGCGTAATTGCGATACGGCTGATCGAGCCGAACAACGTAGGTGCCGGTAGGAAACGATCCCTCTGCGACAGTCACGGGAGCATCGCTGCGGCTGACCTCGATGTGCTGCGCCTGCAGTTTCGCGACCATCTGCGCCACGCGCATCGGGTCACCCTGATCGGCGGGAATCAGGAATGCATACGGCGCCTGCTCGATGCCCTTGCGCACGCTGCGCAAGCTCTTGGCATAGAAATTCCTCAGCAGCATCTGCGCATTCGCGGCCACGTAGTCGAGCGCCGCCAGCGCACCGGTCTCGTTGTAGTTGACGTTGTCGCGCGCCGACCACGAAAACTTTCCGCTCGGCGCCGGATCGACGCGGTACCACTCCCTGGATGTCGCTTCGCCGGACAGCGATTGCACCAGCGTCTCGGCGGTGCTGTTGCCGAAGGTCTCATAGCCACGGCCGATCGCGTTGTGATTCATCGCGACGGAGTCGGCGTACATGTGGCCGAACCCATCGCCAAAATTCCAGGTGCTGACGCCGGGCATCCCCATCCCCGTCATCGTCTCGACTTCGTGGAAACTCAACGCTTGGAATTCCGTGAACGTGATCGGATCGATGTTCGGGTTGTACGGTCCGGTTCCGTTCCAGCTCATGAGCAGCGGGACGCTTTCGTGCAGGTCGTGCACGACGACCGGATGCCACTCGAAGAACATGCGGCTCGCCGCCTTGGTCGCTTCGTGCGTGAGCTGGTGCGCATCGCGGTTGATGTCGACGAACGCGTACTTCGACCAGTACGGTGGCGACTGGCGCGGCAGCGTCGCGCGATCGGTCTTGCCTTTCAAATAGCGGTAGAACCACTCGACCTGCTTGTCGCGGCCGTCGGGATTGGCCACCGGGTTGATCAGCACGACCGTGTTCTCACGGATGCGGCGGATCATCGGCTGGTCCGAGACCGCAAGCCGGTACGCCAGTTCGAGCACAGACTCGGTCGAACCGGTTTCGTCGGAATGAAGAGCAGCGTTGAAATAATAGAAAGGCCGCGCGCTGGCGATCACGCCGTAGGCCGCCGCTGCATCGAGCGTGCGCGGATCAGCCAGCTTCGCGGACGCCACTTTCAGCGCGTCGAGGTTTTCGATGCCCTTCTCGTCGGCTATCGCGATCAGGATGATGTCGCGGCCTTCCTCGGAACGGCCGATCGTGAACACCTTCACGCGCGGCGACGCTGCCGCGAGCGCGCGCGCGTAGGCATAGGCCTGCGATGAATTTACCAGTTCACCTGCTGCGCCGGCGATGCGCCCATAGAAGCGCTTCGGCGAGGGCACCGTCGAAGAAGCCGGAATGTACGAAACCCATGGCGACGAGAAGCGTGGTTCGGTCGTGGCTTTGGCGAGTTCCTCGACCGAGCCAGGTTCGGCGACGTCGGGAGCGATGGTTTGCGCGTGTGCTGTGATCGAAGCGCCGAGCGCCAGACACGGCGCCATAAAGATTCTGGTCAGCATGAAGCTCGATCCCCTCGTTTGATTAGACGTGATGCCTAGATAGACGTCATGTCTAGATAGACGTCATTCCCGCGAAAGCGGGAATCCATTTTGATCCTGTTCTATCGATCAAAAAGCAAGATGGATTCCCGCTTTCGCGGGAATGACGGCAAAAAATATGATCGCGTCTGTACCATGGGAGTCTACAGCAGCGGCCCTCAAACAAATCTTGAGGTCCGCCTCGTTTTGATTGCGGCGCTTCCGTCGTCACGGTTTGCGTAGGGTGGGCCTTGGCCCACCACCGCTCGTTATGCGCCCCAAAATGCGGTGGGCCAAGGCCCACCCTACAAGACGGATCAACGCCAGCCGCCCTCCCCGATAAACGCCGCCCAGTAATACGGATGGGTCGATTCTTGCGCCGCCCTGCGCGAGGCAATCGTCGCGCGCATCGCCTGAGCCATCGCATCGGGGACGTTTCGCCGTTCTGCAAAGCGCGCGCGATACAACGCCTGCATGAGGTCCGCTGTCGTCGCGTCGTCAGCCTCCCACAGGCTCATCACGACCGTGCGTGCGCCGGCCAGGCGCAGTGCCCGGCGCATGCCGAACACCCCTTCGTTGTGGCCGATCGGCCCCAGTCCGGAGTCGCACGCCGACAGCACGACCCATTCGGCATGCGACAAATCCGCCGCGCTCATTTCGCCGGCGCTGAGAACGCCGATCGGCGCGTGCTCATTGCTGACGTCGGCGCCGGCAAATGCAAGACCGGACAACGGCTGCGCGACCGGCGCCGGACCGACGCGCGAACGATCCAGCATCATGCCGCGCGCACCACCGCCCCCACAGCTTTCATCGAAGCTGAATCCGTGCGTGGCGATATGCACGATGTCGACGCCATCGAGCGCGGCCAGCACGCGTTCCTTGGTGGCCTGGCTGCCATCGATCAACTGTATCGATCCATTGGCGCCGAGCGTGCCGTGCAACAGATCGCGCAGGCCGTCGAGCTCGCGCGCGGCGCCGGGAATCGGCGGAAAGCCATGCTCCGCCACGCTGGTGCAAAGCTGCCGCGCTGCGACCGCGGTAGCTTTTTCCACTTTTTCGCCTGCCCTGAGCGGTGTCGAAGGGCCTGTCCTGAGCGGAGTCGAAGGATGAGAAGGAGCGCCGAACTCGGGCGCGCCGGCAAGCAGGGCTCTGATCGCGTGCGGCGGCGAAGCCGGCATCAGCAGTTCACTTTCATGCGCCAGGGTCTGCACCCGAACGCCCGATTCGATCCAGTAACGATCGCTCCCCGGCTCCGGCAGCGCCGCGAAACTGATCCGGAACAGGTCGCCGAACGGGATCAAGAACAGCGTCGACTTCGCAAGGCCGTCGATGCGCCCGAACAGATCCCGGCGTAGATCCTCACCGCGCGCACGCAACTGTACCGCATCGGATTGCGGGTCGCGCAAGCCGGCGTACCAAGCGTGCGTCTGTGCCGTCAGCGCATCGATGCGGCCGATGCGCAGCAGACTTGGCGGTGCATGCGGGCGCAGCACGAACGCGTACAGATCTTCGGCCGCCTGCGGTGTGCCGGCATTGACGATGCGCGCGGCGTCCTTGTCGACGCCTTCGCCGAAGGCGACGAGCACACCGTCGGCTGGCAGCGCCCGCGCCAGTTCGTCGATGGACGTTGCGCCGGCGACGAGATCGGCCTGCTGATACCCGAGTTTTGCCCACAGCGCTCGCTCGGCCGCTTCGGCCACGGTTTGCAGTTCGGCCATCCGCGCTGCGTTCGTCTTGCTGCTGAGCCAGGCATCGCCGAGTGCGGAATTCGCCGCGCGCCAGTCGCGATAAAGCTGCGCGAGCGCGGGATCGGCGCTGGCGCGCGCCATCGCGAGGCGTCGGGCCTCGGCCCGGCCGATCAATCCGCGCTCAATCATGACCAGGCGCCAGGCGGTGGCGATTTCGTCGGGTTTGCCGTGTGCGCCAGCGATCGTTACGGCCAGCGCCGTCGCCGGCACGAGCAGATTGTTGAACGCGACACTCTGCTGCTCGGAAAATCCGGTCGCCAGCGCGCCGAGCAGGCTTTGTTGGCGCTGCGCCGTCTGCACGGCCAGACGAAACGCTTCGGCGTCGTTGCCCAAGCCCCAATCGGACAAGGCCAAGCCGAAGTTCAGTACGTTCAGATGCGAGTGGTTCGGCGCCGACGCCTTGCCGCGCAGCTCGACCGCGCGCGCGAAGTACTGCTGCGCCTCGGCGAATCGCCTGAGCGCCAGTGCCGATGAGCCCAGGCCTTCGAGAGCGAAGCTCAGCCCCGGACTGTCTTTGCCGTCGGCCTGTTCGCGCAACGGCAGCGCCTGATTGAACTCGGCGATCGCCTGCTCGTAACGGCGCAGGCGAAATTCCGTATTGCCGATGTTGGTCAGCACGATCGCGCGCGTGCGATTGTCCTTGGCCAAGTCGAGCGCACTGCGATAGTGTTCGAGAGCGGCGTCCTCGTCGCCCATTTCCTGCAGCAGATTCGCGTAGTTGTTGTGGAAAATGATGCGGTCGCGCACGGCCGCATCGGTCAGCGTGCGCAAGATCGAGTCGGCAACCGCATAGTGCTCGCGCGCCAGCCCGTAATTGCCGGTCGTCTGCAAGTGCGCGCCGAGCAGCGCTTCCTCCTGCGCCGTGCGCAGGTCGCGCTCGCCGAAGTGCGCGCGGGTCGCCTTGAGCGATCCTTCGCGCAATTCGCGCGCCTCGGCGAAGCGCTCTGTCGTCTCGAGCACCGCAGCGCGCTGATCGTCGGACCGGACGCGCGCCAAGCTGTTTTCCCCAAAGGTTTCCAGCGCGATGCGCGCGGCCGCTTCGGCGAGACGGACGGCATCCTCCGGGTGGCCGCTACTGGCCGCGATCTGGGACAACAACAGACCAAGAACGACTTCGTTGCGCCGCGCGCGCACACCGCTCTGGTTGTGCCATGCATCGACGGCGATGGTCGCTTCGGCGACGGCTACATCTGGTTTGCCGAGCATCACCGCTGCCTTCGCGGCGCAGCCATGCATTTCCATGTTGAACGTCGCCGGCCCCGCGATGTTCTTCTCCAGGTTTTTCTGCGCGACTTCAAGCAGCAGGGCGCCATTGCCAGCGTTCGCCGCATCGGCAGCCGCATGCGTGCCGAGCAGCACTGCGCGCTGCGCTGCATCGGGCAGGGAATCGATTGCTACGCGCAGCGCGGCGCTGTTTGCCGTCCATTCACCGCTTTCGACGACAGCGTCGATGCGCGCCTGCAAGGCGGCGGGACGAGCCGGATCACCAGTTGCGGTCCGTTCGAGCAGGTCCGCACTCAGGCGCAGCGCGACCGCGAAATCGCCGGCGCCGATGGCGAGTTCGATCTTGTCGGCGGGCGACAGCGCGGTCGGGCCAGCCGCGTGCGCCAATGCGATCGCGCCTGACAGCAGAACCGCACTGAGCCTGCGGAGGACCGAAAAAAGAACCACGGTGCACGACACCCCTGATTGAATCAGCCCGATCGATCAGCCCGATCGGATAGGCGCTGCGCATCGTCGAACCCCTTGCGGAAATCGGCGCACTCTTGCACGCGCCGGCCGGCAACGGCCGCGAGATGCTCTGCCGATGATAATGCCAAACAGCTATGGCAACGCGCGGGGCGTCACAGTTCAGCGCATTCGGCTGCGCGATGGCTGGTTAACGGTCGGCGTGCGGAAACACGAAGCGCCATTGGCGCAGCTGGTTGTCTCGTCCGTCGCGGTCGAGGCGGTGCAGGATTTCGCGCAGCGGGGCGCTGGCGATATCGTTTTCTTCCGGCGCCGAAGTCAGGCCGAGGGCGCCGCGCGTAGTGCCGGCCTTGCCCGTGCCGGCCCGCTGCCAGTCGGCAATCGCGCGTTCGAGTTCGGGTTGCGCGGTCGTCGCTGCGACGATTACGAACTCTTCGCGCTCGGCGTGGCTGCTCACGGTCCAGGCGACCGATTCGCCGGACTGCTTGCCGGGCAGCCGGTACGACGCATTCGCCGCCAGCGGATTGGCCGGTTCGATATCGGCCAGCGGAAACAGAACACCGGTCGCGCCTGAGCCATCATCATCGAAAATGTATACAAATGCGGGCTGGCTGCTGCGGAATTGCAACACCAGCCGGTCGCCCATCGCGATGCTGGCGCCATCGGCCAGTGCGCTGGCGCCGCGTGCACCGACGCGCTGGAACTCGACCTGTGCCTGCCAGCCGCCGATGCCGCTGCGCCACGCGACGATGCCGGCCACCAAGGCGACGACCGCGGCCACGGCCGCAACCAGGCCCCAGGACTTCGATGCATTGCGCGCCGAACGTGGCGCAAGCGCAGTCGCGAACGCCAGGGCACTGGCGGGGCGCCGTGCCGGGTTCGGGTCGATGGCCTGTTCGATCGTGCGCAGCAGATCCGCCGGAACGCCGGCCTTGAGGCTGGCCAGACGCACCCGCTGGTTACGTTCCTGCGCGGCGAGCAGACCGTCGAGGTCCGACGCACCGTACGGATAGGCATCGCTGAGCAGGTGGAACAACAGCACGCCGAGCGCGTAGAGATCGCTGGACGGCGAAGGCGCCGCGCCACGCAAGACTTCTGGTGCAAGATAGCGCAAGGTCCCCGACACGACGCTGGCGTCGGCCTGTTCGAATTCGCGCGCGGCGCCGAAATCCATCAGCACGATGCGGCCGGAGACCTCGCGCATGACGTTTTCGGCCTTGACGTCGCCGTGCACGAGTCCATGGCGATGCACCGCGGCCAACGCGTGGCACAGGTCCAGGCCGATGCCACGCACTTCCTCGGCCGGAAACGGTCCATGCGCGGCGAGCAGGTCGGCCAGCGGCGAGCCGCGCACGAGTTCGGTCCACAGTCCGGCGCGCCCGTCGTGCACGGCGGCGCCGTACACGCTGACGATATTGGCCTGGCGCACGCGCGCGAGCCGGCGCGCTTCCTCGAGGAACTGGTAGGACAGCGTGTCCGAATCTACCTTGCGCAGTTTCAGCGCGACCTGCAGGTCGAGCAGCGGATCATAGGCGCGCCAGACGTCGCCTTGCGTGCCGGTGCCGAGCGGCTCGAGAACCTGCAGGCTGCCGAAGCGGAACTTGTTCGAGGCCGGCGTCTTCGGCGCGATCGCGCTGACCTGCAGATGGCGGAAGCCCTGCGCGAGCTGCTCGATTTCGCGCAGGCCGCTGAGCGAGGCCGCATCGGACTCGTCGATAACGTCGCGCCAGTTGACCGGCTGCTCGTCGGCAATACGTGCGGCGACCTGCTCCAGTCCGGCGCGTTCGAGCCCGTCGCTATGCTGGCCTTGCTGGCGATTGTTGTCGGCTGGCATGCGTTGGCTCCTGCGCGCGTCCACGTTCATCGATATGGACCCTAACGAACAGGGGAGAGGCGAGCGAACATCCGCGCGCCGCTCAAGCGCTTTCGCCGCCGAGCTCTTTCGACAGCAGCACGATCGCCCGCGCGACCATGACGCGCACGGCGTCCGGCGTGCTGTCGACTTCGGCCGCGATTTCCGGATAGCTCATGCCGAACTCCATGCGCATGACGATCAATTCCTGCTGCCGCTTCGGCAATGCGGCCAGCGCGCGCTCGTAGGCGCGCACGCGCTCGTGGCCGAGCATCTGCTCGACCAGCGGCGGGGTTTCCAGATCGGGCAGCTCAGTATCGATTTCCGATCCAGGCGGACGGCGTTGCTGCCGGCGCAACTCGTCGCGGACCTGGTTCAGCAGGATCTGGCGCAGATAGGCAAGGAAGCTGCCGGTATGCCGCGCGTCGAACTCACTGATGTTGTTCAGCGCCCGAATCAAGGTGACCTGGACCAGATCGTCGGTGTCGGACAGGTCGCGGGCCGAAGCCGGCAGCCGGCCGTGCGCCCAGCGCCGCAATGCCGGCAGGTAGCGCTTGAGCAGCGTGTCGCGGGCCACGGAATCGCCGTCCCGGATGCGCCGGATCAGCGCAACGGTCGGTTCCGGAATCGTCTTGCCGTAGTCCAGGGAGTCGTTCACGCCCGCTGTTTGGCAGCCCCGCAGATGCAGAGCATAGCGCCCAGCCGGCGGCGCGGATAGCGGCCGGCCGGCCTTCGAGCAGGCTGGATGAACCGCTCCGCGCTACTACGCGCTACTATTGACCAAGGGAGATTCGGCCAAAGCGGGCGGCCGAAAGCGTAGGGGGTGCGGCGACCATGGCCACGGTACCGGATTTCACGCAGCTGCTCGCCGCGTCCCGCGGCGGAGACCAGGCCGCGTGGTCGAAACTCGTGCTGACGATTTATGCCGACCTGCGCCGCCTGGCGCGCCGGCGCGGCAGCGGCGGAGCAATCCCGACGACGCTCGGCACGACCGGCCTCGTCCACGAATGCTATCTGCGCCTGGCCGGCTCGCCGCGCGAGCAGATCGAGGATCGCGGACACTTCTTCAATCTGGCCAGCCGCATCATGCGCCAGATCCTCTGCGACTACGCGCGGCGCAGCCTGCGCGTGAAGCGCGGCGCCGGCCAGGAACACGACGATGTCGACGAAGTCGACGCGGCCGACCAGGCGGAAGTCGAGAATCTGGTCGTGCTCGACGATCTGCTCACGCAGCTCGATGCGCAGAACACCGCGTGGGCGAAGGTTTTCGAATGCCGATTCTTCGCCGGCCTCAGCGAAGAGGAAACGGCCGAGGCGATGAACATTCCGCTGCGCACGGCGCAGCGCAACTGGGCCGATGCGCGCGAGTGGCTGGCACAGCGGATGCGCTAGCAACGGCGGTAGAGTTTTAATTGTCGTCATTCCCGCGAAAGCGGGAATCCAATTTGATTCTGTTCTATTGGTCGAAGAGGCAAATGGATTCCCGCTTTCGCGGGAATGACGCCAAGCATGTATTCACGACGGCGGGATCAATGCCACCAAGCGACAAACGCGACTTCCTCGTTCCCGGCGGCGGCCTCGGCAGCCGCCTGCTGTCGCGTGCGGTCGGCGCGGTCGAGAGCACCGAACCCATCGCGGATTCGCGCGCGCTCAGTGGCGAAGACAGTTCGCTGATCGGCGCGCGCATCGGTCCTTACCAGATCCTCAGCCTGCTCGGATCGGGCGGCATGGGCTCGGTCTACCTGGCCGACCACACCGACGCCTCGATCAGTCGGCGCGTTGCGCTAAAAGTCGTGCGCGACACCGCGATCGGACGCGGCGCGCGAGAACGTTTCGCGCGCGAGCGCCGCATCCTGGCCAGCCTCGCGCACCCGCACATTGCCGCGCTCTACGACAGCGGCGAAACCGATGGCGGCGGGCTCTATTACACGATGGAGTACGTCGAAGGCGAGCGCATCACGGCGTATTGCCGCGACAGTGTGCCGACCGTCGCCGGGCGCATCGCGATCCTGCGCGATGTTGCCGGCGCGCTGGCATGCGCGCATCGCAGCCTGATCATCCATCGCGACATCAAGCCGTCGAACGTGCTCGTCAGTTCAGACGGACACGTCAAGTTGCTCGACTTCGGCATCGCCAAGTCGCTGGTCGAATCGACCGACCCGGGATTGACCCAGAACAGCACCGGGCCGATGACGCCGCAATACGCCGCGCCGGAACAGTTCCACGGCAGCACGCTGACGGTCGCAACCGACGTCTATCAATTCGGCGTGCTGATGTTCCATGTGCTTACCGGCCGGCTGCCGCTGCGCGCCGATCCGCGCGACCCGGTCGCCTGGGCCCACGCCGTCGCCGAAGAGGAACCGCTGAGCCTGACGCGCGCGCTGCACCTGACGACGACGGATGAATCAGCAGATGGCGAACGGCGCGCATGGGCCAGTGGAACCCGGCTCGCGGGAATCCGCCACGCACTTGGCGGCGACCTCGAAGCGATTGTCGCGAAGGCGCTGGCCAAGGATCCGGCCCAGCGTTATGGGTCCATGGAAGCCCTCAGCTCGGACCTTGGGGCGTACCTTGAAGGGCGCCCGGTGCAGGCGCGTCGCGCAGGCATCTTTTATCGCGCCAGGCGCTTCGTTGCCCGCAACCGGGCTGCATCGATCGTCGCCGCGATCGCGGTCGTCACGCTCGCCACCGGAAGCGGGCTCGCGATACAACGGCTGCGCGCCGAACGTGATCGCGCAACCGCCGCTTCGTCGACCGCGCGCGCGACGACCGACTTCCTCGTCAGCCTGTTCACCGTTACCGACCCCGGCGAGACCCGTGGCGAACGACTGACTGCAAACCAGATCCTCGAGCGCGGCGCGCAGCAACTGCAATCGCACCCGAGCGAGGATCCGAGCGTCGATGCCGCAGTCGCGATCGAGATCGGCCGTGTGTACACGTCACTGGGCGAAGGCAAGCGCGCGGCAGCCGTGCTGACCGCGGCGATCGATCGCCTGGACCAGATCCCGCGCACTTCAGCACTGCCATCGCGCCTGTTCACATTTCGCGGCTGGACCAGCTACCTGGCGGCCGATTATCCGGCTGCGGCGAAGGACTACGCGCGCGGGCGAGAGCTGGCCGCGTCGATCGCCGACCCCGCCGAACGCGACCTGCAGGACGGCGGATTGTCTCAGCGCGAAGCAACGCTGGCGCGTCGCACGGGCGACCTGGGAAAAGCCTCGGCCCTCATTCATCAGGCAATCGATACCCTGACGAAGATCCGTGGCCCGGACAATCCGGCGATGGGGCCGGCCTGGAACGAACTCGGCATCCTCGAGCGCGACCTCGGCAATCACCTGGCATCGATCGACGCCTACGAGCACGCCCTGACGTTGTATCGCAAGGCCTACGGCGAAGACGACACGCGCACGCTCGGCACCGAATCCAATCTTGCAGCGGTGTTCGTCGTGAACGATCGCGACGAGGAAGCCGAGCCGTTGCTCGTCGACTGCATCGCAAAGGCGCGCAGGCTTCAGGATGGCCCGAACCGCCTGCTGGCAAATTCGCTCGACATGCTGTCGGAGGTGCGCATCGATACGAAGCGTTTCGCCGAAGCTGCCGCGCTCGCAGCCGAAGCCGAAGCAATGTACGCGACGATATTCGGCACGCGCCACAATTACCGCGCATTCGCGCTCGTCCACCTGGGCGTCGCACGCCTCGGTCTCGAGGACGGACCTGGCGCGCGGG
>Ga0157376_10002833_pt1 | contig 11861 bp, 10 predicted proteins | sample M45metaG_FD_121801 | JGI IMG/M metagenome (GOLD analysis project Ga0157376, IMG submission 121801) | Miscanthus rhizosphere microbial communities from Kellogg Biological Station, Michigan, USA - M4-5 metaG | ecosystem: Host-associated > Plants > Roots > Rhizosphere > Soil | place: USA: Michigan... | reverse complement strand
CGATGCGAGCGCATCATCCGCTTCGAGCTCGACCATCGGCCAGACCACGACGCCCATGGCGACCAACGCCTCTTCGAGAGGATGGAATTGTCCCCACAACGCCGGGTCGATGCCCTCGCCGGTCTTGTAGCCGGGCCAGAGATCGTTGCGAAACGATTCGATGACATGATCGGTCGCGACGCCGACATGCGTGGCGCCCTGTTCGAGCATCTGCACGATCGTCTGCAGCACGCCAACGACACCGCCGTAGGGTCGGTCCTTGTCCTTGGTGAAGCGGCGAAGCCCGTAGAAGTGCCGGAAAAGCTCGTATGTGCCGTCGACGAGATGGATGACCATGCGCGTGTCCGTCCGGGCTTCGTTCAGCGCTTCCGACGCGTTCTGCAGCCGTTCAGAAAGAGATCCACGACCTTCCCCGGCCATGCGGCGAGCTCCCGTTTGCTCATGGGAATACCTAGACCCATGGCACGGCGCTGCGGCAACGCGATCACCATCGTCAGGAACTGTCGCGCCGCAAAGACCGCATCCTCGACATCGACGCGCCCCAGGCGGGCTTCGCGCTCGAGCAAACCTGCGATGAGCGCGATCGCTTCATTGGTCGAGCCCTCACGCGAGAGCACCTGGGCGAGCTGCGGAAATCGTGCGGACTCGGCGACGATCAAACGATGCAGCGCGATCGCGTCGGACGAAAGCGCCGCGCGCAGGATCAGTGTGGCAAGGCGCGCGAGCACCGTGCGGAGATCGGCACCCTCCGTCAGTTGGACATTGGCGGGCGGCCGCAGCCGCTCGATGATGCGATGAACGACGGCGGCAAACAGCGCCGCCTTGTCCGGAAACCGGTGATAGAACGTGCGCTTGGAGATGCGCACGCGGGCCGCGACGGCATCGATGCTCGTGGCACCGAACCCGTGGCTAAGAAAGAGCTCGGTTGCCGCGTCGAGGATGAGGGCGCCAAGCTGCTCGGACGCTTCCCGCGATGGGCGCCCTCCCCGGCGCACCTGCGACATATACGACTCAGTAGGTCACTGCCGCATTGCGCTGGCGATAATAGGAAGATGGCGCGTTATACGTCGCGGGCGGTGCGGAATACCCCTGTGCGGGGGCCGGATAAGTGGCCGCCGGCTGCGCGTTGTCGTAATACTGCGGCGCACCCTGTGCGTGATAGTCCGGCGGTACCGACGGATCGTACCGAGGCGCGCTTCCGTACGAGGGCGCGTAGTTCGGCTGCGGCGCGTTGTATCCCTGCGGCGCATAGTATTGCTGCTGCTGCGGATAATACTGCTGCTGCTGCGGATAGTAGGGTTGTGGCGGATAGTACGGGGCCGGATTCGGCGGCGGAACGTACGCCGAGCTGGCGACCGCATTGCCGATCGCCACGAATGGCGCTGCGACCAGCGCCGCCGCGGTGCCGACGACGGCCGCGGCAGCCGCGGCCGGCCACCACACGCCACCTCGCCAGTAACCAACGCCGCCATGCCAATAGGCGCCGTGATAGCCGCCCCGATACGCCGGCGCATGATAAGAACGGTGCGACCACTGGGAACCGCCGGCAACGGCCGACGACATCGGAGCGATCACGAGCGCGCCCCCGATCAAAGCGGCCGACAGGATTCGTGCTTGGGTCATTGCGCCTCCTCGTCAATCGGCGAGCAGGAATACTCGCATGATCTTAAGGTAGCAGTGGTCGGGCCGAAACGCAACGATATCGTAGCGTTTCTTCACGTAACGCTTTGTTGCGAACTCTGGACTTCCGGTTCCCGTCGAAATCGCCCCGCCTTGAAAATCAACCCCGTGGATTACGATCAGCCATGACATTCCCGATCGAGCCGCCCGTAGAACCCATGCTCGCGCAGCTAGCGGAGCATCTGCCGCAGGAGGGAGAATTCCTGTTCGAGCCCAAATGGGACGGGTTTCGCGCCATCGTCTTTCGAAGCGACGACGACGTCTACATCCAGAGCCGCGACCTGAAGCCGCTGGATCGCTATTTTCCCGAGCTGCACGCCTCGCTGCTCGAGCGGCTCCCGCCCGGCTGGATCGTCGACGGCGAAATCGTCATCGTCACGCCGCGCGGGCTCGATTTCGACGCGCTCCAGCTTCGTCTGCATCCCGCGGCGTCGAGGATCGCCAAGCTGGCAGGTTCGTCACCGAGCTCGTTCGTAGCCTTCGATGTGCTGGCGGTGGACGGCAGCAGTGTCATGGCGGCGCCGCAGAGCGAGCGTCGCGCGATGCTCGAAACGCGGCTCTTGCGCGCCGAGCCGCCGCTGTACCTCACGCCGGTGACGCGACAGCACACGTTGGCTGCGGAGTGGCTGCAGCAGTTCGAGGGGGCCGGCCTTGACGGCGTCGTGGTCAAGCCGGCCGACTCTCCTTATCTGCCGGGCAAGCGCGCGATGATCAAGGTCAAGCACGTCCGCACCGCGGACTGCGTCGTCGCCGGATTCCGCTGGTACAAGGAAACGCGCGACGCCGTGGGTTCGCTGCTGCTCGGCCTGTACGACAACGTCGGCGTGCTCCATCACGTCGGCATCACGTCGGCATTCACCATGGCGGTGCGGCGTAGCCTCGCGCAGGAGCTCGAGCCGCTGCGCAAACATGCGATGGACGAACATCCCTGGCGCGAGTGGACAAAGGAAGAGGCGCACGCGACCACTCGAATGCCCGGAGGACAGAGTCGCTGGTCGGCAGGCAAGGACCTGTCGTGGGAGGCGCTCCGCATCGACCGCGTGTGCGAGGTGAAGTACGACCACCTGCAGGGCGATCGCTTTCGCCATGCCACGCACTTCGTGCGCTGGCGGCCCGACAAGCCGCCGGAAGCGTGCCGCTACGACCAGCTCGAAGTCACGACGCCTTACGCGTTGAAGAAGGTTTTCGGCGCCGCGGGGCGCTAGCATTTTCAGCGTCGCCCGCATTTGCATTGGCTGCGCCTGCGCGGCGCGACGGCTGCACGCGCGGCGGTTCGCCGGGCGCCTTCGCGTATTGCGGCGGCCACGGTGCATCGCCCTGGCCGTCGCGCTCTTGACGGGCGGAAAGCTCGAGCAATTGCGCGAGCGAGTAGGCGCGCGCGTCGATCGCGCCATGGCGATCGCCGATGCTGGCGAACCGACTCGGCATCGTGACCAGCGTGAAATCGGCCGGGTCGGCCTCCGCGACCTCGTTCCAGTCGAGCGGCGCGGATACGCGCGCGTCGGGCGTGGGCCGGATCGAGTACGCACCCGCGACCGTGCGATCCTTGGCGTTCTGGTTGTAGTCGATGAACACGCCATGCCGCTCCTCCTTCCACCACTTGCTGGTGGCAAGCGCCGGCACGCGCCGCTCGACATCGCGGGCGAGCGCCAGGGCGGCGCGCCGTACCTGGTCGAACGTCCATTGGCGCTCGATGCGCACCAGCACGTGCAGCCCGCGCTTGCCCGACGTCTTCGGCCAGCCGCGAAGGCCGTGCTCTTCCAGCGCCACTCGCACGACGCCTGCGACCTCGCGCACCTGCGACCACGGCACGTCCGCGACGGGATCGAGATCGATGCGAAGCTCGTCGGGATGATCGAGATCCTCCGCGCGCACGGGATGCGGATGCAGTTCGAGGCAGGCGAGATTCGCCATCCAGGCCAGGTCGGCTGCGTGACGCGGCACGATCTCTTCCGCGGAACGCCCGGAGGGGAAGCGTATCGTGACCACCTCGACCCACGGCGGGTGGTCCTTGGGCGCGCGCTTCTGGAAAAAGAACTCGGCGCCGATGCCGTCGGGATAGCGGACCAGGATGTTGGGCCGGCCGCCCGCGCCCCGCAGCGCTCCCTCCGCGATGCTCAGGTAGTACCGAACGACGTCGAGCTTGGTATGGCCGGCCTGCGGGAACAGCACCTTGCCCGGATTGGTGACGATGACGTCACGGCCGTCGACGCTGATCGTTTCAGTCGGTGTGGCAGGCATGATGCGTATGAGTGCAAAGGCCGCCCGGCATGCTGTCGACCTGACGCAGGACGGGCCGGACGACCGAGTGTTGCAAAGCGTAGCACGCCGCCGCAGCGGTGCTCGCGTGCGATCGATGTCCGCTGCACGTCTATCGGGCCTTTCGGAGACGAAGCATGAAAATCGCCACCTTCAACGTCAACGGGATCACGGCACGACTGCAGCCCATGCTGCACTGGCTGGCAGAATCCCGTCCCGATATCGTGTGTCTGCAGGAATTGAAAGCGCCGCAGGAGCGCTTTCCCGAGAACGCAATTCGCGACGCAGGGTACGGAGTCGTCTGGCATGGCCAGAAAAGCTGGAACGGCGTCGCAATACTCGCGCGCGGAACCGAGCCTCTGGAGCGACTCCGCGTCCTGCCGGGCGATCCCGAGGATCTGCACAGCCGCTACATCGAGGCATGGGTCAGCGACATCGTGGTCGGCTGCCTCTACCTGCCCAATGGCAATCCTGCGCCCGGACCCAAGTTCGACTACAAGCTGCGCTGGTTCGACCGCCTCATGCTCCATGCGGAAGACCTGTTGCAAAGCGACACTCCCGTCGTGCTGGCCGGCGATTTCAACGCGATCCCGACCGATCTCGACGTCTACGCGCCGGAGCGCTGGGTGGACGACGCACTCTTCCGGCCCGAGGTGCGCGAGGCGTATCGGCAGCTGGTCGAGCAGGGTTGGGTCGACGCGGTGCGTGCGATGCATCCGGGAAAGCGGGTCTACACATTCTGGAAGTATCTGCGCAATGCATTCGAGCGCGACGCCGGCCTTCGCATCGACCATTTCCTCCTCAGCGCCTCGCTTGCAGAGCGCCTGACCGGCGCCGGTGTCGATCGGGATGTCCGGGCGCGTGAAAAGGCAAGCGATCACGCGCCGGTATGGATCACGCTCGCTGCCACGTCGAACCGCAGTAAGGCGTAACCGCTCGCTGGCGCCATTCTTGGTCCACCGGGATAGAGCAGCAGTGGTCGATCAGGGCCTGGCCGTCAGTGACATGGCGGGCGCCGGTGTGCGAAGGTCGCCGGGCCGCTGACCGGCGGCGGGGATGTCGATCCAGCGCGCGATGCCCTTTTCGCACTCCTGCACGACCGGAAAATAGAGCATCTTCCCCGCGGTGTCCGGCACCCGCAGGCGCAGTCCGAAATCGTCGTAGAGGTCATCGCCAAGCGGCCCGCCGATCCAGTCCACTTCCTCGACCATGCTGTCGATCGTGCGCCCGTGCTCGGCCGCGACAGGTTGCGTGAGCTTTCGTCGCTTGATCTCGACCCGCCATCCGCTCTTTGCCTGCGGCTTCACCGCCGTGACGCCTTCGGGAATCCGCACGCGCACCGCGACGGTGGCCGCGCCTTCGCATCCATGCGGCACCGTGAAGCGGGCTTCGACGAACGAGCCAGCCACGGCCTCGGCCGGCGCGAGAGTGACGTGCGCGTGCGCAGGCGCCATCCACGCGCACCCCAATACCGTCAGCGCGCCCCCGATACGAAATCTCAATCCACGCATCACGCTCGTTCTCCTTTGGCGATCAGGGGCGCACCATAACCTCGGTTACATACGTGACGTTCTCGAATTCGCTCACGAGCGCAGTCACCACGATTTGCCATGTCCCCGGCACCGGCATTTCGACATCGTCGACAGCATACCGGCCCGCGCCGATCGCCTTCGCCGCAAACGACGTGGGCTCTATGTGCAACTCCGCCTGCGAGACGGCGAGCGTGACTTCGAGCGGCGCGCTCTGCCGGCCGTCGCGTTCGTGGGGTGCGATGACGACACGGTAGCGGCCGGGCGCGGTGCGCGTCATCGCAACGCTCGCCGTCCGGTCGCCGGTTTCGCTCTTCGCGACGGCCTCCAGCGTCGCCGCGACGGCTTCTGCGGCAAACGCGCGTGGAGGCGGCGTCTGGCCGAGAAGCGCCGTAATGGCGACGATGATCGCCGCGAGGACCAGTTCGACGCGAATCGCGCGCCGCAAGGCAGGTTGCGCATCGGGGACGCCACGGACGATGCGCGGCGTCAGGCGCCATTTGTTGCGGGCTGCGACCCCCAGAAGCACGAGCACCACCAAGAGCTTGAGGACGAGCAGTTGACCGTAACTCGTGGAACCCAACGCGTCGACGCGCGCGACCTGAACCACCGCAATCACGATGCCGGCTGCGACGAGCAGCGCCACCAAAATCGGCGCCGTGCGAGAAAACGGATGAATCGCCGCAGCCGCATTCGTCGCCGGGAGCTTGCGATGAAGCGTTGGAAGCACCCCGATCCAGAGCGCGGCAGCAAGCACGTGCACGGCGAGGCATGGACCCGTAAGCGTGCGCGGTGGCGCCGTCGCAACGTGGCCGGCACAGGCAAGACCCAGCAGTGACAGCGCGATGCCCGCCACCATCGCGCCGATGCCGATCCCCGTTTCCGTTGCGCCACACGCGACGCCGATCAGTGCGAGGCCCGCGACGATTACCAAAGCGGCGGCAGCGGCGCCCATCGCGCCGCCGTTATGCCACAGCGCATGATTCGCGAGACCTCGCAGCGGATCGCCCGTCAGATAGGCGGCCTTGGCGACCAGGCTTGCAAGCGTCGCGCCCGCTGCGACAGCGCACGCGATACGGATGCGCCGGCGTCCCGCCAAGCGAGATTCCACCTCGACGTCGCGCGCCAACCAGACGGCACCGCCGATGCCGATCAGCAGTCCGCCCAGCAGGATCGCATCGGCCAGGGCGCGAAGCGCAAGCCATGACGTACCGGAGGCATCGGTCTCGGCGCCCGCAGCGCTCGCGTCTGTCATCGTTGGCATTCCCACTGCGAACACGAAGCTGCCGCCCACGGGATGGGAATCCGCGCTGACGACGCGATAGCTGACGACGTAGCGACCCGCCGGAAGATTCTGCCGCAACGACAGCACCAGCGAGGATTCACTCTCCATGGCGGCGCTATCGGTGGTGACGACGCCACCTTTCGCATCGAGGACACGCACGCTCGCCGGCGTCACCGCTTCGTTGAAGCGCAGCCGGATTTCGCGCGGCGGCGTCGCGAGCGATGCGCCGGTTGCGGGCGACTGATCGACCAGCACCGCGTGCGCCTGCACCAAAGGCGCTGCGGCCGCTAGAAAAGAGAGGACCAACACCAGCAAGGCAGTGCGCCCGTGCGATCCCCGCGAAAGCGTGCATCCTCGATTCAAAGTGCGACCTTGATCTCGGCGATCCACGTCTGCTGCGGAAACGGATGGAACAGGTAGTAGCGGCTGTTGGCGAAATTGTCCACGCCGATGGCGGCGCTCACCCGCGGATCGATCTGGTAATAAACGCGCGCGTCGAGCACCAGGAAGCTGTCGAATCCCTGATAGGTGTGCGTGTAGACGTCGGTGTTGTCGATGGTGGCCCAGACGCGGCTCGAGTGGCGGGCGGCAATCGTGGCAGCAACCTGCTCGGTGGGCCGATAGGTCGCCACGACGGTCCATTTCCATTCCGGAATGTTGGGCGTGCGCTTGCCCACCGCCGCGGGATTGGGCGGATCTTCGAGAATGCGCGAGTTGACGAACGTGACGCTGCCCGACAGGTCGAATCCCTCGAAGAACAGGTCGCTCTTCTGCGCCACCAGCTCGGCCCCGCGCGATTCGATCTTGTCGATGTTCTGGACGTAGTTGAACAGCTGCGTCGAGCCGGGCACGAGCGGCGCAGTCTGCGCGATCAGCGCATCGTTCAGGTTCTCCTGGAAATACGAAAGGCGGATCCTCCCCTTGTTCAGCGCACGCTCGACCGCAAGCTCCCCCGAGAGCGCATGTTCCGGCTTGAGGTTCGGATTGGGCACCGTCAGCGTCGGTCCCGTCGCGATGGCCTGGTATAGCTCGGTCACGGTCGGAAACCGGTTGGCGACACCCAGCGATGCGGTCGCGAGCCAGTTCTCGCTCACGTCCCACGCAAGCGATGCCTTCGGGGAGAACCGGGAGACCGACACCGACGGCTGCTCCACGTCGAGCGGCGGCACGAGCGAATAGTTGAATCCGTCGTACGCCTTCCACCACTCGTAGCGTCCGCCCAGGGTCGCGCGAAGGCGAGGATCGAGTCGCCACACGTCCTGCGCCCAGATGGCGAAGGTCCGCGTCTTGCCGAGCGAGTTAGCGGCCAGCACGTCCTGGCCGCCGCTGATCCAGTCCAGCGTGTTGTAACGCGGGCTCTCGAGCTTGTAGAGATCGTAATGGACGCCAAAGCTCACCTGGTGCGTGCCGCTGATCCCCTCCGGCCGCCAGTAGCCCTTGGCGTCTGCATTCGCCCAGCCGGTGCCCGCCATGTTCGTGATCGATCCGGCGCCGCCGTTGAAGCCCGTCGGAAGCGCCACCGTCGGCACGCGAAGGAGGTCCTTCTGATAGTCGTAGTAGCTGACGATCGCCTCGCCGTCCCACTGGCCGCCCGTGGAGGTGCGGAGCGACAAGGCCTGCATCAGGTGCTCCTGCTCCGCGCGATAGACGCCGTTGCTGAATACGCTGGGTGCGACGACGTAGTTGTAGCCGTCGAAATTGAAGCTGCCGGCGTAGAGCGGCGTGCCCGCAGCGTCCGTGATGTAGCTCTGGGCGCTCGCGTTGTTGTCGTGCTGAAAATAGCCCAGCAGATAAGTGAGACGCACATCGGACGTGAAGTCGTAGGTCAGCTTCACCTTCGCATTGTCCTGCACCTGATGCTCGAAGCCCGTTGCGCCGAGCACCGCAATCGGCGCCCCCAGGCGATTCTGGTCCGCGTAGGCACCCGCGATCGGCGTGCCCGCGGCGCTCGGATTCGTGGGCCGCGTCACGGTCGCAATGCCGAGGGGTTGGCTATGCGAGTCCAGGTGATTGCCGGACAGCCACCAGCCGAGCCCATTGGACTGGCCCGCGACGTACGCATTCACCTGGTACGTTCCGTAGTTGTCGTTGGTCCCGTACAGCTTGAAGGTCTGCCACGCACCCGACACGTCGATACCCGCCTCGAATTCACGCGGCCTGCGGGTCGTCATCTCGATCACCGCTCCCATCGAATTGCCGGGATACGCGGCCGCGAACGGACCGTAGAGCACGTCGATGCGCGAGATCTCTTCCGGCGTCACCATGCCCCAGCGCGGAGTTGCGAACGTGTTGTTGTTGCCGATCAGCGCCGAGAGGAGCACGCCGTCGCCGTAGACCAGGCTTCGCGCGCTCTGTCCAAGGCCGGACGTGCGGGTCGCGACCGGGTCCTGCGTGTCGCCGAAGTGACGCTTGCGCACGATGAGGCTCGGCATGTAGCGGAGCGCGTCCTCGACGTTCATGACGTTGATCTTTTCCGCCATCTCCATGCTCGTGACGGACTCCGTCGTCGAGGGCAGAAGGTCGCGCTCGAGTGGATTCGGCGTTGCGGTGACGGTGACGGGCGGCAGCGATGGCAGGTCCGCATCCGCCGCTTGTTGCGCCACGGCGAACGCAGGCGCGCAGGCCGCGGCGAGGGCAGCGCGAGCCCATTTCGAGCAGTGCCGGGACATCATGGAACGGTTCTCCGCACGCGCATGCGACAAGGCGCGTGCCCTGGACCAAAAGCGAATCGAACGCGCGCCCTCGGGGCGCGCGCTTACCCGGACGACAGGGTCAGGCGGAGGGCGGGCCGCGAGGCGGCGGCCGCAGGAAGAAAGCGAAGGACGCAGGAGCGCCCGCGATGGCCGTCGCCGGCGCAGGCATGCGCGGACGCGGCGACGGGCCTGCCACGCGGTCGGTTGCAGCGATGCCGGAAAATGCCGTGCAGCAATCGCCGCACGGATGTCCGGGGTACAGCGTCGCCGGTTCGCCATTCCCGGCATCCAACCCGCGATCCGCCGAAATCGGATTGACGCTGCAGAAATCGGACGGCGTATCCGCGGACGCGTGCGCGAGCATCGACGACGGCGTGATGACGAACGCCATCGTCTGCAACAGCAGCAGCACGAAGATCAGGAAGCGACGCGGCGCACGGACCATGACAGCGATGATATGTCAGGGCAGCGACCGGGCGCCATACGCACCGCACAACCGCCTTGGCGATTCGGAGCCATTCCCCCGAGAGCGCGGCGATCGGGGTGCGCCCGATTCTCTTGCCCTGCGAAGCTAAAGTCGTCCCGATCGATTCGACAGGGCGAAACCCGGCCACGCGATCGCATCGTCGCGGGACAGCGCCAGCACCTTGAAGAGCTCGCCCATTTCCGCCGGCGACGTGAGCGTCTGCACGGCTGCCGCTTCGCGCAGGTACGCAATCGAGGTCGGGGCGCCGACCTCCTGCAACCGCTCGAGCAGACCGCATCCGAGCAGGAACGCCGCCTGCGAGGCAAAGCCCGCGACGGCGAGACCCGCGCGCTCGCCGGCGTCGGCGATCGCCGTGAAATCGACATGCGTCGTGAGGTCGGACAGCCCGGGCCACACGAACGGATCGGCATGCGCGCGATGCCGATAGTGCCCCATGAGCGTGCCGTCGCTTCGCTGGGGATGGTAGTACTCGGCGCGGGGAAAGCCGTAATCGACGATGAGCATCGCGCCGTGCCGCAGGCGCCGGGCCACGAGCTCGACCAGCGCCTCCGCCGCGACATTGATCTCGCTCGAATAGTCGACGCCGTCCGGAAAACGCTCGCGGGCCAGCGCGAGTACACGGGAATCGGTCAATGGGCGCTCGCCCCATGCGAAGAGCTCGCCGTCCCTGATCACCCCTCGCTCCAGCCACGCGCCGTCGCGCCGCGCGACCACATTTGCGGAAACGGCGTCCAGCACTTCGTTCATGACCACTGCGCCGTCGATCTCTGCAGGCAGGCCGACCACCCACTCGACCTGCCCGAGCTCGTTCGGCGCCCGTTGCGTGATCGTCGCGCGCTGCCGTTCTACGAGCTCGCCGCTTACCTCGACGATGCGATAGCGCGATGCGGGCGAGCCACGCGCGCGAAGCGCATTGAGGAGATCGGCCGCGAGCTTGCCGCTGCCGGCCCCCAGCTCGACGATCTCCCGTGTGTCCGTCACCGCGAGGATCTCCGCGACCTGCACCGCGAGGGCGGCGCCGAATAGAGGCGTCAGCTCGGGCGCGGTGACGAAGTCGCCCGCGGCGCCAAACTTGCGCGTGCCTGCGACGTAATAGCCAAGCCCCGGCGCGTAGAGTGCCAGCTCCAGATAGCGATCGAACGGCAGGAAGCCGCCGGCATCGTCGATCGCGCGCGAAATCGCGCTCCGCACGCGCGCGCTGTGCGCCTGCGCATCGGGATCGGGTAGCGGCAGCGCGGTCGCTTCGGGACGCGACATCGTTGTGTGGGTTCCGGAGGCAGGACGCCCGGTTCGCGCGGGCACGGACGATATGCTAGATTGCCGCGAGTCTATCCGGCGCGGGGGTGGTGTGCACGGGAAGGTCGTGTTGATCACCGGCGGCAGCAGGCGCGTGGGCGCCGCTATCTGTCGGCGATTGCATGCGGCCGGTGCCAACCTGATGCTGCATTACCGCTCCTCGGCCGGCGAGGCGCGCCTTCTGCAGGCCGAGCTCAATCATGCGCGCGCGAAATCGGTCGCGCTGATCCAGGCCGATCTCCTGGATGTTCTAAAGCTGCCGTCGCTGGTCGAGCAGACGGTGCAGACCTTCGGACAACTCGACGGGCTCGTCAACAACGCATCGTCGTTCTTCCAGACGCCGGTCGGCGACATCACGCCCGCGAGCTGGAACGACCTGATCGGCACCAACGTGCAGGCGCCGCTTTTTCTCTCGCAGGCGGCGGCGCCCGCGCTTCGCAAGGCGATGGGCGCCATCGTCAACATCACCGATATTCATGCCGAGCGGCCGCTCAAGAATTACGTCGTCTACTCGGTGGCGAAGGCCGCGCTGGTGGGGCTGACGCGCTCGCTGGCGCGCGAGCTGGCGCCCGAAGTGCGCGTGAATGCCGTGGCTCCGGGACCTATCCTGTGGCCCGACGACGACGCGTTCG
>Ga0157376_10002831_pt1 | contig 11867 bp, 8 predicted proteins | sample M45metaG_FD_121801 | JGI IMG/M metagenome (GOLD analysis project Ga0157376, IMG submission 121801) | Miscanthus rhizosphere microbial communities from Kellogg Biological Station, Michigan, USA - M4-5 metaG | ecosystem: Host-associated > Plants > Roots > Rhizosphere > Soil | place: USA: Michigan... | reverse complement strand
CGGCGTCTTGCCGCGCGGCGTACGCTCGAGCCGGCTGGCGATTTCCACCGTGATGTTCACTGCTTCCGGAATCCGGGTGCGCGCATTGGCGAGCAGGACTTCTGCGTCCGCGACGGAAAATTTATCGCCGGCCAGAACGAACATGCGTGCTGAATCGAAATCTTCCTGCACCACCTGCAGGCGCAGCACATTCCGGACGTCGTGAGGCACGGAGCCGATGCCCGTGATGCGGATACTGTCCGGACAAAGCAGGAGCTCTTGCTGACGCCCGAGGACGCCGTCAAACGTTCGCAGCCCCATCGAGAGTTCCAGCAGTTCGCGCTCACCCCATTCCGCCGGCAGCCTCACCAGGTCGCCGGTGCGATATCGCACCATGGGCAACAGGCCGTTCCAGAACGACGTGCCGACGACTTCATACAATCGATGCTTGGCGTCGCCCGGGATCGCAGGACCTTCGTAAGGAATCAACTCGACGCGCGAATAGCTGTGCTCGAATCGATATTGCCGAGGTGCACTTGCGTAGGCGAACGCGATGCGTTCCGCCTGACCGTAGTAGTCCACCATCCGGCATCCGAGCATCTGTTCGACGAGAGTCCAGGCGTCGGGGCGGAAAACCTCCGAAGAAGTCACGACGGACGGAATCGAAAGCCGGCGCCCACTGTCGCGCAGGTAGCGCGCGAGTGTTTCGAGCGCGCTCGGATAGGCGCACAGCAACGCTGGCGCGAACGTTTCCAGCGAGTTGGCGATGTGCTCGACGCTGGTGTGCGTGACTGCGTTCGCACTCATCGTCATGATGCGGCCGTTACTGATGATTTCGCATTCCGGATTCGGCGACACGACGATGTCGAGCGGATTGTCGCCGCGTAGCACTGCAATCCGTGCGATGCGCGCGTCCACACCCACCGACTGGATCACGCGGTCGATGGTGGCCTGCTCGAACACGATGGCCTCGAGCGAGCGCAATACGCGCAGCGGCACGCCGCTGGTGCCGCCGGTCGTGGCCGGCGCCGACAGCCATGGGTTGCCGGAAGTGAACGACTTCAAGTCGTGACGCAGTTTTTCCTTGTCGAGCAGCGGCCATTTCGATAGCTCCATGCCACCGCGCACCGATCGGCCGTAGCCGGTGCGTTTCGCGAGAGCCAGCGTGCGCCGCACCTGCTCATCAGACCAGGCCAGACGCTGTTCGAAGCCGGCGCCCTCGCCCTGCGCAAGCGCCACGAGCGAACGCTCGTAATAGTACGGATTACGGCGAATCATGCTCTGACCGAGCACGTGCTTCTTCATGAATACGGCGAGATTCGCCACGGCGCTCATGGAATCTCCCGGTAATCGGCCACGGGCGCGATACGCTGGTAGATCTCCGCCAGGCTGCGCGCGTAGGCGTGAATATCGTAATTGCGCGCGCGTTCGTGGGCCCGCCGCCCGGACGCGATCCGCTCGCCGTCGTGATCCACCAGCCGCGCCATCGCCGCGCTCAGTTCCGTCACGCGTGCGGGTTCGACCATCAAACCTTCCACGCCATGGCGCAACACGTCAGGGATACCTCCGACCGGCGTTACGATTGCCGGCAGCCCCGCCGCCATCGCTTCGAGCAATGCCATCGGCACACCTTCGTGGTACGACGGCAGCACGAATACATCGCTCTGCGCCAGCAGGCGTTCGCGCTCCGCACCGTCGATCCACGACAACACGCGCACCTGCTCTCCATAGGGCTCGGCCAGTTTGCGGATGGCTTCGAGATCTCCATCCCCCGCGAGCGTGAGTCGCGCGCGCGCGCGTATCGCGTCGGGCAGCGCAGCGAACGCGTTGACGAGGTCGTAAGTGCCCTTCTTCTGGCACATGTGGCCGAGGAACAGGAACTGCACGACCGAGCGCCCGCTGCGATTCGGCACCTCGGCTGTCCAGCGCACGGGATTTGGCAACACCGTGACGTGTGAGGGCGAAACCTCGCACTCGTTGACGTAGAAATCGCGCCAGCGTGACGACAACGCGATCAGGACGTTCGCGCGCTGCAGGATGCCGTCGACCGTGCGTCGCAGAACCGCCGGTAGCCGGCGATGAAACTGGTCGAAGTAACCGCCATGCGCATGCAACACCAGCGGCCGTCCGGCACGGATCACCATGTCGGCGAGAATCATCTTGCGCAGCGTGCTGCCGCGCGAGGCGAAATGAATGTGCACGATGCACGGGTCGATGCTCGCCAACACGCGGCGGAGCTCACGCACGGCGTGCGCGTACATGAACGCACGCCCGAATTTCGAGCCCTGGTCCATGGTCCCCACGTGGCGCATCGACACGTAGGGCGCGAGGTAGTCGCAGATGTGTTGTTCGACGGTGGTGATGCCACCATGCGCATGGAGCGCCGGTCCGAACTGCACGACCTTGATTCGACGCGACGGTGTCACGACGCGAACCGGCGCTTGCGCAGGCAGTGCGGGCAGCGATGGCGGCTGCACCGTGGGAACCAGCGGCGGCGCAGAGTCCCGCGCCAGTGACACCGGGTCGGGTGTCATGCCGATTCTCCGCCGAGCAGCGCACGATACGCAGCCACCATGGCTCCGACCGAAAAGCGGGTTTCCGCGCGAAGCCGCGCGGCGTGACCCATCTGCTGGCGCTTGCGTCGGTCGGAATACAGTGCCGCAATCAGCGCCGGCAGTCGCGCCGCGAGTTCCGTGGGCGACACCACGTATCCTTCGACGCCGTCGTCGATCATTTCGCGCGCACCGCCGATGTCACTCAGGATGACCGGACGGCCGATGGCCATGGCCTCGAGCGCCGCATTGGAGAATGACTCGACTGCCGTCGAGGGAAGGACGAACACGTCGAGCGCGGTGAGCACCGGTCGCACATCGTCGAGCTCGCCGACGAACGACACCCGATCCGCGACTTCGAGCTCTACTGCGCGGCGCACCAGAAAATCGCGCAATGGCCCGTCGCCGGCAATCACCAGGTGAACATCGACACGCGCCACGCGCAGGTGACGCAGCGCAGTCAGCAGCACTTCCTGATTCTTCTCCGGCCGCATCCGCCCGACGGTTCCCATGAGCAACGCCTGGGGGCTCACGCCGAGGCGCGCGCGTAGTCGTTTCGCCTCTTCGTGAGCGATCACGGGCTCGAAGTGCGCCGAGTCGACACCGTTGTAGATGACGGAGGAATTGTCGTGTGCACGCCGACTGGCATCGACCCAGAAGCGGCGCTGCGCCTGCGAGCCATGCACGGTCAGATCGAAACGCGACAGCACCATCTGATAGAGGCGCTTCCGCAGCCGGCGGCCGCGGAACGTCGAAGTATTCACCAGCGCCACGGTGCGGGGACGATGCGACAGCAGCGACGTCGCGCAGGCCACGTAGAGCGCCTGGTAAAGATTCACCGCGATCACCGTCGCGGGCCGTTCCTGTATCAGCAGGCGTCGCAGCCGCCACACCGCGGAGAACGAAAACTTGCCGCGCCGCTCGATCTTGTGCAGCGGTACATCGCGCCGCACCGACGGCTCGAGGGTGTAGGGTCCGTTGAGACAGGCGAGCGTCACTTGCACTTCGTCGTCCTTGAGGCGGTTCGCCATGCGCGCGATCTTGCACTCAGACCCGCCGACTCCAAGGCTGCTGAGTACGAACATGACATCGCTGCGCTTCGCACAGTGCGCGCTGCCAGAGGCTCCGGGAGCGAGCGGTGCCCGAGCCAGGGCCTGAGTCTCGATCGGGACGTCGATGAATGTGGGGGTGTTCATTGCTCGAGTCTCTTATTGTTTATCGGGTTGCTCATTGCGTTTCCGGAGCGGCGCCCAGTTGCATGCGCGGCGAGGTGCGATCCAGTAGTTCGATGTATCGCGCGGCCACTCCGGTGGTGTACTCGCGTGTGGCGAATTCCCGTGCACGCCGCCCGACGATCTGTCGGTCGGCGTCGTTATTCAGCAGGCCGCGGATCGACTCGCGCATGTCGTCGACCGAATTTGCGGCTCTTCCGAGCGACAGGCGCTGCACCAGTGAATCCGGATCGAAGAACGTGACTACGGGCACACCACGAATCCAGCCTTGCAGGAAGGTGTTCGGAAAACCTTCGATGCTGGATGTGTTGAGAAATATCTTCGCGCGATCGAACAGCGCACCCGTCTCGGCGTAACGCACTGGGCCCAACATGGTGACATTGGGCAGGCGCGCGGCCGCGGCCATCACGTCTTCGTAGTAAGTCTCGCCGCCCGGCATCGGTCCGCCCGCCAGCGTGAACCTGACCTCCGGCAACTGGCGCGCGAGTTCGAGCGCGAGTTCGGGACGTTTGAGCGCGCGCAGATTGCTGAGCCAGAGCACGTCGATGTCCTTCCGGTCCTCAGCGCTGCGGCGTGGCAGCTCGACCATCATGTTGACGACGGTGCTTTCGAGGCCATGGTTTTCACGCAGCAACTGGGCCTGGAACTCGGTCTGCGAAGCGATGACATTCGCGCATCGCAATCCATAGTTGAACAGCTTGCGATCTCGCCAGAACTGGATGCGGCCATGTTCCTTTTCGCAATCGCTGTCCGACGCGATGCGAAAGATGAATCGCCGCCCGGTGGCGCGGCAAAACCAGCCGGTGATGCCGGTGTAGGCGCCCGCGGGCGATTGGTAGTACGTGTCGGCGTCCGCCGCGATCAGAGCGGACAACAGGCGCGTCGCCCGCGGATGGAAAAATCGCAGACCCCGGATGCCGCCCTGGCGTGTATGCGCGGCGATCGCGGTAATGCCGTCGTGCACGCGGCGTGAGCCCTGCCCTTCGTCGTACACGATTATCGAGACGTCGTGGCCGAGGTCGCGCCAGGCCCGCGCCAGCAATACGTGCTGGATCGACTCACCGCCGATGTACCTGGGATTCTCGTCTCCTGACAACAACCCGTACGAATCGAGGCCGACGATGCAGATCCGTCGTGCGCTCATGAGCGCACCTGGGGTTGAGCCCAGCCATACGGATCGCGTCGCGATGCGGGCCGAGGCAGCAGCGCATCGGCGGCGCTCGTCACGGGTACTTTCGCCGGCTTGCGTTGCACCAACAGCACGAGGCGCATGACCACGCCTGCATACATCCAGAAGTAGTACCAGGGTTGGTGCAGGTCGACGAAAAACACGGCCGTGGCGACGGCGACGGCGCCGAGCACGAACGCGATCAACTGCCCGCGATATGGCGGCGCCGCCTGCAGGCTCGCGCGTCGCGCGCGGCCGATGCCGGAGAACAGCAGGTAGCTGCCGCAAGCCAGACCCAGGAGGCCGAGGTTGAACCACAGGTTGAGATAGTGGTTGTGCGTCGCGAACTGGAAAGGCATCGACGAATAGACCTCCCAGCCGAAGCCCGTGATGAAGGTGAGCGGATGCGCGACCATCATGGCCAGCGCCGCCGTCCAGATGTCGTTGCGTCCCGAAGACGCCGTACTCGCATCGATGTTGCCTGTGCCCATCATGCGTTCCGCCAGCAGGTTGCCGTAAGGCGAGAAAGCCACCACGAGCACCAGCAGGATCAACGCGGCGAATACCCAGCCCGCGATCCTGTTGTACGAAATGAGATGGCGGTAAAGGAATGCGCCCACCGCGCAGCACATCGCAAGTCCCACGAATCCGCCGCGCGAAGCCGTCATCACCAGCGTCATCGCGGCGACCAGCGCGGAGCCGAGCCAGAACAGCCGCTGAAATCCGCGTGAGGACACGGCGGCCGCTATGGTCGCCGGCAGGAACAATATGATGAAAGCGGCGTACTGATTCGATTCACCGATTGCGCCCGCGGTGCGGCCGTCAGCACGAATGCGGAACCCCAGGCTCACGACACCGAATGCATCGAGAACAGTGATCACGTTGGCGAACACCGCGCCGAGCACGAGGCCCTTGATTACCTTCATCGAGTCTTCGGGGGTCTGCACCCCGAACAGGAAAACGAGGAAGAAGATGTAGTTGTCGATCAGTCCGCTCTTGAGCAGGATGCCGGATGCGACGAGGTCATAGTGTTCGTAGTTGACGACCAATGCCGAGACGAGCCACGTGACGAGGGCATAGCCGATGAGCGCGACGAACGCGCCCTGCATCTGACCCATGCCCGACACAGACCGCCGGCCGATCACCATGCGCAGCGCCAGAACTACCCCGATGAGGTAGATGATCAGGTTCTTGGCTGACACTCCGGGCAGAAGGCTGAGATTGATATTCAGCGCGTCTGTCGCCAACAGAAATAAAGCGGACAGTCCGAGAATCGTCGGCATGCGTGAGCGAGACCCCTTGCAACATTTCGGTCAATACGCGCGGTCAGTTCGGATCACGGCAATGGCCGTGGCCAGGATGATTTCCAGGTCCAGCATCGGCGACCACCGACGCATGTACTCGAGATCGAACAGCACTCGCGCTTCCATGTGTTCCACCCGGGAGGTCTCGCCGCGGCAACCACGCACCTGCGCAAGTCCTGTGATGCCCGGCAGAACCTTGTGTCGAACCATGTACCGTTTGATGAGCTTGCGGTACTCCTCGTTGTGTGCGACCGCGTGTGGGCGAGGTCCTACGATGCTCATGGTGCCTTGTAATACGTTAATGAGCTGCGGCAGTTCATCGAGTGACCAGCGCCGCAAATGTTTCCCGACAGGTGTCACACGCGTGTCATTGCGCGATGCCTGCGTGATCTTGTCGCCGTTCTCGCACACCATCATCGTGCGGAATTTGTAGACCATGATTTCGCGGCCATCGAGCCCGTAGCGGCGTTGCCGGAACAGGACCGGACCGGGTGAACCGCTCTTCACCGCCAGCGCAATGCCTAACAACACTGGCGTCAGCACGACCAGCCCGACGCTCGCAATGGTGACGTCCATGAGACGCTTGATGAGTCCGCGATATCCGTGGAACGGCGTTTCGCACATCGCCACCACCGGCATGCCGAGGATGTCGCTGGCGCGTTGCTGAATCATGTCGAATCCGGACACGTCGGGCAGGAAGTAGATGGACGCCGTGGTATCGCCGAGCTCGTGCACGAGCTCACGCATGCGCGGCACCTGGCCCGGTGGGATGGCGATGAAGATGACATCGATGTTGCGATGGTTCACGAACGCCGCAACGTCGTCGAAGCGACCGAGAAGCTGCGCATCCCTGGAACAGCCGAGCCGGTCGCTGCCACGATCGTCGAAGAAGCCGGCCACGGAAATTCCGAGCTCGATATGCAGCCCCAGGCGCTTGGCGAGTTCCATGCTGGCCTGGGTGCAGCCGACGATGACCGCGCGGCGCGCCTGGGCTGCATCACGTAGCAACGCGCGGGTCAGTCCGTGAAGCACCAGCGAGACCATGACCAGGAGTACCGGAGTCACCAGCACCCACGTAACGACTACGCGACGTGAGAAGTCTTCGGAAAATTTCGTGACATAGCCGAGCGCCAGCAAACCGGCCACCAGCGCAGACCAGCGCAACAGCAGGTTGGTCGCGAGCTCGAGCCGACCAGAGATGATCTGGCGCGTCGGATTGCGCGGTGGCCACATGGCCAGCGTGAACGTGGCCGCGAGAATCGACAACACCAGGAATTCCTTGTCGAACTCCACGTCGTAGATGCGCGTCAGGGGATAGAACATCACGCCCGCAAGCACCGCAGGCAACGCGTCCATGAGCCACAGCAACACCGGCGCGACCAGGGTCGTTCCGCGCTTGAAAATGATCGGCTGGCTTACCTGGTCGTGGTATTCGGTATTCATTCTGTCGGCGCAACCTGAGCCTGGTTGCCTACAGAATAGAAAAGGGCTGGTCGTCTGCACGCCAGCCCTTTCCCTCATTGTCTATCGCCGAATGATTACACGCGTGGCGACTTATCCTGCGCGCGTCGTCATTGCACTGACAAGGTCAGCGGAGATGCAGGACTGCCGGTCTGCACCACGCCATCCATGGACTCATCCATTGAGTTCAGCCAGTTCTCGAGATTGCTGTAGCCGTTGGAGGCGATCGATGCCTGGTTCGACGGCAGGGTCAATGCCCGATGATTCTGCGCCAAGGTCGGCCAGCCGCCGGCATTCTTGCTGCAGCGCGTAGTGGAATCGGCAGAGACGCAGTTGATGATCTGACCGGTGCGGGTGCGCACGTTCGAAACGATGCGTTTGTCGACGGAATCGCGATCGGTCGGACGCGCGCCCGCGAAACTCAGCACGCGGCTGTAAACCGCACTTTTTTCGGTCTTTTGCGCCACGAGACCGGTATTCCACACGGGGGCGGTGGTCTGCGTCATCAGATTCGGGATCACGTCACCGCCGGTGAGCGCCACCAGATCGGAGTAGTTGCTGCCACTGTCCGGTGCGGAATTGTTGTACACATAGACACGACTGCCGGGCAGCAGCGAAAACTCGCCGTTGGTATGTATGTAGAGCGGCTTCGTGGGACGGTCGAAGTTGGGACCGCGCAGGAACACGTTGCCGACGACGGAGCTCTTGGAGACGCGGCCATCCTGGCTCTGCAAGTCGAGGTCCGTGTCTTCGCGGTTATAGACCAGGTTGTTGACCATGACGAGTTCGGTGGCGCGGGACAGCGGATTGCGGTTGACGATATGCGCCAGGAGATTGCCCACAAAGGTGATGCTGCTACCGTCGGCCGGGCCGAAGAGCACGCCGTAACCGTGGGTCATCGTTCCCGTGCCGTCGTATTGCGGATGCAGCGAGTCGTTGAGCGGCTCTCCGAAGATGTTATTGGTGAACGTGATGTTGTCGTGGGGACCCCAGGTGCTCGCGAGTTCGTCGATGGACCAGCTGAACGAGCAGTGATCAATGACCACGTTGCGCACCGGCTTCGCAGCGATGCCTTCGATCTTGAGCGAATCGCGATTGTCGGGATTCGGGCCGTTGGGGTCGTCTCCCGTGCGCACACGGATGTGCTGGATGAGCACATCGGAAGCAGTGACCTTGATCGCGACGCCACGGATCACGATGCCGGGTGAAGGGGCGGTCTGACCGGCGATGCGAAGCTGGCCGTTGCGGATGGTGAGATCGGTAGTGAGGCGAATCACGCCGGATACTTCGAACACGCAGGTGCGCGGGCCGGAAGCGTCGATGCAGGCCTTGAGCGAACCGGCGCCGTCGGCGTTGAGGTTGGTCACCCTGTAGACCGTGCCGCCGCGGCCGGCTGTCGTATCCATGCCATATCCGGCACCGCCCGGGATCACCGGAAGCGCCTGCACGCTGGCCGCGCCGCACAAGGCCAGTGCGGCGGCTAACAAAGTCGTGGGCCTCATGGCGCGACGGAAGTGTGCATGGGTAGGCGAAAGGCTAGCAGGCTTCATTAACTCGATCCTCAGAGAAGTGGAAAGGCAGTGTCGGATGGCAAGACGATCAGATCGACTTGGTGGCGAGCGTGGTCGGCGGACCTTCGAGTCCGTTGGAACTGAACGCAACTACCGCGAAATACCAGACACCGGGCGCAAGCGAAGAGACTTGAAAACTGGTGTTGGCCGGATCCGTGATCAGGACACTGTGGTCGAGATCCGAACTGCTGCGGCCATAGAGAATGCGATACCCGGCGAGATCGTCGAGCGGCTCGCCACTCACTTTCGACGGTGGCGTTTCCCACTGTAGTGAGGCGACACCGGTGCCCCCGAGCGCGGGGTTCACGGTAATCGAAAACGGCGCAGTGACGACCTTGTGGGTCGCGTCGGCAACGGTGATCGAAATGGACTCGTACAGTCCCGCATCATTGGAGCCGGGCGTTCCGCTGATGCGTCCGCTGGTGGAATCGAGACTCGCCCAGGTGGGTAGATTGACGGCCGTGAATCGTAGCGTGTCGCTCTCGGGATCCTGCGCCACGGGTTGATAGTCAAACGTGGCGCCAACCTGCGCGTCCTCGACTGCTGCAATCACGATGGTGGGCGGCGCATTGTTCGAGATTGCGGGCACGGCAACAGCGGCCGGCGTTGCGGCGGCTGTAGCAGATTCATTACTGCCACCACACGCATGGCAGAAGCAAAGCGGTAAGAGCGGTAAGAAAGCTCTTAAGAGATCGCGAGATCGACGCTGCATTTGTCGGAATCCTCTGTCATGCCCTGATCAGGTGGGCAAAATGTAGGACTCCAACGGAACGTCTTTCATGCAATAGGCCAAAACTGCCCAAATCCTCCCCCGTCGCCAGAGGGCGACAATGGAAGGAATTCAATAGCTTATGGGCCGCTCAGGGATAGCCGGAGGCGCCAGAACTGTGACGCGGAACTAACTCTTATATATGTAGGAACCGGCTCGCCGGGCCTACCAGCAGATTCCTTCGTAGTGGCAGCGAAGCAAATCTCGATTGGGGAGGTTGACGAGGTCGATCAGATGATGAGCCGGCTTGAGCCTCGCCTGCAGCGCATCGTTGAGCGCGGCCTGCTGCAACCCGACGAGAATCACCTCGGAAGGATCGATCATGGCTTCGATCGTCGGACACAACAGCGATCCGAGATGCGGAATGTTGGCGTCGATGTAACTGCGGTTGGCTCCTAACAACCGCGAGAGCTGCACTTCCGGATCGAAGATGCGCAACTCGCAGCCCTCGCCTAACAAGCGCTTGGCCACCATCACGAGCGGCGACTCGCGCAAATCGTCGGTGCCTGTCTTGAACGACAGCCCGAGCATGCCGACCTTCGGCCGACCCAGCGCCAGGATCTTGTCGACCGCGTGTTCGATATGGACGCGATTGCTCTGCAGCAGGCTCGACAACATCGGCAGCTCGATGTCGTTCTGCTTGGCGATGCTGGTGAGCGCGCGCAGATCTTTGGGCAGGCAGGACCCGCCGAATGCGAACCCGGGTTTCAGGTAGGCCGGCGAAATGTTCAGGCGTTTGTCGGCGCACACAAGGCGCATGACCTCGTGCGAGTCGATGCCCAGCGCTTGCGAGACGCGTCCGATTTCATTGGCGAAGGTGATCTTGAGCGCATGAAAGGCGTTGCAGCTCATCTTGAGCGCCTCGGCTACGCGAATGTTCGTGACGAGAAATCGTGCCTCGAGATGCTGGAACAGATCGCGCACCGCATTGACCGCCGCTTCGCAACTGCCGCCCACGATGGTGTACGGCGGATGATCGTAGTCGCGTATCGATGTACCTTCACGCAGGAACTCGGGCTGGAAGCACAGACCGAAATCGACGCCGGACTTTTTGCCGCTCGCACGCTCGAGGAGAGGCTCTATCTTCCCTTCCACCGTGCCCGGCTGGACCGTCGAGCGGATGACGATGGTGTGGAATTCCTCCTTGACCGCCAGCGCCGCACCGATCTGCTCGGTGAGCCGCAGGATCGCGGTGAGATCCTGGCTGCCGTTCGCGGCCGACGGTGTCCCCACGCACACGAACGAGATTTCGGAGTCGCGCATGGCCAGCATGGCATCGTTGGTCACCGAGACGCGGCCTGAATCGACCACGTCGCGCATGAGTTCCTGGATGCCCTCTTCAAGAATGGGCGACTTGCGATTGCGGATCAGGTCGAGCTTCACCGGATCGACGTCGACACCGGTCACCTGGTGACCGTCACGCGCGAGGCACGCCAGCGACACCGCGCCGACGTAACCCAAACCGAAAATGCTGATGCGCCGGCTGATGACCGGGCCGCCGCCTTTGTTAGCTAGGGGTCTGGCTCCATTTTCGTCTTCGAAAATGGTGCCTGACCCCAATTCCGGCGACCCCGTTTCAGTAGTAAGCACTTTCGTTTCTTTCCTTCGAGCGATTCAACGCGACGCCGAGCAGGTTCATCTCGCTGAGGACTTCCCTGGCTCCGCGCAACATGGCGCGACCGCTTCCGCCTTCCGATACCACCAGCAACAGCGAATCGAACTGCGGCGCGAACGCAAGCACGTCATCCGACGCCAGTAGCGGCGGCATGTCGAAGATCACGATGCGGCGCGGCATCTCGCGCTCCAGTGCGGCGGTGAACTCACCCATGCG
>Ga0157376_10002830_pt1 | contig 11867 bp, 14 predicted proteins | sample M45metaG_FD_121801 | JGI IMG/M metagenome (GOLD analysis project Ga0157376, IMG submission 121801) | Miscanthus rhizosphere microbial communities from Kellogg Biological Station, Michigan, USA - M4-5 metaG | ecosystem: Host-associated > Plants > Roots > Rhizosphere > Soil | place: USA: Michigan... | reverse complement strand
GCTCCGTCGTCGAGCAGGTGCTCGACCTCGCGGGCGATCGCGACTGCCGCGCCTGGGGCCTGCGCATGGTGCTCGTCGTGCGCGCGCTCGAGCGCATCGCAGACAACGCCGTCGACATCGCCGAGCAGGCCTCCTATGTCGTCACGGGCGAGTTGCGCGAGTTCAGCGACGCCTCGCATCCGGACGACAAGCCCGGCGAAGCGGCGTAGCGCTCCTCACGCGCGCGCGATCAGGACCTTGAACATGTTGGCGAACGTGACCGTCCCGTCCGGCTGAAGAGCCTCGGCGCAGACCGCCGCGACGACCTCGCGCGCGGCCTCGAGGCCGGCAGTGTCGATCGCGCGGCGTGCCGGGCCGGACGACAGATGCGACCGCACCGCGGTCTCGAAGTCGTGATGGGTGTACGACGTCGGCACGTCGATCGCGCGCTCGGCCGTCAGCCCAGCGCTCTCGACGAGCGCCTCCAGCGCACCCGGCGCGGCCAGGGCGAACGCCCCGCCGGCCCCCGGCGGAGGCGGCGGCAGCAGCGAGCCGATGGCGGCCAGCACGGCCCGCATCTCGCACTGCTCGGGCCTGCCCCAGGTCGTGATCGCCACGAGCCGCCCTGATCGCGCGACGCGCTTGATCTCGCGCAGCGCCGCGGTCGGGTTGCCCGCGTACTGAACGGAGTTGAACGCGGTGACGGCGTCGAAGGAGTCGTCCTCGAAGGGCAGCGCCTCGAGATCGCCCTCGCGGAGGTCGGCCTCGGGCAGGCGCTCGCGCGCGATGGCCAGCAACCCGGCCGAGGCATCGAGGCCCGTGACAGCGGCGCCACGACGGGCAGCAAGCACGAGTGCGAGCCCGGCTCCGCAGCCCGCATCGAGCAGCCGCGTACCGCTCTCGATACCGAGCGCGTCGAGCGCGGCCTCGAAGAAGGGAGCCTGGACGGGCTCCGCCAGATCCGCCCAGTCACGTGCGGCGGCGCCCCAGAGTCGGCCTTGTGCCTCTGCCGTGCCCATCGCCCGAATCCCCGATCGTCGTTACGCGCGCCGAGCCGTGATTGTCACCGCTTCGGTGGCAGCCAGGTAGCGATACAGCAGCGTGCTCGCGGCAGCGCCCAGCAGCGGCCCTGCGAGGTAGACCCACAGGCCCGTCGTCGGGCCGCCTGCGATCGCCGGCGCAAGGCTCCGGGCGGGGTTCATCGAGGCGCCGGTGATCGGGCCGCCGAAGATCGCGTCGAGCGCAACCGTGCCTCCGATCGCGAGCGCGGCGAGCTGGCCCTGGGCGCGCGTGTCCGTCGCCACGGCCAGGATCACGAGCATGAGGAAGGCCGTGAGGACGGTCTCCCAGAGGAGCGCCTGAGCGTTGCTGCCGCTCGGCGTCGTCGCTCCGAGGTCGCCGATGCGGCCCAGGGAGCCGCGCAGCACGAGCGCGGCCGTCGTTCCGCCTGCGAGTTGCGCTCCCCAGTACGGGAGCACCAGGCGGATCGGAAAGTGGCGTCCGAGCGCGAATCCGGCAGTCACGGCGGGGTTGAAGTGTGCCCCCGAGATGTGTCCGAGCGCGCTGACCATGATCATGATCACCAGGCCGAAGCTGAGTGCCACGCCAAGGTGACCGAGGGCCTCGGTACGCGCGTCGACCATGATCGCTCCGCAGCCCGCGAAGACGAGCGCGAAGGTGCCGACGGCCTCGGCGACGAGCCTCTGCCCGAGGCTGGGCATCACGCGCCCCTGGCGGGTGCGACGAGCATCGCGAGCCGGCTGAGCGCGTCCCCGCACAGCGCGTAGTAGGTGAACTGCCCGCGCCGCTCGCGTTGCACCAGACCAGCCTGGAGAAGCACCCTGAGGTGGTAGCTCACGGCCGGCTGCGTCAGGCCGAGCGGCTCGATCAGGTCGCAGACGCAGACCCCCTCCGGCGCGACCGAGGCGAGGCGGTGCATGACCTTGATGCGCGCGGGATCGGCGAGCGAGCCGAACACACCCGCCAGTGCCTCGGCGCCTTCGGTGTCCAGCGCCGGCGCGGTGATCGGCGTCGTGCACGTTGCCGCGGTGACGGCGGTCACGACGCCGCTCCGGTGGGGGCGCTGCGCCCGAGCTCGGCGATCAGTTCAGCTGTACGGCGCTCGATCTCGTCGCGGATCCGGCGAATCTCGGGCACGGGCAAGCCGCTCGGATCCGCGAGCTCCCAGTCGACATAGCGCTTGCCGGGCACGTAGGGGCACTCGTCCCCGCAGCCCATCGTGACGACGATGTCGGCCCACTCGATGTCTGCCGCCGTGAGCAGGCGCGGCGTCCGCCCGGCCAGGTCGATACCGGCCTCGTGCATCACGTCCACGACGGCCGGGTGGACCTGCGCCGCGGGTCGCGACCCTGCGGAGCGTGCCTGGTGCCGCCCCGCCGCGGCGTGCTCGAAGAAGGCAGCGGCCATCTGTGAGCGGCCGGCGTTCTGGATGCAGACGAAGAGGACGTGAGTCATCGATGTATCAACATATATCTATGTATCGGCTCGCGTGCAACCTGCATGCGCCGCACGTCTGTGGCGTCAGAGCGCGGGAACGGCCGTGGCGGGCTCGCCCGAGCTCGCGCGCGCGTGCCGGATCCAGCCCGGCGAGATCGTCGCCCCGACGGCGGCCGCAGCCGCTGCGCTGCCCACGAGCACCCACATGACGGCGGCATAGCTGCCGGTCAGGTCGCGGATCGCTCCGAGCCCCACGGGCGAGGCCGCGGCGACCAGGTAGGCGACGAGCAGCATGAGGCCCGTGGTGGCGGCCACGGAGCCGCCGTCGTGCGCGACGTCGACCGGCAGGGCCATCGAGAGCGAGAACCCGCAGCCGATTCCGAAGCCCATGAGCGCGGCGGCGAAGATGCCGGCCGCCGGCGCCAGGATCGCGAGCAGGAGCCCGACCAGCACGAGCGACAGACCGCCGACGAGATAGGTGCGGCGCGAGCCGATGCGGTCGCCGGCGAATGCGATCAGCAGCGTGCCGCCCAGCGCCGTGACGTTGAGGACGCCGATCAGCGAGCCTGCCCGGGCCTCGCTCCAGCCGTGCTCGACGAATGCGTCGGCGAGCCAGGCGCCCGTTCCGTAGTACGTCGTCGAGACGAAGGCGAACATGATCGCGAGGCGCCAGGCGGTCGCGGAGCGCCACGGGAGGGTGGGGGCGCGCTGCGTCGTCGCGGGCATGTGGATCGAGCGCGCGACGGGGATCCACGCCACCGCCACGATGGCGCACACGACCGAGATCACGAACAGGCTGTCACGCCAGCCTCCCAGCGCGTCGGCCAGCGGCACGGCCAGTGCGCCGGCGGCGCCCGCGCCGATCTGGATCCCGAACGCGAACAGGCCCGTCGCCAGCAGCGGGCGGTCGGAGAACGCCGTCTTCACGATCACGGGCGCGAGCACGTTGCCGATCGCGATGCCGATGCCGATCGGCACGGTCAACGCGATCACGCCCGCCGCGCCGGGCGCCACCGAGCGTGCGATGCCGGCGATGCCGATCGTGAGCAGCACCAGCGTCATCGCGCGGGTGGCGCCGATGCGCGCGGCCAGTGGCCCGGCCGCCGGGGCGAACAGGCCCATGCACAGCAGGGGGATCGTCCCGAGCAGCCCGGTGACGGTGTGCGAGACGCCGAGATCGCTGTCGATCGCATCCACGAGCGGGCCGATCGCAATGATCTGCGGCCGCAGCGCCAGTGCCGCGAGCGCGATTCCGGCCAGCACGAGCATGGGCCGTCTCGTGGTCGTGGCCATCTCTCGATGATGCGGGATCGCGGGACGTCTTCGCGGCAGATACCGCAGATGGAGGATGCATTCGGCGTCGCGTTGCGGAGATAGTGCGCCATGAGCGAAACCGCCATCGAGACGCGCCCCGCCTGGGAGTGGCGTGCGATGGGCGCGACCTGGCGCTTGCGGCACACCGGCAAGGTCGAGATCGAGGTCGTCGGCGCCCTGGCGGACGCCATCGCGGCCGACGAGCGGCGCTGGTCGCGCTTCCTCCCGCGCAGCGAAGTCTCTCGCCTCAACCGCGCGCCGGGGGTGCCCCTGCAGGTCTCGACGGAGACGCTCGACCTGCTGCTCGCCTGCGATCGCTGGCACGAGCAGACCGAGGGCGCCTTCTCGGTGATGGTCGGGGGCGCGCTCGTCGGCTACGGCTACCGCGAGAGCCAGAGGGTGCGCCCTCCGCGCACCGCCGTGACCCCGCGGCCCGAGCCCATCCCGGGCGCGCTCGTCGTCGTCGACGCCGTGCGCCGACTGGCCTGCGTGCCCGACGGAACCGCGCTCGACCTGGGCGGAGTGGCACGCATGTGGAGCGCCGATCGCGCGGCGGCGATCGTGCGGACGCTCTCGGACGATCCCTCGATCCTGCTCGAGATCGGCGACGACATGGTCGCCGTGCGCGGCGACCACCTCGTCGCCGTGAGCGCCGGCGACAGCGATGACGGAGCGCGCGCCGTCGTGCTCCGCGACGGCCACGCGCTGGCCGCCTCGTCCTGGAGCGCGCTCCTGTGGTCGAACGACGACGGCAACCCCGCCCACCACCTGATCGACCCCGCGACGGGCGCCCCGGCCGACCCCGGGAGCGCCGTCGTGATCGCGAGCGACGCGGCCGAAGCCGACGCGCTCTCGACCGCCATGGCAGTGCGCCCCTCCCTCGTCTCGCGCCTGCCCACGACCTGCGCGATGGTGCACGGAGCCCAAGGCGAGCGGCACACGGCAGCCTGGGAGGCCGTCGCGGTCTGAGCGGTGCGCGCGGGACGCGAGCACCTGGGGTCAGAGCCGGGCACTTGGGGTCAGAGCCGGGCACTTGGGGTCAGACCCCGGGTGCTCAGAGCAGCGTGAGCTGACGCGCGCCGCTGCTCTCGAGCTGCAGGAGGTCGCGCTTGCGGTCGAGACCTCCGCCGTAGCCCGTGAGTGAACCGTCGGCTCCCACGACGCGATGGCACGGGATCACGATGGGGACCGGGGTGCGGCCGACGACGGCCGCGACGGCGCGCACGATGTCGAGCCGGTCGACGGCTTCGGCGAGCTGCGAGTAGCTGATCGTCGCGCCGTAGGGGATCTCCAGCAGGCGCTGCCAGATCGACACCTGGAACGCACTGCCGGTGACGTCGAGCTCGAGCTCGAACGATCGCCGTTCGCCGTTGAAGTACTGCTCGAGCTGCTCGGCGGCCGGCTCGAGCAGCGCCGGCTCGTGATCCTCCGTGCGGAGCTTCGGGTCGCGGCCGGGAAAGGCGATTCCCGTCAGTCCGAGGTCGCTCGAGATCAGCGTGAGCGGGCCGATCGGGCTCTCGTAGATGTCCCAGAAGCGAGTCATGCCACGCCCTCGAGATGCAGCAGGGCGGCTTTCGTCTCGGGCCCGCCGGCGTAGCCGCCGAGGCCGCCGCCGCTGCGCAGCACGCGATGGCACGGCACGACGATCGGAAGCGGGTTGGTGGCAAGCGCGGTGCCGGCGGCGCGCACGGCGTTGGGGCTGCCGGCCCGGGTCGCGACGTCGCGGTAGGAAGCCGTCTCGCCGTAGGGGATCTCGGCCGTGGCACGCAGGACCTCGCGGCGGAAGCCGCCGGTGAGGCGCCAGTCGAGTGGGATCTCGAAGACCTGGCGGTTGTGATCGAAGTACTCGTCGAGCTCGCGGCGCGTTTGCGTCAGCGAGTCGCGCGAGGCGTGCAGCACGCGGGCCGAGACGCGCTCGGCGAGCTGTTGCAGCACCGCGTCCTCGTCCTCGGCCGGCAGGCCGACGCGCACGAGGCCATCGCGCGTCGCGCCGACGATGATCACGCCGAGCGGCGAGTCGTGGCGCTCGAAGGCCACGTCGATCAGCCCCGAGCGCTCGGCTGCCCCGGCCAGGTCGCGTCGCATGCGCTCCCAGGCGGCGGGAGCCGGGCCTTCCAGTTCCCGTAGGGACTGCTCCAGCGGAGTGTTCTCGTTGTCGTTGCTCATGCCTGTGAGACGGGATCGGGCCGTCGCTCGTGAGATGGGTCGAGATCGCAGCCCTCCCTGCCGATGAATATCGCATGCAGGAGCTGCGCAGCAGAGGCGGCGGGCTGACGGCCGCGGCCGGCCGGATCGGGCCGTGGCTCGGCCTGGCCGTCCTCCCGGTGCTCATGTTCTGCCTGGTGGTCATCGGTGCGGCGGTGCACGGGACGCTCGGGATGGACTTCGTCGGCAGCCTGCTGCACGGCGGACGCGCGATCCTGGACGGCGATGCGCCGTATCACCCCGAGCGCATCCAGCGGATCCTCGAACACCTGCACCGACCGGTCACTCCGGCCATCGAGGAGACGGCCTATCCGCCCATCGCGCTGCTCGTGATCAGTCCGCTCGCAGTCGTGCCGCAGTGGCTCGCCATCCTGATCGTGACGGTGATCTGGTCCGTGCTCCCGGCACTCGCATTGCGCAGCCTCGGCGTGACCGACTGGCGCTGTTACGGGGCGGTCTACCTCTCGCTGCCCGTGATCCATGCGATCTCGCTCGGAAACACGGCGCCCGTGATCCTGCTCTGCCTCGCACTCTGCTGGCGCTGGCGCGACCACGCGCTGCGCTGCGGCCTGGCGCTGGCGGTCATGCTCAGCGTCAAGCTGATCGCTTTCCCGCTGCTGGTCTGGCTGGTGGCGACGCGTCGCTTCCGCGCCGCCGCGGCGGCGGTCGCGTTCGCGATCGGCCTCAGCCTCCCGGCCTGGCTGCTCGTCGGGTTCGACCAGGTCCACGCCTATACGTCGGTGCTGCGCGGACTGAGCACCCTGCAGCAGGACGGCGGCTATTCGATCAGCAGCTTCGCCTGGCAGCTCGGCCTGCCCGGCTACGCGACCGCCCTCACGGTCGCCGTGACTGCTCTTCTTCTGGTCGGTGTCTGGCGCGCACGCAAATCCGACGACGGGCGCGCCTTCGCGCTCGCGACACTCGCCACGCTGACGGCCCTGCCGATCCTCCACCAGCTCTACTTCGCGCTGCTTCTGGTGCCGATCGCGATCTCGAGCCCGGGCTTCAGCCGGCGCTGGCTGCTCCTGCTGCCGTTCTGGGTCTGCCCCTACGAGGCCACCTCGGGACGTCCACTCGGACTCGTCCTGGCAGCGCTGGTCGTCGGCATCTACTTCGCGTCGTGGAAGATGATCCCGAGCGCCGTCCGCGATCCGCTCGTGATGGTGCTCACGCCGTGGCGCAGGCCGACCTTGTAGTAGCCGCGCGTGCCCTGCTGCGGGCGGTGGTGGGTCGGGAAGACGACGAACGCGCCGCGCGCTGCGGTCACGACGTGTGCGCGGCTCTGCGCGCGCGGGCGCTGCTCCATGAGCACGAACTCGCCGCCCTCGTAGTCGACGCCCGGCTCCGACAGCACGGTCAGCACCTGGAACGGGAAGGAGACGTCGCCGTAGAGATCCTGGTGGAGCGCGTTCCAATCGCCCGCTCCGTAGCGCAGGATCAGCGGCGTCGGCCGCTCCTGACCCGCGGCGCGGCAACGCTCGAGCAGCTCCGCATGCTCGAGCGGATAGGCGGCGCCGTCGCCGCCGAGCAGGGCCGACCAGTCATTCGCAATGGGTGCGAGGTGCCGGTAGAACGCTCCGCGCAGCTCGGCGATCGCGTCCGGCAGCGGGTGGTCGAAGTAGCGGTAGCGGCCGTCGCCGAAGCGGTAGCGGGCCATGTCGATCGTCGAGCGGAAGCGCCCGCCGTCGAACAGATCCGCCAGCGCCGTGCATTCACCGTCGCTCAGGAGCGGGTCGCTGACGGCGAAGCCGCGCTCGTCGAGCTGGCCGCGCAGATCCTCCCAGTCCAGCGCGTCGACGCGCCCGGCGGTGGTGATTGTCGTGGAGCTCATGTCGTCCCTTCCTCGCCGTGCTCGCGCAGCCGATTGAGGCCCTCGAACACGTTGCGCCTGGCCGCGTCCTCGCTCGTCCCCATGACCTCTGCGATCTCGCGGTGCGAGAGGTCTGCGAGGTAGCGGAGCGTCACGGCCGTGCGCTGTTTGCCGGGAAGTGAGCGGACCAGGTGCCAGATGCCGTCGTCCCGCGCCGCCACGGCGTCCTCGACTGCGGGCGGCTCGGGGTCGGCGACCGGCTCGGGCGCGCGTGCGCTCGAGCGGTGCGCATCGACGGCCTTGCGCGCGGCGATGGAGAACAGCCACGAGCGGATCGCCAGGGGATCGCGCAGCTCGCCGTAGGCGCGCAACGCCGCCAGCATCGTCTCCTGGAAGACATCCTCGGCGCGATCCGCGCCCGCCTGCGCCACGCAGAAGCGCAGCACCGACGGCCCGTGCAGCTCGATGACCTGCTCGAACGGCGGCAGGTGAGTCCTGGTCACGCTCACACGAGTGGGACGCGACTCGCCGCGACTACGTGAGATCGCATGTGCGCCTCAGCGTATGGCGATGCGAGCCCGGCCGGGCTGTCGGGTCTAGCCGACCGGCGCAGCGTCCGGGGCCTCGGCATCCAGCGAGACCTCGACCCTGTTGTCGTGGAACGTCGGGCTGCCGCCCAGGTCGGCATCGCGCTCGGGGATGGTGGCGTTGACGTGGCGGCCGGGCCCGAGCAGCTTCGGCCACTGCTGCTTGAACGTGAACGCGACGCCCGGCCGCGCGCCGTCGTCGACGACAGCCTCGGCGCGGAACGATCCGCGGTCGTTGTGCACCCGCACAGGCGCACCTGTCGAGATGCCGCGCTCGCTCGCGTCGACCGGATGCAGGTGCACCTGTGGAGGACCGAGGCGGCCGCGATGCCAGGGCAGGGAGGCGAAGGTGGAGTTGAGCACGTGGCGCGAGGCGGGGGAGAGCAGCGCGAGCGGGTAGCGCTTGGCGAGCTCGGCGTCCTCGAGCTCGTGCGGCGGGACGTAGCCCACAAGTGGATCCGCGCCCTCGTCGGCAAGCTCCGGCGCGAGCAGGCGCAGTCGTCCGGAGGCCGTCGGGAAGCCGCCGCGTGCGAAGCGCGCGACCCCGGGCACCGTCACGCGCAGAGCGCCCTCGTCGCGCAACCGCTCGAACGTGATCTCGGCGGCTCGCGCAGCGTCGCAGTCGAGCACGTCGCGCACGATCTGCTCGTCGGATTCGCGCAGGCGCGGATGGTCGAGGCCCAGCGCGCGGGCGAGCCGGCGGAAGATCTCGCTGTTCGGGAGGCACTCTCCGGGTGCCTCGACCGCCGGCAGGTTGAGCGTGACGTAGTGCTGGCCGTAGGAGTCGTGGATATCGAGATGCTCCGGCTGCATCGTCGCCGGCAGCACGATGTCGGCGAAGTCCACCGTGTCGGTCATGCGCTGCTCGAGCACGACGGTGAACAGGTCCTCGCGCGCGAGGCCCGCGCGCACGCGAGCGTGATCGGGATTGCTGGCGGCGGGATTCGCGTCGAACACGACCATCGCCGCCACGGGCGGATCGTCGAACTCCATCAGCGCCTCGCCCAGGCGCGACATGTTGATCGTGCGCGCCGGCGGGGTCGGCAGATCTGCGGGCACGGCGACGCGGCCGGAGTTGATGCCGCCGAAATGCGCGCCCGTCATGCACAGGACGCCACCGCCGACCTGCCGGAAATCGCCGGTGAGCGCAGGCACCGCGAGCACGGCGCGCATGGCCGCGCCGGCGCCGCCGTGCCGCTGCAGGCCCAGCCCGAGCCGGATCGCGGTCGGACGCGTATGAGCGAGCCTGCGCCCGAGCGCGCGCACGTCGGAGACGGGCAGGCCACAGACCTCGGCGGCACGCTCGACCGGCCACTCGGCCAGCCGTGCCTCGAGCTCGGGCCAGCCCTCCGTGTGGCGGGCCAGCCAGTCGCGATCCTCGGTTCCTTCGTCCAGCACCGTGCGCATCAGCCCGAGAGCGAGCGCCGCGTCGGTGCCTGGCCGCGGCGCGAGATGCTCGTCGCAGCGCGCGGCCGTGTCGGTGCGCAGCGGGTCGATCGCCACCACGTGCGCGCCGCGCTTCTGCGCCGCCAGCACGTATCGCCACTGGTGGAGGTTGGTGGAGAGCAGGTTGGCGCCCCACAGGATCACGAGGTTCGCGTGCTCGAAGTCCTCGGGATCCATCCCCACCGAGCCGCCGTAGGTGGCCTTCAGCGCTGCGCCGGCGGCCGCGGTGCAGATCGTCGTGCGCAGGCGCGAGGCTCCCATCGCGGCGAACAGGCGGGGGCCCATGATCCAGCCCTGCACCATGCCCTCGGTGCCCGCGAAGTAGTACGGCAGCACCGATTCGGGGCCGTGCCGCTCGACCGCGCTGCGCAGGCCGGCCGCCGTCGCCTCGATCGCCTCGTCCCAGCCGATGCGCTCGAAGCGCCCCTCGCCCTTCGCGCCGACTCGCCGCAGCGGATGCACGACGCGGTCGGGATCGTGCAGCGCGTCGAGGTAGCGGTTGACCTTGGGGCAGAGCGCGCCGTGCGTGAACGGATTCGCGCGGTCGCCGCGCAGGCCGACGGCGCGTCCGTCCTCGACGTCGACGAGCCACGTGCAGGTGTCCGGGCAGTCCAGCGGGCAGGCCCCGCGCACGATCGTCCGCATGGGGCGAGTGTACGCGGGCCCGCCCCCCGATCTATGCGCTGGAGAGGACTTGAACCTCCACGACCCTAAGGCCACTAGGCCCTCAACCTAGCGCGTCTACCAATTCCGCCACCAGCGCGTGGACGGGCACCATGCTAACCGAGAAGGAGCGGCCCGGCCCCGCCAAACCTTGACCCCGTCCGAACCGCGGTCTAGTATACGAACATGCGTTCGCCTACCGAAGTCCCCACGGCTCAGCTCACGACGCGCCAACGCGAGATCCTCGCGTTCGTCAACGAGCATTCTGCGCAGCACGGCTACCCGCCCACGGTGCGCGAGATCGGCACCGCGGTCGGGCTCACGTCCTCGTCCACCGTGCACGCGCACCTCGCGAACCTGGAGCGGCTCGGGCTGCTCCGGCGCGATCCGGCCAAGCCCCGCGCACTCAACCTCGTCGGTCGCGAGCAGAAGGTGCCTGCGACCAGCGAGACCGCGGGCATCCGCATGCTGCCCCTGCTCGGCCAGATCGCCGCGCGCGCACCGCTGCTTGCGGAGGGCCAGGTCGAGGAGCTGCTGCCGGTGCCTGAGCTGCTCACGGCCTCGGGCGAGAACTTCCTGCTGCGCGTGCGCGGCGATTCGATGATCGACGACGGCATTCACAGCGGCGACTACGTCGTGGTGCGCCGCCAGGACACCGCCGACGACGGCGAGATCATCGCCGCGCTCGTCGACGGTGGCGAGGCGACCGTCAAGCGCATCTACCGCGAGAGCGATCGCATCCGGCTGCAGCCGGCCAATGCATCGATGGCGCCGATCTACGCCGACGACGTGATCGTGCTCGGGCGCATCGTCGGCGTCTTCCGGAGGATTCCCTAGAGCAGATGTACGCACTGGCCCTCCCACACGAGACGCTGGCCGACGCCATCGCCGACGCGCTCGCACCTGCCCGTGCCGCGCAGGTGCGCAGCGGGGTGCTTGGCGGCACGTGCCTGGTCTGCGGTGGCGTGACGCGCATCGCAGCCCACGCCGGTGTGCGGAGCGCTTCGTGCGTGGAGTGCGAGAGCGTGCTCGAAGCGCCGCTGCCGACGCGGTTGCGGCTCGTCTCGCATCCGGAGTAGCCTCCTGGCGCTGTGACGCGAACGCTGGGAGTCATCGGCGTGCCTTCGAGCGCCGGTGCATATGCGCCGGGCCAGGAGAAGGCGCCCCAGGCGCTGCGTGACGCAGGCCTGCTCGCGGGCCTGCGAGCCGCGGGCATCGAGGCCGTCGATCACGGCGACTCCGAGCCCTGGCGCTGGCGGCCCGATCGCGAGCAGCCGTTTGCGCAGAACCTCGCCGCCGTCGTCGCCTGCGCGGCCGAGACGGCCGAGCGCGTGCGTGAGGCGCTGATCGCCGATGAGCTCGTGCTCGTGCTCGGCGGTGACTGCACGGTCGGCCTCGGCACCGTC
>Ga0157376_10002826_pt1 | contig 11874 bp, 8 predicted proteins | sample M45metaG_FD_121801 | JGI IMG/M metagenome (GOLD analysis project Ga0157376, IMG submission 121801) | Miscanthus rhizosphere microbial communities from Kellogg Biological Station, Michigan, USA - M4-5 metaG | ecosystem: Host-associated > Plants > Roots > Rhizosphere > Soil | place: USA: Michigan... | reverse complement strand
ATGTGCCGCGATTGACTTGCAGTGAGCGGCCAGCGAGAACGGCGATGGCACCGGAAGCGCCGTGAGCGCTCGTCGGTTGCCCGCCCGCGGGGACTACGGCCGAGGGGTGGGCGGATACGGGTTGAGGAGGAATGTCAGAAGCCATTTCGGGACTCCCACCAGCGATTGGTGCCAGGAACGAAGAAACGAGGATAGCACCGGAGTCGCGGACGCGCGAGCGGCCATGGCAGACTTCAACGAAGGTTGGGGGGTTGCCATGGGGGGAGGGCGCCGTTTTCTGTAAGAGCGGCGGCTAGAAGACTTATTCGTTAGAAGAGTGAAAAAGTGGCGCACAATGACAGCGGCGCAAAGAAAAGAAAGGGGTTATCGGGAGCGATGCAAAGGCAAAATCAGGTATGAAAGGAACAAAAATGAGTGGAAGAGGAGCGCTCGACAAGCCATAAGGGATAGTATCACAGGAGTTAACGCCTTTTAGAGGCATCGACCTTAGGAACCGGCATAGAGGAGGAAGGGCGCCCAGTAGAAAGGCTTGCGGTAGATGCCCCTGGAGTGGACTAGTTTCAATTTGGCACTACGCAGGGCAGTCGCGGGATCCTGTCCAGCGCGGAGACTTTTATAGAGTTCATCCATCAATTGCGGAGTGGAAGCGTTGCTGACTTCCCACAATCCAGCGATGACGTGGTGTGCACCAGCGCGCAGAAAGGCCCAGGACAGGCCGACGAGGCCCTCGCCTGCGTATGACTTTTGCCCCGCGCCATTGCAAGCCGAAATGGTAACCAGAAATGCGCCGAGCGGATGGTTCACCACATCGCGGGCATAGAGCTTAAACGAGTCCCCTTCTCTGGAAAGAATCACTGCCGATTCCAGGGGGCGGATACGGCTAGCCGTGCCGTGAGTTGCAAAATGCAAATAGGAAAACTTCTCGGGGTGGCTGGATAAGAATCGAGTTGCGGTTGCGTTGGCACCAGTCAACTCCAGCCGCTGCGATGAAGTGAAATAATTTTCGAGCAGCCCGACTTCTTTCCCGGCCTCCGGAAGCGGAGGAAAATCCGGACTTGCAGCGAGCGCATCGCCAACCACCAGGAGCCGGCCAGGATTTGGGAGCTGAGTGACGGAACTGCGAGCTAGCAGCGCCAGCGAGTTAGCCGTGGTGATGGTCACATCGTCGATCCAGTAGTGCGCTTGGTCTTCGGGTTTGCGGCCCGACACGATCAAAGTTTCCAAGTTGAGAGTATTCAGACTGCCGTCGGGAAGAACGACCACGCGGGAATTCTTGGGCAGCCATGGCTCGGCCGGCTGAATGAGTTGGGCATAAAGTTTTTTGCCAGCCAAGTTCCCGGCTTCAAGCGGATCCTGAGGTTCGAGGAAGGACTGCCGATAGGATCGGACGGAAGCATCCAAATCCGTGGTGGTAAGAGCGACGAGTGAAGTCTTGGACGGTGTGACCGCCCATAGATAGGAACGGGAATTGCCGAGCCAATAGAAAAGAAGTGTGGCGTTCAGGCGGCGAGCGATGGCTTGCGGGTCAAAGCTTCTAGCTTTTGAATCTTTTTTCTGAACGGATGGCCATGGGAGCCCCTCTTCGAGAGTTTGTGCGCGGCTGAGATCGGCAATGCGCAGGGCATCGATTGGGCGATTCTGATCGATCAGAAAATCGACGTAAGCATCGTAGAAGCGAATGGCGCTCGATAGAAAAGACAGACGGAAATCTTCGTGATGCAGCGCGTCGCGTGCTTCATGAATCGTTTCCGTAGACTCGCGGAATTCTTTTTCGGCTAAGGCGTTCTTGCCTTGGCGAGCATGAACTTGAGCAAGGCCAGCTTGGGACTCCCAGCGAACAGACATGGGAGATTTAGCGTTCTGAGACAAAGAGGCAAATAGATTTTCGGCTTGGGCGAAGTCCTCCTTGCGCGCGGAATACTGCGCGAGGATGAGACGAGTGTAGATTTCGCGTTGTTCGTCTGGAGAACTATTTTCCAGATCCTGCGCTTCGCGGAGAAACTCTTCGGCGGCAGGAAGATGATCGTGGGCCATGGAGACCAAGGCCAGCAGTTGCATGCAACCAATGGTAGCGCTGCGATCGTTGAGATCTTTTGCCAACTTCAGCGCCCGCTGACCGTCGGCTTCGGCTTGAGCGAAATTTCCGGAGTCGTAGGAGACGGAAGCTGCATTGATCAGCCAGAAATCGGCATCGGCGACCAAGCCGGTGCGATTGGCGTCGGACTCCGCTTTTTGAAATTCATCGAGAGCGTTGGTGAGATCGCCCATCTTGTAGTAACTCCAGCCCTGATTGCCTTCGATGCGCGAGACGGATCGCAGATCGCCGATGGACTGCGCGAGCCGCAGAGCGAGATCGTTCCAATCAATGGATTCGTCAAAGTGTTCGACGCGCGAAGCTTCCAAGCCGAGGCTGCCGAGCGCAGCGATTTCAAGAAAAGGATCCTCTTGCTGGCGAGCCAGATCGAGAGTGCAGTGATAGAGAGCGGTGGCGGCGGCGTAGTCATATTGCAGCGAGGCGAGAGTACCCCGGCGCAGATAGACTTCGGGAAGCAAAGCAGGATGGTTCGCTTCGGCCAGTTGTTGCGCACGCTGGAGATGTTGCGCAGCGATGGGATAGCGCTCAAGGTAGGCGTTGGCAGCGCCCAGGGTGAGTTCGCGCCAAACATCGATTTCGGAACCGGCGAGTTTAGCTGGAAATTCTCCGTCGAGAAGTGCCAGCGAGTCGGCGTAGCGACCCTGACGAAGAAAAATTTCAGCTTTGAGGGTGCGAAAGCGCCAAGCCCATTCCGATTGTTGCTCACGCAGCCGGGAGATGGAAGCGTCGGCGTCCGTCAGCGCGCCAGGGAGATCCCCCAGCTTCATTTCTTTGCTGGCGCGATCGTAGGATTTTTCAAAGGCCGCAGCGCTCGGCCGGCAACCGGCAAGCGATAGCGCCACGACGCCAAGGACTATGGCCAGTGCCGCCCGTTGACGTCGGCTGCGCCGACCGTGCCAGTTCCCTGGTTGGACGAGCCGAGGTCCAAGCGCATCATGTTCAGCGTTCGTTGACCGTGAGCGATCAGCACTTCGCCAAGAAACACCGTACCAAAGCCGTGCACATGAAAGCTGTGGCCCTTGCGCGTGACGCCGGGATAGTCGGTGTCTATCTTCTTTACGATAGAGCAAAGAAACGCTCCATTGGGCCCTGGTGGATCGATGTGACGACCTGTGTCAAAGGGATCTTGAGCTATTTTGCGGAAAGCCGGGTTATTTTTAAAGGCCAACTGTGCTTCGGTGTAGTTTCGAATACCTTCGAAGAGTTCGGTGTCAAGTTCGACGTGGACCGTATAGCCGGCGATTCTGAGATTTTCAAACTTGCTGCCGACCATGGTGACGAAGCCTTCCGGTGCTTTATAAGGGTGCTTGGAGTACAAGCGGGCGACGAGGCGGTCGGCAGTGAGAATGTCGAGAATGTTCAAGCCTTCTACCGTGGAGTTGACCAGAGTATTGTTGCTATTGTCCTCGGTTTGATGGCTGCCGGAGACGTGAGAGTAACCGCGCTTGAAAGAGATCCATTCGCGGTAGCGGAAACTATCAACGTGAGCGTTGCCGTGGCCGCCGATGGTAGGCAAGGAAGAGGAGGCTTGCGCATCGATCAGTTCGTGAAAGGGACGAGTGAAACCTCCGCTGAAGGCGTGAGCGCAGGCGTGATAGTGAAACGAAGTGAAGTATTCGGCTTCATTCTCGGCGGGCTTCGCCGCGTTCTTGGGATTGGGTCTCTTTGGGGGCATGGGCAACTCCTTTTTGAGTTATCGGAAGGCTAATGCTGCTGAACCTGGGGCGAGAATGCAATAGTAAAGTGTATGCGAACTAACTCTTTTGCGGGATCACCGGACTTCGGCTGGCCAGAAATGACCAGGGTGTAGACGCCCGGCGTGTTGCCCGGGTTGATGGCCACTACCACGGTTTTCTGCGCTTCTTCCTCGCTGACCGAGCGCAGCGGAGTGGCTTTGCCGGCGGGATCTTGCAGTTGCAGCTGATACGCCGAGTAGACAGAATCGAGCGGCATGTCCACATACAATCCCAACGGCTGATTCGGGGTGGCCATGACTTCGAGTACCGCCTCACTGCGAGAGTTGGCGGTAATTAGGGTGAACATTTGCATCACGCGCGGGCTGGCGGATTGCTTGAGGAGCGGGATGGTAACGAAATTCTGGTAACCGACCAGCAGCAGCAAAGCAGCGAGCACTGGAGCGGCGAAGGCGGGACGCAGCCAGTCAAACCATCCAGTCGGCAAAGCAGCTGCGGCGGGCTCTGCTGCAACGGCGCGTTGTTCGGCGAAGATTTGCCGGCTGGCGCCGAACGTCTCCACTGCGCTGCGCAGCTGAACGGCACATTCCGCGCAGGAGAAGTAGTGGTCTTCATAAGCGTCGCGGAGTTCGGGCGAGAGTTCGCCGAGGAGGTACTTCTCGCAAGCTTCTGATTTAACCGCGTAATCGTGATCCATCGTTAGTCGTTCCATTTTGCTAGATAGTGGCTCAGGAAGTGTTTTCGTTTCTTATTCTGCAGAAAATACATAGCCCCTTTTATTTCATTAACTTACGGACCCATGGCGGAGCGGAATTTGCCCTTGGCTCGATGCACCAGGACACGAAGGTAGTCCCGGCCGACTCCAAATTTCTGGCACACTTCTTCCTTGTCGGTTTCCAGCCAGAAAATCTCTCTAAGAATGGCCTGGTCGCGTTTCGGCAGCTGTACCAACACCTTTCGCACAACTCCAACCGTTTGCTGAGTGATCACCAGCTGCTCTAGATTCATCACTCGATCGGGGATCTCCAAGTGCTCGGGCTCCAAGGCCACCTGCCTGGCGCCGACCCGATATTTTTCCTTCAAAACGTTGTTACATACGGAGTTGACGAACGAGCCTAAGCGGTCCGCCTGGTGGATTCCGTCGCTCGAGCGCAATTTGCGAAATACGCGCGCGAATGTTTCCTGTTTCAAGTCGTCCACGATATCGGGAGCCAATAGCCTTGACCGCAGCTTAATCTGAATTAATTGCGAGAAATAGGCAACAAAATGGGCTTCCGTCGAAGGATCGCCTTCACGGAGCCGACGCAAGTAGGCTTCGTCAAATGCAAAAAATTCCAAAACTGCCCCCGAAGTGCTGGAAAGTATAGCCGTGCCCAGTAAAGGTAGCAATCCATCAACAGTACCAAAACGGTCCTAGGGCGAAAATGGCCAGATTCCCATAGTGAAACGCTTCGGCATGTTCCGTCACTACCGGGTATAGGGCTCCTGAACGTATAGGAGCCCACGCGCTGGGACTTCCAAAAGTCCCTTGGCGTGCCCCTGAAGAAGCGTCCGGTGCGGATCGCCAAGGTCGTCACCGGACGCTAAGCAAACAGGAAAGGGCAAAATCATGGGCCAAGGATGGTGGCGTCTTGCGTTTCAATTCCCAGTTGGACCGAAAAGTAGCAACAAGTGTGAAAGGCCTGCCGATCACGAATCCGGAAGAGGTCAGCATTCAACTGATGGCACTGCGGATGGATTTCGTCGCTAAGCCGGGCGCTCCCGGCGATTTTGCGGGTGATGTTGCAAAGTTGCTCTCGCGCGCCGGACTCGATCGCGAAGGTTTGCGAACGAGCATGCTGCTGATATCCGATCAAGAGTCACGATTGGTAACGCTGATCACCCTGTGGGAATCGGGCCAATTCAACAAATCGCGCGACCGGCTAACCGCATGGATGTTCAAACTGGTTGCACGGTTCGCCGACGGACCGCTGCGCACCCGCACCAGCGTGGCACATTTCCTGCAATCGGAATCCAGTCCGAAGTTACGGCTATCCGATTTGCGTCCATCGGAAATCGCGGAACTAATGGAAATCGCCTCCGCGAGTTGACCGATATCCGTTGCGGAAACCCAGCACAATGATATCGATCGCCGCACCGGAAAAAAGCTCACTCACAATCGCTCCGGAGAGATGGATTCGATGCGTACTACAAAACCTTGCCGCTACGCTGGTTGTTCGCTGCCCGTGGTTGTTACCTTTTGTCAGGAGGCTCTTTGCCTGAGCCATTTCTGCAGCAGTTGCTATGAGCTTTTGGATCGATTCGAGTGCCGGAACCAAGTGAACGGCTCGGCGCATTCAAATTTGCAGATGGATCTGCTGGTGCCAAATGAGTGCGCCCGCGGCGCCTTGGAAATCTCGCTGAGCGCGAAAAGCTTGGGCAATCTCGAACGTGCCAGGCTATTGGACATCTTGCTGTGGTCAGGGGACATCGCGAATTCGTTCAAGCGTTCCCGTTTTCGGCGAACCGATCCTGGCAATTCGAACTGCTTCGAGAGCCCAGAGAATCTCCGCCAGAAAAGCCTTGGATCAGTCGAATCTTGAGTGTCGTGGAGTGAGCGTACCGAGCGGAGCCTGGTTCGCGAATCTGCCACTCTTTCTTCCGACGGCAAGAGTTACAAGGTCTGCGAAGAAACGACAGCCACGACCGAAGGTTCGTCGCCATAACTGATACAAAACACACCACTTTGCACTTGGCCCGTCTTGGTACTGCAGATGCACATACAAAAGGATGTCGCGGGGGATGGTTTTAGTACTACCGCATCTGCATTTGTTGGGATTTCTCGGTAAGTTCTGCTCCCTACGATTTCATACAAGGCGATTCTAACAGAGCGAAGGCCAAGACTTTGTTATTCGCTGAGGGTGTAGAGAGCGGTGAACGGAGCCGCGAAGGAAAAACGAGTTTTGGAACCACACTCGGCCAGTCCGGTCCCTCGATGGAAAGAGCGCCTCGCGGCGCTTCGCAATACCCTGCCAATTTTCAAGATGGTTTGGGAAGCTTCGCCAGGAATTGTCGTCGCGAACATCGGCGTGCGCCTGATTGTGTCGCTGCTACCGCTGGCGATGCTGGCGGTCACCAAGGTCATCATCGATTCGATTTATCGCTACACCGCGAATCACACTGCGCTGCCGACCTACTTCTGGTGGCTGGTGGCGGGCGAATTTGCGCTGGCCTGCATTTCGACCATTTTGGTTCGGATCACGGATTATTGCGACACGGTGCTGGCGGACAAGTATGCCAAGCACATCAGCGTGCGCATCATGCAGCATGCTTCGCGGCTGGATCTGACCTCGTACGAGGATCCGACATTTCAGGACAAATTGGAGCGCGCGCGGGTACAAGGGACCGATCGGGTGCTGATGATTCAGGCAGCGGGCCGGTTGATCCAGCAAGTGGTGACGACGGCCAGCTTGGCTTTCAGCATTTGCTTGTTTTCGCCATGGTTGCTGGTAGCACTGATCATGTGCGTGGTTCCGGCATTTTTGGGTGAGACCCATTTTGCATTTCTCGGATACTCCTTGAGTTTTGCGCAAACTCCGGCGCGCCGCGAAATGGAATATTTGCGGGTGCTGGGCGGCAGCAAGGAAAGCGCGAAGGAACTAAAGCTTTTTGGGCTGGGGCCGTATTTCGTTGATCGCTTCACGAAGCTGGCGATGCGGCTGCATCGTGAGACGGCGCAACTGGCGCGCAAACGGCTGTTGGTTGGCTCGCTGCTGACACTGCTGGGGACGCTCGGCTACTACGGAACGTATGCGTTTGTGATTTATCAGACGGTGGCCGGAGCGCTGACCATCGGTATGCTGACTTTTTTGGCCGGCGCGATTGCTGGAGCGAGCTCCAACATTCAATTGGTGTTCTCCACATTTTCAACAATTGCGGATCAGGCGCTGTTTGTGGGCGATTTGCTGGATTTCTTCGCAGTGAAACCGGCGGTTTCGTCGAAAGCGAATGCTTTGCGGGTACCGCGGCCGATCCAGCAAGGATTCGAATTTCGCAACGTGTCGTTCGCTTATCCGAACGGACGCGAAGTATTGAGTGGCGTGAGCTTTAAGCTAGCGCCGGGCGAGCGCATCGCGTTGGTCGGCGAAAATGGCCAGGGCAAGACCACCATCGTGAAATTGCTGACTCGCTTATATGACCCTAGCGCCGGGCAAATTTTGCTGGACGGCGTGAATCTCCGCGATTACGACCAGGAAGACCTGTGGCGCGAAATTGGTGTAATTTTCCAGGACTTCATGCGCTACGACATGACCGCCACGGAAAATATCGCCATGGGCCGGATCGAAGAGAAAGACAACATTTTCAGGATTCGTTCGGCGGCGCAGAAGAGTCTTGCGGAAGATGTGATCCGCAAATTGCCGAAAGGCTACGACCAACAGCTGGGCTGCCGGTTTGACGGCGGAACCGATCTTTCCGGCGGCGAGTGGCAAAAGCTGGCTTTGGCTCGTGCCTACCTGCGCGAAGCACAAGTGCTGATCCTTGACGAGCCGACGGCTTCGCTTGACGCGAAATCCGAGCACGAAGTATTTGAACGCTTCGCGGAATTGACCCGCGGAAAAATGGCCATGCTGATCTCGCATCGTTTTTCGACGGTGCGCATGGCCGACCGAATTTTTGTATTGCAGGGCGGCAGAATCGCCGAAGAGGGCTCGCACGATTTGTTGATGAAAAATGGCGGGCGATACGCAGAGATGTTTGAACTGCAAGCGGCGAGTTACCGGTAGTCTGGGGGAAAGTGGGCATGGCAACGAGCATTGACATGGTGCTGAATCTAAGAAGCGCGCGGGAGTGGAGTACCGTCCTGGAAGATGCGGACCCCTCCGCGCATTGGAAGAACTCCGCCGCGGCGGAAGAGTGCGCGCAGCGATTGGAACGCATGGTAACCGCGGCACGCCTCGACGGCTTGCAAGCGCAGACCAAATCGCGCCGGGCCATCATCTCTCCGCTTCGCGACGATCTGGCGATGCAGGAAGCGCAGATCGGCCGCGCCATTCAATTCCTCCAGCGCAGACAAGCTTCCGGAGCGGTGGTTGAAAACGAGTGGCGGGTGCTGACTTCGCACACCAAAACAATTGAAGAGAGCATGGCTGAAAGTCGGGCGGCGTTGGAAAGCGCCGCGGAACTGCCAATCCTGGCCGGCGCAAACAGCGACAGCCGGCTGCGAGTACGCGCAGTAGCGGAGCGCTATTTGCAGGCGGCGGGATTTCTGTTTGACCGCGCAGAGCTGGCCGCTTTTCTGGAAGCACTCCAAGAAGAAGTGGAGCTGACCAGCGCGGAGCTTTCGGCGCTGAAAGGATTTCTGAGCCAGGTTTTGGTGGAGAAAGTTGCGGCTCATGCGCGCAAACTGGCGTTGCCCGGACGCACGCCGGGAACCAGCACCAATGAAACTGCGCCGAACTTGTATTCCACGCTGGCGAGCCTGAAGACGCTGGGACTCACCGATTGGGATGAATTCTTTGTGGAAGTAAGCTTGAGCGAACGGGCGCTGTCGCGGGATCCCGTTGGCGCTTTCGCAAAAATGGAAAAGGCTGCAAAGTCTGACTATCGCAACGCGGTTGCGGAGCTGGCGCGCAAGTCCGGGGACAGTGAAGCCGAAGTCTCGCGGCGCGCGGTGCTACTGAGCAAACAGTCTGCGCACGGCACGAACACCCGAGCCAATGAACGGCGCTCACACGTTGGCTTCTATCTGATCGGCGAAGGGCGCCAACAATTGGAGCGTGAGCTGGGAATGAAAGACTCCTGGCTGAAGCGCGCGGGCAAGCTGCTGAAAAGCTGGCCGGACGGCTTGTATGTGGTTGGAATTGAACTGTTGATGGTCGCGCTGCTGGCCGCGGTGGTCATGGGCGCGGAAGTGAGCGTGCCCACTTTTCTGGTGGTGGCGTTGTTCCTGTTGCCCGCGGCTGAAAGCGCAGTGGCTATCGCAAATCAGCTGGCGGTGATGTTTGTAAAACCGCGTGCGCTGCCGAAAATGGATTATTCACAAGGGATTCCACCGGCCAGTAAGACGCTGGTGGTGGTTCCCACGCTCTTGATGAACCGCGACCAGATGGAGCGGGCTGTTCGCGATCTGGAGATTCGCTTTCTGGGAAATCGTGATGCCAACCTTCATTTCGGTTTGCTGACCGATCCGCCCGACGCGGCGGTGCAGTTCGACAAGCGCGATGAACTGGCTCCGGAGTGCGCGAATCTGATCGAACAGCTGAATCAACGCTATGCGAGCGAAAGTCGTGGAACGTTTTTCTTGTTCCACCGCAATCGCACCTTTAATTCCACCGAAAACATCTGGATGGGCTGGGAGCGCAAGCGCGGAAAACTTTTGGACCTGAACAATCTGCTGCTTGGGAAGAACAACAATTTCTCGGTGATTGCCGGAGATCAATCGCAATTGCTGGGAATCAAGTACGTAATCACCCTCGACGCCGACACCCAGTTGCCGCGCGATTCCGCGCACAAATTGGTGGGAGCAATCGCCCACCCGATGCAGCGCGCAGTGATCCATCCGGTTTCCAATGTGGTGGTGGAAGGCTACGGAATTCTGCAGCCGCGCGTCGGTATCAGCGTGCACTCGGCGAACCGCTCGCGTCTGGCCGCGCTTTTTTCCGGCGATTCCAGTTTTGATGTTTACACCCGTGCAGTGTCCGATGTGTATCAGGATCTGTTCGCGGAAGGCAGCTTCACCGGCAAAGGAATTTACGAAGTCGAAATTTTCCAGCGCGTGGTGGAACATCGCTTCCCGTGCAACGCCATCTTGAGCCACGACATGATTGAAGGTTCATACGCACGCGCCGGATTGCTCTCCGACGTCGAACTGATCGATGACTACCCTTCGCGTATCGCGGCTTACAGCAAGCGCAAACACCGCTGGGTTCGCGGCGATTGGCAAATTTTGTTCTGGCTGTTTCCGCGCGTTCCAGACTATTTCGGGACCGTGGTTCGCAATCCGATCAATCTGATTTCGCGCTGGAAAATTCTGGATAACCTCCGCCGCAGCCTCACCGAAATCGCTATGCTAGCGATTCTGATCAGCGGCTGGCTGTTTCTTCCGGGCAAAGCGTTGTACTGGACATTGGCCACGCTGGGAATTTTTGCGATGCCCACGTACCTGCAATTTGCGATGGCTATTCTGCGCAGCGGCCGCGCAAAGTTCACCAGCCATTTTTGGAAAGAGTGGTTCAGCGATTTTGCGGCCGGCAATGCGCACTTGGTGATGCGCCTGGTGTGCCTGCCGCAGCAGAGCATGGTGACTCTCGATGCCATCGTTCGTGTCGGCGTGCGCATGGCCGTTACCCGCCGCAGGCTTCTGGAATGGGAAACCGCCGCCGAAGCCGAATTCAGCGGCAAAAAAAACAGTCCCGTGGATCTGTACCTGAAAGCCACGCCGTGGCTAACGCTGGTCGGTTCGGCTTTTCTCGCTATCGATCGGCCGGAATCGTTTGTGATTGCCTGGCCGCTGCTGCTGCTCTGGGGCGGTTCCGAAGCATTTTCCAATTGGCTGGACCAACCGTTGCCGGAAGATGGTCTGCGGATCCGTCCGCGCGATGAAGCATTACTGCGCAGCTCCGCGTTGCGTACCTGGAGATTTTTCCGCGAGTTCAGCAACGAGCAGGAAAATTATTTGATTCCTGACATTCTGAAAGAAGAGGGCAGCCTGATCGCCCATCGCGTTTCCACTACCAACTTGGGTCTGCTGCTGAACGCGCGCATTGCGGCTCTCGATCTGGGCCACCTGACCGTGGCGGAATTCATTGCCGGCACGCAGAACACCATGGGCACCGTGAAGCGACTGCCGAAATCGCACGGCCATCTATACAACTGGTATGACACGCGCACGCTGGAACCAGTAGGGGATCCATTTCTCTCCACTGTCGACAACGGCAACCTGGTGTGCTGCTTGTGGACTTTGAAACAGGCCAGCATTGAAGAGTGGAAGCGCCCGATTTTCCGCAAAGAACTTTTAACCGGAATTCGCGACCATGCACGGCTGGTATGCTAGATTGCCGGAGCCAAGGACGCTCGCAAATCATTTTTTGCACTGGAAGAGTGCAT
>Ga0157376_10002825_pt1 | contig 11875 bp, 6 predicted proteins | sample M45metaG_FD_121801 | JGI IMG/M metagenome (GOLD analysis project Ga0157376, IMG submission 121801) | Miscanthus rhizosphere microbial communities from Kellogg Biological Station, Michigan, USA - M4-5 metaG | ecosystem: Host-associated > Plants > Roots > Rhizosphere > Soil | place: USA: Michigan... | reverse complement strand
CTGACGCACTCCGGCGGCATTGACGGCGTTGCCGTAGCGGAGCTCAAAATCGGCCTCGGCAAATTGCAGCGCAGCCGCGAGGCACGCTTCGGCTAGCGCGGTCGAGCCGGACAACGTGTCTTCGACCGTATCCAGACCGCACACGTCACGCCAGATCAGACGCAGCGCTTCGCGCCGCCGGTAGTGCCGCAACGCACTCATCGCCGCGGCTTCGCCATCGGCCGGCGCCAGGCGCAGCGGCCGCGCATCGGCCGGCCGCGGATCCGACATCAGACCGATCGCATCGCCGCCCAGCAACTGCGGCTCGCGCTGCAGGCTGTCGCCGGCGAAATCGCTGGCGCACAGCACGCGCTGCACATGCTCGGCGACACCGGCGTCGTCGTGAAACGCCACGCCTGCTTCGCGGCAGCGCGAGAGCAGGCGCGCATAGCGCGATTGGGTCAACTCGACAAGAGCTTCCGACATGCGCGGAATTTAAACAGGTTTGCGCCGCCGAAGGTGAATCAAAGCCGACGAGGCGTGTAAGTCCGGATCACGCGTCGACGAAGGGAGCGCATCGCCAACCTAGATGTCCAAGGCGCTGAACGAAGGACAAGAAGCGCAAATCGAAGCGATCGCTCTCATGAGAAGTGCGGCCATGGATGGCCGCTTTTTGATCCGCCTGTGCAATCAGGGACGATGCACAAGTAACTCCGCTTTTTGATCTGATCAAAAGCGGAGCTGCAGCGTGCGGGCTACGCGAAACCTGTTCGCTGCCGCGATCATGGACGATCGCAAGAATAACCCCTCGCAAAAACAAAGACCCGCCGCGATTGCTCGCGGCGGGCCGCCCTCCCCCACATGACTTGCTTGTCTGGCCGTATTCATAGCAAGCGGCGGCGCGTTTGCCACGTCGCGGCGCAGCAATCGACGCGTTCAGGGACTGCCGCACACCTTCGGCACTTACCAGCGCGGTAGAATGGGCGGTCTGGAGGTCGCCGTGGTCGATTCCGAATCGCCTGTTTCGCCGTCGCCCGGCGCAAGCGCCGCGGCGTTTTCCGCCGACGCGCTGTTCGACGCCGTGTATGCGCGCCTCAAGGCGATGGCCGGGCGGCAACTGGCCGGACGTGAACGCGGCAGCATCGACACCACCGCGCTGGTGCATGAGCTGTACCTGCGCGTGAGTTCGCGCCAGGAACTCAAATTCGAACATCCCGCGCAATTCTTCGCCTACGCGGCGCGCGCCATGCGCCACCTGCTGTGTGATCGCGCGCGTGATCGGCTGCGCCAGCGCGCCGGTGGCGACTGGCAGAAAGTCACGCTGACCGGCGGCGACCAGCGCCTGGCCATCGACGATGCCGAACAGGCGCTGGCGCTGGATAGCGCGCTGCATCAACTCGAACAAGACGATGCGCGTGCCGCGCGCGTGGTCGAGCTGCGCTATTTCGCTGGCCTGTCGCTCGAGCAGATCGCGGACATGTTGGAGCTGACCCGGCGCACCATCGACCGCGACTGGCGCTTTGCGCGCGCCTTCCTGCACGGACAGCTCGGCTGATATTTAAGGTAGCCATGCCGAAGATGCTGACGTTGAACGGAGTGATGTTGAAGGCAATGATGTCGCAGCCCGCGCCCGGCCGGCGTTTTGTGGCGTTGCCATGCGCGACATCATGAGCGGCGACGACATCACCCAGGTCAACCAGACCAGTGCGCGCCTGCGCGAGGCCTTCGACACGCTGGCCGAGATGGCGCCGGCCGAACGCAATGCCTGGCTGGAAGCGCACATCAGCAATCCGGGCGAACGCACCATGCTGTTGCGCCTGCTGGCTGCCGACGACAGCGGCGGCTATCTGGACACGCCTGCCGCCGAACACGCCGCACGCCTGGCGGCCGAAGAAATCGCGCCGGGCGGCCTGATCGGCCGGCAGATAGGCGCCTTCAAGGTGCTCGCCGAACTCGGCCAGGGCGGCATGTCGGCGGTGTTCCTCGGTGCGCGCGTCGGCGCTGACTTCGAGCAGCGCGTGGCGATCAAGCTGCTGCGCCGCGGCCTGTATTCGGAACTGGAACAACGCCTGTTCCTGCGCGAGCGGCGCGTGCTGGCGGGTCTTGATCACGCCAATATCGCGCGCCTGATCGACGGCGGCGTGACCGAAGCCGGCATCCCCTATCTGGTGATGGAGTTCGTCGACGGCATGGCGATCACGCGCCACGTGCAGATGCACGCGCTCGACGTGCAAGCGCGCCTGCAATTGTTCCTGACCGTGTGCCGCGCGGTGGCGGCCGCGCACCGCAACCTGATCGTGCATCGCGACATCAAGCCATCCAAAATCCTGGTCAGCAGCGACGGCGTGGTGAAGCTGCTCGATTTCGGCATCGCCAAGCTGCTCGAGGAGGACGGCGACGCCACCGCCACCGGCACGGTCGGCGTGTTCACGCCCGACTACGCCGCACCGGAGCAGATTGCCGGCGAAGCGATCACCACCGCGACCGATGTGTATGGCCTCGGCGTGCTGCTGCACGAGATGCTGCTCGGCATTCGTCCGACCGGCACGCCGACGCGGCGGCCGTCGTCGCTGATTCCGACGCGCACCGCCACGGTGATCCGCGGTGACGACACCGGCATCGTCTATCCGATCGCGCCGGCGCGACTGCGCAGCCTGCTGCGCGGCGATCTCGACAACGTGCTGATGAAGGCGCTGGCGAACGAGCCGGCGCAGCGCTACAACACCGCCAACGCACTGGGCGACGACATCGAACGCTATCTGCGCCGGCAACCGGTGATGGCGCATCCGCCATCGCGCTGGTACCGGGCGCGCAAATTCGTGCAGCGCCATCGTGGCGGCGTGGCGCTTACCGCGCTGTTCCTGCTCGGCATCGTGGCCTCGCTCGGCCTGGCGCTGTGGCAAGCCAACGTCGCGCGCGAGCAGACGCGCGTGGCGCGCGGCGAGGCGCAACGCGCCAACGCGACGCGCGATTTCATGGTCGATCTGTTCCAGAGCGCGAGCGCGGACCTGCCGCGCGATCAGCGTCCGACGCCGCAACAGCTGGTCGAACAAGCCGCCAAGAGCGCGCGCGAGGACAGCGCCCTGGATGCGCCGGTGCGTGCACAGCTGCTCGCCACGCTCGGCCGCGTCGCGCTTGCCAACGGCGAATACGCGCAGGCCGAGGCGATGCTCGACGACGCCATCGCGCGCAATCGCGCGCTCGGCGTGCCGGCCGATTCGCCGGCCTGGGTCGAGCTGCTGGTGGACAAGGGCAACCTGCTGCACCGGACCAACCGCAACAGCGAGGCGGATCGCCTGATGGCGGAGCTCAAGCCCGTGCTGCTGCAACAGGATTCCGAAGGCGCGGTGTCCGGATTGATGTTGCTCGGCGCGACACGCGCCTATTCCGGGCAGAACGACGAAGCGGTGGCGATCGCGCAGTTGGCTGCCGCCAAGGCCGAGCGCGTGTTCGGCGCCGATTCGTCGAACGCCGTGGAGACGCTGACCTACCTCGGGCAGATGTGCTCGCAACTGCATCGCTATCGCGAAAGCATCGGCCTGCTGGAGCCGGCAATCGCGCGCTGGCACAAGCTCAAGCTACCGGAAGACGAACAGTTGGCGCGCACGCTGCTGCACCTGGGCAGCGCCAAGGAACATGTCGGTGAACGCGGCGCGGTCGAGGCAATCTACAAGGAAGCGATCGCACTGATGCGGCGCGTGTTCGATCGTCCGCACGACCGGCTGGCGACCGCTCTCGGCAGCCTGGGACATTTTCTCACGACGGAGGAACGCTTCGACGAGGCGCAGGCCGCGCTCGACGAAGCGCTGGCCATCAATCGCAAGGTGGTGGGCCCTGAACATGCGCGCACCGCCATGCTGCTCGATGCGCAGGCTTCGCTGGATCTGGCGCGTCACGACGATGCCGCCGCGCAGCGCGCGGCGCAGGAAGCGGTGCGCGTGCTGGCTGCACATGCGCAGGAAGCCGGTTTCGCACCGGAACTGGCGCAGGCGCGCTTGCATCTCGCCGAGGTTTCGCTGCATCTGGATCAGCCGGATGCGGCCGCGGAGCAACTCGATCTGGCGGGACCCGAACTGGGCAAGGCGTTTGGCGAACGCAGTAGCGAGGTCGCCGGCAAGCTGCGCATCGATGCGCAACTCAAGCTGCGCCGCGGTAACGCCGCCGCGGCACTGGTTGCCGCCGAACAGGGGCTGGCGACGCTGCGCGGGCTGGATCCGCCGGCACCGCAAGTGCAAATCGGTCTGCTGCAGGCGCGCGCCGACGCGCAGAGCGCGCTGCAACGCGCGGATGCCGCGCTGACGGACCTGACCGCCGCATTGCAGCTCGCGCGGAGCAGCAATCCCAGCAAGCATCTGCAGCAAGCCGGCCTGCTCGCGCAACGCGCCCGCATCGAGCAGGCACAAGGCAATGCCCGCGCGGCCGCCGCGAGCATCGCCGCGGCACGCGCTCTGGCCGTGCCGGCCGCACTGTTGTCGGCGCAGGACAAAGTCACGCTGCAGGATCGATAAACCGGCTGGCGCAAATTCCCGCGATTCGGCGTTCCTCGTCGATACAAACGTCTTGCGAGGAGACGGCCATGTCGACGCAATTGCGCTTCACCACGGTTGCCTTTCTGCTGGTCCTGGCCTGCGCGCCGCGCGCCGCGTCCTCATTCGCGATCTACACCGTCGGCCCAGGCTGTCCCTACGCCACCATCCAAGCGGCGCTGACCGCGTCGTACTACAGCCCGGGCGAGGACTACATCTGGATTTCCAACGACTACGGCACGCACACCTACAGCGGCGAGCACATCTATATCGCCGACCAGGACGTGGATATCGAAGGCGGTTTCACCAATTGCAACGATTACGATATCGGGCCGAACGAAACCACCACGATCAGCGGCGCCGGCAACGACGGCGGACCGGTGTTCGAGATCGGCGGCAATGCACACGTGTATCTCGGCAATCTGGTGATCCGCGATGCGCAGCGCACCGGCTTCACCCGCTACGGCGGCGGCGTCAGCTTTTCCGGCACCGGCTCGCTGACGCTCGGCAACACTACGGTCACCGCCAACAATGCGTATGTCGGCGGCGGCATCTTCATCACGCCAGTCGGTGGCGAGGCGAGCCTGACCCTGCTCGCCAACACGCTGATCATTTTCAACAATGCCAACGACGGCGGCGGCATCGCCATCGCCGGCGGACGCGCCGGCAGCGCGAATTCCGCCTTCGCACGCTTCACCGCCGATGTCGATGGAATCCTGATCGGCTACAACAACGCCAGCCAGATCGGCGGCGGCGTGATCGTGCAGGATCTGGCCACGGCGCACATCGGCTCGCCGGGCTACAACGGCCTGGGCTTGATCTACGCCAACCAGGCCGGCTCCGGTGGCGGCCTGGCCATCGCCATGAACTATCCGGCATCGATTGCCGGCACCAGCGTCACGCTGCATCCGACCGATCCGTCGCGGCCGGTGCGCATCCAGAGCAATACGGCCGTCTATGCCGGTGGCGGCGTGTACATGAGTCACGGCACGGATTTCGCTGCGGCCAACATGCCGACAGCCTATTTCGATGCCGACGGTTTCCGCTTCGACGACAACATCGCGCCGGAGGGCGCGGCGTTGTTCACCGAGATCAACCCGCCGGCGCCGAATCCGAATTATCACGGCCTGAGCCATCTCACACTGCGCGGCGACACGCATTGCGCGAGCTGCAATTCGATCGACGGCAACGGCAATCTCGACGGCGTCGGCAACGTCACGGCCGGCGCGGCGATACTCGTGCAGGCCGAATCCGACGTCACGCTGGATCGGCTCAGCCTGCGCAACAATACCGGTGGCAACCTGCTGCACGACATCGATGGCCACCTGACGCTCGGCAATTCGGTGCTGGCCGGCAACACCAGCAACGGTGAATTGCTCAAGTTCTCCGGCAGCGGCAGCCTGGGCTCGGTCAGCGTCGGCAGCATCACGGTCGCCGGCAACGACATCGGCAGTTCCTATGTCGTTTCCGCCGATCACGCGTTGTATCTGCAGGCATCGATCATCGATCAGCCGGGCAAGTATGCGATCGCCTACTCCGGACCCGGCGGCAGCCTCGGCAGCAGCGGCAACCTCTCCAACGACATCAGCACGCTGCCCGGTTCCGTGCAGGGCACGCCGACTTTCGTCGACGCGGCCGCGGGCGACTACCACCTGTCACCGTGGTCGATGGGCGTGGATTTCGTTGCCGGCAGCAGCAATGGCCAGGACATGGACGGCAATCCGCGCGTGAGAGCACTGACATCGGTGCCCGACTATTATCCCGGCAACGCGCTGGATGCAGGCGCCTATGAAGTGCAATTCGTGTGCGCACCCGACGAGGTGTTTTGCGGCGGTTTCGAGCATTGAACCTGAAGCACGTGTCGCAAGCCGGCGCCGAACAGCGTTCCTCGATCCGCCCACAACGAACGGAGTGATTTGGCAATGCCGAAATACGTCATCGAACGCGACATCCCGGGCGCCGGCAACCTGTCGGCGCAGGAACTCAAGGGCATCTCGCAGAAATCCTGCACGGTGCTCGGCGGCATGGGACCACAGATCCAATGGCTGCAGAGTTACGTCACCGGCGACAAGGTGTACTGCGTCTACATCGCGCCGAACGAAGCGATGGTGCGCGAACACGCGCGCCAGGGCGGTTTCCCGGCAAATCGCGTGTCCGAAGTGAAGAGCATCATCGATCCGACCACGGCCGAATGATCGCCGGCTCGATGATCCGCTAGCGACTGGCCGTGGCGGCGCCCTGCGCCGTCACGCGCCAGACCCGGCCGCCGACGTCATCGGCCACCAGCAGCGCGCCATGCTTGTCGACCGCCACGCCGACCGGACGCCCACGCGCGTTGCCCTGCGCATCGCGGAAACCGCCGAGGATTTCCTCGGGCTCGCCCGTTGGCTTGCCATGTTCGAACTTGACGAACACCACGCGATAGCCGGCCGGCTGCGAACGGTTCCACGAGCCGTGCTGTCCGACGAAAGCGCCGCCGCGATAGCGTTCCGGCAAAGCTTTGGCGGTATAGAAGGCCAAACCTAGCGAGGCGGTGTGCGCGCCGAGTGCGTAGTCGGGCTTGCGCGCGCTGGCCACCAGCTGAGGCTTCTGCGGCTGCACGCGCGGGTCGAGATTGCTGCCGTAGTAACTGTACGGGAAGCCGAAGAAGTCGCCTTCGTGCACCGCGGTCATGTAGTCGGGCACCAGATCGTCGCCGAGCAAGTCGCGCTCGTTGACCGAAGTCCACAACGCGCCGCTGTCCGGCTCGTACGCAAGTCCGACCGGATTGCGCAGGCCCGACGCGTACACGCGCGTCTTGCCGTTCGCCGGATCGATCTCGAGAATGGCCGCGCGATTGGTTTCCTTGTCGATACCGTTCTCGCCGGCGTTGCTGTTCGAGCCGACGCTGACATACAAATGCTTGCCGTCGCGGCTGGCGAGCAGATTCTTGGTCCAGTGATGATTGAGTGTGCCGCCGGGCAGGTCGGCGACCTTCACCGGCGCGGCCGCGGCCTTCGTATCGCCTTCGTGATACGCCACCTTGACCAACGAATCGGTATTGGCGACGTATAGCGTGTCGCCGACCAGCGCCATGCCATACGGCGAATTCAGATCTTCCAGATACACCGTCTTCGTTTCTGCCACGCCGTCGCCATCCTTGTCGCGCAGCAGGGTCAGGCGGTTCGCGCTGCCGTGCCCGGAGCCGGCTTTGTATTGCGCGTGCTTGTTGATCTTGCCCTTGATGCCCTTGTAGTCGTCGGGCTTGCTCGGCGTGTCGGTCTCGGCCACCAGCACGTCGCCGTTCGGCAGCACCAGCAGGTTGCGTGGATGTGCCAGCTCCTGCGCAAAAGCGTTCACCTGCAAGCCATGCGCGGCGCTGGGTTTTTCGTCGCCCTTCCACGGCTGCGTCGGCGCGATCTTCATGGTGGGCAGCTTCTGCACGTCCGGCGCGGGCAGCTTCGGTTCGGGTCCGTAGCCGGCGTTTTCAGGAAGCTTGGTTTCGCTCGTGGCGAGTGCGAGCGCGGCGGTCAGGACGGCTATTGCTGGTTGCATGACGTTCTCCTTCCATGGCGAATGTGCATTTGTATACCCGTGATCATTAATCCAGCATGAGCATGGCAGCCATGGCCGAAATCGTCTGCTGCGCCCGCGCCAACACATGAGTCCGCCATACCGCAGGCGACCGCCGGCGATGGCGCAAAACGTCCGCTTCCAGCGTTTCTCGGAAATGTCGAAAGCGCCGCTCCCGCGCGCAGACGACGCGGCAACAGGTTGGCCCATGCACAAGTCGGCAGCCGCGGAAACTGTGATCGTTTGCAGTACAGCTCGCCAAAGCCCGTGCCATGCTCGACCGGCAGGGGCACCGAAAACAAGGGGCCGTCCGGCGTCGTGCCACGCCGGGATTTGCGGAAGGGGAGTTCCGCAACCTTGGGAGGTAAGTCATGCATCACTCGCTCACTTATCCGTGGCGTCGGCGTCTTGCGCCCGCGATTTTGCTGACCACGGCAGCAACCGCATCCGTGCAAGCGGACAGCGGCAATCAAATCACCCTGCCGGATGCTTCCGGCCTGGTGCGCACGTACACCACACAACCGAGTCTGGATACCAGCGGCGCTTTCTTCCAGAGCCTCGGCAGCAACGGCAGATCCTGCAACACCTGCCATCGCGCCGAGGACGCCTGGTCGATCACGCCCGCGCACCTGCAGGCGCGCTTCCTGACCACGGCCGGCACAGACCCGGCATTCCGCACCAACGACGGCGCAAATTCGCCGCACGCCGACGTCAGCAACTTCGGCGCGCGCCTGCGTGCCTACAGCATGCTGCTGAACAAAGCGGTGATCCGCGTCGGCATCGGTGTGCCGGCCACCGCCGAGTTCACGCTGGCGAATGTCGATGATCCGTACGGCTACGCCAGCGCACAGGAACTGTCGCTGTTCCGTCGTCCGCTGCCGTCGACGAACCTGCGCTTCCTCACTGGCGTGATGTGGGATGGCCGTGAAACGCATGCGCCGTTCAAGCTGCCGATGGATGTCGGCGCGAACCACGACGACCTGGTGGCCAGTTTCTCGCATCAGGCAATCGATGCCACGCTCGGTCACGCGCAGGCGGCAACCGCGCCGACAGCAGCCCAGGTGCAGCAGATCGTCGACTTCGAACTCGGCCTGCACACCGCGCAGGTTTACGACTTCGGCGCCGGCAACCTCAACGAGAGCGATGCACTCGGCGGACCACGCATGCTCGCGAACCAGTACTTCCACATCGGCGTAAACGATGTGCTGGGCGCGGATCCGTCGGGCGATGCGTTCTCATCGAAGTCGATCACGCTGTTCGATGGCTGGGCCGATCAGTACGGGCCGACTTCGCTGTCGGCGCGCGCATCGATTGCGCGCGGGCAGAAGCTGTTCAACACCAAGACGATCGCGATCTCGGGTGTCGGCGGCTTGAACGACGCGCTCGGCATGCCGGTGATCAGCGGCACCTGCACCACCTGCCACGATACGCCGAACGTGGGCAACCACTCGGTGGCGCTGCCGATCGACATCGGCTTGACCGATGCGTCACGGCGCACGCCGGACATGCCTTTGTATACTTTGCGCAACAATGCCACCGGCGCGACGCGGCAGACCACGGATCCGGGCCTGGCGCTGATCACCGGCAAGTGGGCCGACGTTGGCAAGTTCAAGGGCGCGATCCTGCGCGGTCTGGCGGCGCGACCGCCGTATTTCCACAACGGCATCGCGGCATCGCTCGGCGATGCGGTGGATTTCTACGACACGCGCTTCAATATCGGCTTTACGAAGCAGGAGAAGGCGGATCTGGTGGCGTTCCTGCGGGCGCTGTGAGGTAGGAACCTTTCGGTGCGCCCAAGGCGCACCCTGCGAGCTTGCGGCGTGAATTGCCGTAGAAACAAAGCCCCGCGAAAGCGGGGCTTTTTTTTGTTGCCTCGAACCGAACGCCTACATCACGTTCGGTTCGCTGAACGCCTCGGGCTCACCGGCAAACGCCTCGATCGGCACGCAGGAACAGAACACGTTCTTGTCGCCGTAGACATTGTCGACGCGCGCCACCGGCGGCCAGTACTTCTGCTGACGCAGCACGGCCAGCGGGAACACCGCCAGTTCGCGCGGGTAAGCGTGCTTCCACTCGCTGGCGCTGGCCATGGTCGCGGTGTGCGGCGCGTGCTTGAGCGGGTTGTCTTCGCGGTCGAGCTTGCCCTCTTCGATGGCGCGGATTTCGCCGCGGATCTGGATCATCGCGTCGATGAAGCGATCCAGTTCGTGCTGCGACTCCGATTCGGTCGGTTCGACCATCAGCGTGCCTGTCACCGGGAACGACAGGGTCGGTGCGTGGAAGCCGAAATCGATCAGGCGCTTGGCCACGTCCTCGGCGGATACGCCGGTTGCGTCCTTGAGCGGACGCAGGTCGAGAATGCATTCGTGCGCGACCAGGCCGTTGCGACCGGTGTACAGGGTCGGATAGTGCGGCGCGAGGCGCTTGGCCAGATAGTTCGCGTTGAGCATCGCCACTTGCGTCGCCTTGCGCAAACCGTGCTGGCCCATCAGCGTGATGTACATCCACGAGATCGGCAGGATCGACGCGCTGCCGTAACTGGCCGCGCTGACCATGCCGACCGCGCCATCCGCGCCGAAGGTGCGGGGCAGATACGGCGCGAGATGCGCCTTGACCGCGCACGGGCCGACGCCGGGTCCACCACCGCCGTGCGGAATGCAGAACGTCTTGTGCAGATTCAGATGCGAAACGTCCGAACCCCACTTACCGGGTTTCGCCAGCCCCACCAGCGCATTCATGTTGGCGCCGTCGGTGTACACCTGGCCGCCGTGCTGGTGCACGATTTTGCAGATCTCGACGACGTCTTCCTCGAACACGCCATGCGTGGACGGATACGTCATCATGATCGCGGCGAGGCGATCGCTGTATTTCTCCGCGGCGCGTTTGATGTCGGCCACGTCGACATTGCCGTTGCCGTCGCACTTGGTCACGACCACGCTCATGCCGCACATCTGCGCCGAGGCGGGGTTGGTGCCGTGCGCGGATTCGGGGATCAGACAGATGTCGCGATGCGCGTCGCCGCGCGCCACGTGATAGGCGCGGATCGCCAGCAAGCCGGCATATTCGCCTTGCGCGCCGGAATTCGGTTGCAGGCTGACGGCGTCGTAGCCGGTGATCTCCACCAGCATCGCTTCGAGCGAGCCGATCAGTTCGCGGTAGCCAAGCGTCTGCTCCGCCGGCGCCAGCGGATGGATCTGGCCGAATTCCGGCCAGGTCACCGGGATCATCTCGGCGGTGGCGTTGAGCTTCATGGTGCAGGAACCCAGCGGGATCATGGTGCGATCCATCGCCAGATCCTTGTCGGCCAGCGCGCGCATGTAGCGCAGCAGCTCATGCTCGCTGTGGTGCGTGTTGAACACCGCGTGCGTCAGGAATTTCGAGGTGCGCTTGCGCGTGGCCGGCAATGCGTCGGGCGTGGCCGCATCGAGTGCGTCGATATCCTTCGCATTCGCGCCGAACAGCGCGGCGAGCGCGGCGACGTCCTCGCGCGTGGTCGTTTCGTCGAGGCTGATGCTCACGCTCGTTGCATCGATCGGGCGCAGGTTGATGCGCGCCGCACTTGCCTTGGCGTGCAGCGCCGGCGCGTCGACACCGGTGATGTGCAGCGTATCGAAGAACTCCGTGCCGACCGCGACGCCGGCCTTGCGCAGCACGCCGGCAAGAATCGCCGCGAGGCGATGCGTGCGGCGCGCGATGCGCAGCAATCCTTCCGGACCGTGATACACCGCGTACATCGATGCCATCACCGCCAGCAGCACCTGCGCGGTGCAGATGTTCGAGGTGGCCTTCTCGCGGCGGATATGCTGTTCGCGCGTCTG
>Ga0157376_10002824_pt1 | contig 11876 bp, 9 predicted proteins | sample M45metaG_FD_121801 | JGI IMG/M metagenome (GOLD analysis project Ga0157376, IMG submission 121801) | Miscanthus rhizosphere microbial communities from Kellogg Biological Station, Michigan, USA - M4-5 metaG | ecosystem: Host-associated > Plants > Roots > Rhizosphere > Soil | place: USA: Michigan... | reverse complement strand
TGCCACCAGCCCCTCAGCAATGACCAGTCCTGCAACCAGTAATGCAATACCGGCACCGGCTAATAAAATAATCACTATAACGAGCAGGGCTATCCCAAGCGGAACATAGGGCAACCAGGGATATTTCCGTAACCAGTCTTTTAAAAAAACAGGAATTCCCGCAGGTTCCAGTTCAGAAGCTACAGCATCTACTGACGGAAGTGCAGGCGCGATCACTTTTGGAGGGGCCGGCAGTAATTCGCCGCTGTTTATTTTTGCAACTACATTTTCCAGCCGGAGCGTTTCACCAGCAGGCAATTTTTCCTGTAGTTGGATGGCCAGCCTGCCACGCGGCCGCACAATTCGCCGCATTGGCGCAGAAAAAATAACCTGCGGCGTTACGGTTTGTTTAATGGTATGAAATACCGTAGATCCGCCTGTCATCAGTCTTTTTTGCAGCGGCGCGGTAAGCAGCATGGTTTTGGAGGCTGTTGCTGCATCTGCGGCCAAAAAATGCTTTGCATAAAGCGCCGAGCTGGCAGCGATGGCAAACTGGCCAAAGCGGATCTGGCGGTTGGCTGTTAGCACCTCGCCAATTTGCTCCCAGGCTGCTTCCATATAATCCTCCTGGTTATCCTGCACTACCCGGGTACCAAAATGCGCGGGTACGCGAAATCTTGGATCCAGGTTAAGCTCATTCACCCAATTGTAATTATTGTCAATACGTGCTCCTGCCCGGTCTTTGTATACGCGTTCTATCATAGCATGCCAGCGGCCGTAGATGGGAGCGGTAATCAATGGGTCTGCATCATCGTTGGGATCTGCAGGCGCGGGCAGGTTGCTGTCTGTCTGCGCTGCTGCATTGGCGTTAGCTGCCGGTGTATTGTTATAATCGTCGGCCAGGTTCAGAAAACCCGCCAGTTCCACCTGGAATGGATGTATCTCCGGCGATTTTTTTATTGCCCATTGATCAAATTTATTCATCCGTGCAATCTCCTCATCCGTCAGCGCTTCCTTGGGCACTTTCAGCGCACCACCCAGGCGTAGTATACCACCCAGCGGATTATCCGGGTCTTCTATCCAGTTTAGCGCTGCACCGGGATTGGTCATGTCCATAACGCGCCGTCCTACCCTGCTATCTGCCACTTTTGGTTGCAGCAGGCGGACGAGGTATTCAAAATCGCCCACCGAACCGGTGTTAAACTTCCAGCGGTAATAGTAAGGAAAGCGCAGATCATTGCCTTCCCAGGCTATTTTTTGTTTTGCGCCGGCGATGGATGGTGCGTCTCCGCCCAGCCCGGCCAGTCTGCCACTTTCATACGAGGGAATAATAAAAGCATGATAGGATACACCCGGTCTTAGCTTTCGCGGACATATCAGTCTTGAATAAGCGAAATCTGGATTTTGATCCAGCGCCTGCTGTAATTTATCCAGCGAATGGTTTACATCGGCCGGTTGATCCGTTACAATGGTACTATCAGTTGCCGTTAGATCTCCGTTGAAATGCACATGTGCCCAGGCCCATAGCTGATCCACCGGTGGAAAAAAACTTTTAACCGTGGCGGCGGCCTTAACGGTAAAGAAAGCCAATGGCTGGTTAACAGCGGGCTGCCCTTCCTCAAATTCACCATCGGCCAGTACTATCAGTGTAATCCATGGGTTAAGCCGCTGACCAGCCGGTGGTGCAGGTGTATAACGCCAGGGGAAATCTTCGTCATAAAAATCAATATAGGGAAGGTAATTGGGTTCAAAATTGGTTATCCAGTTATGTGGATCTGTTTTTACAATTATCCTGGAGTCTATACCAACAATATCGCCCGGCCCGTAAATTTGTATATGCTTATCATCCACCGGTGAAACAATTCCATCGCCGTGCACATCCAGCTTTACATCAAAGGTGGCCCTTGCCTCTGCAGTGGCTTCCAGGTTATTGGCAATGCCCTGACGCAGGTAAGGAAGAAAGGAATAAGTTGCGATACTCATATAGCTGCTTCAAATGTTGGAATGACGTGGATATCCTCCGCCATTGCCGGGTTTTTTGAAATGGTTGCATTCAGGTAATCCCTTGCATGGGCTTCCGAAGCAAATACAGGCGCTTCGGCCAGCGCTTTGTTGTTACTGGTGCCGGCAATCACAAAACCAGGCTGACCAACCTTTACCCGTTCTGCACCTGTGGTAGGTACCATCGATTTTTTGGTTGCAAATGATAAAGATGATCTGGTGATGGCCGCACCACCCAGCCAATGAAAAAATAAAGTGCCGATATTTTTAAACCAGCGGAACGCATGGTATTTGTCATCTCCATCAATGATCTTTACCTCATACCTTACAATCCTTTTTACTATTTTACCCGAACCAAGCTGTCTGCCGGAATAAGCAAGCTCAACTCCTCCATCTATATCCTGGAAGGAAGGTCTTGACAATTTGTCTGCATCGCTCATGTCCTGGAACTGCGCAATAGCAAATTTTTCCTGCGGTGGTTTTACAGTCACTACCAGGTTAGCCACATTTGTCTTTACACTAAAGAGATGTGCATCAGAAACGGGATTATTACCTACTTTATCAATGTGAATACCCAGCGGTATCCTGCGCTGGCTTACGCGAATAGTGCCAAGCGGATGCAACACCAGTTGTTCTGCCGTTGCATCCAGTTTACGCAAAGTCACCAAAAGGTTGCCGCCCGCAGGCAGGGCCGCCCGCCAGTTGTCTGCTTTGTTGAATTCTGTTGTAAGAATGGGAATGGCTGGTACGGACGGCAGTTTTGGATTATCGGCTTCACCCCAGGTAATATCAAAGTCAACAGAAATATCAATGGAGAACAGCCAGAGATCGATGGAAAGTGTGGCTGTTCCTTTTGCTTCCCAGGGTGCAGGGCCAGAGAGCGTAAGCTTTAGTGTTACGCTGAAGACACCCGCGCCAAACACGTCCATACCAATGGAAAAGGAAATATCAATGATGAAATGAAAAGGCGAAAACTGGAAAAGCGCATCGAAACTAAAATTGCCATGCAGGTTAAAATCATCCACCCCGTAAAACAATTCTGCCCGTGCGCCAAACTGAACCGTATTAGTAGTAACTGCAAAATAGTTTTCTACCGTAATGCGCTCTACGGGCACGCGTAAAACGTCTATATGTATGCGCTTTGGACTGGGGAAAGGAAGCGGCGGCGGATTGAATTGCGGATGGAAGCCACCCACACTGAGCACAAAATTGGGGTGGTCACTAAAATCCATGAGAAGCCCCATCTCTCCCTCCATAGTCATGAACAGGATGCGCGAGTCGAACATGGCAGCAAAAAACCAGACCCTGCTTTTATCAAATTCCAATGCGCCTATAAATGCTACATTAATAACCAGCAGTGGTGCATCTTCTGTTGGCAGGGCAATTTTCATTACGCCAACGATTGCGATATTGCCCGGTATTTCTATAATGATCCCAAAAGCCAGGCTGATAAGCGTAGGTGTTCCCCATCCCAGTTTTACCATGGGACCGATAAGGAATTTACCTTCATAGGGTGGAAAATAAGTACGCAGATCGCTGATAATGCGGGGGGCATTGGCAACAGGATCTGAAGGAAACATAATGTTGTTGATGGCGCCTGTTCTTACACCAGACGCAATTGGTTCCAGCAACATGGTGCGGTTCAGCCCCAGCAGACCACCCACGCCCAATAAGGTGAAACCAAAACCAAGCTGAATACCGGTAGCAAATTCAGCCGTGATGATAATAAGCAGTGAGAAACCCTTTGAGCCATCGGGCATACGGGTGGTAATAAGACCAATCGCTTTCACCGTTACAATCTCTGCAATAGACAACTCAAATACACCGGCGTATTCTTCCTTGTCAAAATCAAAATATAGATAGCCACCACCTTTTACCACTGCTGCGTCAATAGAAAGACCTACCCCATTGGGTGGTTTGAAGCCAATGCTAAGATCGGCTGGTCCCAGGTTGCCCTGTTTAAATGCCAGGTTAGCCTGCAGACCAATGTTTTCGACAATACCCTGCAGTGGACCCAGTGAGAGGCCGATGGTGGCACCAGCCTGCAATGAAAAATGATCATTGGCAGGTGCCAGCACAATGCGCATGCCTGAAATATTCAGCGGCCCCAGTTCTATATGTAGTGGAAAATCGAGTGCAAGCTTTGCGCCACCTCTAAAGTAAAATCCCCCAAGCAAAGAAAACCCAAATGCAAGCGCTGCTTCCGCTTCTACATTAATTCCTGATAGTATTTTTTGTAAAAACCCATCTCCATCCCCGCCTTTGATCACCAGCCTGATGGCTGCTAATTCACCTTCAAAACCAAGATCAAGTTTACCAGCTGAATTTTGAATAAAGCTGTTCATGCCAAGTCCCTGAAGTGCCAGCCGGGTGCCTCCCGGAGTGCCAATTAATATGATCTCCTGCGATTTATCGGGTTTTTCATGAATCTGAACCGTAGCCTTAAAAGCGGCTGCCAAACCCAGCAGTCCTTCTGCATTCATGGGTGGCCTAACGATCACGCCTATCCCTTTTATATCGGCCGTGGAATTAAAAACCAGTTCACCGCGATCACATACATCAAATGCAAAAGCTGCGGTTCCCATAAGGTAAGGAAGCAAAGCGATGCCCTTTTTCTTTCCGCCCTGTGCTTCTGCAGGAGAGATGGTGATGCCAAATTGTGCATAGGTACCGGGCGTAAGGCCTTTTTGAAATAATGGGAAACGAAGTTCTTGTAGATTCACCGAGCTGTTGCCGAGCATAGAACGGGTTGTGGCTGATTGTGGGTACATGCCACCGGGCAATGATGCGGCACGCATCATTTTTTCCAGTCTGGAAAGTAATGACCCGGTATCCAAATCAGTATTCCATTTGTAAACATCGTCGAAAATCTGTCCCGGTTTGGTAAAAGCCTGGCCAAGACGGTTCCAGTTAATCAAACGCATAGGCTGACCGGGAACTGGTGTAATTTCATTTTCTATAAGCCCAAGAAAATGTAGTGAAGTATGAACATTTGGTTTTTGCCGGTCAAGGAAATCCAGAAACAGAAAATCGATTAGCCTTTTGGGAAATTCGGCAATACCCGGCAAGGCACCCCCACCACCCCCTGCAATCTGGTTATGTAAATCGCTGATAGCTTTGACAACTGCTACAATTCTGCCAGTTAAATCAGCGATGGCTGCTAAAATCGCTGTATCATCACCAGCGGTACTTAACTTATTTACTGCTGTTACAAGTTCACCGGCTTGTGTGCCCAGGCCGGATAATGCGGCGCCAAAAGCCCCTGGCGGAATCTCATATCCCAGCTTACGGCAAAATACTACTGCCTGCTCCGGTGTTTTTATTGCACGAAGAGGCGAGATAGCGAGCCCTGCCTGTGTTAATATAGATTGTAATGCGTCTGCCATGACTATGCGTTCAATGGTGGAGATTGATTAATATATCCCTCAATTGTTCTGTTTAACAGTTCAATAATGCCGTCGGTATTGGGTGTTAGATTGCTCAGGTTTTGCCAGCAAACAGCAAACTCTCCGGTCAGATTGAGGTCATCAAACTTCTTCCTCAATACAGTATCGTCTGCAGCAATCTTCCATTTAAGAATTTCTCCTTCTGATCTCACTTCCGGCGCAATACCACCCTCGTTTCTATCCGGGTCAGTTTTTATCTCGCCCTGCCCAATCTTTATTCCTGTTATGGTAAATTTTTTTGCAACATTTCCTGTTGCCCTGTTTGAGTCGTTTGCACCGGCACTTTTGCTAAGAAATGAAAAATCGTTGCCTGCCTGTGCCTCCACCAGAAGACCCAGCATTTCACCACTGCTGGTAGCATCAACCAATTCGCCCGTTAAAATTTTGAGGAAGAACAGGGCCATTGGTTTAGAAGTTGCATCCTGTGCAGATCCGCACTGGGGTGGCGAAGCTCCTTTTTTACAATCATTGATAGTAGGCAGCCTGATATAGGTTTGTTTAAGATCCTTAACAGCTTGCGGGCAAAAATCAGCAATATAATCGCCACAAAGCCAGACACCTTTCATAGTATCCTTGCTAAAAAAACCAGCCTTCATCAATTCCACATTGATATACGGATAACTAAGCCGGCGGATACACACGCCTGCGCTGCAGTTATCACTGGGAATAATCATTTTTCGCATGTGGGGAAGAAAACCATCTGGTGTGTTGGTAAAATCTACCGCAAGTGTTTCCGGATGGTTAAAATCGCCTGTGATTTTCAGAATGCTATCATAACTGGGTTTTTTTGCAATACCCGATGCGTTTGTAATTTCAGGCACGGCACCGGCGAGGTTTAGCCTTTGTTCAAGCCTGGTAAAGAAAGTTGCAGATGACGTGACCCCCGCGGCCTGGGAAGGATCAGCCACCATGTCCTTTATCAACGCCCTTGCATTGGCGCGGAGGCTATGAGCGGCAAACATAGCTGCCACTTTTACAAGGCTGCCAGAAAAATAAAGCTCATCAATGTCAAACTTACCAGCGTAAGGATGTGTGGCGCCTTTACTGCGCATGAAAATGGAGATTGAAAAACTTGTTTTGGGAACGTTGAGATCAAGGCCGATCTTACTTCTCACATCCGGGTAGACAACGTCAAGGTATTCCTGCAACAAATGGTCAGGCACCTTCGATTGCTTCTTAACAACTTTTTCGGAGCCGAAAAGCCAATGAATTATTTTTTTTGTTGAATCAGTAAGCGATCCCATTAGATTTTAAATATGGTTAATTTCTTTTTGTCAGTTCAGTTCCTGTGCAGGGGCCCTTTTTTATAATTTAGTAAAATCCAGTCGCCCATAGCACCCGACATTTTTGTAAGCACATCATTAAAACTTGTTCCGCTAAAAAAACGATCCCGCAGGGCTTCCAGGATTTGACCACATAGTTTGATGTTTAATTTGGGGAACCGGACATGGTTAAAAAGATCAATCCGGTCCGGCTCTGGTAGTTCGGCCAATTTTTGACGGATTTGTTGATCGGCCACCATGTTCTGGGTAGCAGGCTCGGGCAGTTCAGTAAACGGAATTGCCATAGGCGGAAGCAGCATAACTGCCAGCAGCATACGTACATTGCAAACGCCCAGCCCTCCGGCAACGGAATTGGCAAAATCTGTTTCATCTGTGTTGATTGAAGCCGCTACGGTGTCCATCTGTAATTTCCGATCCGCAGCAGTTTTTTTCAGTGCCCCGTCATTAGTCATTCCAAAAAGAAAATCGCGAAACACCGTATCCGGTTCCGGTGTTTTTAAACTAACCTCGTTATAATAGGGGTTGTGATCGTTGACAACTTCGCGTACTACATCTATATTAGATACAGCCGGTCCTGGTTTATCAATATTTGCAGCGATCATTGTCTCCAGGTCCTCGTTGAGCGGACCAACCTCCTGTCTTAATTTCAGCGTGGCCTGTTCTGCATTCCCTGCATCGGTAATACGCAACACAATCGTCAATATTCCTGTTGATGGAGGACTAAATGCCATCTCTCCGAATGCTGTAGTTTGCACAACGGGAGTACCGCTATCAAGCGTAAACGTCCATTCATAAGATGCGGCGGAAGCCGCGAGTCCCGCATCGGTTACAAATGCAACATACAGGTTCTCTCTTTTTTCAACCAGGGGCCCGGTAATACATGACACCAACGCACAGCGCCCGTCTGTTGCTACAACAGCCTCGCCAAGATCGGATGCCTGCAAACCCTGCGGCAACCTGCTTTCAGTTTTGCGCACGCCCATGCAATATGACTTTACCTTAAAAAAATTACCTTAAAAATATCCCTGCAATTTTTGCAGTTGCTACTGATTGGAGCCTTTATAACAGGGTACCGGGAACGCGGTTTAAGTGAAGGGTTGTTATAATGAGAATATAAATCAGGTTATGAATATACATTTTTATTTCAATCCATAAACAAAACATGTAAGAATACCACAAACCGGGTAGTCGTGAAACAAAACAGGTATTGCATTTTTATCCGGCGCTACGACCTGTTTTCGCATATTGTTACCGTTAGCTATTGCACAAAAAAAGGCCGCAATTTTTCAATTGCGGCCTGATCAACAAAGTTTAACGATTAATGCTATTGGTCAGAAACATCCTGCGTAGCAAAGATGGGCCGGAAAAAGTTGATGACCTATACGGTTACTACGGTATTTTGCCGGCGTACTTATACGATGGTTCATTATCGTTTAGTTAAGATTTTTGTTTGTTTGGACCTCCCCTTTAATTCCCCTAACTAATCAGGGATTTTGTAGATACCGTTTTTAATGGCATAGACCGCAATTCCCGCTGCATTTTTTACTTTCATTTTTTCCTGTATTCTTTCACGGTAGCCCTCAATGGTACGCACGCTCAGGTGAAGCTGATCACTTATCTCTTTGTTGGTATGCTCAGCGCAGATAAGCCGGATAATTTCAGTTTCCTTATCATTAAATAATGATCGCTCAATAGGTTTATAGGGATTGTACCTGCTTTTAGAAATCAGTTTTGTCAGTTTGGCGGTGGTGTGTTTACAGAAATAGGTATCGCCCGTGTACACCGTTTTAATTGCATCAAACACTTCATCCTTATGAGCATTTTTCAGCAGGTAGCCCCTTGCGCCAGATTCAAGCATCTCAATTATCAGGTCGTCTTCATCAAACATTGTCAATGCAATAATGGAAACATGGGGATAAAGCGAAACTATTTTCTTTGTGGCTTCAATGCCATCCATTACCGGCATCTTTATATCTGTAAGCACAATATCGGGTAATAATTCAGCCGTTAGTTTTACCAGTTGTTCTCCGTTTGCCGCATCGCCCAGCAATTCTATATCGGGCTGTTTGTTAAACAGGCTGTAAAAACCTTCACGGAATATTTCATGATCGTCTGCCAGTAATACGCGTACCGGCGAATACAATGATTTAGTCATGGTTATAGTTCAAAGGTATTTCAATTATAAATCCGGTGCCTTTTCCGGGTGAAGATTCAACGGACAGGTTACCGCCCAGCATTTCAGTTCTGCTGAAAAGGTTACGAAGTCCAAGGCCTTCATTTTTTCTCGACTGCAGGCTATAATCAAAGCCGTTGCCGTCATCGTAAGTAAGCAGCACCAGCAATGCACCTGTTTGCCTGATCTCGATCTTTAATACCGATGCGCCGGCATGTTTAATGGTATTGTGGATAATTTCCTGGATAATGCGGTACAGGTGGATCGATTTACTGATCGGTATTTCAGCCAATCCTGAATGTTCAAAACTAATCGCTGTTTTTGATGTTACGGGCAGGCTATCCATAAACTCATTAACTGCAGCTACCAGTCCCTTGCGTTCCAGTGTACTTGGCAACATGTCTGCCGAAATATCCCGCATCCGCTGCATAAGCGAATCAATGTGTTCATATACCCTGTCTGCCGTTTTTTTGTCTGTGTCCGAATAAAGATCAAAGCTACCCACTTTGAGTTTGATAGATGAAAGCAGCGGCCCCAGGTCGTCGTGCAAATCGGCAGCGATGCGACTTCGTTCTTTCTCCAGCAGTTTAATTTCTGCTTCCAGCGATCTTTTGTATAATTCCCTGTTTCTCCGGTGCTGATAAATAATTGAGACAATAAAATAAATAATAATGGCACCTATAATGGAACCGCAGATGAGGATGGCGTTGTAAATCGATGTTTGGTGGGCATCCATAGAACAGCCAGAGCGAAAATAAGATTGCTGAATAAATTTATATAATTCAGGATCATATATATCCTGCTCTGGAAGATACGGCTTTCGCTGAAACCATAGAGCCAGAATGTTTCAAACAGTACTTTATACGTATAAAAAATAATAATCGCGATGCAAATCAGGGCAACCGGGTTCTTCAGCAGCGGCCCCTTGTCGCCCAGAATCTGTCTGTTTAGTAAACTAATGCTTAGCAACACCAATATAAACGAATATTCTATCCTGAACCAGGAGCTGAACTGTGAGATACTGTAAAAAACCAGGTTTTCCAGCGCCCAGGTTATGCCCATCAGTATCATCAGCGCATGATAAATAAAACGGTACCTTTCAAAAAGTCCCCATTTGCGAAATTGAAAGACCAACAAGAAGGCTTCGCATAACACATAGATGTTACCGTTGACTGCAGTGCTATGAATTGTTTTGGCCAGAACGGTGCTTACCAGCTCGTTGGTCATGGCCAGCCAGGTATAATAAATAAAGGGCCGGTAAACCGGGTTAATGCTTCCAAACCGCAGGGCGGCAATAAGGCCTGCAATGCCAATACTAAGGCTGCAGATTACACTTAATAGAAAACTCATGTTACAACCGTTTTATGCCACCCTTCCGCCGCTTTCAGGAATTAAGATCGGAAGGTGGCGGGCAGATAGTTGGGCAGCGCACACCATCTTCCACAATGTTACCATCGTCTCCGTCTAGTGCAACTGCTCCTGTTGATGGCAAAATATCAACATTATTTGAATTGGCCGCTACCGCGATTATCTTAATTTTTAAATCTTTGTCCATGCCAAGGTAAATCCTGATAAAGCGGGCGTCTGTTTCAGCCAACAGGGTCTCAAACGAAATCCTGTCAAAAGTCTCACAAACAGGCAATATGCCTTTGCCCTGGTACTGTGGCGCTAAAATATTTTCCATTTCTTTTCTGTAGATACTTGTCATTTCAATACCCTGTGCGAGTGAAATAAAATTGCTCATATGTTGACAGTTTAAAGGTTACGATGAAAAAGGGGTTGGACTGCAAACTGGCTAAATTGATCCACACCGCAATGAGTAGTTGTACGGTGGGCAATACCGTACAAACCGCGTTGCACCCTAACGGGCCGGATGAGATTTGAAGGAGTAAATTATTTATAAAGATGGGGCGTTTACCGGCCGCCTGCAAATCTGGCCGGACATAGAATTTTACACAGATTGTTATGAAACATGCATTGGCTGGTACAATGCAACTATGTATTACCGTTATTTGAAAACGACAAAAAAAAACATACAACCTTCGGGGAGGAAGATATGCGGTTAGTGATTTCTATATTCCGCAGGTAATACTATTAACCAAAAATCAGCCCGTTATTATGCATAATTGAGGGGTCTGAAATCAGCTTCTACATTGATGTGTTCTTTAACAAGGTGACCCGCTTCGTAGAAAACAATGACGGATTTTTTTCCTTCAGCAGTCATTGACTTAAGCTGCAGTATGCGCTGAATGCACAATCTGCGATCAGCCCAGGAAAAACGTTCCTGTACTTTTTCAAATCCTTCTCTTGATGCAATGATTTCACCTGATTTAAGCACATGCATGGTGCTGACAAGAACGGTGTTTGGTATAAGGAGTTGTTGTGGAGAATACATATATCCGGTTATTGTCAATGAATTTACCTCATTACCCTGATACTATTGCAAAACTATTATCCACAATTAATCCTCAACTAACAAAATTTGCTTTTTTTCACCGTTCAGTTGATTTTATTAACTGCATTTTAACTTGTTTCAGGGTCTTCTGTGTTTTTGCAAATTTTTGCCAGCCTGCGATTATTTGTCCTTTGAGCAGGCGTAGGTTTCTGTATCCAATTGTTAGTGTATGATTTGAACAGATTGCTTTTTTGTAAAACATTCAAATCCGAAATACCATCTATATAAGATACAAGGGCTTTATAAGCCGGCGCATTTTCCTGTTTAAGAACTATCATAGCCGAATTGGCTCCGGCTTTTACTGCAATGGGTACTCCCCCACCCAATTCTGCCCAATGACCGCCCACCAATAGATTTTTTACGGGTGTATGATAGGTGGCCACCTTGTTCATCATATTGGATCTGTTTGGTTTTGTGGCCATCATTGTTCCCCCGGTATTGCCTGTATACCGCCAATGTGTAACCGGGGTTGCTACTTCATAGAACAGAATATGTTTCCGGAGACCGGGAGCAATTTTATCTTCCACCCGCTGTATAAG
>Ga0157376_10002823_pt1 | contig 11877 bp, 10 predicted proteins | sample M45metaG_FD_121801 | JGI IMG/M metagenome (GOLD analysis project Ga0157376, IMG submission 121801) | Miscanthus rhizosphere microbial communities from Kellogg Biological Station, Michigan, USA - M4-5 metaG | ecosystem: Host-associated > Plants > Roots > Rhizosphere > Soil | place: USA: Michigan... | reverse complement strand
ACGAGCAATGGCGGCGCCAGCTGGACGTTGCGCACGTGGTGGTTGTACAGCCAGATTCCGGAACTTCCCTACGCGCACGCGGACCATCACATGCTCGCGTTCAAGACCACGGGCACGCCGAGCATCGTGCTCGGCGACGACGGCGGCCTCAACGTCAGCGAGGACAACGGCGATACGTTCTCGAGCGACAAGAACATCGGACTCGTATCGCACTTGTTCTATACGATTTCCGGCAGCGACAAGATGCCCAACCTCGTGATCGCCGGCCTGCAGGACAACGGCACGCGCGTACGCACGGACAACGGCGGCACGTTCAACCAGTCGCTCGGCGGCGACGGCCTCGGCACGGCCTACAGCCAGGACAGCACCAATTCGGTGTTCGCCAGTTCGGCCGGGACGACGTCCCCGAACCTGCGCGTGAACGTCGTCAACAATCCGCCGACGGACATCCAGAATTTCGTTGCCGCCACCAGCGGTTTCCAGGACGCCAACGGCGTCGGCTTTTCTACGGACATCGTCGCGGCGCCGCCGGACCTCGACGCGACCGGCAAGGTGTTCTTCATGTTCACCAACTCACGCGTGTGGAAGACCACGTCGTCCGGCATCTCGACCGGCACATGCGCGATCGTCAACCAGCCTGGCTGCGGCTGGAAGTGGTTCGGTTCTGCCGGCGTTGCCGGCATCCCGGCCGCGCGCCGCTTCCGCTCCACGCCGTACAACCTCGGCTTGAGCCCCACCGACATCAACCGAATCGCGGTGGGTGGCGCGTCCGGGTTCTTCGACGTGACCACGAACAACGGCACCAGTTGGACCGACATCAACCTGGTCGCAGCAGTCGCCGCGTTCAACGGATTTATTTCGAACGTGATCTGGCAGGACAACCAGAACATCTGGATCACCTCCACGGACCTCACTCCGGGCGTAACGCGCGTAATCAAGGCGCACATCGCCAATCCGGGAGATTCATGGAGCACGGCTACGTTCACCGCGATGCAGAGCGGCCTGCCGGACCTGCCGGTGTCACGGCTGTACTTCGATCCGCGCGACATCACGCGCAACACGATCTACGCCGCCACGCACGTCGGCATCTATCGCACGACGAACGGCGGCAGCAGCTGGTCGCCGTTCGGCAATGGCTTGCCGACCGTGCGCGTCAGCGACATCTACATGCCGCCCGACGGCAGCACGATCCGCATCGCCACTTACGGCCGCGGCATCTGGGAGTTGGGACAGATCGAGCTGCAGAACGCTTCACTCACGGACAACACGGTGTCCTGCGATCACGACGGCGTACTGGACAACGGCGAGACTGGGTCGCTCAAGGTCACGCTGATCAACCAGGGCCCGAACAACGTGAACAAGGGCACGCTGACCTTCAGCTCGGATAATTCGCATGTCACGTTTCCGAACGGCAACAAGATCCCGGTACCACCGATGAACAAGGGCGCCGCGGGGTCTGCGAGTATCGCAGTGGCGCTCGCGGGAGCGTCGGGGATCGAGAACGTCACGTTCGCCGTCGCCATCGATGCACCGGAACTTGCGCTGTCGACGCCATATACGGTTTCGACTTCGTATCGGCTCAACTACGACGAAATGGCGAACGCTTCCGCTACCGAGACCTTCGAGGAGTCGAATCCGGCCTGGACCATCGTAGGCGATCCCACGATCGCGCCGAATATCATGGGTTGGCAGCGCCGCGCGCTCGCGTTCGACAACCACGTGGCCTACGGTCCGGACAACAACGGCCAGGAAGACGACACCAAGGGCAGCATGCCGGACGACCAATACCTCGTTTCGCCGGTGTTGTCCGTGGGCGCAGGCAACCTCGGCATCTCGTTCACCCATCGCTTCAACTTCGAAAACGGCGGCTGGGATGGCGGCGTGATCGAACTCAGCAACGACGGCGGGGCGACATGGGTCGACATCGGCACCGGCACCTACAACGGCACGACCAACTGCTGCGGCGTCAACTTCACCGACTCGCACCTCGGTCAAGGCCGGCCGGCATTCGTGAACCGCATGAGCACGCCGGTGCTCTGGCCTGCATTCACGGCCGTTACGCTGAACCCAGTCGCGGGCTACTCGAACCAGAATGTGCTCGTACGATTCCGCATCGGTGCCGACAGTTCAACCGGCGCTCCCGGTTGGGATATCGACGACATCGCATTCACGGGCCTGACGAACACGCCTTTCACGACGATGGTCCCGAACGCAGGTGTCTGCACGCCCTGAGCCGCGCGCGTTTGCGTCCACGCTTCACTCCAAGAGCCCCGCTTCTGCGGGGCTCTTGCTGTGTTTTTCGCGACTTGGGCCGCAGTGAGTCGCAGGAAATCGCCGGGCCAAGTGCGAAAGCGGGAAATGACGAGGCGTGCGCGATTATCTGGCAGCGACGGCGACAGCCAAGCCTCTCTCTTCGACGTCGCGCGCGAAGGCTGCGTACTTGGTGCGGACGCGATCGTATGACGTGATGTATTCCTGATACCCGGTGGCCGCGCCGAAAAGCATGCCGATTTCGCGCGACGAGAAATTCCTGCGGATCGCCGCGTGGAAATCGGCGCATTCCTTGTTGTTGTTCGGCGGCGTGCAATCGGTCGCGGAACGGTCCTGATGTACAGTGACCTGCGCAAGCTGGCCGCTGGTGTTGGCGGTGGCGAGGCTGGTTGCGGCCAGCAGGCCGGCGCCGAGGACGATGGACGTAAAGCGTTTCATGGCGAATCCCTCTCGGTAACCTGCCGCAGGTCATCCACTGACGGGCTGGCATGGCGCGGATGCGTCGGCATCCGTGCGACGCTGAAGACGTCGGTCTTCACCGATTTAGATGCGGATTCGTGAGCGAGAGTTACGTCGAGTTCGCCGAAAGGTGAGCGCAGTGCGCCGAGTCGTGTCGGCGCGAAAAATCGCCCGTGACTTCCGGCATATGAAAATGTATACACGCATGACTTGTGGGCCATGTGCGAGCGTTAGCCGCGCTTGGCGCGCAAACATGTCGGCGGAGCCGATGAACAAAAGTTTTACGCAGCTATCAATATTGCGTCTGGAGCGCGCGTCCTTGCGACGCGCGCGCGATTGCTGCGAAGGCCAAAGAGAAAACCTGCCGCGACGCTGAAGAGCGACTCGAACGTGCCTTACGTGGAGCCGGCGTTACTTGGCCTGACTCGCCACGGTGAGTTCCACGCGCCGATTCTGTGCCTTGCCCGCCGGCGTGTCGTTGGAAGCGACCGGATCGGCCTCGCCGAAGCCGTGAGCCGAAACGAGGTCCGTCTTGACGCCTTGCGAGACCATGAATTGCATCACGTTGTCGGCCCGTTTTTGCGACAGGATAAGATTGGTCGTGATGCCCTGTTTGGCCAATCCCGGACCTATCGGCGTGCTGTCCGTGTAGCCGTTCACATTGATTTTCGACTTCTGATGAGGTGCCAGGATCTTGGCGATCTTGGCGATGCTGGTCTTGGCCGAATCCGACATCTCCCAGCCGCCCGATGGGAACAGCAACTCGCTGTTGACCGAGACCTTGATCGCGTCTTGCATCCGTGAAATCTGCATGTTGTGCGACGCGACCTCGGTGCCCATAGCCTCATTGAGCGCCTGGTACTGCTGCTCGAGTTCGGCATTCTTCGCCTGTGACTCGTCATATTTTGTTTGTGACACGCAGCCCGCTATCAACAGGGCCGCACCGACGACGTACAGCTTGGGAAATTTCACCATTGGAGTTCTCCTCTCGGCGGTTGACAAGCGCGGTGACCGATATCGCCGGTCCGCGAAGGCAAAATGAGCATGTATCAATGATGTTTAGACGGACCTGTGGGCGCTATTGGACCTTGATCCCATCCGGTGATGAGTAATCGGTAGCCGGAGGCAGCCAACGGTCGGCTGCGAACAGGTTCCGGCGGCCAGCTCGAAAGCGTGTGTGTTGTCTCCCGCATTGTTGCCGGCTTGCCTCGCGGCAATGGCACGTCCAAACTTCACGGGCGCGACGCGCAAATCGGATCTGCGGATCGGCGGATCGGGACCTTCAATGAACGGCGACGGCGTAACAAGCAAATTCCGCGAGCCGATATTGAGTCCGGTAGAACGGGTCTCGGAGTTGCTCTTCGGCCTGTTCATGGCGCTGACTTTCGTCGGCGCGGTGTCGGTGGCGGAGGGAGGGCGCGCGGAAATCCGGGACATGTTCGTCGCTGCGCTGGGCTGCAACCTGGCGTGGGGGCTCGTCGATGCAGTCATGTACCTGGTCGGTGAGGTTGCGGATCGCGGCCGGCGGCTAACGCTTGTGCGCTCGGTGCGAAGCGCCGCGGATGCCGGCGCCGGACAGCGCCTGATCGAGCGTGCGCTGTCGCGAGCTGCAGCGGGCGATCTCGTTTCGCCGCTCGAGATCGAGGCGATCCGCGGGCGCATCGTTGCGCTGACCGGTGTGCCGGCGCGACCGTCACTGGAGCGCGACGACCTCATCGCAGCGCTCGCCATATTCCTGATCGTCGTCGGGTCGACCTTCCCGGTCGTGCTGCCCTTCATCATGATCCAGGATGTCGGAACGGCGAAGAACGTGTCGCGCGCAGTCGCAGTAGCGATGCTGTTCTTCGGCGGGCTCGCGCTCGGCCGTTATGCGGGCTACAGCCGCTGGAAATCCGGCGTCTCGATGGCAGGTATCGGCACAGTTCTCGTCCTCACGATCATCGCGCTCGGCGGATGAAGATCATGCTGCTGGCAGGCGCGGCGCTCGCGGCTGTCGCGACCGCGACGGCATTCGCCGGCGACGGTGCGAACAGCGCGGAGCCGACCTGGGAGCTCGAGGTCACCGCGTATCCCACCTTCGTGCGCAACGGTGACGACTTCACGTCGGCGGTGGCGACTGCGGATCACGGTCCGCTGCACCTCGAGGCGAGGTACAACTACGAATCGGTCGGCGCGCGCTCGGCATTCGTCGGCTGGACTTTCTCCGGTGGCGAGGAGACCACCTGGGAGCTGACGCCGATCGTCGGTGGCGCGTGGGGAACGACGCAGGCTTTCGTGCCCGGACTCGAGGCAACCGTGACCCACGGACGATTCGACCTCTACGTCGAAGCCGAATACGTGCATGACAGCCACGACAACAGCAGCAGCTACCTTTATTCCTGGAACGAGCTGGGCTTCCGTCCGGTCGAATGGCTGCGCCTCGGAGTTGCGGGGCAGCGCACGCGGATCTACGGCGGCGAACGCGATATCCAGCGCGGTCCATTCGCGGGGTTCACAATCGGCAAGTTCACGATTGCCGGCTATTGGTTCAATCCCGGATCGAGCGAGCAGGTAATCGTCACTACGATCGGCGCGGCGTTCTGAGCGCCGCGGCCGTGACGAGCGGGTCAGGACCGCGCGCACTGCGCAGCTACGCTCGGAACAAAAATCAATGGTTGGGATTACCCGTGCACTGATATTCGGCGATCACCATCCACGCCACGCAATCTCCATGACCGTCAACCTCCTCGCACTTCCGATCAAATCCGCCAAATGCCTCGGCACCCGAATAGCCCCACTCCTCACATCGTTGCGCGGCAACGCTCAGGCCCTGCTCCACATCGATCCGTCGACTCTCAAATACGGTGTATTCAAGCGATAGCTTCACAGTTCCATCCGCACGGGTGCCTCCCGTGGCAATCCATTCTTTATTCACGCCGCAGCCTGCAAGTATCGCCATGCAGGCGACTGCAATCAGTGCTCGTACCTTTCCCCGAACGGAGACCCTGGAAAATGGAGTTGGTTGCATTGCCGTCATGCCTGTAGCTCCACTCAGGTGCCCCCGGAAATTGCCTCGAATCGGGAAGAAATCGAACCGCCGCACGGAGACTTTCAGCTAGCCGGAAGTTGGAGAAAAGTATACTAAATCGGCCGCTTGCGGTGCTTGGTGGTTTCGGTTGTGTCAGTTCACCTATATCTCAGCGCAGTCCGGTGCGGCACGATCGCATGTCTGCTAATCGGCCCTTTCCGGACTCCAGCAAGATGTAGTCGTGGACGGAGAGCGGACGCTCAATTGTCGAACTTCTCAAAACTCTCCATGTAGGCGGGCGCCGATGACCGATACCGGACCGCGGTCGCGGTTGTAGGCCGGATTGGCCACGTACTGGTAATCGGCCGTGATCGTGATGTGCTCAGTCAGCGGAATCGCGTAGTACGTTTCCGCAATGCGTTCCTGTCCGGCGTTCGGTAGTCGGCCATCACCAATCAGGATGCCCAACCCGCCTGCAGCGAAGTAGCGTTGGGCCGCATCAGAGAGGTGATTGATCGCCGCGGCGAGACCAAAGGTGTCGTTCGTGCGGCCCCAGTGCGAGCCTTTGACCGACAACCCGCCGGTGATCGAGCGATTGATTTCGGTGAACTCATAGGCTTCCTTGCTGCCGTCGTTTGCGCTCGCCCGCATGAAAGCGCCGACATCCTGCGCCAGTTCCTGTTCGAGAATGACGGCGAATCCAGGCTTGGACGCGAACTTTCGCACTGATGCCACATCGGGCACTCCGCCCGTCTCCTGAGCGAGTTGCACCGCATCGTCGTAGCCCGCCATGCGTCCGCGATTGACGAATGCGAGCAGCTTGGCCTTGCCGTTGTGTCCGCCGAGTTCGTGCCGTTCCTCGGCCTCCGCGACCACTTCGTACTCGCCGAAATTCCGTTCGACGGTCTTGCCGTTGGGCACGCTTGACAGGTCGAAAAAACCTCCACGAAACGTCCAGTCCCCGGTCGTCCATTCGGCCGCAGCGCCGTAGGTGTAGCCCCATGCATCCGCGGCGTAGTCGAAAGCTCCCGCATCGATGATTGACCAGTTCAACAAGTCGGCTCGCGGATCGTGGGCGTAGGCATTCGTGTCGAAGATATCGACGACGGAAAACTTGCCGATGGTCAGCATGACGTTGTCGTGCGCGCGTGCCCCTGCCAGTTGGTTCGCCTCAGACTCGACCGACTCGGTTACTCCGCCGAGATCGAAGATCTGACGAATGAACAGGCGCGGGACGCGCAGGTAAGGCGACGACGATCCGACCTTATAAGCCTCACCACTTGGGAACCCGGCAACGCCGAGCGTGTTGCTCAGGCCGAATCCCTGGTCGATTTCGGGATTGATGTAGAACTCGGCACCGCGCCAGAGCCGGGCGCCGGCGTAGAGCGTCACGTCCGCCGTCTCTTTGCCGCTGCCTCCGGCGTACAGGCTATTCGCACCGCTGTAAGGAGACTCGAAGCTCGGGTGATACTGGGCAACGTATGTGAACTGGCCGTGCAGGCTCACCTGTTCCGGTGCGGCTTGCGTCGGCGCGGACGCCTCGGCCAGCGCATCGGAAGTCGAGTCGTGCTCGGTCGGGACAACATCAGGTAAGTCATGTGCGATGGTGCTCGCGGAGAAGAGCAAAGTGCAGAGCGAGCACGCGAATGCCTTTGCATGCCAGTTCAGCACCTGATAGATCGGTTTCACTCGCATGTCGACCACCGCGCCTCGAGCCGACCGGGGGATGGATTGTGCTGCCAGCGGCAGGCGAGCCTTTGGGCGCTGAAGACGCGCGTCATTGCTCGCCGCAACCGCGTACGGCAACGCCGGGACGACAGGCGCATTCGTTGCGCGCGGATCACCGGCGCGGCCTTGCACGAGCAAAGCACAAAAAAATTGCAGTTTCATGGCTCACCTCCTGCCCCGTCGGCAGGGGTGAACTGGATCAGCTAGATCGTCAGCTCACCCGCATTCCGCGGGGGTTGCATCGATTTTTGGCCAAAGCAGCTCTCTGCCGAGAAAAGGCGTAGTGCCGCGTTGGGACTTGGATAGCTGTCCATTTAGGTTCCGTGGATAACCGAGGAGTGCTCTGGGGTGACCGAAGCGCGCGCACTCTAGTCTCGGCCCGCAGGGGTTGTCAACTGAAAATCTGCGAGTGAGCAAGTCCGGAGCGTTAGGCGCATTAGCGAACTATAAATGGTTGCCGGAAAGCTGCTGTCCGCGACTGTCGCGTTCGGGTCGATTGCTGCCGCTTGGCACAAACGTGACACAAACAAACGCAACGCTCGCGAAGAAGGCCTGCTATGTACTTGATCGTGCGTGCGAGTCGCGGGATTCGGCGGGGATTTTCAGCCTGGGCCGGAAGTTTGAGAAAAGTATAAATTCAGCCGCTTGCGGCGCTTGCCGATTTTCGTTGAGTTATTTCTCAAATATCTCAGTGCAGTTCAATGCGAAGCAACGCAGTGTCCGCCCTCGGTCCAAAGCGGACGCTCATTTACCCCCTTCACTCGAAACGGTGTTTCGCGGACCGTCCTGATACTCGTAGCGTACGGGGCGCTTCGGCAGCATCAGACTCGCTATCGGTTTGCCGGGCGTGGCGAGAACCTGGTCGATCGGGATCGCGTCCGTGCCTTCGTTTGCAAGAAACGCCTGGATCAGTCGAGTTCCTTTATCTGGCAGCAACGCCGGCGGAATATTGGACGGCGTCCGTCCCATGCTCTCGAGCCAGGCGGGGCGCCCGCCTATCCGTTTGAGCGGCGGATGCACGACTTGAAGATCAACGCCGCCGGCAAGCAAGCCGACAACGAGTGGTTGAGATCCATGCATTAGCACCACGGACTCTGTTTTGACCTTGGTGAATGCGATGGCGTAAAGATTTACGTCCGGCCGGTCGGCTGGCGTCTCGCCAAGTTCGACCTGATCGATCACCAGCGGTTCAATTCCCGTCAGGCGTTTCAATCGCTCCGCCATCCATAAGCGCTCTTTCACCTTCGGGTCGTTGATGGGTGCCTTCGCAGCGTGATGACGGCCGCCATAGACCATCACCTTGGCGCTCGGGTCGGGTCCGAGCGCGCGACGGACAATGTTCTCCGCCTGCTCCTGTTCGCGCCGATCGCTTCTTGCCTCATCGGTTTTCTCATCAGTGAACCCCGCGGATTCGTACGAAACGAGGCGGTAGCCCATGTGCATCGCCTGGCGGAAAAAGTCGGCGAACACTGGATCGTTGAGATAGTACCCGCTGGATTGGCGCACATAGCCGTCTTTGGATAGCTGCTCCATTTTTTCGAGAGAGACGTCGTCGCTCTTGTCGCGAGTCAGCGCTTCGGCCGCCAAAACCCTATAGCCAAGCGGCTGGAGTGCGCGTGCGACCTCTAGGCCGAAAGCCCTGTCCCGAGGCGACAAATGATCTTCGTCGAGGATCACTACGCGCGTTTGCTTCGCCCGCGCCACGATCTCGGCGATGGCCGGTCGTGTCCCAGCCTCCTTGAGTCTGGAGATGTCGCCGCGTGTCACGTGGCTGTAAGTCGCTTTGCCCGGATTGGGAAATGGCTCGCCCGTCATGGCCGACCAGACCTGGCTCCACTGATCGAACACGTCGGGATTATGTATTTGTTCGGCCGCGCCGACGCCGAGTTCGGCGAGAAGTCCGAACGACGCCTCCATGTAATGCCCATGCCTGGCAGCATCGATCGACTTCGTCATCGCGGCATCCATGCACTCGCTATTGTCGATGCAGCGACTGGGCGGCGACGCGGCGCCAGCATACGACGTCGCTAGCACAACAACGCCGACTAAAGTGGCCCGGAGAGAAAGTTTCATGCCCGTCTGCCCTTTTTAGTACGATTCGTACTATATTGAAGATGAGCGGCACGCGTCAATTGTCTTGAACGAGTGGACTCGAGATCCGATGTTGACTGAACTGGAAGGTGCGATCCTCGCCGAGATCCACAATGGCGGGCACGAAACGGCGTTTCAGGTCCGCCGCGCGTTCGCGAATTCGCTTTCGCTCGAATGGAAAGGCAGCGCCGGCGCCGTCTATCCGGCCGTTAAACGCTTGCGAGCGAGAGGTTTCATTGCGGCGTCTACCGCTCATGACAACCGAGGCGCGCTCAGACTGCGGCTCACTGCCAGCGGAACTACCGCGCTGAAGGCGTGGGCCTGCGACGCCAAGCTCGCAACTAGCGTTGGCCTCGACCCATTTCGACTTCGTGCTGGCGTCTGGACCAGTTTGGATCCGAAGCACCGCAAGCAATTGTTCGTGTCGCTTCGCGAAGAAATCCTCGGCAGCCTTCCGCTGTTCCAAGAAACGCTGGCCACCACTGATCCGCTCGAGAAGGTTCGGGTGATCTTGGCCATCCAAGTTCAGCGCGCCCGCCTGCGCACCCTCGCTCGGTGGGAAACCGGTGAAATCGACTGAGATACGGCGAACCAAAAAAATGGGGCTGGGCAAATTTCGGAAGACCGACGCATTCAAGCTAATGGGATGGTGGCAGGGACGCACTCGAATGCACACACTATCTATTTGATTATCAAGCCTTTTGTTTGTCAAGCTGTTGGCGCATACCACCAAATCTACCGCCAAGAGACGTTCGACGCCGGTGCTACGGTTAACGTACCGGGATGTCGTTGGCATTGGCCCGTCGCGCTTTGTGGCTCGAGTTTTGCTGTAGTCTTTCATCGCCAACAGTTCGGGGGACGCGTAATGAAAATTTTTGCTGCAATACTGTGTCTTGCCACATCGGCAGCGTGGGGGCAGGCCGATCCCAACAACGCGTACTACTCAGCCTATTCGCAACAGATCGGCTCCAACACGTATGGTTCGAGTTCGAACGGTACTTCTTGGCAGACTCAGCGAATCGGCTCCAGCACCTACGGGTCTGCGTCCGACGGCTACAACTGGCAGACTCAGCGTATCGGTTCCAGCACGTATGGTTCAGGTTCCGACGGTAACAGCTGGACCACCCAGAGAATCGGAACAACTACGTACGGTACAGGTACTGACGGTTCGTCATGGCAAACGCAACAAGTCGGCAAGACTTTGTACTACTCGGACTCCCAGGGGAACTCTCGAAGCTGCCAGCAAGTGGGCGACCAGGTGTACTGCTGATCGCATGACGGTTCCTTTCAGACATGGCCGTCACACAGGGGCATGGAAATCCTAACTGGACCTTCGACGAAGTAGTCCTGGCACTCGATCTGTACTTTGAGTGTGATGGAAGAGTGCCTGGTCCGCGAGATGAACGCGTCCAAGATCTGTCGAAGCTCCTCCGCACGTTTCCGCATCACGCCGTCGCTGCTCGAAAGGGGTCGTTCCGGAACCCAGACGGCGTCGCATTCAAACTTCAGAACCTGCGCCAAGTTGCCACGGGTCATGGACTCGGGAACGTCTCCACGGTGGATCGCGCTGTCTGGGAGCAACTCGGGCATGATCGTACGCACGTTAAAGAACTGGCCGAATTGATTCGTGATGGGATTAAGTTCGCCGAGGAACTAGCTGAAGCGCAGGCGGACGACGACTTAGTGTTTGCAGAAGGAAGGGTTGCGACGGAAACCCACGTCCGAAGAGAACGGAGTCCGAAGATTCGAAAGCAGCTGTTGCGCAAGCGGCGTTCAGTTGGCCGCCTCAAGTGTGATATCTGTGGAGCCGAGCCACGGACAAGAGACGAAGCACTGCACGACGCCATGTTTGAAGCACATCACGTGCTCCCATTGGCAGCGGGTAAAGAGCGAACCACTCGGCTGAAGGATATGGCGTTACTCTGCGCAAATTGTCATCGGCTAACTCACCGGGCGATTGCTATAGCGAAGCGGTGGTTAACCCTCGAACAAGCCAAGGGTAAGATTCTATAGTTGGAGTCGATGCGCCTGTGTCAGCGCTTACTTTTTCGCTCCCTTGCAAACTCGGCAACGAAGGACTGTCGCCATGACTAACACCCTGCGCGTCGACATCACTTACCGCCCTCTGCGCATTGGTTGGGCGGTCCGGCAAGGAGACATGGACGCAATCCGCCGAGCAGTTCGCTACTCCCACGTGCTTTGGGGTGGGCGGTTCAATCCGATCTTGATCGTCGACCGAATTGAAGAGGCTAGCCAGATTGTTGAGCTGTTCCGGGTCGATATGATCTGGCCGCTAGGAGAGGGCGAAGACTTCGTCAATT